>BNJS01003575.1_pt1:2062500-2386140 | contig 2386140 bp, 2423 predicted proteins | sample 8540461 | NCBI WGS metagenome assembly BNJS01 (sample SAMD00202454, study PRJDB9452) | human saliva metagenome | isolation source: human saliva | place: Japan
GACCCAACCGCAAGGAGGGAGCTGCCGAAGGCAGGGAGGATAACTGGGGTGAAGTCGTAACAAGGTAGCCGTATCGGAAGGTGCGGCTGGATCACCTCCTTTCTAAGGAAGAAGTAAGGGTTGTGGGTGCTGTTTAATCTTTAATCCAAGGTCATCAACCTTTTTGGTGCCGATGCGCTTAGGGGTAACACCCGTTCCCATCCCGAACACGATGGTGAAGACCTAAGCGGCCGAGGGTACTATACTGGAGACGGTATGGGAGAGTAGGTGGGTGCCAAATTTATGGGGGTGTAGCTCAGTTGGGAGAGCACCTGCCTTGCAAGCAGGGGGTCAAGAGTTCGAATCTCTCCATCTCCACTCGCTAGAGAGATCTAGCATCGTACCTTGAAAACTGCATATCAAACAGATTTAGAATATTTGATTAAATATTTAGACATCCGAGGTGATATTAAATCGCGATGATTTAGTATCCGAAAAAAGAAACAAACCAAACCGACCAACAGGGTACACGCTAGTATCTGAGAAAGTGATCTTCACCGCAGAAGATGACGAAGTTGGTTAAACATAAAGAGCGTAGGGTGGATGCCTAGGCACTAAGAGCCGATGAAAGACGTGATAAGCTGCGAAAAGCTACGGGGAGGAGCACATATCCATTGATCCGTAGATATCTGAATGGGGAAACCTACTTGGACAAACTCCAAGTATCCATGCGCCAATACATAACGCATGGAAGGGAACCCGGTGAACTGAAACATCTAAGTAGCCGGAGGAAAAGAAAGAAAACTCGATTTTGGGAGTAGCGGCGAGCGAAACCGAAAGAGCCTAAACCGTGGTGCGTGCACCGCGGGGTTACGGACTGCGACAAGTGAGTCGATTTGTTACCAGAACAGTTTTGGAAAAGCTGGCAATAAGCGTGAGAGCCGCGTATGGGAAAGCAATAGACAGCGAGCAGGATCCAAAGTACCACGAGACACGAGAAACCTTGTGGGAAGTCGGGGGGACCACCCCCCAAGGCTAAATACTCCTTAGTGACCGATAGCGCATAGTACTGTGAAGGAAAGGTGAAAAGGACCCCGGGAGGGGAGTGAAAGAGAACCTGAAACCCTATGTTTACAAGCTGTGGAAGTGCGATACATGAACGCACAACCGCGTACTTTTTGTAGAACGGTCCGGCGAGTTACATTGACTGGCAAGGTTAAGCACTACAGGTGTGAAGCCGAAGGGAAACCAAGTCTGAATAGGGCGAGATAGTCAGTGGATGTAGACCCGAAACCGGGTGATCTATCCATGTCCAGGTTGAAGTTCGCGTAAAAGTGAATGGAGGACCGAACACACATCCGTTGAAAAGGGTGGTGATGAGGTGTGGATAGGGGAGAAATTCCAATCGAACCCGGAGATAGCTGGTTCTCCTCGAAATAGTTTTAGGACTAGCCTTGTTTTAGTTTCATGGAGGTAGAGCTCTGAATTCTTAAGGGGGCGTCAAAGCTTACTAAGAGATATCAAACTGCGAATGCCATCGAAATGATGAACAGGAGTCAGACTGCACGAGATAAGTTGGGTAGTCAAAAGGGAAAGAGCCCAGACCTACAGCTAAGGTCCCAAAGTATGTGTTCAGTGGAAAAGGATGTGAGATTTCAGAGACAACTAGGATGTTGGCTTAGAAGCAGCCACACATTTAAAGAGTGCGTAATAGCTCACTAGTCGAGAGGTCTTGCGCCGAAAATGTCTGGGGCTAAAACACAACACCGAAGCTTAGGAATGTAGCAATACATTGGTAGAGGAGCATTTTTATAGGCGTAGAAGCTGTACCGATAAGGAGCAGTGGAGTAATAAAAAGAGAGAATGCCGGAATGAGTAGCGAGATGAAGGTGAGAATCCTTCAGGCCGAATATCTAAGGTTTCCAGAGTAAAGCTGATCTGCTCTGGGTAAGTCGGGACCTAAGGCAAGGTCGAAAGACGTAGTCGATGGACAACAGGTTTAGATTCCTGTACCGCTTATTATCAGAAATGTGGGGACACAGAGACGTATCCAAACCCAGGAATGCAAAGACTGGGGCAAGCCAAGTACTGGTATGGCAGGAAAATCCGCCATGCAACAGGAATAGGTGATGCGGACCGAAATTAAGTAGGGAAGTTGGAGAAGGAGCTGTCAAGAAAAGCCGCTATTGTATAATAAGTGCCCGTACCGTAAACCGACACAGGTGGATGAGGAGAGAATCCTAAGGCCGGCGGGAGAAGCATTGTTAAGGAACTCGGCAAAATGACCCCGTAACTTCGGGAGAAGGGGTGCCATCCTCCGGGATGGCCACAGAAAATAGGCTCAAGCAACTGTTTAGCAAAAACACAGGTCTATGCGAAACCGAAAGGTGAGGTATATGGGCTGACGCCTGCCCGGTGCTGGAAGGTTAAGAGGAGAAGTCAGGCAACGAAGCTTTGAATTGAAGCCCCAGTAAACGGCGGCCGTAACTATAACGGTCCTAAGGTAGCGAAATTCCTTGTCGGGTAAGTTCCGACCCGCACGAAAGGCGTAATGATTTGAGCACTGTCTCAACAATGCACCCGGTGAAATTGAAGTACCAGTGAAGATGCTGGTTACCTGCGCCAGGACGGAAAGACCCCATGGAGCTTTACTCTAGTTTGATACTGGGATTCGATTATACCTGTACAGGATAGGTGGGAGGCGAAGAAGCAAGGACGCTAGTCTTTGCAGAGCCGCTGTTGGGATACCACCCTTGTATGATTGGATTTCTAACCTGCGCCCGTGATCCGGGTGGGGGACACTGTCAGATGGGGAGTTTGACTGGGGCGGTCGCCTCCGAAAGGGTATCGGAGGCGCTCAAAGGTTCCCTCAGAATGGTCGGAAACCATTCAAAGAGTGCAAAGGCAGAAGGGAGCTTGACTGCGACACCGACGGGTGGAGCAGGTACGAAAGTAGGACTTAGTGATCCGGTGGTATAAAGTGGGATTGCCATCGCTCAACGGATAAAAGCTACCCTGGGGATAACAGGCTTATCACTCCCAAGAGTTCACATCGACGGAGTGGTTTGGCACCTCGATGTCGGCTCATCGCATCCTGGGGCTGAAGTCGGTCCCAAGGGTTGGGCTGTTCGCCCATTAAAGCGGTACGCGAGCTGGGTTCAGAACGTCGTGAGACAGTTCGGTCCCTATCCGGCGTGGGCGTAAGATATTTGAGAGGAGCTGTCCTTAGTACGAGAGGACCGGGATGGACTGACCGCTGGTGCACCTGTTGGGGAGCAACCCCATCGCAGGGTAGCCAAGTCGGGCCGGGATAAACGCTGAAGGCATCTAAGCGTGAAGCCCCCCCTCAAGATGAGATATCTCATACGCAAGTAGTAAGACCCCTTGAAGACGACGAGGTAGATAGGGCAGAGGTGTAAGTGTGGTAACATACTTAGCTGACTGTTACTAATCGGTCGAGGGTTTAACCAACAAGTCGGATTGGTTGGAAATGGATAGATGGTGTTTGATATGTGGTTTTGAAGGTATGAATTTGCGCGAGTGGCTCAGTTGGTGGAGTACGACCTTGCCAAGGTCGGGTCGCGGGTTCGAGTCCCGTCTCGCGCTCTAATGGAGAGAGGAAGGTCTTAGGCTTTTCTCTCTTTTTGTGTTTTGGAAATTTTAGGAGGTTGGGATGAGAGAATTAGCAGAAATTCGAGAGGATATCGATCGCATTGATCAAAAAATTCGAGAGCTCATTATGGAGAGGTTAAATTGTTCCACAGAGGTTGTAGCATCTAAAATTCGAGACAAGAATTATGTAATTTATCGTGCGGATCGGGAGGAGTCGATGCTTGAAAATTTAGGAGCAGATGTGCCAATCGACCGAAGAGCAGGGTACTTATCGGTTGTTCGCAAAGTGACAGAAACAAGTCGAATGTATCAATATAGTATTTTATATGAAAAGGTGCCAGAATTATTTGAAAAATTGATTGAAGGACTAAAGATTCCAGAAAAAATAAAATCGGTAAAGTTGGTGCTCACAAGACCGAACATTCCCAATGCAATGTCTTCAATTTTGAGTATGATTGGCGACTATGGTTTTAATATGGATCAAATGAAACTCTTAGAATATGCAAAGGACAATCGGGCCGTGACCTTTGAGCTAGTGATTCTTGGAGATATTCATGATGTTCATTTTCAAAAATTGATGTTACAACTTTCTATGGAAAGTGCAAGTTTTCACATCCAAGAATTTATAGAAGAATAGAAATGGAATAAAACAGGCGTGAGCGATATTGGTATTCTTACTCAATATTGCTCACGCTTTGTGACATAAAAAATTATTTGTTGATGCTCAAAAATGCATCGAGCAATGTTTGCTCGTGATTTTCATTGACCATTGTGGCGGTGATCGTTGCCATATAATTGCCATCCATAATAAAGACTTGAGTCTCATAGACTTTGCGGTGATTGGCCTCTGCACTGATACGAAGAGCAGGAGTTTCCTTGCCCTTAAAGGTAGTTGTGGTCTTTGAAATTTCCACATTGGTCATACCAGAAGATTCCAATTGTTTTTTCATGGAATTCATGGATTCTTCTATAGCATGATCGATATCTGTTGTGGAGCCATAGACCTTTTCCATGTTTTGTATGCCGACATTGACAGTGGAATTGCCATCAGAGCTGTAGGCTGCCATATCCATGTAGAATTTACCCTCATCAATAACCTTTTGAGCATTTTCCAGTGTGAGAGAGTTTTCAATAGAAATTCCACTCATCTGAGAGAGCTGTTCGTCACTGGCCATAATGAGTTGTAGGGGGTTCGGATCAAACTGAAGATCAAAAGCCTCATTAGTATAGATACCGTCATTAGAAAACTTTCCAATAGAGAGTGGCTTGGCCTCTGAGGCCTTGGTGGTCTCTGGGGCAGTTGTGGTTTGGATTGGTGGTGTCGTTGATGAGACATCATTTGATTTTGAACCACCGCAGGCACAACAGCCAATGGCACTGCCAAGGAGAAGAGCCGTAGCAAAAAGCTTATTTTTTCTCATTGTTTTTTCCTTTCTCATTTGCTGGTGTAAATAGATCATAAATTTCTTGAGCATGATTTTCGCCTAAATTTGCAGTGGAGATGGTGGCTACATAGTCACCCGACACTAAAAAGGCATAGGTGGAGTAAAATGTCTGCTCACCTACAGTTGCTGACAAAGTGAAAGCAGGAACCTTGTCGCCATTAATTTTTACAATCGTCTTATCTACATCGACTTCTTTTCCTACAGATTGCTGAAATGTTTCCTTTGCTTTTTCGCAGGCAGCATCCATAATCTTGTCGATATTTTTATTGGCATCAGGATAGATAATGGTTGCATTTTGCAGTGTGACATTGATGGTATTGTAGGTCTTGGCATCCGCACAGGTCATATCAGTATAAGTTTTTCCCTCTTTGAGAAGGGCAACCGCCTCCTTGGTGGAAAGGTCGTGGTTGCTCTGATCGGCTGTGCTATAGGTAAAGTTGTGGGAAGTTCCTTCAAATTTCAAATTAAATGTTTTGTTTATATATACGCCATCTTTGATGCTACCAACCGAAAATGCAGTATGGGCTTGAGTGCATCCTGTACCAATCAATGCACTGGTTAGGATAATAGGAAATAATTTTTTCATCAACGTTAGAATAGAATCCTTTCTTTATACTGTAAATCTACAGTTAATGATACGAAAAAAAATAGCAGAAAACAATGCTTTTTATAGAAAAACTTGTCTTTTGGAAATGAAGAGTATAAAATAAAGAGATGATCAAATTTTTATTAAAATGTATACTTTTTCCAGTTCAATTGTTGATGGACATTCTTATTATTACATTAGAGATTTTGCTTGGCATTAGTAAGATAATTTTAGGCTTATTTGCTGGATTTGCGATACTTGCAGCCATTATCGCATGGGAATTTCGAGCGACTATACTATTTATTCCAGCACTACTGATTGCAATTTTTCTTAGTCCTTTGGGAGTTCCATTTGTTGGAGGCATTGTCGTAGAAATATTAAAGGGGATAAAGAAAGGCCTAAAAAATCTATAGTATGGATAGGAGATAAGATATGAAGAGAAAAAATAAAATCATGGTTGGTGTTTTTGGGGCACTGGTCATGGGGGCAGCCCTCAGTGGATGCAAACATACCCAACAGAGAGCTAAAGTAGAGAGTACCGCCAATGAAAGTACTAGGAGCAGTGTAGAGGAGAGCACAAAAAGTACAGAGAGCAACGGAGCGGAGAGTACAGAGAGTAAAGCGAATGGAACGAATACAACAAATACAAGTAATTCTGAGCAAACGACTGCGACCACAGTGGCAGAAAGTTCAAGTGTTTCGAGCACTGAAAAAAATTCAGATGAAAAGAATAAAGCTTACGAAGCTTACGCAGAAGTGCTAAAGTCATTGATTGCAGCTCATGGGGATCTTTCGGAGAAGACATTTGGCGATGATGGCAGTGGTGAAGGCTATAAAATTTCGTATGCCAGTGGTGTTTGCTATTCAGCATTGATTGATTTGATGGAGATGGAAGAGATGAACTGATGGTTGTCTATGGTGTGCCACATCAGAATGCAACGGATGATTATCAGATGGAAGTCTACAGTGATACTGGAAAAGGTGCAAAGAAATTATATACAGGACCTGCAGGAACCACGGCTGAGAGCACAGGCGATACATTGGAATTTTCAAAGAAGGGAAAGAATACCTATTATCTTTTGGGCTACATCAATGAAGAGGAAGTTAGTTATACTTACTATGGAATGGAACATGGGAAATTTAAGAAATTAAAGAAGTTTACGGATGAGGATGAAGGCAAGAAATGGGGCGGTGAGACATATCTTCAAGTTCCACTTTTGGCTTGGGAGAGAAAGCAGGTGCCAGAGGATCACGAGGCCTTTGTAAAGATTATGGACACCTTAAAAGAAGCTACACAAAAAACGAAGACAAGTCTTGGAATATAGGGAGCAGAAGATGAAATCAACATTACGAAGAACATGGGCAGAGATTAATTTAGATGCCCTTGCCTATAACTATCAAAGAATTAGAGAGTATATTGGAAAGGAGGTAAAGTTTCTCGGTGTGGTCAAGGCCGATGCCTATGGTCATGGCTCTGTGCAGGTGGGAACAAAACTTCAAGAATTAGGAGCTGATTATTTGGCTGTCAGCAGCATTGATGAGGCGATGGAGCTTCGTGTCAATGGGATCACAATGCCAATTTTAATTCTTGGACACACTCCTCTTGAACAAGTGGATCGCTTAATTTGCTTTAATATTACACAGGCAGTAACTTGTGAGGCTAAGGCACTGGAGTACAATCAGCAGGCCCTTGCCTATGGTGGGAAATTAAAGGTTCACATTAAGGTCGATACAGGAATGTCAAGACTTGGTTATCTGTGCGAGGGAGAACATTTTAAAACAGGAGTCGAAGGAATTGTCAATGCCTGCAATCTTCCAGGGCTTGACGCAGAGGGAATTTTTACACACTTTGCTGTGGCAGATGAAGAGGGAGAGGAGTTCAAAAAATATACATTACATCAATATGAGCTCTTTTGTCACACTATTAAAGAAGTGGAAGAAAAATTGGGAAGGAAATTTAAGATTCATCACTGTGCCAATACAGGGGCAACGGTGGAGTATCCACAGACCTATATGGACATGGTGCGACCAGGATTACTACTCTATGGTTATGGTGAATTTGCCAGAAAGTTAAATCTTCGTCCAGTGATGTCAGTAAAGACAACAGTGAGTACAATTAAAATTTATCCAGCAGGTACAAAGATTAGTTATGGTGGCATCTACACAACAGATAAGGTCACAAGAATGGGTGTCATTCCCTATGGATATGCCGATGGTTTTATGCGCTGTTTATCAAATCAATATCGAGTGTGGACAAATGAGGGCGAAGCACAGCAATGTGGACGGATCTGTATGGATATGTGTATGGTAGATTTGACAGGCAAGACAAGTGTGGATGTTGGCAGTGAGATTGAAATTTTTGGTGAGCATCAACCGGTGGAAAAAATGGCTGAAATGGCAGGAACGATTCCATATGAAATTGTATGTGCTGTGAGCAGGCGTGTGCATAGAATTTATATTGAAAATCATGAGGTGAGTTATCAGGAGTTGATGCTTCGTATGTAGAAATAAAAAGGGGGTGTGAAAAAACTCAATCGAGTTTTTTCACACCCCTTTTTTGACATATTTAGTAGTGAATGACATTGTGAGCATTTTGAATTTTATCAATGATGTCTTTGGCTTTATCAGAAGTAAAATATGTATAGGTAGAGGAAGGAACGAGGTCCCGTATCTTTTCTAAATCCTTATCGTGAATAGCTTTTCGCACGGTGGAGGCTGAAATTACTTGTCCATTGATCATTTTTCTAGGGATAATATGGCATTCAATGCCATGTTTTGGAAGTTCATTCGCCATAATTTGATTATAAATACCGGTCACTTGGCTGGTCGGTTCCTCACCAACATAACGTGCACGGATATGAAGGGCAGAGGCAATTTCAATAAAGATGGCAATATCTAGTTTGGCGTGATTGGTGATGACAGAAGTTTCGTCCTTTAAAAAATAACTTGGAAAAGTGGCATTGCTAATCATATAGTCTCCACTCTCATGATAGACAATATTTTGGATATGGGCAGTGCCATCCATAATTAACTTCTTTCTCACTGAAAATGGAACAAGAGAAGAATCCTCACTGACCATAAACAAGTGAAGAGTATCGCATTGGCTTGCGGCCTGTTCCACAAGATAGAGATGACCTAATGTAAATGGATTCGCATTCATCACTACAGCTGCATTTCCACGATCAGATTTTGCCTCACATTTTTGTGCTTCCAAGTTTTGGAGATATTGAGCAAATCCATTTTTTTGATTTTCCATAAAGACAAGACGATCGTTGACTCGGGCAATCTCATAAAACCCTAGGTCGCCAAAAAATTTTGCTGTGCTGATCTTTGTGTAGAGAAAAAGATGAGAATTTCCTCTCTGAAATTGGATGTCAATTAAGTGGGAGAGAATTTGATTTAATAGCCCTTCACCTTGATGTTTGGAACTGACAGCAAAGCAGCGCAGGGTGTGACCAAAGCAACTTCCTGTGGCGATGACATGGTAATCTTCGTCATACATGACACAGATATAATCTAGGTTTTTGTCTCTTGTAATACCCTCTTCAAATAATAATTCGTCAATCTGAGCAAGCGTTGAAGTATCATTTGGCAGTACATGTGAAATTAAATATTCAGCCATAAAAATCTCCTTAATGCATTAAAAAATAAAGTAGAAAACAGACAGCCAATAAGTCGGCACTTCCTCCGGGGGAAAGATTTTTTTCAATAAATTCTTGATTGAGTTGATGGAGTAGGTCGATGTTGATCTTGTGTTGTAGCCGAATATCGTTTTGATATTCTTTGGCGGTCTTTACATCACTTCTAGCAATCATATTTGTGTCAACCATATGCGTCAGGATGGAAAGTAATGTTTTGGCACCGGCAAGGTCAAACCCATCGCCATCATCTAAGGCTTTTTGAGTGTTGGTAGTCCAAAAGTTTTAACAACAGGAAGACCATTGGCAATTTCTCCACGAACTCCGGTAATTCCATATTCAAGATAGAGCCTTTGTCCAACTGTGGTTGCCTTTTGCATAGTTAAATCTCTGTAATCATCTTTGATTAGATTTTTAGTGATTTGAGCACAGCTTTCTAAAATGGTATCGACAGTACTTGTATCTACAGGAAATTGAGTGCCAATGGCAGCACAGAGAATACCAAGAGTAAAGATGGCTCCCTTATGTGTGTTGATTCCGTCAGTGGCCAGAAGCATTTCATTTTCGGCCTGTTTTCCATGAATGCGAAGCTTTGGAAGCAATTCATTCAGTGGATGAGATTTTGGATGAGTTTGTCCCAAACAGACACATTGATAAAAGTAGGGCCAGAGCACGGAGGAGCTATTTAAAAAAGTAAAAAAGTCCATGTCCTTGTGGCTTCCACAATCAAAGCGGTCAACCAAGCCAGGTTTGGGCGATACAGAGACCTCATATAAAAGGGAGCGCAGGGCAAAATTGGCAATGCGTTTGGCCTCTCTTTCTCTTAATATGCGGGAGAGAATATCTGTAGTGTAGGTCTGTAACTCTTCAATACTATGTTTGCGTCTTGAGGAGCATTCCTTGGCAGGTCTTTCACAAATTAGGCAATGTCGTCCTGAAAGTCCAATTTCTTGGCGGTCAATTTTTCGTCCAAATGGATGGTTGCTCTCTGGTGGGAGGAGAACATCCATATCATATAGGCGACCAAGTTCATCAAAATCTTCCAATTCACAGGTGAGTGATTTGAGGGCAAAAGCGTCGAAATCAATGACAAAATAACCTTCATTCCCAGTGGGATCTTGTAAAATTTCCTCAAATAAAATCTTGGCATGGTTCTTTTTGAGTTGAAGTTTCATATCCTCTACACCAGTCAAGAAACCACGCAAAATTAAATCAGAGTTTTTAATTGGCCCTGCAATATTCATGGTAAAGCAAAGCAATGGTTTTTGGTATTGATGAAGTAACTCTAACTGGTGGTGGGCACGCCTTTCTCTGGCATCGAGCATCTGTGGTAGTGAGATTTCTATTGTTTCCAAAGGAGTCCTCCTGTATTTGCAAATTGTCACATAAGTAAAAGTGTAGCACCAAAAAGAAGTTAATGTCAAGAAAAGGAAATGCACACTTTTTTGATATCTTTTTTGATAGGCTTATGGTAAGATAGTGTGAAAGAAAGTAGAGGTAAGCCGTAAACCGGCACACTTAAATAAGCTGTCTTAAGTAGGCAACTTATTTGAGGATATAGATTTAGTAGATTGATCAAGAAGCTAAAGGTTCATCAGGAGGAAGCAGTCCTTCCTTTTGTAAAAGTTTTTTGGCTTGCTTGATAGCCTTAGCCTTCTGTTTTTCAGCTAAAGGTGCAGGCATATCGATTTTGTAAAGATCGCTTGGATTCCATACCTCTCCGGTAGACAGCATCCGGTAGATGGCTATAAGAATCATACGGGCAATGGCAATAACAGCTCTTTTCTTGCCACGGCGTTTAACAAGGGATTCATATTTCGTTTTGTAGTAAGGAGACTTGTCAGATTTCACGGCTGCATGAGCACACTGTACTAATGCAGGTTTGAGGTAGACACCGGCACGTGTAATACGGACAGATTTCTTCTTACCGGCAGATTCATTGTTGCTGGGGGTAAGACCTGCCCAACAACATAAGCGTTTAGAATTACAAAACTGAGACATATCAATACCAATTTCGGAGATGATAGTAATTGCACTATCACGTTTGACACCCGGAATGGTAGTTAGTAACCGGATAGCTTTTATCATAATCAGGATCGGAAGAAATCAAAGATTCAATCTGTTTATCTATATCATTGATTTCAGCTGTGATATAATCCATATGTGCGCGAATTAGGCGCATACGATATTTCTGGGCATCAGTCATCTGATATCCTTCGATAGATTCAATCACAGCGTCTTCTTTGGATTTGAGGCTCTTAAGAAGTTTTTGAAGCGATTTCTTCATGGTTAATCGTAGTACCTGATTGTTCAAGCAGATAATCGATAATGGATGAGGATGACTTCCCAAAGATATCGGATACAACAGAATCTAATGCGATATTACAAACAGTAAGAGCATTCTGATATCTATTCTTTTTCACTTGAACGGCAAGAAACAAGCTTGTAACGATATCTTGTGTATTCTCTAAGAATACGGATCAACCTACAAGGAATGTAGCTGCTTTTCACAAGTCCCAGTCGGAATAAGTCTCCAATCCATTTAGAATCTTTTGTATCGTCCTTGTTACCCTTAACAGCTTTAACCCATTTGGGATTAGCAATGGTAACGTTGATTTGATCTTCGAGAAGATTAAAGACAGGAACCCAGTATTTACCTGTGGATTCCATACAGACATCATGGCATTCATTTTCAAGAAGCCACGATTTAAAGTCTAAAATAGAATTGTTGAAGGTAGAGAATCGCTTCTTTTGATAAGAAGGTTCAATACCGGCGGTAGTTTTGATGATTGTGGCAACAAGAAAAGATTTGTGAACATCGACACCACAACAGGTTTGATAAGTAACTTTCATAGTGTAACTCCTTTCGTAAAAGATAAGAAGCCATTGACTGAACTGCCACACAATAAAACAAAGAGCTTTAACAATTCTTAGTGTACGGATTCATGATACCACTTATTTGTGCTTGAAAAGACAGAACTTACACTGATTTTTATGCTGTCTAAAACAGAGAAAGTTTTTACAACTTTACCTCCCGTGCTTTGTAGTATAGCTTCTTGTTATATATTTTAAATCACAGAGTTGAGATGTAAAACACTTTCATTACTATTTGTGCCGCGGCTTGCCCGCGGAATGGAGATTTTTATGGATAGGATTTCGCATAGGAGGAAGCACAATATGTCAGAAAAGGATAAGCAACACACGGGAGAAGTTTATTTTCCAGGTGACCCTGAGATTTTGAAAGAGCAAATACAATACCAGGAAAAGTTATATGATTACAATCAAACTCGTCCAAGTGAGCAGGAGAAGAGGACGAATTTGCTCAAGGAAATGTTTGCAGAGATTGGAGAAATTGCTATATTGAACCGCCATTTCACGCTAATTTTGGTGGCCATCACTGCCATTTTGGCAAGAATGTCTATGTCAATTACAATTTGACAGCAGTAGATGACACTCATATCTATGTGGGAGATAACACAATGATGGCACCCAATGTGATTTTGGCATCAGCAGCACATCCGTTGGATCCAGAGGAAAGAAGAAAAGGTTATCAATACAATAAGCCTGTGCACATTGGAAAAAATTGTTGGCTGGGGGCCGGTGTCATTGTCGTACCAGGGGTGAGCATCGGAGACGACACTGTGATTGGAGCAGGTAGTGTAGTCACAAAGGATATTCCATCCGGTGTAGTTGCGGTTGGAAATCCATGTAGAGTAATCAAAGAGATCAAAAGAGAAGAAACGAATGGATAAGAAAGAATTAACTTTGGAAGTGATTTCTCGTCTAGCCAAGGAATATCCCGATGCAGATTGTACATTGGAATATGAAAATGGATGGCAACTTTTAATTAGCGTTCGTCTTGCAGCACAGTGTACGGACAAGCGGGTGGATGAAATCACTCCCAAATTATATGCAAAATTTCCGACAGTAGCGGATTTGGCAAGGGCAGATGTCAGTGAGATTGAGGCCATTGTTCGCCCATGTGGACTGGGAAACGTTAAGGCGAGGGACATTTCCAAGTGCATGAAAGTATTACATGAAAAGTACAATGATGAAATTCCTAGAACATTTAAGGAACTCTTAGCCCTTCCGGGTGTGGGAAGAAAGAGTGCCAATCTCGTGATGGGTGATGTCTTTGGTGAGCCAGCTATCGTCACGGACACACATTGTATTCGCATTTGTAATTTGCTTGGGATTGTGGATGGAATTAAGGAGCCAGCAAAAGTGGAAAGAGAATTGTGGAAATTGGTACCACCAAATGAGGGCAGTAGCTTTTGTCATCGCTTGGTTTTTCATGGTCGAGCAGTGTGTATTGCGAGGAGACCAAAGTGCAATCAATGTTGTCTCAATGATATTTGTGCTCATGCAAGGAGTTTAGAATAAAATATAACGCCTTTTTCTGCTAAGAAGTGGAAAAAGGCGTTGATTTATTTTTGTGGGCAGGTAATCTTTGCAATATCTTCGATCGTGTGATGCAAAAAGTTGACTAGCTCGCTGTCATAGGCACGGTAGTACATCTCCTTGCCATTTCGTTTTGAGCAGATGAGATTGGCCGTCTTTAGTAGACGCAAGTGGTGGGAAACGGCGGGGCTACTCATTTGAGTCATTTCAGCCAGCTCCATGACGCAGACCTCATGGTGGCAGAGAATCCAAAATATGCGAAGGCGAACGGGATCACCAAGATGTTTCATGGCCATTGCCACAGTTTGCATTTCTTCGACACTAGGAATATGTTCCATAAATTCCCCTCTCTTTCATTTTTATTGAAATGATTTGAAACTATATTGTAGCAATTCTTTTTTGAGTATACAAGTTCAAAATGATTGACATAGAATAGATTTGGTGGTAAAGTACAATATATAATTAAAAGATTGCTTAATTGTTAAAGAAAAGAGGAAAAAAGATGAACAAAAAACAAAAGAAAAATCTCATTCGCATTTTGATTTCAGCGATATTGATGATCATTTTGCACTTTTTGCCAGTGCATGGATTATTGCGATTTTTCCTTTATCTTGTACCCTATGTCATTGTGGGATATGATGTTGTCCTGCGTGCAATAAAAGGAATTCGAAATTTTCAGCCACTGGATGAAAATTTATTGATGACTTTGGCAACTGTTGGTGCAATGGTTCTTGCAGTTGTTCAAGATGGCGATTACACGGAAGCCATTGCGGTTATGCTATTTATCAAATTGGCGAGTGGTTCCAAAGTTATGCTGTGGGGAAGAGTAGAAAGAGCATCAGTGCCTTGATGGATATTCGACCGGAGTATGCCAATATTGAAGATGGCAAGGGAGGATACACAAAAGTGGATCCCGATGAAGTCGAAGTTGGAAGTGTGATTGTAGTTAGAGCGGGAGAGAAAATTCCAATTGACGGTGTGGTAATTGAAGGAGCATCGAGTCTTGATACTGCGGCATTGACAGGGGAGTCGATACCAAGGGATGTTTCCAAGGGAAGTGAAGTAATTTCTGGTTGTATCAATCAAAGTGGTCTATTAAAAATTTGTACGACCAAGGAGTTTGATGAGTCGACAGCGTCAAAAATTTTGGAAATGATTGAGGATGCAAGTTCAAGAAAATCAAAGTCCGAAGATTTTATTGGAAAGTTTGCAAGAGTCTATACACCGGCCGTGGTGATTTCAGCAGTACTCCTTGCCATTCTTCCTCCAATCGTATTGTTGGTGATGGGGCGAGACAGCCATGTGTTTGATTGGATTTATCGAGCATTGACCTTCCTTGTCATTAGTTGTCCATGTGCTCTTGTGGTGAGCATTCCTCTTTCCTTTTTTGCAGGAATTGGTGGGGCATCCAGCGTGGGTGTATTAATTAAGGGATCAAATTATTTGGAGGCCCTATCTAAGGTAAGTACATTGGTTTTTGATAAGACAGGAACATTGACGAAGGGACAATTTGATGTCAGTGCAGTGCATACTACAGATATTCAGAGGGAGGAATTATTACATTTAGCAGCTCATGCAGAGGAAAATTCGACTCATCCCATTGCAGTGTCTCTGCGAAAAGCTTACCAATATACGAAGGATGATCATTGTGATGTAGAAGATGTAACGGAGCTTGCAGGTCGAGGGGTTCAGGCAAAAATTAATGGTCATGTAATATGTGTGGGCAATGAAAAGTTGATGGAAGAAGTGGGGGCAAAGTGGCGACCATGTCATAAGACAGGAACGGTTATCCATGTATCAAGAGATGGAGAGTATATGGGACATATTGTGGTTTCCGATGTGATCAAACCCCATTCTAAGAAGGCTTTGCAGAATCTAAAGTCGATGGGAATGAAAAAACTTGTGATGTTGACTGGAGATCAGGAGGATGTGGCCAAAGAGGTGGCAAGTCAGTTGCCACTTGATGAATACTATGCGAAACTTCTTCCTGGAGATAAGGTCAATCAGGTGGAGAAATTATTAAATGATCCAAATCGCCATGGATTACTTGCTTTGTTGGGGATGGAATTAATGATGCACCCGTTCTTTCTAGAGTCGATGTGGGCATTGCGATGGGAGCACTTGGTTCGGATGCGGCCATTGAAGCTGCCGATGTGGTGTTGATGGATGATGACCCAGCAAAGATTGCTGTTGCCATTCGCATTGCAAAAAAATGTATGCGGATTGTCTATGAGAATCTATATTTTGCCATTGGTATTAAATTGATTTGCTTGCTTCTTGGTGCGATTGGCATTGCCAATATGTGGTTGGCTGTGTTTGCTGATGTCGGTGTGATGGTTCTGGCCGTGCTCAATGCCATTCGCTGTCTATTGGTAAAGAAATCATAGAATCAGTGACATAAAAAAGAGCTTCTAAGCAATTCAGTTTAGAAGCTCTTTTTGGTTTTATAATTCGCAAGTTCCTACCGTTCTTGGGAAGGGAAGAACATCTCGAATATTTCCCATTCCAGTAATATACATTACACAGCGTTCAAAGCCAAGACCAAATCCGGCGTGACGAGCAGAACCGTATTTTCTCAGGTCGAGATAAAAATCATAGTCCTTTGCATCCATTCCAAGCTCGTTGATTCTTGTCATCAATTTGTCGTAGTCATCTTCACGCTGACTTCCACCAATAATTTCACCGATGCCTGGAACAAGGCAATCCATAGCAGCCACGGTCTTGCCATCTTTGTTGAGTTTCATATAGAAGGCCTTGATGTCCTTTGGATAATCTGTGACAAAGATTGGCTTCTTGTAAATTTCCTCTGTGAGGTAGCGCTCGTGCTCTGTCTGAAGATCAGTTCCCCATTCTACTTTGTATTCAAATTTGTCATTGTGTTCCTGTAAAATTTTTACAGCTTCCGTATAGGAGACACGGCCAAAGTCGGAGTTGACCACATGATTTAGGCGATCAAGTAGTCCCTTGTCAACAAATTGATTGAAAAATTCCATTTCTTTAGGTGCGTTTTCGAGGACATAGCGGATAATATACTTGAGCATATTTTCAGCAAGATCCATAGCATCTTCAAGATCAGCAAATACAAATTCTGGTTCAATCATCCAAAATTCTGCGGCATGACGAGTGGTATTTGAATTCTCAGCACGGAATGTAGGACCAAAGGTATAAATATTTCTAAAGGCCATAGCAAAGGTTTCTCCATTGAGCTGACCACTCACTGTGAGGTTGGTCGGTTTGCCAAAGAAATCTTTTGTGTAGTCAATGTTACCATTTTCTGTCATTGGTGGATTTTGTGGGTCGATGGTTGTCACTTGGAACATTTCACCAGCACCCTCAGCATCGCTACCTGTGATAATTGGTGTGTGCACATAGACAAAATATCTCTCCTGAAAGAATTGATGAATGGCATAGGCAATTAAAGAACGCACTCTAAACACAGCCTGGAACATATTAGTTCTAGGACGAAGATGAGTGATTGTACGCAAATATTCAAGTGTGTGGCGCTTCTTTTGAAGAGGATAATCAGGGGAGGAGACACCTTCTACTTGAATATCATTTGCTTGAATTTCAAATGGTTGTTTGGCATTTGGTGTGGCCACAAGTTTTCCTGAAACAATGAGGGCAGCACCAACATTGGTTTTTGCAATTTCAGCAAAATTTTTCATGGCATCGTGGTAGACAACTTGGATTTGTTCAAAATAGGAGCCATCGCTGATGGAAAGAAAGCCAAAAGATTTGGAATCACGGTTTGATCTGACCCATCCTCCAATGGTCACTTCTTGCTCCAAAAAGCGTTCATGATTTTTATATATCTCTCTGACAGTGGTAAGTTTCATAGTATACAATTCCTTTCTTATACACATTATGGGCTGTATTATATCACAGATACATAGAGAGTGCATCAGTTTTTGAATCTCTTACAGTCATTGTGAGACAAGATCCATTTATAGGGAAAAAATAGATATAAAAATTGAACAATATTAGTAATAAAAACAATAAAAAATTGTTAACAATAACATGATATTGTGATATGATATGATTATAATAAAGCACCAATTATGCAGAACGGAGAGGTGATGGAATGATTAAGAAAGAGATAGTTGCGATGTTGTTGGCTGGAGGACAGGGTAGCCGTCTAGGTGTGCTCACACAGAAGATGGCTAAGCCAGCAGTCTCCTTTGGTGGAAAGTACAGTATTATTGACTTTCCACTGACAAATTGTATTAATTCTGCCATAGATACAGTGGGCGTATTAACACAGTACCAACCGTTGAGGTTGAATTCACATATTGGCATTGGAATTCCTTGGGACTTGGATCGAAATATTGGAGGTGTAAGTATTCTTTCTCCCTATGAGGATAAAAGAGGTGGATCTTGGTTTTCCGGAACAGCCAATGCAATCTATCAAAATCTGGAATATATTGAGGCATATAATCCAGACTATGTGTTGATTCTTTCAGGTGATCACATTTATAAGATGGACTATGAAGTTGTCCTTGATTTTCATAAGGCTCATGATGCCGCTATAACCATTGCTGTGATGCCTGTTCCTTGGGAGGAGGCAAGCGATTTGGTATTGTGGTGACGGATGAAGAACATCGCATTATGGAGTTTGAGGAGAAGCCTGAAAATCCAAAGAGCAATTTGGCGTCCATGGGCATTTATATTTTTAGTTGGCCAGTGCTTCGCCAGGCTCTAATTGATTTAAAGGATGAGCCAGGATGTGATTTTGGTATGCATGTGATTCCTTATATCTTTGGCAAGGGAGAAAAGGTGGTTGCCTATTCCTTCCATGACTACTGGAAGGATGTGGGAACATTGCAGTCTTATTGGGAAGCGAATATGGAACTGATTAGTCTTGTTCCAGCATTTAATCTCTATGAAACTTTTTGGCCAGTATATACTTCTAGTGAAACGATTCGCCCACAATACATTGGAGAAAATGCACAAGTTGAGAGAAGTATTATCAGTGAGGGAGCAGAAATCTACGGCAGGATAGAAAATTCAGTCATTGGTGTAGGTGTAGTGGTTGAAGAGGGCGCTGTCGTGCGAGACTCCATCATTATGAATGATGTTGTGATCGGGCAGGGTGCTGTACTTGATCACTGCATTGTTGCTGAGAAATGCCATATTGGAGAGAGAACCAATATCGGTGTAGGTGAGTTTGCAGAGAGTAAATATGACAAAAAGGTCTACAACACAGAATTGACGGTGATTGGAGAAAAGAGTGTAATTCCAAACGGTGTGAGCATTGGAAGAAACGTAGCGATTATGGGTGTGACAGATGAGAAGGACTATCCAAATGGCTATCTAGAGAGCGGTGGTTTTGTGGTAAAGGCAGGTGAGGAGTAATGGTGAGAAGAACAATTGGAATTATCTTGGCTGGTGGAAACTCAAGGAGAATGGAGGTTTTGTCTGATAAGCGAGCAATCTCTGCAATGCCGATTGCAGGAAGTTATCGAAGCATTGATTTGCTTTGAGTAATATGAGTAACTCAAGAATTCAAAAGGTTGCAGTGTTTACACAGTATAATTCAAGATCTCTCAATGAGCATCTGAATTCTTCAAAGTGGTGGGATTTTGGACGAAAGCAAGGAGGATTATTTGTCTTTACTCCAACCATTACACCATCAAATGCCGATTGGTATAAGGGAACCATTGACGCATTATATCAAAATATTACCTACTTAGAGCGCTCCCACGAGGCCTATGTGGTGATTGCAGCTGGTGATGGCGTATATAAATTAGACTACGAAAAAGTGGTTAGCTATCACATTGATGAGATGGCGGATGTCACCGTTGTATGCAAGCGAATGGATGTAAGCGAAGAAGAGCTCAAGCGATTTGGTGTGGTCAATATCGATGAGACGGGAAGAATTGTTGGTTTCCAAGAAAAGCCAATTAAGCCAAAGTCCAATATTGTCTCCTGTGGCATCTATGTTATTCGAAGAAGATTATTGATTGATTTGCTAAAAAAGAGCGTGATGGAAGGACGAAGGGATTTTGTGGCTGACATTGTGATGAGATATATGGAAGTCAAAAAGATTCAGTCCTATATGCTTGAAGGATATTGGAAAAATATTGCAACCAATCAATCCTACTATGAGACCAATATGGACTTTTTAAAGAAGGATGTGAGAGACTATTTCCTTAAGAGTGCACCACCAATCTTTTCAAAGTCAGGTGATTTGCCACCAGCAAAGTACAATCCAGGGGCAGTTGTAAAAAATTCATTGATTTCGAGCGGATGCATTATTGAAGGAACAGTAGAAAATTCTGTTATTTTCCAAAAAGTTAATATTGGAAAGGGATGTGTCATTCGAAATTCTATCATTTTAAATGATGTCATCATTGGAGAAAATTGTGTCATTGAGAATTGTATCGTGGAGAGCCGAGATACAATTGGTAGAGATTCTTCGTATATTGGTGAACCAGGTAAGGTTAGGGTAGTGGTGGAAAAGAGTTTACGCTATCCAGAATCAATATAGGATTGAATATAGGGAGGAGGAAGAGTATTGGAAATTACTGATGTCAGAATCCGCAGAATTGACAAGGAAGGAAAGATGAGAGCCGTCGTTTCTATTACCATCGAGGGAGAATTTGTTGTACATGACATCAAGATTATTGAGGGTGAAAAGGGGCTATTTATTGCCATGCCAAGTCGACTTGCATCAGATGGGGAGTATCGAGATATTGCTCATCCAATTAATACAGAAACAAGGGAAAAAAATTCAAAAGATTGTATTAGAAAAAAATATGAGGAGGATCTTTTGGACGAGAGACACTGAGTGGTAGCAATGAGGTAGGCTAAAGAGGAAGACAGAATATGAACATCAGTGACATTGCCCGTTTAGCGGGTGTATCAAAGGCAACGGTATCCAGATACTTAAACGATGGATATGTTAGCTCAGATAAGAGAGAAAAACATTAAGAGAATTATTGAGGAAACAGGCTATAAGCCATCGAGTCAGGCTAGGACACTCAGAACAAAGCGAACAGGAATGATTGGGGTAATTATTCCGAAAATCAGTTCTGAATCTGTCAGCAGAATGGTCGAGGGTATTGGCAGTATTTTAAAGAAAAAAGGATTTAAACTACTGCTTGCTGACACTGCGAACAATTCTAAAGAAGAGTTGACTTATTTGAATGCATTGAAAGAGTACAATGTGGACGGAATTATTTTGCTTGGTACGGTGTTGTCAAAGCAGCATAGAATCACCATTGAAGAATCTGAGGTGCCCGTGGTGGTATTAGCACAGCAACTAGAAGGTTCTCCATGTGTATATTATGATGATTTTGATGCGGCAAAATCACTGACGGATTTAATGGTAAAGACAGCAAGAAAAATTGCTTATATTGGAGTGAGCAATAAGGATCGTGCAACGGGAAAAAATCGCTATGATGGGTTTATGACCGCATCAAGAGAGAACAACATCGATACAAATCGGATTATTACAAAGGAAGCAGATTACAGTCTAGAGGCTGGATACGAGCAGGCAGGGAAAATTTTACAGGAAGTTCCAGATGTGGATACCATTGTCTGTGCAACAGATAATATTGCTCTTGGGGCAATTAAAAGAATTAGAGAGCTTGGCATGAATATTCCTCAAGATATTCAGATTGCGGGCATGGGCGATAGCCATATGGGAATGATGAGTACACCAGAGTTAACTTCAATACACTATTACTACAAGACTGGTGGTATGGAGGCGGCGAAACTCTTACTCAATATGATTTCTGGAGAAGAAATGGTAGTGCGAGAAATTAAGATGAGTTGTAAAGTTGTCGGAAGGCAGACGCATAGAGAGTTGGAGCTTAGCTCATAGGGATGATGAAATTCCCAGATAGAATTGTCTATCTGGGAATTTTAAATTGTGTGGAAGGCTGGCAAACTGCACAATTTAAGAAAAAAAATTTGTATAGTATTGCAATTAGTTTGAAAGTGCAATTGATTGCACAAATAAAGGAATTGGCTTATAATTAACAAGAATTGTTTATATAAAATACTGGAACCGATGCCATATATAAAGGAGACAACATGAGAGAAGAAGTTTTTGATCAGCGCTTGGCGAGATACTATGATGAATTAAAGTGGCTCTATTGCGAGCTCTATAATAATGATACACAGGCCTTTGACTATTTTATGAAAGTATTGAAGGATTATTATACAGAGAGAGAAGATGCATTGAAGGAGTTGGATTTAATCCGAGAGGCTTCGCCAGACTGGTTTAAGGGCAATGATATGCTCGGAATGCTCATGTATACGAATTGCTTTGCTAAGAATTTAAAGGGTGTCAAGGAAAATTTGGGGTATATCAAGGAATCAGGTGTAAATTATCTTCATTTGATGCCACTTTTGGAGAGTCCAGAGGGAAGATCAGATGGTGGCTATGCGGTATCGGATTTTAGAAAAGTTGATCCAAAGTTGGGTACAATGGAGGATTTGGCTGACTTAGCTAGGGAATGCCATGCCAATAATATGAGCCTTTGCCTTGACTTTGTAATGAATCACACATCAGAAGATCACGAGTGGGCGAGAAAGGCAAAAGCAGGGGATTATGAGTATCAAAAGAGATACTTCTTTTTTGACAATTGGAATATTCCAAATGCCTTTGAGGAGACTGTTCCACAAGTATTTCCACAGACAGCACCGGGCAACTTTAGTTGGTGTCCAGAGGTTGGAAAGGTTGTGATGACAACATTCTATCCATATCAATGGGATTTAAATTATGCCAATCCAGTTGTATTTAATGATATGATGGCCAATATGCTCAATTTGTGCAACCATGGTGTGGATGTTATTCGACTGGATGCAGTTCCATATATTTGGAAGACATTGGGAACTTCATGTCGAAATCTTCCACAGGTTCATACCCTTGTTCGCATTATGAGAATTGCAACAGAGATTGTTTGTCCAGGAACTCTCCTTCTCGGTGAAGTGGTTATGGAACCAAGCAAGGTTGTTCCATATTTGGAACCGTAGAAAAGCCAGAATGTAATATGGTTTATAATGTAACGACAATGGCAACAACATGGCATACATTGGCCACACATGATGTGCGATTGATGAAGCATCAGCTCGGACAGGTGTTTTCACTTCCAAAGCAGTATGTCTTCTTAAATTATTTGCGTTGCCACGACGATATTGGTTGGGGACTCGATTACAATTTCCTCAAGCAATTTGGTGTAGATGAGGTGGAGCACAAGAGATTTTTAAATGCTTACTTTAGAGGATATACTGATTATTCAGATGCAAGAGGAGAGCTATATAATGATGACCCTAGACTTGGTGATGCAAGACTTTGTGGAACAACGGCATCTCTTTGTGGAATTGAGGCAGCAGAGTATGAAAGGGATGAAGAAAAATTAGACCGTGCCATTCGCCTAGATATTATGTTACATGCCTTCTTGCTCACGCAATCGGGTATTCCAGTGCTCTATTCAGGAGATGAAATTGGCCAGCTCAATGACTATAGCTATCACGAGAATCCACTGAAATGGGATGATTCTCGATATTTGCACAGAGGAGATTTCCGTTGGGATGAGGCAAAGAAGAGAAAGCAGACAAAGAGCAGAGAAGGAAGAATTTTTAAGGCCATTCAAAAGCTGGAGAAGTTAAGAAGTAAGCACAGTGTATTTGATGGAGCAGCGGATACTTGGATTGTGGAAACCTATAATGACGCAGTACTTGGCATTGGAAGATATTATAAGGGTGAGAAGTTGATTGCACTCTTTAACTTTAGTCCATTTTATCAAACTGCTTGGATTGATGAACCAGAAGATTATAAGGATATGTTGACCAATAAAAAGAGAGAAGCTAAGGCGGTTGAAATTCCAAATCATGACTTTGTGTGGTTAGTGACAAAGTTTAAATAGGGGGGAATTATGGAAAAGTTAATCTTTTTAGATATTGATGGAACCTTGACACCGGCAGGAACCAATGTCCCGCCAGACAGTGCACTGGAGGCCATTCGCAGGGCACAAAAAAATGGTCATAAGGTATTTCTTTGCACAGGAAGAAATTTAGATATGCTAAAGCCACTTCTTGTCTATGGATTTGATGGTGTTGTAGGCAGTTCTGGTGGTTATGTCACTTATAAGGACAAGGTCATTGTTGATATTCCAATGAGGAAGGAGCAGCTAGATACAGCACTTGAGCTTCTTCATAAAAAAGGTGTGTTTTGTACGATTGAAGGTAAGGATGGCTCTTTCGGCGATGAGGATTTGAAAGAACTTTGGACGGCACAGAGGGCGGAAATTCGGAGATTGAGCGCTGGAGAAAAGCACTCTCTGAAAATCTTGGCATCAAGCCAATGTCTCAATATGATGGACAGCCAATTTATAAGGTTGTGATTATGGCCAGACAGGAGCAACAGATTGATGAGTGCAGACAGGCACTGGAAAAGGACTTTCAATTTGTCATTCAAGATGTTCCAGCCCATGGTTGTGTCAATGGCGAATTAGTCAATCGCCAATTTGATAAGGGAAGAGGCATTCAAAAGATTGCAGAGTATTTGAATGTTCCACTTTCTGATACCTTTGGGTTTGGCGATGGAATGAATGATGTAGAGATGCTTGAAACTGTGGGAACAGCAGTGTGTATGGAGAATGGCTCTGAGACATTGAAGACCTATGCCGACTATATTTGTCCGTCAGTGACCGACGATGGAATCTACAAAGCATTTGAAAAATTTGGCTTGATTTAAGATATTACTTTCAAGGTATAGAAAGTTATATTAATAAAAAAATTTTAGAAGGGGTAGAACAATGGCACTGAATTACAGAAAGTGTGCGGAAGAAATTGTTGGTCTTATTGGTGGACGAGACAATGTCGCACAGGCAGCACATTGTGCAACGAGACTTCGACTCGTTATTAAAGATAACAGCAAAGTCAACAAGGAAGCACTCGATGAAGTGGAAGGGGTGCAGGGAATTTTTGAGTCCAATGGTCAGCTACAGTTGATTATTGGTACAGGTACAGTCAACAAAGTATACGACGAATTCTTGGCTGTGACAGGCATGACAGCAGCAACAAAAGATGATGTAAAGGCGGCGGCAGCGGCAAGTGCACCGTTGTGGCGAAGACTGATTAAGGCATTGGGCGATGTATTTGTTCCAATTTTGCCAGCTATCGTGGCTTCTGGTTTGATGATGGGTCTGGTCGAAGCTCTGGGAAAGATTCCAGGTCTTGGATTTGCAAATACAGATTGGTACCAGTTCCTGATATGGTTTCTAACACCGCATTTGCATATTTGCCAGTAGTTGTAGCAATTTCAGCAGCGAGAGTATTTGGTGGAAATGTATTCCTTGGTGCCGTTATTGGTCTTTGTATGATTCATACGAACTTGACCAATGGTTGGAATGCAGCAGATGGATATAAGGTTTGGTACTTGTTTGGACATATCAAGATTACATCAACTTATACCTTAGGTCAGATTAACCAATTGGGTTATCAAGGACATGTTATTCCCGTTATTATTTCTGTTTGGTGTATGTGCCAGATTGAGAAATTCTTGCATAAGCGTGTGCCAGAGATGTTTGACCTCTTTATTACACCACTTTGTACAGTATTAGTGACTACATTGATTACATTTACTGTTGTTGGACCAATTTTTTCAACAGCAGAAACTTACATCCTTGCAGCAGCAAAGATTTTGGTAAGAAATCCAATTGGTGCGATGGCTATGGGTGCACTCTATCCAGTGACAGTAGTTATGGGTCTTCACCATATGTACAATGTTATTGAGGCAGGTATGCTTGCAGTGCCTGGACAATTAAACACTTGGATGCCAGTGGCTTCTGCAGCAAACTTTGCACAATTTGGTGCCTGCCTTGCAGTTGGTTTAAAGGCTGTAAAGCAAAAGACAAAGGTTGTTGCTGTACCGTCTTCTATGTCAGCAGCACTTGGTATTACAGAGCCAGCTATCTTTGGTGTCAATATGCGTTTCTTTAAGCCATTTATTTGTGGTATGGTCGGTGGTGCCATAGGTGCGTTCTTCGCTGCAATTTCAAAGATTGGTGCGACAGCCTATGGTGTTACTGGTCTACCAGGATATTTGACCATCAATAATCCAGCTATATATACGATTATTCTTGCTATCTCCGGTGGCATCGCTTTTGTTGGCACTTGGATTTTCTGGAAGGAAGATGAGGGCACAGCAAAAAAAGATGCAGATCAAAAGGAAGAGAAGCTTGAAAATTATGTAGGTTCTCCTGTAATTAGCTGTGAAGGCGGAGAAATTCTTGCACCTGTAAAGGGTAAGGTTGTCGCAAAGGCAGAGATTCCAGATGATACATTTGCAGCTGGAGTTTTGGGAGAAACTGTAGGTATCTGGCCAGACGAGGGTGTTTTATATGCACCATTTGATGGAGTGATCAGTCTCGTGGCTGATACAAAGCACGCCATTGGATTACAGAGTGATGGTGGTATGGAGGCATTTTTACATGTCGGTGTAGACACAGTTGCAATGAATGGTGATGGCTTTGATGCCCTTGTGGAGACTGGAGACAAGGTAAAGGCTGGTCAGCCAATTCTTAAGTTTTCAAAGGAAAAGATTAAGGCGGCAAATCATCCAGATGTTGTGGTTGTTATTCTCTCGAATGCTTATAACTATCAGAAAGTAAAAACAAATGTAGAGGCATAGAGATAAAATAGAGGGGAGTCTGTGGAAGTCCACAGGCTCTCTTTTTGCTTGAGAAGATGCCTTTATTTTGATATAGTGGGAAGAGATTTTGGAATGGAGAAAGAAAAGATGAAAATAATTGTAGGACTGGGAAATCCAGGAAGAGAGTACGAACATACAAGACATAATGTGGGATTTGAAGCAATCGATGTCATTGCCTCTTTGATGAATGTGGATGTGACAGAGAAAAAGTTCAAGGCGTTCATGGCTAAGGGAATGTATGGTGGTGAAAAGGTAATTTTATTGAAGCCACAGACCTATATGAATTTAAGTGGAGAGAGTGTTCGCCAGGCCATGGACTACTACAAGGTTGGCATTGAAGATGTAGTGGTGATTTTTGATGATGTCAGTCTAGCCTTGGGCAATATTCGCATTAGAAAAAAGGGCAGTGCAGGCGGACATAATGGAATTAAGTCCATTATTGCACAGACTGGTAGTCAGGATTTCCCAAGAATTAAAATTGGAGTGGGTGAAAAACCGAAGGGATGGGATTTAGCTGACTATGTTTTGGGAAGAGTGGGGGAAGATGAGGCCATATTCTTGAATGGGGCGTTGAAGGAGGTTGCTGAGGCAGCAAAAATGATGATGGAGGGCGAGGTTGAAGCAGCAATGAATAGATACAATAAGAAGAAGGAGGTTTGATGAGTATATTTAAAAGTCCCCTTGGGGAATTTATTGATTATCAAGATATTGTAGCATCCATAAAGAAGAAGGAAGGTCCCATACAAATTAGCGATATGGCGGATACGCCAAAGGCTCATCTAGTAGCTGAACTTTTAAAGGAAGAAAAGCCATGGCGTTTGGTGTTGACTTATGATGAGACAAGAGCGAGAGAGATTTATGAGGATTTACTTGTCTTTGGCAAGAATGTGTGGCTCTATCCTGCAAAGGATCTCCTCTTTTTTTCGGCAGATATTCAGGGCAATCTCATCACAAGAGAAAGAGTGAGTGTGTGGCAGCATCTCTTGACAGATGAGAGTGGCATTGTGGTGACCACGGTGGATGGATTGATGGACAAGTTAGAAGGGTATCAAACATTTAGGGAAGAGGTACTCACCATTCACAGTGATGACAAAATTGATGTGGAACAATTGAGCAAAAATTGGTCGATCTTGGCTATGAGCGTGTGGCCCAAGTAGAGGCACCGGGACAATTTGGCATTCGAGGAGGCATTGTTGATATTTATTCGATGACTTGGGATGTGCCTGTGCGCATAGAGCTTTGGGATGAAGATATTGACGCAATGAAAACCTTTGATCCTGAGTCACAGCGCTCACAGGATGCAGTAGAGGAATTGAATATTTATCCAGCAAAGGAAAGAGAGACAGCAGTAGAAGAATCATTTTTGTGCTATTTTTGCAAGGAAAAGACATTGATTTTTGTCGATGAACCTATGCGTGTGAAAGAAAAGGCAGAAGTTGTTGAGAAGGAATTTCAGGAGGGAATGAGTGGGCGAATTGAGTCTGGGCAGATCAAGAGAGAAGATGTTGTCGATTTGTTTGGAGCAAAGGAAATTTTAGAGATGCTATCTCTACCGATTACGATCTGTATGACAGCATTAGAACATCCAATAAAAGAAATTCCAATAAAGAAAAATTTTATGCTTGCATCACAAATCGTTCCCTCCTATCACAATGCACTTGATCGAATGATTTCTGATTTGAATAAATATAGAAGAGAAAATTATCGTGTGGTTCTTCTCACACCGTCAAGGACAAGGGCAGAGAGAATTGCTCAGAGCTTGAGAGAATATCAATTTATTGCCAAAGTCGCCACACAGGATGATGAGGTTGTTGAGTGTGGTGAAATTTTAGTTGCACATGGAAATTTGCACAAAGGTTTTGCCTATTTGCAATGTAAATTTGTGGTTTTATCGGAAAGCGATCTCTTTGGGGGGCAAAAGAGAAAGAGGGGAAAGCAAAAGAGCGGGCATCAAGGAAGTAGAATTAGTTCTTTGAGTGAATTGTCGGTTGGCGACTATGTGGTGCACGAAGATCATGGGCTTGGTATTTACAGAGGAATTGAAAAGATTGAAAGAGACCATGTTATTCGGGATTACATTAAAATTGAGTATGCGGGTAAAGATAGTTGTTATATTCCAGCAACAAAACTTGATCTCATTCAAAAGTTTGCAGGAGCTCAGGCCAAAGTGCCAAAGCTCAACAAACTCGGTGGAGGAGAGTGGGAAAAGACAAAGAAGAGAGTAAAGGCAGCAGTAGAAAATATTGCCAAGGAGCTGGTGATGCTCTATGCAGCCAGAGAATCGGGGCGTGGACATCTTTATGCCAAGGATAGCCAGTGGCAGAAGGAATTTGAGGAGATGTTTCCCTTTGAAGAGACGACGGATCAAAAAAATGCCATTGCCGATATAAAAAACGATATGGAAGCGGGAAAGATTATGGACCGCCTGGTGTGTGGCGATGTTGGCTATGGAAAGACAGAGGTAGCTCTTCGAGCTGCATTTAAGGCAATACAGGAAGGAAAGCAGGTCATCTATCTTGTGCCGACAACCATTCTTGCCCAACAGCACTACCATACCTTTGTGCAAGAATGAAGGAATTTCCTGTGCGAGTTGATTTACTTTGTCGCTTCAATACAGCCACGGAACAAAAAAAGACCATTCAAGACTTTAAAGATGGATGGGTGGACATTATTGTGGGAACACATAAGGTGCTCTCCAAGGCTTTAGTGGCAAAAGATTTGGGATTGATTATTATTGATGAGGAGCAGCGCTTTGGTGTAAAGCACAAGGAAAAGCTAAAACAACTGAGAGAAAATGTCAATGTGTTGACTTTGACAGCTACACCAATTCCAAGGACACTACATATGAGTTTGGTGGGAATTCGAGATTTAAGTGTCCTAGAAGAGCCCCCAATTGATCGTCAGCCGATTCAGACCTATGTCATGGAACAACATGATGAAATTATTAAGGAAGCAATTCGTAGAGAGTTGGCAAGGCGAGGACAGGTCTATTATGTATACAATCGAGTGAATAATATTGCAGAAGTCAGTGCACATGTTCAAAGCCTTGTTCCCGATGCGACCGTTGCCTATGCTCATGGTCAGATGGCTGAGCGAGAACTTGAAAAATTATGCTCGAGTTTATCAATGGGGAGATTGATGTCCTTGTTTCAACTACCATTATTGAGACAGGTTTGGACATTCCTAATGCCAATACAATGATTATTCAAGATGCAGATCATTTAGGACTTTCTCAGCTTTATCAATTGCGCGGGCGAGTGGGAAGAAGCAGTAGAACTTCTTATGCGTTTTTATTGTACCGCAGGGGAAAACTCCTCAATGCAGAGGCACAAAAGAGACTAAAGGCAATTCGAGAGTTTACAGAGCTTGGCAGTGGCATAAAGATTGCGATGAGGGATTTGGAGATTCGAGGAGCTGGAAATGTGCTGGGAGCAGAGCAACATGGACATATGCAGGCTGTGGGTTATGAACTGTATTGTAAGTTGCTCGGCGTTGCTGTGCGTGCACTCAAGGGAGAAGAAGTAGAAAAAGAGGAATTTGAGACAAGCGTCGATGTGGATATTAGTGCCTATATTCCATCATCTTATATTAAAAATGAAGAACAAAAATTAGATGTATATAAGCGCATTGCCTCAATTGAGACTTTGGATGACTATCTGGATATGCAAGATGAATTGCTTGATCGATTTGGAGAAATGAATAGTGCAGTGGACAACTTACTTACTGTAGCGAGGGTAAAAAGCTTGGCTCATAATGTTTACATTACAGAAATTAAGATTGAGAAACAGGAGGTGCATATGCAATTTTACCCAAAAGCAAACGTAAATTTGGAAAAAATTCCAGAACTTTTAGAAGCATTTTCTCCAGAATTGTCGATTCGCCACGGCGAAGAGGTGGAACTGATTTATCGGCAGAGAAAGAAACAAACAGATTGTACAAATAGCCTAGAAAAGACATTAGAGATTGTAGAGAGGATGAATACGCTACTGTTAAAAGTGCAAAATAGCTTGACAAAGGAGAGCAAAAAAGATATAAATTAGTTTGACACTAGACATTCTTAGGAGGATTTTAAAAGATGAATAAAGCAGAATTGATTACAGCAATTGCTGATAAGGCTGGAATTACAAAGAAGGATGCTGAGGCAGCATTGAAGGCATTTACAGACACAGTTGCAGAGCAACTTCAGAAAAAAGAAAAAGTTCAACTTGTAGGATTTGGAACATTTGAGGTATCAGAAAGATCTGAGAGAGAAGGAAAGAATCCAAGAACAAAGGAGACAATGATTATCCCAGCAAGTACAGCTCCAAAGTTTAAAGCAGGTAAGGCATTAAAGGATATCGTAAATCAATAGGAATGAGAATAGACAAATTTTTAAAAGTTTCCCGTCTGATTAAGCGCAGAACAGTGGCCAATGAGGCCTGTGATGCAGGAAGAGTTTTAGTCAACGGCAATGCTGTGAAGGCATCTTATACGGTGAAGGTGGGAGATGTGATCGAAATTCTTTTTGGTGGAAAGTCAGTAAAAGTCGAGGTACTCGCATTGGCAGATACAACCAAAAAAGACGAAGCAAAAGAGTTGTTTAAGTATCTCTAATACAAAAAATGCCGTAAAGTAAGTTAAATATTTACTTTGCGGTATTTTTGTTTGTGAACTTTACCTATTTTGTAACTCTTTCCGCTTATTTATTGAAATTGAAGTGTAAATGCTATAGAATATAGATAGTTATAAGTTAGAGTTTCGTGAGGTGCGTTATGGGGGTTGCGAAAAAGAAGAAGAAGAACCACAGGATAGTCGGTGAATGGTCGGTAGTCATACTGATCGCTTTTATCGCAAGTGTTGCAATTCTCTTTAGCTTGGGAAATAGAGGATTGCATCAGCGCCTCGAAGAAAATAAAGCAAGGCTGCAATTGATCGCAGAGAATACTGCAAAGGAGAAGGTTCGAAGTGAGGCACTCAAGAAAAAGGAAGAGCGCTATCAGTCGGATGAGTATATTGAGGAGATTGCCAGAGAAACTCGGTCTTGTATATCCGGATGAAATTATATTGAAACCGGGAAATTAAAATTTGTCCTCCGAAACCGATTTGTAGTCAGGTTCGGGGGATTTTTTGTATGGATATGGTAGAAAAGACAGAGAAAATGATCAAGGAACATAAACTCTTGCACCGAGGACAGCTCTGCATTGTGGGAGTGAGTGGCGGTGCAGATTCTATGGCATTATTGCATATTCTTTGCAATTTGCGACAGGGTATGGGTTTTGAAGTACTGGCAGTTCATGTACATCATGGATTGCGCAAAAATGAGGCAGATCGAGATGCAGTATTTGTTGAAAATATCTGCAAAGAGAAGGATATACCCTTTGTTCTTTGCCATGTTGATGTCCAATCCTATGTACTTGAGCACAAGGTTTCGACAGAGGAAGGGGCAAGAATCCTCCGCTATCGAGCTTTTGCAGAGGTCGCAGGGCGATATGCAGCTAAAAGAAAGGTGTGTATTGCTGTAGCACATCATTGTAATGATCAAGCAGAAACTTTACTGATGAATCTTTGCAGGGGCAGTGGCCTGCGTGGGCTTACGGGTATGCACTTGCAGAGAGGAAATATTATTCGTCCACTACTATTTTTTTGCAGAAGAGAGATTGAAGAATATCTAAAAGCACATCAAATTTCGTATATTAGCGATAGTACCAATGCTTCTTTAGACTATACAAGAAACCGAGTGCGAAGAAGTATCTTGCCAATGCTCGAGGCAGAAGTCAACATTGCAAGCATCAAGCATATTTCGGCAGCTGCAGGGCAGCTTGGAGAAGTTTGATTATATTCAAGTGCAGGCGAGAAAACATTATGAACAAGTTGTGGTTCGAGAGGACAAAAAAGTAGGTTTGTCCTGCGAACAAGTGAAGGAGCTTCCTTTATTTTTGCAAGGTGAAGTCATTCATCTTTTATTGGAAGAGGCGATGGACGGATTGCGGGATATCTCCAGTATACATATTGAAGGATTAAAAGAGATGTTTTCTAAGGAGACAGGGAGCCATATGGATTTACCACAGGGTTACTTTGCACACAGGGATTACTGCAAGCTTTGGATTATCCACAAATCCCAAAAAATCAACAAAGAGAAAGAGAATGGCAGGTTTGAGTGTCGAAAATTTTTCTATACCCCAAATATGGAAATACCAACACAAGAAGATGTCAAATGGTTTGATGAGGAGGCCTTTGAGGGAGAAGTCTGCTTTCGGACAAGAAAAACTGGAGATTACATCGAAATTGCAGGTGGGAAGCACAAGAGTATCAAGGCCTTGATGATTGATGAAAAGATACCTGCATTAATAAGAGATAAAATTTTATTAGTTGCTGACGGCAGTCACATTGTGTGGGTTGTTGGCTATCGGATTTCACAGGCATATAAGATAAAATCTTCCACAACTTATGTGCGGGAGATAAAATATATTAAAGGAGATACAAAAGATGTCGTATACCATTAGGGAAATGATTTCGGAAAAAGAAGTAGATGAAAGAATTGGTGAGATTGCGGAAGCCATTAATAGAGACTATGCGGGCAGAGAGATTAGTCTAGTTTGTGTCTTAAAGGGCGGAGTAATGTTTATGTGTGAACTAGCCAAAAGGATTACTGTGCCAGTGACATTGGATTTTATGAGTGTGTCTAGTTATGGTTCGGGCACAGAGTCAAGTGGAGTGGTCAAGATTATTAAGGATCTGGATGAGACCGTGGAGGGGGAGAGAGGTCCTTGTTGTGGAGGATATCATAGATTCGGGAAGAACACTTTCTTATCTTTTAGGTATGTTGAGAGGAAGAGGTGCGAAGAGTGTAAGGCTTTGTACGCTCTTGGAAAGAAATGACCGCAGAGTAGTAGAGAATATTCAAGTTGATTACTCTGGATTTAAAATTCCGAAAGCGTTTGTTGTAGGCTATGGATTGGATTACAATCAAAAATACAGGAATCTCCCATATATTGGTGAGGTTGTATTTGATCAATAAGGGGGGTAGAGCTTGAAAAAAGAAAGAAGACAACTAAGGGGAATTTCTGTATTGATTATTATTTTGCTTGCGGCATGGTTACTCTTTAGCTTGGGCAATCATATCAGTGAGGAAAAATTGAGTCATCAGGCATTTTTACAGGAAATCCAATCAAAAAAGATTGAGAGTGTCATTGTGGAACAAAACCCACAGACACCAAGTGGTGCAGTGGTTCTAAAGTACAGTGACAGTGGTCTGCTCAAGTCCAAATATTATGTATCTGATGTCAATCAGGCAGTTAAGGAATTGCAGGACAATCACATTGACTACACAATGAACAATGTTCCACAGCAGAGCATTTTTGTGACCAGTGTCCTTCCGATATTAATATCTGCAGGGACAATTATTGTATGTATGCTGATGATTCAGGGACGCATGGGTGGTGCTGCAGGTGGAGCAGGACGAATGAATGATTTTGGAAAACATCGTGCAAAGCGCAGCCAAGATACTAAGGTGACTTTTGCAGATGTCGCTGGATTAAAGGAGGAGAAAGAAGACCTAGAAGAGGTAGTTGACTTTTTAAAGGATCCGTCAAAGTACACGGCACTTGGAGCAAGGATTCCAAAGGGAATTCTTCTTGTGGGCCCCCCGGGAACAGGTAAGACACTACTAGCCAAAGCAGTGGCTGGAGAGGCAGGAGTTCCGTTTTTCTCCATTTCAGGTTCTGACTTTGTGGAGATGTTTGTTGGTGTGGGTGCTTCTCGTGTTCGAGATTTATTTCAGGAGGCAAAACAAAATGCTCCATGTATTATTTTTATTGATGAGATTGATGCCGTGGCCAGACAAAGAGGCTCAGGGCTTGGTGGAAGTCATGATGAGAGGGAACAGACACTCAATCAAATGCTGGTAGAAATGGATGGATTTGGTGTCAATGAAGGGATTATTGTCCTTGCGGCAACAAATCGTGTGGACATTTTAGATCCTGCAATTCTTCGACCAGGACGATTTGATCGAAAAGTGGGCGTTGGGCGTCCAGACATTGGCGGAAGAGAAGAGATTTTAAGAGTACATAGCAAGAGCAAGCCTGTGGGCAATGATGTGGATTTGCACAAGGTAGCACGTTCTACCGTTGGGTTTGTGGGAGCAGATTTAGAGAACTTGATGAATGAAGCTGCGATTTTGGCAGCAAAGCAAAGGCGTAAGTTTATTACACAGGCCGATATTGACCAGGCATTTATTAAGGTCGGCATCGGTGCAGAAAAAAAGAGCAAGATTATCTCGGAGAAGGATAGAAGGATTACGGCATATCATGAAACAGGACATGCTATTTTATTTAGGGAGTTAAAAGATTGTGGAGTGGTTCACACCATTTCCATTATCCCTACAGGGTTGGGAGCAGCAGGTTATACCATGCCACTTCCTGGAGATGATCAGCTATTTAATACGAGAAATCAAATGTTGCACGAAATTATGGTCTCCTTGGGCGGTCGCATTGCCGAAGAATTAGTCTTTGATGATGTGACAACGGGGGCAAGCCAAGATATTAAGCAGGCGACGAAACTCGCAAGAGATATGGTGAGAGTCTATGGCTTAGCAAAAAACTTGGTATGGTCAATTATGACAGCGATGGAGACGATGTGCTCATCAGTAGAGATTTTGGACATACAAAGTCCTATGGGGAGCAGACAGCGGCATTGATTGACGCAGAGGTGAAGGGGATTATTGACGATTGCTATCAAAAGGCAAGACAGATTATTGAATCCCATCGAGATGTGTTGGAAAAATGCAGTGCGTTGTTATTGGAACGAGAAAAAATTGGATTTGACGAATTTGAGGCGTTATTTTAGATGATTAGAGAAGGCATTTTTTCAGATGAAACAGAAGATTATGTTTTTCCAGCAGAACCAGAGGCCGGAGAACGAATGAGGATAAGACTGCGTGTAGCAGGAAAAGACGCAGAGATTGTAGAACTTGTGGACATAGAGAGTGGCAAACACCACAGCATGGAGAAGGTGAGCGAGAATGATGACTTTGTGTTCTATGAGGCTAAGCTTGTGATGCCAGAGAAGTTTTTTCGCTATTATTTTGAAATTCATGTGGCGGGACAGATACTTTATTATACAGAGGCTGGCATCAATGAGCAGTTGATTATTGAAGGTGCCTTTTGTATTGTGGCTGGCTTTCATACGCCGGAATGGGCAAAGGGTGCATTGATGTATCAGATCTTTGTCGATCGCTTTCACCGAGGAGATGCGAACAATGATGTACTTGATGATGAGTACATTTATCTTGGTATTCCGACGAGACATATTGTGGACTGGGGTGAGTATCCATCGACATTCGATGTGGGATATTTTTATGGCGGAGATTTACAGGGAGTTTGGGATAAGTTAGATTATTTACAAGATCTTGGAGTGGAGGTTATCTACTTTAATCCTCTCTTTGTTTCTCCTTCAAATCACAAGTACGATACACAGGACTATTGGCATATCGATCCACACTATGGAAATTGTTGAGGATGGTGGAGAACTCTTAGAAGTAGATGCACAGACCAATGAGCATGCGACAAAATATATGATACGAACAGCAAACCCAAAGAATTTGGAAGCAAGTGATGCATTATTTGCAGAATTTATGCAGCAAATTCATAAGAGGGGGATGCGAGTTATTATTGATGGCGTGTTCAATCACTGTGGTTCATTCAATAAGTGGATGGACAGAGAAAAGATTTACCAAAAATTTGCTGGCTATCCACCAGGGGCATATACAGCACAGAATAGCCCATATCACAACTATTTTGAATTTTTTGATCAGAAAAAGACCGCATGGCCAGATAATAAGAGCTATGATGGATGGTGGGGAAACAGTACTTTGCCAAAATTGTATTATGAAAACAGTGAAAAGTTAGTTGAGGAAATTATGGGCGTGGCTGTCAAGTGGGTGAGCGAACCATATTGTGTCGATGGCTGGAGATTGGATGTGGCAGCGGATCTTGGACATTCAAGGGAGCTAAACCATGTCTTTTGGAGAAAGTTTCGACAGGTAGTCAAAGAAGCGAATCCAGAAGCATTAATTCTTGCTGAGCACTACGGTGATCCGTCCGGTTGGCTGGATGGAAGGCAGTGGGACAGCGTGATGAATTATGATGCCTTTATGGAGCCTGTGAGTTGGTTTTTGACAGGGATGGAGAAGCATTCTGATCAAAGAAAGGAAGAGCTACTGGGCAATGGGCGAGTATTTTTTGATATGCTCAACTATGCAAAGGCAAAGATGCCAATGCCAGCCTATATGACAGCGATGAATGAATTATCCAATCATGATCATTCTCGATTTGACAAGAACCAACCATGTCATTGGAAGATTGCATCAAAATGGATCCAGGGCAGCAGAATTAGGTGTGGATCTGTCTGTATTGCGTCAGGGCGTGGTGATGCAGATGACATTGCAGGGAGCACCGACCATTTATTATGGCGATGAGGCCGGAGTATGTGGATGGACAGATCCAGATAATAGAAGAACCTATCCTTGGGGCAAGGAAGATTTGGGCTTGATTGACTTTCATCGCTATATCAATCGCATTCACACCAATAGCACGGCATTAAAACGTGGCTCACTGATTCCTCTTGTGGCAGAAAAGGATTTGATTGCCTATGCAAGAAGTTATCAGAGAGAGTATATATTGGTTGTGATTTATACTGGCGAGTTAGAAACAGAGTTTGAAATTCCTGCTTGGATTGGTGGATTTAAAAGAAATCAAAAAGTTAAGCGGGTAATATTGAGTGATCGATTTGGTTACAATGTCGGGGCATTGGAGACAGAGATTTGTGATGGTATTTTGCGTGTGCGTTGCAAGGCAAAGTCAGCTATGGTCTATCAATAGTACAAAAAGTTTAGAGAGGATATCGCTTAGATGCGATATCCTCCCTAAACTTTTTTTATTTTTGTAATGTTCTTGGCATATGTTTTTCCATGAGAGAGAGCATCTCCTCATCTGGTGTGAGAAAAAGGAGAGTCTTTACTCCATTTAAGTGAAGGACAAAGACATAGGCCTTACTTTCGTCCTCGCCCATATAATTGCGACATTTATATTCTCTGTAGTGATTGATATCGAGGCGAGACTTTGGAAAGGCTTTTTCGGCCTCTCTTAGGTCAATCGTCAAAATATGTTTTCTTGATGATTTACTAAAAATGACATCGATATTGAGCTCACTATTTAGGAGAGCATATTCATATTCTACAGAGAGCCTAGGAATGACATAGTAAAAAGACAATCCTGCCAGTGGAATTACGATGAAAAATGCAAGTGGCACTCTAAGTAAAGAAAGCAATACTAAGACAACAAGAAAGACATAGATGACAATGCGAAGTACCATTGCCAGTGCTCCTGTGGAGCGTGATACAATTTGCTCGTAGAATGTATCATTCATAAAGGTTTTCCTCCTCTTTGTAATTGAGATAATTTTTAATCATCAATGCGATTTGGTAATTCATTGCACCACGAAAATCCTTAATTGGTAAATTACAACTCTTTTCAATTTGCTCTAGTCGATAAATTAATGTGTTTCGGTGCATATGTAACTGGCGTGCTGTTTCTGCAATATTGAGATTATTCTCGAAAAAGGTATTGATCATCGATTGCACATCAGCATCATCCAGTATTCTAGCATCATCAAGAAATTGTTCCGTCAAGAAGTGCTCACAAAGTTGTGGTGGGAGGGAATAGATGAGCTTTCCCAGCCCCAATTTCGCTGCAGATAATGGAATTTTCTGCATAGAAGATTTGGCGTATACAGAGGGCCATTTGACATTGTTGATAAATAAAAGAAAGTAAAAATAAAGAATCAAATGTCAAGCTGTAGGCCACATTGACAGCGAGCATTGCCTCTGTATTGATGGCATCAACAATAAGATGTGCTTGGTGATCTAAGATTTCTGCATCTGTATTTTCTTCGACATCACAGATGAGAGCAATCAAACTTTCATCCATGGCAATCAACTTTTGATGTGGAAAGAGATTGCGAAGGAGCTTCAAGGTAGAAATATCTGTCTGTGAGCGAAGTTGAATCAAAAATAGAGCACGACTCTGGGTGGATTTCATATGTAAAGTTTTGGCAACCTCTAATATTTGTTCATTGGGAATTTGACCGATGAGCATTTGATAGAGAAGATGGTGGGGAGAAAATTTTTCCCTATAAGCATCCGAGACTTTTTCGATTTTTTGAATGAGCGCAGTGCAGTTGTTTGGGTCAATTTGAGAGATGTCGAGAGACAGACCAGTCAATTTGGTAAAATGATGTAATGCATTTTGTAATGTCTCCTGCATAGTAATCCCTCCGATTGATTTACAAAAAAATACCACCACCAATCCAGACTGCTCGCAAACTTTCCAAGCACTGGAGAGGTGGTGGAACATCTCATCCTATTTTACTCGACATTGTAAACTTCGTCAATGGGCGGATTAGTTGACAATGGCCTTTTCTGTTTCTTTGTCAAAGATATGTACCTTGTCCATATCAAGAGCAAAGACACCCTCATCACCGGTTCTTAAAGTTGTTCTAGGGTTTACTCTTGCAGTCATTTGAGCACCATCGACATCAAAGTAGAGGAATACTTCTGCACCGAGAAGCTCGTATACCTTGATCTTTGATTTGATGACACTATCTGGTGAACTGTTGATAAATACCTCAGAATCGTGAATATCTTCTGGACGAACGCCGAGAACAACCGTCTTTTTGTTGTAACCAGCGGCAATCAAGGTCTTCGCCTTTGCTACAGGAAGCTTTAAGCGATATGTACCTGTGAGAAGGTAGACATCCTCTCCAGATACTTCGACAATGGCATCAATGAAGTTCATCTGTGGGGAACCGATAAATCCAGCGACGAATTGATTACATGGTTTATTGTAGAGGTTTTGAGGTGTATCCACTTGCTGAACGACACCGTCTTTCATAACAACAATTCGAGTTCCCAAAGTCATAGCCTCGGTCTGATCATGAGTAACATAGATAATGGTTGCGCCAAGTCTCTCATGTAATTTAGAGATCTCAATACGCATCTGAACTCTCAACTTTGCATCGAGGTTTGAAAGTGGCTCATCCATCAAGAATACCTTAGGACTTCTCACAATAGCACGTCCCATAGCTACACGCTGTCTCTGACCACCGGAAAGAGCCTTTGGCTTGCGATCAAGCAACTTCTCAAGGTCAAGAATCTTTGCAGCATTCTTTACAGCGGCATCGATTTGATCCTTTGGCACTTTGCGAAGCTTTAGAGCAAATGCCATGTTGTCGTATACACTCATATGTGGATAGAGAGCATAGTTTTGGAATACCATCGCAATATCCCTGTCTTTTGGTTCAACATCATTGACAACTCGACCGTCAATAGAAAGTGTACCATCACTGATGTCCTCAAGTCCAGCGATCATACGCAAAGTGGTAGACTTACCACAACCAGATGGACCAACAAAGATAATAAATTCCTTATCTGCAATCTCCAAATTAAAGTCTTTTACTGCATGATAACCATTAGGGTATTTCTTTTGAATTCCCTTTAAAGATAAACTAGCCATAACATACCTCCGAAATATTGTATGCTTTATTATAGTGAACAATAAAAAAATAGCAATGCCATCAGTAACCAAAAAAAATAAATAAAAGTTGTCATAATAACGAAAAGAATATTATAATGGAAATGCGGAGGGATGGTATGCTAGAATTGATAATGAATAAGTATGAAGAAATTCTCATTGGCACGATGGAGCAGGCAGAATCGACGAATTCAAGGCGGCAGGGAAGTATGCGAACTAGGACAAGGGAGAGAGCACAGAGAGGGGATTTTCTTTGGCGGCTGCGCAATGAGGAATTGGCTAAAAAAGAAAAATTTTACACAGGATTATTTGTCTTTATCCTCTTTGCTCTATTGCTTTTTGTGTTGAAAAATAAATGGTTGATTGCTGCATCTGTGATTCTCTACACTCTTTGCATCTATCAAATTGCAGGGGCGCAGAATAGACCAAAGACAGCATTTTCTAGCGATGAATTCTATAGGAGGAAGCGTGCCTACTATAAATTAGGAGAATTTTTACAAGATGAATTAGATATTTGTGACTTTGAACAACTGGCCGAGTTGAGAAAACTCTATGAGAAAAAGATAGAAGATCTTCACTACACGACAGATAGTATCATATCTTCTATTTTTGTGGTATTGCCATTGATTGCTTCATTGATTGGATATTTACAGGAACCCCAAATTATGGAAAAAAATAATAAACTCAGTGCCTTTGGTATTGTCTTTATGATGGTTCTTGCGACCGAATTAGTTTATGGCATTTATTACTTTGTTCGGACTAGAGAAAAGAGAAATTATATTCATCGCTATCAGAATATGGTTGAGGCGATTTATTTTTTGGAGGAACAGAATCCGTAGACCAAATGAAAAGAAGCTGTGGGATCCCACAGCTTCAAAAAATATTTAGGAGAGAGCGCGAGACGGGACTCGAACCCGCGACCCCGACCTTGGCAAGGTCGTACTCCACCAACTGAGCCACTCGCGCACAGAGCAGGTGATGGGAATCGAACCCACGTATTCAGCTTGGAAGGCTGATGTTCTACCATTGAACCACACCTGCGATATCAATAATAGTATTCTACTGAATAAATAAAAAAAAGTCAATAATAAAAAAATAAAATAAATATAAAAAATTGATTGCATAAAATTTAAAAGCGTGTATAATAAACTTTGCACAAAACAATAGAAAATAAGTATAGGAGGTTTCGTAAATGAAAAAGTATGTAGCAGAGTTTATTGGAACAATGGTTCTGACTGTATTTGGCTGCGGAAGCGCAGTTGCAGCAAATACATTGTTAGGCAATGCTGGTCAGGGAGTACCACTTGCATTTTCCACATTATTGATTGCCTTTGCCTTTGGATTGTCTATCGTGGCTATGGCCTATTCCATCGGCAATATTTCTGGCTGTCACATCAATCCAGCCGTTTCACTTGGATTGTTCTTATCAAAGAAGTTGAGTGCCACTGATTTTATTGGATATTTGGTGGCACAGTTTGTAGGTGGTATTGTGGGAGCAGCCATCTTAGTATTTATCTTTGGTTCCAACAAGGCTTTGGGAACAAATGGATTTGGTGAGGCAAGTGCACTTCACATCAGTGCGGGTGTTGCCTTTGTTGTGGAGATTATCTTGACCTTTGTATTTGTGACAGCGATTCTTGGTGTGACAAGTAAGGCAGAGAATGCACCAACAACCGGTTTAGTTATTGGTCTTTCCTTAACTTTAGTTCACATCTTGGGTATTCCTTTTACAGGAACATCAGTAAATCCAGCAAGAAGCTTTGGCCCTGCACTTCTTAGTGGTGTTGGTTCTGTGGCATTTTCACAGGTATGGGTATTTATCCTTGCTCCTCTTGTTGGTGCAGCACTTGCCGCTGGAGTATACAATTTTTTGAGCAGTGAAAATTAGGAATTATTATTATTATTGTATTGACAAACGCAATCAAATAGGGCATAATGTAATTGCCTATAGTACAAAAGGATGTATCGAATATAGGAGAATCGTATGTTAAAAGAATTTAAGGAATTTGCCTTTAAGGGCAATGTCATCGACTTAGCTGTCGGAGTGATTATTGGTGGAGCTTTGGTAAGATTGTTACTTCACTTGTCAACGATTTGATTATGCCAATTATTGGTGTTATTCTTGGCGGAATTAATTTTGAAAATTTGAAATTGGTCATTCGACCAGCAAGCAATGGCATGGAGGAAGCGGCCATTAAGTATGGTGCATTTATTCAATCTGTAGTGGACTTTTTGATTATTGCAGTTTGTATCTTCCTATTTGTCAAGTTGGCAAATACGCTCACAAGGAAGAAAGAAGAAGAGAAGAAGCCAGAAAAGCCATCAGCAGATGTTGTACTTCTCACAGAGATTCGAGATCTCTTAAAGAAGAAGAACTAATTTGTATGTAGAAAGATCGCGCAAAAAACTGATCGTGATAAAAAAAGAAAGGAAGAGGAATACGATATGAAGTTTTATGTAGGAAATGATATGCTCGGCAACAAGGTTGTTTGCGAAGAGAGCCAGGTAAAAGAGTTGGTAGCAAACTCAACAGACGCAGCAAATGAAAAGCATGTTCCAGTGGTTGCAGTGGATGGAAATAAGGTAACCGTTGTTGTTGGAGAGGTAGAACATCCAATGACAGAGGCACATCTTATTCAGTGGATTGTACTTGAGACAAAGAAGGGCTCACAGAAGAAGGTTTTGAGTGCAACAGATGCACCTCGTGCAGAGTTCACACTTGAGGAAGGCGACGAAGCTGTTGCTGCCTATGAGTATTGCAATTTACATGGATTATGGAAGAAGGAGATTTAATATGAAGTACATTTGCGAAGTTTGTGGTTGGGAATATGATGAGACTGTAGGCGATCCAGACAATGGCATTGCACCAGGAACAAAGTGGGAAGATGTTCCAGAGGATTTCGTTTGTCCACTCTGCGGTGTTGGCAAGGATCAGTTCACACAGGCATAATATAAGGAATATAAAGATCGCTTGAGCGTAAGCTTAGGCGGTCTTTTTTTCTTATATTTATGGACAAAAGAATAATGGGAGGTTATAATTGAGAATATGCTAATTTGGGGGTGGTATTATCTCTGGAAATAATCGCAGTGTCTTCCGTGCTATTGCATTGGTATCACAGCTTGGATTTAGTGTAGTGACGCCTATTCTTTTGTGCACCTATATTGGATATCGCATCGACCAAGTATTTCATGGCTATTGGACATTGATCCTTTTGCTTCTTGGTGTGCTAGCCGGTTTGCTGTCAGGATATCGCTTGGTTCAATCAGTTATTTTACAAAATGAGCGCGATGAACAGGAAGAAAAAGAAGAACAAAGGAAAAAAAGTGAAAAAGATAAGAAAGAGGTGGTAATGCCAAAGGTAAAGAGCCGCATATTGAGGAAGAAGGATGAGTAAGAATTTAAAAAGAGTGCTCATTGAAATGGTTGGCGCAAGTATGATTTATGAAGTACTCCTAATGGTTGTTGCAGGATTTGTTGCAAAACCATTGGGCTATACGGTTTCATCACTGGAGCTTGGCATTGTTGTTGGAATTTTAGTGATGATCTTTATGATGGTAGATATGGCAAGAACAACCGAAGATGCACTGGCCAGTAAGAATGAAAAGTATGCAATGAGGACAACAATGCTCCATTCATTTGTCAGAAAAGCCGTTCTTGTGGTCGTCGTGTTTATCTTTTGGAAGTCAAAATATGTCAATGTTCTGGGAATTGTATTTTCAATTTTTGGTATTAAAGCAGGGGCATATTTGCAGCCATTGATACATAAATTAATGAAATGAAAGGAGGTAGGGGATGAGTATATTGAAGTTATTGGGTTCATCTAGGGGAAGTACAGACTTTGCCATTCACGGTGTTTTAAAGTATCATCTATTTGGGCAGGAGCTTTGGATTGGTGATACGATTATTTCGCTCTGGGTGGTGATGTTGGTTTTGATTATCTTTGCTCTCTTTGCAAGAAGGGCATTGAATCGAGCGACGGATGTGCCAGGACCATTTCAAAATGTGCTCGAGCTTGCATTTGAAGCCCTTGAAAAAATTGGGGGAAGTATCTTGGGAAAAAATGCACCAAGATTTTTAAACTATATTGGAACAATATTTCTCTTTATTTTGACAGCCAATTTGAGTGGATTACTTGGACTTAGAAATCCGACAGCAGATTATGGTGTTACATTCTTATTAGGATTGTTTACCTTTTTGATTGTCAATTATCAAGGAATTAAAAATAGAGGCGTTGGACATTTTACATCGCTGTTCCAGCCACTTCCATTTTTGTTCCCAATTAATTTAATTGGTGAATTTGCCAATCCAATTTCAATTTCACTTCGTTTGTTTGCAAACCTATTATCAGGTGTTATTATTATGGGATTGTGGTACGGAATGTTGCCATTAATTCTTAGGTTGGGTATTCCAGCTTTCTTACATATTTATACCGATGTATTCTCGGGCGTTATTCAGACCTATGTATTCTGTATGCTTACGATGGTCTATATTAACGATAAGTTAGAATAAAATTATTTTTTTAAAACAGGAGGATTTATTTTATGCAGATGTCAGGACAGGATTTTATTTATGGTTGCTCAGCAATTGGTGCAGGTATTGCGATGATCGCAGGTATTGGACCTGGTGTTGGTCAGGGTATTGCTGCAGGTCATGGTGCGTCCGCAGTAGGTAGAAACCCAGGTGCACAGTCACAGATCCAAAGTACAATGCTTCTTGGTCAGGCAGTTGCCGAGACTACAGGTCTTTATGGTTTGGTTGTTGCCATTATTCTTATGTTTGTTAAGCCATTTAAATAAGAAGAGCAGACTTGAGAAGGGGGTAATCAATTGGACAGACTGATAGGATTTGATCCGCAGCTTTAGCGGATGCAGCGATCGTCGGTGTAAATGTGCTCATCCTTTTTGCAATTCTCACTTATTTGCTCTTTGATCCAGTACGAAAGGTCTTAAATGACCGAAGAGAACGTATTGCAGCAGAATTACAAGATGCGGCATCGAAGGAAGAAAAAGCCAATGCGATGAAGGCAGAATATGAGTTCAAACTTAAGGACATCAATAAAGAGGCCGATCGCATTTTGGAAGATGCAAGAAAGAAAGCAAAGATTAAGGAAGAAGAAATTCTTTCCAATGCCAGAGAAGAGGCAGAGAGAATCACAGACAGAGCCAACAAGCAGATTGAGATGGAGAAGAAAAAGGCCATGGATGATATGAAGCAGGAAATGGTTGGTCTTGCTGCGATCATCGCACAAAAGGCCATTACATCATCAATGAATGTAGATGTACAGGCGAGTCTTGTGGATGAGACATTAAAAGAAATGGGTGAAGGTATATGGCAAAATTAGTGTCGAAGGTTTATGGCGATGCTCTTTTTGCGGCAGCGAAGGATTTGGCTGCAATTGACCAAGCCTACGAAGAGGTGACTGCATTAAGAGACATTTTTGCAGAAAATATGGATTTACGAAAAATTCTAAATTCGCCAAAAATTAGTCGCGAAGAGAAGGCTCAGATCATTCATACCATATTTGAACATCAGGTTTCAGATATGCTGATGGGATTTTTAATTGCTGTGGTCAATAAGGGGAGACAGGCTGAATTTGAGCGTATTTTTTCCTACTTTATTTCTATCGTTAAGGAATATAAGGGGATTGGCGTGGCAAGTGTAGTCAGTGCTATGCCTTTGACAAAATCACAGGAAGAAGAGATTGAGAAAAAACTCTTGGCGACGACAGAGTATAATCAGATGGAGATGAATTATAGCGTGGATGAGAGCTTGATTGGAGGAATGACCATTCGCATTAAGGATCGTGTTATCGACTCAAGTATCAAGACGAAGCTCTATAATATCAAGAAAAATCTTCTCAATGTACAGATATAAGAATAAGAAAGAAAGCAGGTGCGAACCTAGATGAATTTGAGACCGGAAGAGATCAGCTCCGTGATCAAGGAGCAGATTGAAAAGTATTCAAGCAGGCTCGAAGTTTCTGATGTCGGAACGGTAATACAGGTGGCCGATGGTATCGCAAGAATCCATGGATTGGAAAAGGCTATGCAGGGAGAACTTTTGGAGTTTCCAGGAGAAGTCTATGGCATGGTGTTAAACCTTGAGGAGGACAATGTTGGTGCAGTTTTGCTTGGAGATAAGCATAACATCAGCGAGGGCGATACAGTAAAGACAACAGGTCGAGTGGTAGAAGTTCCTGTGGGTGACGAACTCACAGGTCGAGTTGTCAATGCACTTGGACAGCCGATTGATGGCAAGGGACCAATTGCAAGCACAAAGTTTAGAAGAATTGAACGTGTGGCACATGGCGTTATCGAGAGAAAATCTGTTGACACACCATTGCAGACAGGAATTAAGGCAATTGATGCTATGATTCCAATTGGTAGAGGACAAAGAGAGTTGATTATTGGTGATCGCCAGACAGGAAAAACTTCCATTGCAGTGGACACCATTATTAATCAAAAGGGTCAAAATGTGCACTGTATTTATGTTGCGATTGGACAAAAGGCCTCCACTGTGGCAAGCATTGTAAAGACTTTTGAGGAGTATGGGGCAATGGATTACACAACAGTTGTTGTATCCACAGCGTCTGACCTTGCACCACTTCAGTATATTGCACCGTATTCTGGCTGTGCCATTGGTGAGGAGTGGATGGAAAATGGAGAGGATGTTTTGGTTGTGTACGACGATTTAACGAAGCACGCAGCGGCATACCGTACACTTTCTTTGCTCTTAAAGAGAGCTCCTGGACGAGAAGCTTATCCAGGAGATGTATTCTATTTGCATTCTCGACTTTTGGAGAGAGCGTCAAGACTTTCTGAAGAACTGGGAGGCGGATCATTGACTGCACTTCCAATTATTGAGACACAGGCAGGCGATGTTTCGGCATATATTCCAACGAATGTCATTTCTATCACCGATGGACAGATTTATTTGGAAACAGAGATGTTTAACTCAGGCTTTAGACCAGCGATCAATGCTGGACTTTCCGTATCTCGTGTTGGTGGATCAGCACAGATTAAGGCGATGAAAAAGATTGCTGGACCAATTCGTGTAGAACTTGCACAGTATAGAGAGCTTGCTTCTTTCGCCCAATTTGGATCTGAGCTCGATGCAGCAACAAAGGAGCAGCTTGCACAGGGTGCGAGAATTCGTGAGATTTTAAAGCAGCCAAATTATAAGCCAATGTCAGTGGAGTATCAGATTATCATTATCTTTGCAGCAACACAGAAATTACTTTGGATATTGAAATTGAAAAGATTTCTGAATTCCAAGATGAGTTATTTGCTTTTATTGATCGAAAGTATCCAGAGATTCCAGAGGAAATTCGACAGAAAAAGGTGATTAGCGACGAGTTGGCAGAGAAGTTAAAGAAGGCAATTGCAGAATGCAAGAAGGCCTAGAAAGAGGTGATACTTCGAAATGGCTTCGATGAAAGAAATCAAACGCCGCCGCGAGAGTATTCAAAGTACTGAACAGATTACAAAGGCAATGAAATTGGTATCCACCGTAAAATTGCAAAAGGCAAGGGCAAGAGCAGAGGAGTCAAAGCCATATTTTGACTTGATGTATGAGACCATTGCTTCCATTCTTGAAAAGAGTGAAAATATCTCACACAAGTACTTAAAGAGTGGGCAAAAAGGTAAAAAAGCGGTGATTGTCATCACTGCAAACCGAGGTTTGGCTGGTGGCTACAACAACAATATCATTAAACTTGTAAGTGCGAATCTAAAAAAAGAGGACACAGTGGTCTATGCTGTGGGTAGAAAGGGTAAGGAAGGATTGGAAAGAAGAGGATATACCATTGCTGGGGAATACTCAGAGGTAATCAACGAGCCAACTTATCAAGATGCAGCAGATATGACAAAGGTACTTCTCGATGGCTTTGCAAAGGGAGAAATCGCAGAGATTTATCTCGCATATACAAATTTTAAAAATACCGTCGTGCACATCCCGACATTTTTAAAGCTTCTTCCTATTTCGACGGAGGATATTTTAAAGGGTAGAGAGAATGCAAAGACAGAAAGTGGACCAAGGACATTGATGAACTATTCTCCAAATGAAGAAGAGGTTTTAAATGCCATTGTTCCAAAATATATGTCCTCCATCATTTATGGTGGGTTGATGCAGGCATTGGCATCAGAAAATGGTGCAAGAATGAATGCAATGGACAGTGCGACAAACAATGCTGATGAATTAATTCAGTCATTGGGACTTTTGTACAATCGTGCTCGTCAGGGTGCAATTACACAGGAGTTGACAGAGATCGTGGCCGGTGCCAATGCGATCAATTAAAAAAATATAAAGGAGAAAAAAATGGCAGAAAAGAATATGGGCCACATCACGCAGATTATTGGTGCGGTCTTGGATATTAAATTCAGCCAGGGACATCTTCCAGAAATCAATGAGGCTGTCAAGGTTCCAACAGGCGATGGAACGGTATTGACTGTAGAAGTTGCACAGCACTTGGGTGACGATACAGTTCGATGCATTGCAATGGGAACAACAGACGGACTTGTCAGAGGAATGGCCGCAGAGGCAACAGGCGCTCCAATCTCTGTTCCGGTTGGTGAAAATACTCTGGGAAGAATCTTCAATGTACTGGGAGAGGCAATTGACAATAAACCAGCACCTGAGGTAGAGGCATATTTTCCAATTCACAGAAAGGCCCCTACATTTGAGGAGCAATCCACAGAGACAGAGATTCTTGAGACAGGAATCAAGGTTGTCGATCTCTTATGTCCGTATCAAAGAGGTGGAAAGATTGGACTCTTTGGTGGTGCGGGTGTAGGTAAGACTGTATTGATTCAGGAGTTGATTCGAAACATTGCTACAGAGCACGGTGGATATTCTGTATTTACTGGTGTTGGTGAGAGAACAAGAGAGGGAAATGACCTCTATCATGAGATGACAGAATCTGGTGTTATCAATAAGACTACCATGGTCTTTGGACAGATGAATGAGCCACCTGGTGCGAGAATGAGAGTGGGACTGACAGGTCTTACGATGGCGGAGTATTTCCGTGATCAGGGTGGAAAAGATGTCTTGTTGTTTATTGACAATATTTTCCGTTTTACTCAGGCAGGATCAGAGGTATCTGCACTTTTAGGCCGTATGCCATCAGCCGTAGGTTATCAGCCAACATTGCAGACCGAGATGGGTGCTCTTCAGGAGCGAATTACTTCAACAAAGAATGGATCCATTACTTCCGTTCAGGCTGTATATGTGCCAGCCGATGACCTTACTGACCCAGCACCAGCCAATACCTTCGCCCACCTCGATGCGACCACTGTTTTGGATCGTTCCATTGTGGAGCTTGGTATTTATCCAGCTGTTGATCCGCTTGCTTCAACCTCTAGAATTCTTGCCCCTCATATCGTGGGAGAGGAGCATTACAATGTTGCACAGCAAGTACAGCAGGTACTTCAAAAGTACAAGGAATTGCAGGATATTATTGCGATGCTTGGTATGGATGAGTTGTCTGAGGCCGATAAATTGGTGGTATCAAGAGCAAGAAGAATCCAAAGATTCCTCTCACAGCCATTCTTGTTGCCACACAGTTTACGGGATTGGAAGGAAAATATGTTCCAGTTTCAGAGACAATCAGAGGATTTAAGGAAATCTTGGAAGGAAAGCATGATGATATTCCAGAGCAATATTTCTTAAATGCAGGAACCATCGATGAGGTTGTGGAAAGAGCAGGTAGGTAGTGCCTATGGCAGATCAATTTAAGTTAAAGATTATCACACCGACGAGAGAGTTCTATACAGGAGATGTTCTCAAAGTAGAGTTTACGACGACAGAGGGACGCATTGGCATTCTTCCAGGACATATTCCAATGACTTCCATTATTTCACCGGGAAGTTTAGTGATTACTGAGTCAAATGATGTCAAGAAGGTAGCGACATTGATGGCAGGATTTTCTCAGGTGACACAGACGGAAGTGGTGATTTTGGCAGAAACCTGTGAGTGGCCAGATGAGATTGACGAAAAGCGTGCAGAGGCAGCAAGAGACAGAGCACAAAAGCGTATCAGCGAAAAGTCAGGAGACATTGATACGCTACGTGCAGAGATTGCCCTAAAGCGTGCGTTGGTCAGAATAGATGTCAAGAATGGACTGTAGTAAGTTATTGTTATTTCATATTTCATAAAGAGAATGATAAATGGGGAGAGTTTTCAGGGGATTGCTTGGAAACTCTCCTTTGTGCTATACTTGTCAATAAAAGAAAAAGTGAGGATATAGAAATGGCAGAAAAGTTGACAAAGGAGGACATTGCAAAGATTGAGGCAGAGATTGAGCACAGAAAATTAGTGTTGCGTCCACAACTCATTGCTGCCGTCAAGGAGGCAAGAGCACAGGGAGATCTCTCTCTGAAAACTTTGAGTACTATGCTGCAAAGCGAGAGAAGAATCAAAATGAGGGCCGCATCAATTATCTCACAAGAATGATTCGATTTGCCAATGTGATTGAAGACAATGCAAGCGACGATGAAGTTGGTCTCAATAAAATTGTGGATGTCTATTTTGAAGATGATGATGAGATAGAGACTTATAAGATTGTCACACCGATCAGGGGACATTCCCTTGACAATCGCATCAGTATTGAGTCGCCAATAGGCAAGGCACTATTAAAGCACAAGGTGGGAGATCGAGTCTATGTAAAGACATCGGAGAGTGCAGGTTACTATGTAAAAATCACAGGGATACGCACCGATGATACCGATGATGATATCCGTTCATTTTAGGAGAAAGAAAATGAAGTTTGTTATACAGAGAGTCAATCACGCCAAGGTAGAGATTGAGGGAAGAGTTTCAGGAGAAATCGAAAAGGGACTGTTGGTGTTTATTGGCATTGGACTGGAAGATGATGAAAAAATTGCCGATAAATTTTTGCAAAAGTTGATGAAGTTGCGTATTTTTGCAGATGAGAATGGAAAGACCAATCTCTCCATTCAAGATGTGGGCGGGGCACTCCTACTTGTGTCACAATTTACCTTGATGGCAAATTGTTGGGATGGGAACCGCCCAAGCTTTACCAATGCACAAAAGCCAGATCGTGCCAATGAACTCTACGAATATATCATTGCGAAAGCAAAAGAAACGGGCATTGACATCCAGACAGGAGAATTTGGTGCAGATATGCAGGTGAGTTTAGTTAATGATGGACCATTTACTGTGATATTGGAATAAAATAAAAAGGGGCTGTCGGGAAATAAGTAATTTTACTTCCCGCAGAGCGAAATAGAAATATCCTGACAAATACAAGGCGTTTTGGCTTTGTGACTTTGTCAGGATATTTTGTTTTTCTATAATACTGTCTATTTTTGGGCATAAAACCCCCTTGGCTGAAATTTTGTCTTTAAATTTTTTCTTATGCTGTTTTCTCCTGTAGTTTTCCTTCAAATTTCTTTAGCTTTGCATGGAGAAAACGATGATATTTATTTATATTTCTTCCTATCGCAAAAAGCATAAATTCTTTATATATCTTATCTGAAGAACGATAATTGAAGCGTCGGAAATCTTCATTTTCTTTAATATCTCCAAAATGACCTTCTGTTTGAATAGAGCGTGTCTGTCGTTTCAGAATGCCCTTTTCACTCTGTATGTTAGCATATGACTTTTCTCGAAGATCTTCCCATACTTCATTGATCTTCATCACTTTAAACTTCTTTTTCTGTATATAATAATCCACCCCACGATTAATGCAACAAATATAATTAAAGCTATTGGTACATAATATTTAGTAGGTTTACTTGTTGATGAAGTTCCACTATATACTACATCTTCAGGAGCTGTATTTCTGCATTACTAGGGGTAGAATAACGCATCTCTGGATATTTTTTTTGATAATCTGATATAATCCCCTTTATTTCTTCAAGAGTATAAAATCCTGACTTGACAGGAAAACCGTAATAATCCATATCCCATAAAATGCCAATCCTTATGCTTCCATCTTCAAATCTTTTCACCAATACATTGCTTCCAAACGGGGTGGTCCTATCCATACCGAAAACTAGCAAATCTTTCATACTCGAATTGTACTGTTCTCCAAGTAAATTTGAAATCTTTGTTGTAATTAAGTCATTTTTATCATATGTAACCCCTGACGCAGGATGCTCTAAAACACCATTTTCATTTTTCATAAAATACAATTCTTCATATGTATCATCAGCATTCCATTGCGTAGCAACCCAAATTGCATTAGTTTGGTCTATAGTATCACTATTTGCTTCATCTATAAGTTTACTTAGTTGTTCTTCACTTTCAATTTCGCTTATATTCATTGCTTGGAACACAAAATATGCGTCTGTATTATCCAAAATCGGTACTATTTCTGCCAATTCTTCATTTTCCATTGGCTCCTGCATAATTTCACGTGAACGTTCCACACTATATCTATATGCCTCTCTTAACTCATCACTACTTGGTGGTGTCATAGCATACACCTCTCTATTTGAAGATAGTATAATAGCTAATATAAATACAAATACTATAGTTGATTTTATCCTTTTCATGGTATCCTCCTATCTGTAATAATAGTTTGTACTGTTATATTTTCCAAATCCTGAACGACCATATTGAAAATATGTATTAGAATCTATTGCCTGAGAACTCACTTTATAGAATGGTGTCACACCCACTCCAGGATCTTTAAACCAAAATACCCCTTCTTTTGTATCGTATCCACAGCCAACTATTGCATGACCTCCACCATTTTGCCATAATATTCCCGAAATAAAAGGTCTACGATTATCTATAAAAGCCCTTAAATTTTGAGCATTCATGCTTGTACTATAACCAGATGATTCATTATCAGCTACAGCATATTACATTCATATTCTACCGGAAAATTTAATGAAATCATCCAGTATTGATTGGAATTATATGCAAAAAATTTTACCGGAGGTAACGCTATGGGAAGATTAAAAGATGAAGTGTTTTTTCAGACACTTAATGATTATTTCAATCATTATTTACCTGTACAAAGATGTGCAAGTATCCACACAATTAAAGCGTACCGTAGTGCTATCCATAAGCTATTAGAATATATTCTAAAAAAGAAAAACATAAAATTAAATGAAGTAGGCTTTGAAGATTTAGACTACGAAACTGTAGATTCATACAGTCCGGAAAAATTTAAATCCTCCATAACTTTTTTTAGGGTATAGACCGGATCGTCATCGGGTAAACTCAATTCATAGAAACTAAAGTTGATTTTCTGTTGACCTATTTCAAAAAAGTCATTATAATAATTAACTGTAAGCATAGTTACATTATAACATGTAACGGAGAAAGATGGTTGTCATTAGCCATCTTTTTTTATGTAAAAACTTAGGGAGGAGTGACTCATTTTGAGTTGCTCCTCCCTTTTTATGGCTGCCATTTCCCGACAGCCCCAATTTGTTAATCTATAGGTGTCCATTTTGGTCTATGTTTCTTATCTGGAGTGCAAGGACAGCTGCCTCCAATAGAGGTTACTGTGCCAGTAGGTGGTGCTCCATTAGAAGTAGTTCTAATATTACCACCAGATTTTCTACACTGTGTACATACATTTGTCCATTTTTTACTCATAGATTTTCTCCCTTCTGATATGTTATACAAAAACCTTCAAATTAATTATATATATATAATGTCAAGGAAAATGTAAAAAATATTGGCTTTTATCGTCTAAAAAAGCCACAAAAACCTTAGTTTTTGTGGCTTTAGAAGAAAGAATAGTTATTTAAATTTATCGTAAATACCAAACGCAAAGATAAATAGGACAATGAGTGGCAGGATATAGGTGAGATAAAATCTCATCCAATTTTTCATTTTTAGTCCCTTTCCTGTATTTGCTTCCTTTAGATAATTGTCCCAGCCCCATCCATAGCGACTGACACAAAACAAAAGATAGACTAAGGAGCCAAGTGGCAGTAAAATATTACTCACAAGAAAATCTTCCAAATCAAGGATGCTTCCGCCAAATACCTTTAACCAGTCGAATTTCCAAATATTAAATCCAAATATACAAGGCAATGACAATAGAATAATGAAAATCATATTCCACAGACTGACCTGTTTTCTTGATTTTTTGGTCAAATCCATACCACAGGAAACGATATTTTCAAATACAGCCAATACCGTAGAGAATGCGGCAAAGGACATAAAGATAAAGAATAGACTTCCCCAAAGTCGGCCAAGATGAATTTTATTAAATATGTTGGGCAAGGTGATAAATATTAGGGCTGGTCCTGAAGTTTGATCCACACCATAAGTAAAGGTAGCTGGAAATATAATAAGTCCTGAAACAATGGCAACAAAGGTATCAAGTATCACAATGGTTACCGATTCTCCGAGCATACTTCGATCATTGCTGATATAACTTCCAAAGATTAACATTGCACCAATTCCAAGACTTAGTGTAAAGAAGGCTTGATTCATTGCACCAGTAATAACATTTCCAAGACCTGTTTCTTCAATTCTTTGGATATTAGGAACAAGATAATATTTTAATCCCTCTGCTGCCCCTTTTAAAAAAAATGAGTTGATCGCCAGAATCACCATTACGACGAGAAGCGTTACCATTACTACCTTTGTGATATTTTCAAGACCAGATTCTAGTCCTGTGGATACAATCAACATACCGACAATCACGACCAAAATCATCCAAAAGATCATAATTTTGGGTTGGGAAAGCATGGTGTTAAAGACTTGATTGACTCCTGCTGTGTCTAGTCCATCAAATTTTCCTGTGATAGTCAAATAAAAATAATGTAGCATCCAACCAGACACTGTGGTATAAAACATCATCAAGAGATAATTTCCTATCAATGCAATGATGCCGTGGATATGCCATTTTGTTCCCTTCGGCTCTAATTTTTGATAGGCCAAGACAGGGCTTTTTCTTGCAGCTCTGCCGATAGAAAATTCCATACTTAAGATGGGTAAACCCAACAAAACTAAGAAGATCAAATAGAGCAGTACAAAGATACCACCTCCACCTTTGCCCGTCATATAGGGGAATTTCCATACATTTCCAATTCCTATCGCACATCCAGCTGAAATCAATATAAAGCCCAGTCTGGATCCTAATCGTTCTCTTTCTTGTTCCAAAATAACCTCCTACAAAAAGTACTAATTTGCTTGGATTATAGCATAGTTATGGGGAAAATTCTATGCGTATTGATTGCTGTTGTGGGGAATATCGTTTTATTATAAAAATTTTCATAAATAAAATCCTTTCAGTTTTCTTTAACCTCGTTTTGTCTTGCCGACCGTTAGGGGCATGCTCCTTAATGATCCTTCACTTCGCTCATTGTACTGTAAAAGCCGACTACACTGACTTTCTTGTAGTTCAAGGTTTATTTGCGAGGTGTTCCCCCTGCATCTCCGTCGCTCAAGAAAGCTGATGGGGGCGACCACATACATTTTTTAACAAAATATATTTATCAAAACGGGCGTAAAACCCCTAGCTTTAGCTATGGGGATATAAGCCCGCTTTCTGTCAAATCCTCGATGGATATTGACAGAAAGAAATTCACTCTGTCTATTGAATTAGATAAACATATTCAGTATAATCTTAACCATGAAATATAAATCAAACCACAATGTCGTATATTCCTGTAAGTATCACGTTGTATGGTGTCCCAAATATCGTCGCAAGGTACTGGTCAATGGCGTTGATGTAAGGCTAAAGGAGCTCATTTCTGCCATATGTCAAGAAATCAGTGTCGATGTCATCGAAATGGAAATCATGCCAGACCATGTACATTTGCTTTTAGAGGTAGACCCACAATTTGGCATACACAAGGCAGTGAAAACTATTAAAGGCAGAACCTCCCGGGTTTTACGCACAGAATTTCCATGGCTGAGGAGCAGAATACCAACCCTTTGGACAAACTCCTACTTCGTATCAACGGTAGGCGGTGCACCACTTGCCATGGTGAAACAGTATATCGAAAATCAAAAAATATCGCAGAGGGGGTGAAGATGTGGAATATACGAAAGGCTATAAATTCAGAATCTATCCGACAAAGGCACAGGTACAGACAATCGAACAAACACTTGGTTGCTGTCGTTTCGTATACAATCACTTCCTAGCTTTGCGCATGGAATCTTGGAAAACGAAAAAAGAATCTGTGACGTATGTGCAGACGAGCGCACTCCTTACAGAACTCAAAAACCATCCAGACTATGTGTGGCTAAAAGCTGTGGACAGCATGGCTCTGCAAGAATCCTTGCGGAATCTTGACCGTAGCTATCAGAATTTCTTCAAGAAAATTGCAAAATATCCAAGGTTCAAATCCAAGCACAACCATCGGCAATCGTATCGTACCCGTAACCAAGGAAACGGGATTCGTATAGAGGGCGAAAAACTGCATCTCCCACGGCTTGGACTGGTAAAAATCAAACTGTCACGGGAATTTGAGGGCAAGATCCAAAATGCCACCATATCGCGGACGGCATCGGGAAAATACTACGTTTCCCTTTGCGTGACAGCAGATATAGAAAATTTCCTTGCTCGCAACGAAGGAGGAGAAGTCGGCATTGATGTCGGATTGAAAGAATTTTGTTCGGACAGCAACGGTAATGTCGTAGAAAATCCTTGTATTCTGAAACGATTGAGCAAGAAATTAGCAAGAGAGCAAAAGAAAAATTGTCCCGAAAAAAGAAAGAGAGCAAAAATCGTAGCAAGCAAAGAAAACTCGTTGCTAGAATACACGAAAGAATATCAAATGCCAGAAAGGATTTCCTGCATAAAATCTCGACAAAGCTGGTGCGTGAAAACCAAACCATCGGCATAGAGGATTTGCAGGTGAAGAACATGATGAAGAATCACAAGCTGGCAAAAGCGATTTCCGATGTAAGCTGGGCAGAGTTTTTTCGTATGCTGGAATACAAGGCGGTACTCTACGGAACAGATGTCATTCAAGTGCCGCCCTTCTATCCAAGTTCGCAAACCTGCTCCGTATGCGGTGAGAGAAATACGGAAACGAAAAATCTTGCCGTTCGGGACTGGATTTGCAAAAAGTGCGGAGCGCACCATGACAGAGATGTGAATGCCGCCAAGAATATCCTAGCTAAGGCAAAGGAAATTCAAGCGGTATAAGATATGAAAAATACCGTGGGACACACGGGAATCTACGCTTGGGGAGATTGTGTAAGACATCGCTTCTTTCAGAAGCTACGCAGTAATCGGCGAACCAAGAATCCCCTGCCTTTAGGCATGGGGAGTGTCAACTATGGTAGAATAAAAAAAATACATATAGAGATGGGAGAGACGCATGGAAAAAGCATGGAATGCAAAGAAGGCATTTTCAAGGTTGGGATTTGGTGCATTGGCCATTCTTGTCATTACTACGGCATTGCAAGGAATTTTTGCAGCCATTGTGATTGGGGTTTTTGGAAAAAATCATATACCAGAGATGGCTAAGTGGGTCATCACTTTTGTGCCAATGTATTTGGTCGCAGTGCCTATTGGATTGTCCATTATGAAAAAGGTGCCAGAGAAGGAAAGAAATCAAGGTCGCTTGACTGTGGGAGAATTTTTCATTTATTTTTGTATAGGATATTTTTGGCTGACCATTGGAAATTTGCTTGGCATTAATTTACTTAAGGTATTGCAAAGTATTTTGGGACATACGATTAGCAACCCAATAGAGAGCTTTCTTGATGGAAAGTCAGTGTGGTTAAGTCTAGTGTTTGTGTCCATCTTTGCACCAATGGTGGAAGAATTTATCTTTAGAAAAGTGTTGATTGACCGAATGAGAGTGTATGGAGATACAGCAGCGATTGTGGTTTCAGCATTGATGTTTGGTCTATTTCATGGAAATTTTTCACAATTTTTTTATGCTTTCTTTCTGGGAATTCTCTTTGGGTATATTTATACAATCACAGGAAAATTGCGTTATAGTGTGATGATGCATATGATCGTCAATTTCCTCGGCGGAGTGGTGGGATCACTATTTTTAAAGTATGTGAATCGGGATGTACTTACGGATTTATCTCTTGGAAAGATAGCCAATATCACACCGGGGCAGATTTTGCCACTGATTTTATATGGTCTTTATACAGTGATAATTTTCATTATTATTATCGTGGGTTTGATTCTTTCGATTGTAAAGGCAAAGACGGTGGTGCTCGAAAGGGGGGAATCTCCAAGAGGATCTATTGCCAATCCAGGAATGATTTGCTTTATTATTGCGTCAGGAATAATGATTATCATTTCCTTCACGAACTAAAAGAGAGGTTGTGAAAAACTTTTTGTTTTTCGCAACTTCTTTTTCTTTTTCTCTGCCTTTTTCTATGGTACAATCAATCGTACAAAAAATGATTTTGGAGGAAGTATGGCATTTACGAGCATACCATTTTTAGTTGCTTTTTTGCCGGTGACCTTTATTGTCTACTGGCTATTTTTTAAACATATTCGATTACAAAATATGATTTTGCTGTTGGCAAGTTGCATATTTTATGGAATGATGAATGTCAAATATCTGCTCTTTTTGTGGGCAAGTATTGGCATTACTTTTTTTGGTGTGCACTATGGCTATCGTCATCGATTGCGAAGACCAGATACACAGAAGAAAATTTATAAAATTGTATTGGTATTTAATTTTTTTCATTTTAATTTTTATTTAAATATACGAATTTTGCCATTGGAAATATTAATTGGATTTTGCAACCATTTGGCCGGCAGATTGGAGTGGCCAAGATCCTCCTTCCTGTGGGACTTTCCTTTTATATTTTTCAGAGTTCAACCTATTTATTTCATATGATTAAGACGGGGGAAGAGCCGGAAAAAAGTTTCATTCGCTATGCACTTTTTGTCTCATTTTTTCCAACGATTGTATCTGGGCCAATTCAAAGAAGTGAAGAAATGTTGCCTAAGATTCGGGAGAAAAAGGTATTGAGTTATCATACCTTTCGAGAGGCAATTTTTATCTTTTTGTGGGGAGCATTTTTAAAGATGGTCATTGCTGATCGCATTGCACTCTTTACAGGAACGGTACTAAAAAATTATAAAAATTATGGCAGTGTCGTTTTGATTTTATCAGCTTGTTTGTATTCTGTGCAAATTTATGCAGATTTTTCTGGCTATAGCCATATGGCCATTGCGGTCGCAAAGCTCTTTGGTTATGACTTATTTGAAAACTTTCATCAGCCATATTTTGCGACAAATATTCCAGATTTTTGGAGGAGATGGCATATTTCTTTGACGAAGTGGCTCACGGACTATATTTATATTCCACTTGGAGGAAATCGAAGAGGAGTTATTCGAAAGTATATTCATATTTTTATTGTATTTTTGGTCAGTGGAATTTGGCATGGTGCAGCTTGGACCTTTATTGTTTGGGGGCTATTGCATGCGGGATATCAAATTATAGGACAGGTGACAAAGAAAAAACGGGAGAAATTGTATCAGCGACTGAATATCAAAACCGAGGCCATCGGCTTTATTTGGTGGCAGAGATTTGGGGTATTTTTCTTGACAACCTTTGCATGGATTTTCTTTAGTGCAAGTTCATTGCATCAAGCTCTGGGGTATATTCGAAGAATATTCATTGCACCTGTGCAGATGTGGGTGCTCTTTGATGGAAGCTTGGCAAGACAGGAATGAAAAATATTGACTGGTGGATATTGATTCTTTCCATCCTTTTATTATTGATTGTCTCAAAGTATAGAGAGAATAAAATCAATGCCAAGGTTTTAGTGGATCAAAATATAGCGACAAGATATGTCATTTATATTTCGCTGTTTTTTGTTATTATTATTTTTGGTGTCTATGGACCAGATTATTCAGCCGCAAACTTTATTTATGCAGGCTTTTAGCTTTTGATATGGAATTGAGGAAAAGAATGAAGAAGATATATATCAAGCGTTTTCTGTCGGCAGTGGTGTTTTTATGTATGATTTGGCAACTCTATACCCTTGTCAACATGACTTTGGTGATGAAGAGAACGGATGGAATTACAACGATGCAAGATTACTATGTTCAGCCAAAAGGAACTATAGATGTCTTAGTTTTGGGCAGCAGTCACGCGGGAATGAATATTGATCAGGAAGTATTTTGGACAAATTACGGAATGTCGGGTTATTCTTTGTGGGGAAGTATTCAGCCATTTTGGAATACTTACTATTTTTTAAAAGAGGCATTGAAATCACAAAGACCGAAGGTAATTATTCTTGACATGTATGCGGCAACGAGAGACTTTGAGTATTCTGATGATGCGAGACAGGTGACCAATATTTTGGGAATGAAGCCAAGCTTGAATAAGTTGGAGGCAGTGATGGCCACTGCACCGAGAGCAAGGTGGAAGGATTTGTGGATGGGAATGCCCATCTATCACAGCCGATACAGTGAGCTGACAAAGGACGATTTTATGCACTATCCGTGGACAAAGCATTTAGATAGCAATAAGGGTTCAGGATATCGCTATGGCACAACGGCGGATATGCCAATGACTGTGGAAAAGACAGATGAAAGGCAACCGATGACAGCGAAAGAGGAAAAGTATTTTCGAAAAATTGTAGAGACCTGTAAGACAGAAAAAATTCCACTTTTACTTGTGACGACACCGACGGCGGTTCGAAATGATTCTCAGCCGTATTACAATTATGTGGATGATTTAGCCAAGGAATTGGGTCTGACCTTCTTTAATTTTAATTTGATGGATGAGGTCATTGACTTTAAAAAAGAGGACTTCTACAGCGACAATCTGCATGTGAATACAAATGGGGGAAGAAAGGTCTCAAAGTATATTGCAGACTACCTGAAGAAAAATTATGATTTGCCAGACCATCGAGGGGATGCTCGCTATAATAGTTGGGGGGAGTATGCTGTGGCTGCTCAGAATGGCTATTTTTCACAGATTACTGGCACGGATGATTACTTTAAGGAGTTTGAAAGAAATCATCGTGGTATCTATGTGGTGAGAAGAGGAAATCTCCATAAATCTTCTTCCTATGATCACTTTGCACAACTACTTTCTTCTATCGGCATTGACCCGACAATTCTTGATCGAAGTAATGAAGGACAATGGTATATGCCAGAGACAGGTGTGAATAAGATTCGAGCGGTGGAGGAAAAGGAACTTGAAAGGGAAGTTCCCAATTATACATCACCGAATGAAGAAGGTGTGGAAATTATTGTATATGACAAAAATACAGGAAGTTATATTGATAGAGTATTTTTTAGTGTTCAGTCCGACTTTTCTTTAAAAAGATTGTCGTAGAAAAATTTTGGTAGAAGAGATACACTCTTGTGTTGTGGCAACCATAGATAGAAATGGACATCCTATCACAATTATAAATTAAAAGAGGAGAGCCCTCAGACCATAGTCTGAAAGCTCTCCTTAAATTTATGCCTTTGTATTACTTTTGTGGGTAGAATCCACTTGGGTTTTCATCTAATTTGATGAGAATATTCTTCATCTGTGTGTAGTGGTCTAAGATCACTTTGTGTGTCTCTCTTCCAATACCAGAAGTCTTGTAGCCACCAAATGGTGCACCTGCTGGGATGGCATTGTAGGTATTTACCCAAACTCTACCGGTTTCAATGCTTCTTGAGACACGAAATGCTCGATTGAGATCCTTCGTCCAAACACCGCCACCAAGACCATAGACGCTTTCATTGGCATACTTGATCACTTCTTCTTCCGTCTTAAACTTAATGATGACGGCCACAGGTCCAAAGATTTCTTGTTGTGCGGCATAGGAATCATTTGTCACATTGGTCAGAAGGGTTGGCTTGTAGAAAGCACCCTTAGCTAGTTCTCCCTCCGTGTAGCGAGAACCACCACAGGCAATGGTAGCACCATCCGCCACAGCACGGTCTACGCAGGCTTGAATTTTGGCCACTTGAGTCTCATTGATTTGAGCACCCATTTGTGTGTTGATATCGAGAGGATCGCCCACTTGAATCTTATTGAATTGGTCAACTGCTCGCTTTACAAACTCATCATAGATTTCTTCTTGAACGAATACTCTAGATCCTGCACAACAAACTTGACCTTGATTAAATAAAATGCCTAATTGTACGCCGTCAATGGCCAGATCAAGATCACAGTCGTTGAAGAAAATATTCGCAGACTTTCCACCGAGCTCAAGTGTTGCAGGGATCAACTTTTCGGCAGCGGCCTTTGCCACAGAATAGCCGACTTCCGTGGATCCTGTGAAGGCAAGTTTCCTAAATCCATTGTGATCGAGTATATATTGACCAGATTTACTTCCTGCACCAGAGATCACATTGAATACACCCTTTGGAATAATATCCTTTACTAATTTTGCAAGCTCTAGGATGGAGAGTGGAGTAGAAGAACTGCTCTTTAACACAGTACAGCATCCAGAGGCAAGAACAGGTGCCAACTTCCAAGCAGCCATTAAAAATGGAAAGTTCCAAGGAACAATCTGTCCGACAACGCCGATTGGCTCTCTAAAGACAAGAGATAAGGTGTTGTTGTCAAGAAAATTGGAAGTATCCTCCTCTGTGCGAATTGCAGAAGCAAAGTAGCGAAAATGATCCGCTGCGTAAGGGATATCTATGTTTAGGGTTTCTCGCAGTGGCTTGCCATTGTCAAGACTCTCAATATAGGCAAGATCTTCTTTGTTGGCATCGATCACATCGGCAATCTTTAAAAGAATCTCTGCTCTCTTGATTTTATCAAGTTTTTTCCATGAGTCAAAAGCTGCCCATGCAGCGTTTACAGCGTCATCGACATCTTCCTTTGTAGCCTCTGCCACGCTGGCGATTTTTTCCTTAGTTGCCGGAGAGTAGGTGTCAAAAAATTTGCCATCTTTGGCATTTCTAAATTCTCCGTTGATGAAAAGTCCATATGTATTATCAGGTTTTTTAGCCATAGTTTGACTCCTTTCAAATCAAAAATTTAATTCATAGTAAATTACTATGGATTAATAGTAACACAAAATAAAAATAAATGCTATAGATTTATAAAAAGTTGATAATTTAACAAAAAAATCAGAATAATGTTAAAAAAATAATAGAAAATCGTCCTAGATTTATGATATAATCCTAAACATAGGAGGTGAGCATATGTTGATGTGGGGGATTATATGTGCAATCTGCTTGATTGTGGAGGCGATTATTCCCGCAATGGTTTCGGTTTGGTTTGCACTTGCCGCACTGATTATGGTGGGATTGAGTTTATTCATTTTTAATTTTTCCATTCAACTTGTCGTCTTTGCCATTTTGTCCCTTATTTTTATTTTGGTTTTTAAACCATTTTGCAACAATGTGTTTCACACAAAAGATGCTCTTCCAAAGGAAGAGGTCAAGGTGACAAAAAGCTTAGGCAAAGACGGAGAACTATTTCTGTATGAAGTCCGATATAAGGGAGGAATTTGGAGTGCCCTTGCGAAGGAAGAATATAGAGACGGAGAGAGTGCTTTTATTGATCACTTTGAGGGAAATAAAATTGTATTAGAGCGAGGAGGAGAGTAGAATGCCATTAGCGATATTTGTTATTTTAATTGTCATTGCACTCATTATTGTATTTCGTTGTATGAAGATTGTGCCTGAGTCAAAGGCGTATGTGGTACAAAGATTTGGAGAATATCATCAGACATTAAAGTCAGGACTACATTTAATTATCCCATTTATTGACAATGTGGCAAAGATTATTTCGTTGAAGGAGCAAGTGGTTGATTTTCCACCTCAGCCAGTGATTACCAAGGACAATGCGACGATGCAAATTGATACCATTGTCTACTATCAGGTGACGGATGCAAAGTTATATACCTATGGTGTTGAGCGACCGATTTCTGCCATTGAAAATTTGACAGCGACGACATTGAGAAATATTATTGGTGATATGACGGTCGATCAGACTTTGACCTCTAGAGATACGATTAACACAGCAATGCGTGCGGAACTTGATGAGGCAACTGATCCATGGGGAATTAAGGTCAATCGAGTGGAGCTAAAGAGCATTCTTCCGCCAGAGGATATTCGTGTGGCAATGGAGAAGGAAATGAAGGCAGAGCGCGAGAAGAGGGCGAATATTCTTGAGGCACAGGCAAAGAAGGAGAGTGCCATTTTGATTGCTGAAGGTGCCAAGCAGGCAGCGATATTAAATGCAGAGGCAGAAAGAGACGGCCATTCAAAAGGCACAAGGTCAGGCACAGGCGATTCTTGAGGTGCAAAGGGCAAAGGCCGAGGCATTAAAGCTATTAAATGAGTCACATCCAACCAAGGAAGTGCTTGCTCTTCGTGGACTGGAGAGTTTTGAGAAGATTGCGGATGGAAGGGCAACCAAGATTATTATTCCAAGCAATGTACAAAACTTAGCAAGTATGGTGACAGAATTTGCGGAACTCAACGAAAAGACAAAGATAGAAAATTAGAAAAATAGTGTGAAAGATAGTGTACGGCAGTGGCTGTGCACTATTTTTTTAGGTCTATCTTTGCTATGATAGAGAGAAAAAAGAGGAGGATAAAGAGGATAAAAATGAAAAATGATTTTTCTAAGGGGAGCGTCTCCTCCAATATCTTGAGTATGGCTATTCCCTACACAATTGCCCAATTGGTCCAAGTTCTCTATAATCTGGTGGATAGAATCTACATTGGGCATATGGCAAAGGATGCAAGTTTGGCTCTGACAGGAGTGGGACTGACATTTCCTATTATTTCCATTATTTCAGCATTTGGCTTTTTGTTTTCTAGTGGAGGAGCACCACTTTGCTCCATTGAGCGAGGAAGGGGAAATCATGAAAAAGCAAAAAAACTTCTTGGCAACTGCTTTTCCATGTTGATTTTTACAGCAATTTTGATGATGTTGATTTTTTACATTTTTATGCGTCCAATTTTATTTGCCTTTGGTGCATCAGAGGCGACCTATGTCTACGCCAGTCAATATTTAGTTATCTATTTGCTGGGAACAATATTTACTATGGTCAGCAGTGGAATGAATGCCTTTATCAATGCACAGGGATTTAGTAGGGTTGGAATGGCGACAACGGTTGTGGGGGCTGTTGCCAATATTATTCTTGATCCAATTTTTATTTTTGGATTGCATTTGGGAGTGAGAGGAGCAGCCATTGCCACAGTCATCAGTCAATTTTTAAGTTTTCTCTGGGTTATGCTGTTTTTAACAGGAAAACAGCCAATGTACACCATTCAAAGAAGATATATGCTTGTCAATGACTTTACTATAATCAAGCAAGTTCTCGGTCTAGGGCTTTCGGGATTTACCATGGGAGTGACCAATTCCTTGACACAGATTGTGTGCAATGCCACGCTCCGCCAATATGGTGGTGATGTCTTTGTGGGAGCAATGACCATTATTAATTCCTTGCGAGAAATTTTTACCTTGGTTGTGCAGGGAATTACCTATGGTGCACAGCCTGTGCTGGGATTTAATTTTGGTGCAAAACAGTATAAAAGAGTAAAGGAAGGTATACGATTTGTCAGCATTTTGGGCGGAGGTTATACTGTGCTTGCTTGGCTGATGGTCAGCCATTTTCCAGAATTTTTATTCGACTCTTTACGAAAGATGAAACCTTAATTGCAACAGCCATTCCCAGCCTTCGCATCTTTTTTATGGGATTTTTTATGATGAGTCTTCAATTTTGTGGTCAATCCATCTTTGTTGCTCTTGGTTACAGCAAACATTCCATCTTCTTTAGCTTATTGAGAAAGGTCATTATTGTTGTGCCAATGACCATAATTTTGCCACATTTTATGGGGGTGCACGGCGTATTTTATGCAGAGCCAATCAGCAATTATGTGGGAGGAATTGCCTGCTATTCGACAATGCTTGTGACGGTGTGGCGAAGTCTTAGTAGAAAAGAAAAGCTTTAGAAAAAGAAAAGTAACAACTAAAAAGTTGTGAAACTGTGAAAAAAATGTGTTGGATTTTGTGAGACTTTCCTCCTATACTGTACACAAATTCGTACAAGGTTTTGGTTTAGGGAGGAAATAATATGAAAATGACAAAGAAAGTTTTTGCAGCACTTGCACTTGTTGCTGCGGTTTCGCTCGCGGGTTGTGGAAATAGTGCAAATAGTACGAACACAGCCAACACAAAAGATGCAGCTTCATCGACAGCAAAGAGTACTGACAATAAAGATGCAGCTTCATCAGCAGCAAAGACCACTGACAATAAAAATGCAAAGAAGATTCGATTTGCTACTGGTGGAACAACAGGTACCTATTATGCTTACGGCGGTGTTATTTCACAGACATTGCAAGAGGTTCTTCCAGATATCTCATTGACTGTACATTCCTCAGGTGCGTCAAAGGCAAATATCTTTGAGATTGTGGACGGTGAGGCAGATATGGCCTTAGTTCAAAATGATGTTGCCGATTATGCCTATAAGGGAACGGATCTCTTTGAAAAGGATGGTCCAAGCAAGGGATTTTCTGCATTGGGCGGAGCGTATTCTGAAGTCGTTCAGGTTGTAGCAAATTCTTCTATCAACTCGATTGCTGATTTAAAGGGCAAGACCGTTTCTGTCGGTGATGCAGGATCAGGTACAGAGTTTAATGCTCGCCAGTTATTGGATGCCTATGGACTAAGTTTTAATGACATCAAGGTACAAAACTTAAGCTTTGGCGACAGTGCAGAGGCACTAAAAGATGGAAAGATTGATGCTTTCTTCTGCGTGGCTGGTGCACCAACAACAGCCGTTGTTGAGCTTGCCACAACTAATAGCATTCATGTATTGAGTGTGGATGAGGATAAGATGCAAGTATTAAAGAGCAAGTATCCATTCTACACCGAGTATAAGATTCCAGCAGGTACTTATAAGGGCGTGGACAACGAGGTAACATCAGCTGCAGTAAAGGCAACCTTTATTGTATCGGATAAACTCGATGAGGACACCGTATACCAAATGACCAAGGCCATTTTTGAAAACAAGAGTAAAATTGCTCATGCAAAGGCCGAGCAGCTCGATCCAAAGTTTGCCGTAGAAGGAATTACCATTCCATTCCATCCAGGTGCACAAAAGTACTATAAAGAAGTTGGAGCAATGAAATAATGAAGGGAAGAACGCTGCCGTGCATACTGCTAGGTATTGCGACAGCGTTACTTTGTTGCTATTGTGTTCTTATAACGAAAACACTTGTTCTTTCAGGAGAGAATGGACAAATTTTTTTGAAAGTTCCGGTTTGGGATGGGACGCAATTTTCTGTGACCTTTATCCACTCGGTGCACAAGAGTCCATTGACGGACTACTATGAAATTCATGGCAAGGATATCTATGTGATCAAGACCAAGTATTTTGATTTTGGTGCAGGTGTTCAAACTGAGCTAGAGGATGGTCAAAAACTAGAGTATACGCCAGATGGTGGAATGTTGATCAGTGGCTTTCATCAAAAGATGAATCCACTCATCTATGTTGTGGGAATGGTCAGCGACCACACCCTTAAAGTGAATCAAAGGATTTATAGCTTGAGGGACATCTGTGGACGGGGAGCAGAAGTTACCTTTCTGTCGAGTAAGGAGGAAGTATGAATACGGAAGTAGAGAAGAATCTCGATGAGATTATGAAAAAATATGATAAAGAGTCAAATGTCAGAGTGTTTGATGGAAAATTGAGATGGGTTGTCTTAATTTTGCTCGCTGCATTTTCTGTCTTTGGCATTTATATGAATATGTTTGCCCTGTGGGATGTGCGTGTGGGAAGAACGCTATTTGTGGGCTGTGTCATTTTCCTAACCTTCTTTGTCTATCCAGCGAAGAAGAGTCACTTAAATAAAGTCAATTTTATGCCTTGGTATGATATGGTACTCGCAGTTGTTGGTGCAGCCAGCTATTTTTACTTTGTAGTTCATGCCAACCGCATTATCAATAGTGCAGGACGAATTCATCAAATGGATATGATTGTTGCCGTTGTTGGTATTTTGATCCTACTTGAGGCTTGTAGAAGAAGTGTGGGTATTCCGATTATTGTTGTAGTATTAGCCTTTCTTGCCTATGCGGGATTTGCAGGAATTCCATTTAGAAAGATTCTCTACAATCTCTTTTATACCACAGAAGGTGTCATCGGAACTCCAATTTCTGCCTGCATTACCTATATTGTGATGTTTATTATTTTTGGTGCATTTTTGGAGCGATCAGGTATTTCCGATTTCTTCATCTCGATTGCCAAATCTATTGCAGGTGCATCTAGTGGTGGTCCTGCAAAGGTGGCCGTGATTTCCTCAGCTCTTTGTGGAATGGTTTCAGGTAGTTCTGTGGCCAATACGGTAACTACAGGAAGTATCACAATTCCAATGATGAAAAAGACAGGATATCGCCCAGAGTTTGCGGGTGCAGTTGAGGCCGCATCTTCAACAGGTGGACAGATTATGCCACCAATTATGGGAGCAGCAGCATTTTTGATGGCAGAGACAACTGGAATTAAGTATTCCACCATTGTTCTTTCAGCGATTTTACCTGCAATTCTTTACTTTGGTGGCGTATTTATTATGGTTCACTTGGAAGCAAAGAATCTTGGACTAAAGGGAAGTGATCGCTCAGAGCTTCCAAATTTCTTTAAGTTATTGTTTAAAGATGGATATCTCTTACTCCCACTTGTAGCCTTAGTTGCTATGATTATGAATGGCTTCACTATGGGAAGAGCCGCACTGATTGCGACGATTGTTGTGATTGTCATTAGTATGTTTAAGAAGGAGACAAGAATCACACCGGGAAAGGCACTTGATGCCATGCAGGCCGCAGCAAGAAGTGTAGTTTCTATTGCTGTAGCTTGTGCAGTGGCAGGTATTATTGCTGGCGTTGTGACAATGACTGGACTCGGTCAGACCTTGATTTCTACCATTACTCAGGTGGCAGGAAATAATCTCTTGTTGGCACTATTCTTTACCATGCTCTCTTGTATTGTTTGGGTATGGGTATTCCAACAACAGCAACCTATGTCATTATGGCCACGACTTGTGCACCAATTCTGATTGATGGTATGGGTGTCAATTTATTGGCTGCACATATGTTTGTATTCTACTTTGGTATTGTTGCTGATATTACACCTCCAGTTGCATTGGCTGCCTATGCAGGAAGTGCGATTGCAGGTTCAAATTCCAATGAAGACCGGATTTGAGGCATGCAAGTTGGCGATTGCCGCATTTATTGTGCCATACATTTTTGTCATGAATCCATCGATGCTCCTTGTGGGAGCAACCCCACTTACGGTAGTTACGATTATTATTTCAGCAGTATTGGGTATCTTTAGCGTCTCCATGGGTGTCGCAGGATTTTATATGACAAAGCTAAATCCAGCACTTCGTATTCTTTCGATTGCTGTCGGATTGGCGATGCTCTATCCAGGAATTCGCTCGGATATCATTGGATATGTATTCTTTGCAGCAATTACCATCTATCAGTTGGTCAAGAGCAAAAGAGCACAGGATGCAGTGAATGCAACTGTATGAAAGGATAAATAACATAATCAAAAATTTAGAGGAGGACTTTCAGGATATTATCTTGGAAGTCCTCCTCTTAGTATGTTAAAAATAAATAAAAAAGAAAGGAATACACAGATAAAATATACAAAAAAAGCATCGCAAGCAAAGTTGCGGTGCTTTTTTGTTATGAGGTTTTTTTTCTTTTTTCTTGGCAGGTTTTGCAATAGCCATAGAGAATCAAGGAGTGCCCCTCTATCGTAGAAATTTCTTCATTATTTTCTGCATAGCGACGAAGGGTTCGACTGCTTGGGTGCATAGTTAAATCAATGATCTTTCCACACTCCTTGCAAATAAAATGGGAGTGATCATCCGTCACAAAATCGTAGTGCTCTGTGCCGTCACCACAGGAAATTTTGCGGATTTTCCCAGCATTGGTGAGAAGATTGAGATTTCGATAGACAGTGGCCAAACTGATTTTTGGATCTTCCTCTCGAAGCGATTGAAAGAGTGCATCTGCAGTCGGATGGTCACGACGTCCTTCTAAGCATTTCATCAACGCTTCTCTTTGGCGGCTGTAATTTAAGGTTTTCATTTCTTTCTCCTATACAATAAAAATAAGAATAGTTATTATTTAGTTTATAGGGGAAGATAAGGGTTTGTCAACGCTTTCTGTATTTTTTCTGTGAAAAAACTTCCAACTAGGCAAAGATATGATATAATAAGCAAATAATGTTTTTTCAGAGAAGGAGAAAAAGATGGCAGAAGAGACAATGAAGGATTTTGAAAAGGAAATTGAAGAGTCCTTAAAAAATAGGAAAAAGTATGAAGATCCAGATGCAGGCAAGTGGGATTTGTTTGCCAAGATGAAGGATGAAAAGCAAGTCGTTGAGGTAAAGATTACAGAAGTTGTCAATGGCGGTTGTGTGACAGAGCTTGAGGGAGAGAGAGCATTCATCCCAGCAAGCCAATTGTCGACAAGTTATGTGGAAGATTTAAACAGCTATCTCAACAAGCGTCTGGAGGTCATGGTGATTACTGCAGATGAGGAGAAGAATCGATTGGTGCTCAGTCACAGAGAGATTGAGCGTGCAAAAGAGCAGGAGAAGAAGGCCGAGGCTATGGCTGCTGTTCGTGAGGGTGATGTCTACACTGGTGTGGTAGAGAATATCAAGGACTATGGTGCATTTGTCAAATTAAATGATGATGTGACAGGATTATTGCACATTTCTCAAATTTCACATAATAGGGTGAAATCCAGCAGCGGCATTAAAGGTTGGAGAAGAGATTAAAGTCAAGGTCATTGGCATTAAAGATGGAAAAATTAGCCTCTCAAAGAAGGCATTGGAAAAGGCTGTGGGAGAGATCACAAACGAAGAACCGACAGAGAGATTTGACTATAAGGAAAGTGGAGAGGCTGCAACAAGCTTAGGTGCATTGTTAAAGGGATTAAAATTATAGGGGGTGATGGCCTATGAGTAAAGATACATTGAGTGCTGGTCAAAAGATAGAAGAGGAATTGACCTGGCAATATCCTCACATTGCAAAGGAGGCACCAGAACAAAAAGAGCTTGCCGATGCCTTTGCACAGGGATATAAAAAGTTTTTGGACGAGGCAAAGATTGAAAGGGAATGTGTTTGCTTTGCAGTAGCAGCCCTTGAAAAGGCGGGATACACGGTGTTTGATCCAAAGAAGGAGTATAAGCAAGGGGACAAGGTCTATAGTGTCAATCGAGGTAAGTCCATTATTGCGACCACTTGGGGAAAAAAGGATATCTGTGAGGGAGTTCGCATCAATGGTGCCCACATTGATTCTCCGAGACTTGATCTAAAGCCAAACCCACTCTATGAGCGTAAGGAATTGGCTTACTTTAAGACTCACTACTATGGTGGAATTCGAAAGTATCAGTGGGTGACCATTCCACTGGCCATGCATGGCGTGATGATAAAGAAAAGTGGAGAGGTTGTACATGTAAATATTGGAGAGGACGAGAATGATCCTGTCTTGTATATTAGTGACTTGTTGCCACATCTTTCTGCAAAGCAAAATCAGAGAACACTGGCCGATGGCATTCGTGGAGAGGAATTGAATATTATTTTAGGTTCCCTGCCATTTGAAGACAAGGAAGTCAAGGAGCCATTTAAATTACAAGTTCTTTCGATTTTACACGAAAAGTATGGCATTACCGAGAGAGATTTTGCTCGGGCAGAACTTGAAGTTGTGCCAGCAACAAAGGCAAGGGATGTGGGACTTGACCGCTCAATGATTGGGGCCTATGGTCAAGACGATAAGATTTGTGCATACACAGCATTGATGGCAGAGATTGAATGTAAAAATCCACTCTACACATCTGTAACAATTTTGACTGACAAAGAAGAAATTGGATCAATGGGAAATACAGGACTGGATTCTGGCTATGTCTATGACTATCTTTGTTATTTAGCTCAAAATAAGGGAGCAGATATCAAGGAAGTTTGTGCCCATTCGTCCTGCTTGTCTGCAGATGTCAATGCAGCATATGACCCGACATTTTCAGATGTCTATGAGGAAAATAATTCCTGCTACTTTAATCACGGCTGTGTGCTCACAAAGTACACAGGTGCAAGGGGAAAGGGAGGATCTTCCGATGCCAGTGCAGAATTTATGGCAAAGTCATAGACATTATGGATAAAGCGGGTGTATACTGGCAAATCGGAGAGCTTGGTGCAGTAGATGTCGGTGGCGGCGGAACTATTGCAAAATTTGTGGCTGAAATGAATATTGATGTGGTGGATCTTGGCGTTCCAATTATTTCCATGCACTCACCATTTGAGCTTTCAAGTAAGCTCGACTTATATAATACATATTTAGCTTTTAAGGCTTTTTATGAAGAATAAATGCGTATAGGAGAGAATAATGAGAAAGAAAAAATTAGCAATCGTTGCAGTATGTACAGCATTATCTGTGGCAGCGATGACAGGATGTTCAAAGGGCGGTGATGCCAAGAAGGATTCATCATCTTCATCACCAAAGGCTAGTATTGAGACAGTGACAACACCACCAGAGACAGAGTCTTTGTCACAGCCAGATAACTATGGTACAGCAACTGTAAAGCCTGAGTCTTATAAGGGCATTGCAGTTACCATTACAGATCCTACAGTATCCGATGAAGTTGTACAGCAGCAGGTAGATGCAGCACTCAGTGCAGCTACAGAAAAGATTGAGATTACTGATCGTGCAGCACAAAAGGATGACACCGTAAATATTGACTATGTCGGCAAGATTGACGGCAAGGAATTTGATGGTGGAAGTGCAAAGGGATATGATTTAAGCTCGGTAGTGGAACATTTATCCCAGGTTTTGAAGACGGATTGATCGGTGCAAAGAAGGGCGAGACAAAGGATGTCACCGTGACCTTCCCTAAGGACTATCAGGCAAAGGATCTTGCAGGAAAGCAGGCTGTATTTACAGTGACCGTCAATGGCATCTACAATGAGAAAAAGCCAGAGCTTACCGATGAGTGGGTAACAAAGCAGACCAATGGAGCACAGACAACAGTTGATGCTTATAAGCAAAACATTAAGGCAACATTGGAAAAGCAAAATAGAGATCAGGCGATCTGGCAACAGGCTCTTCCAAAGATTGTTGAAGCAGCAGATATTAAGCCAGAGCAGGCGGCCATTGACTATGAGTATAAGTCACAGCTAAATAACTACAAGATGCAGATCTATCAATATATGCAGACAAATCTTGAAAACTATGCAAAGCAGTCCGGTACAACTGTTGAGCAGTTGGAGAAGGATATGAAGACTGCAGCAGAAACTTCAGTAAAGCAGCAGATCGTAGTCAACACAATCTTTAATCAGGAGAAGTTAGAGATTACGGATGACGATTACAAGCAGGCTTTTGGTAGCTCAAAGGAAGATTTGATTAAGACCTATGGTCAGCAAAACATCGAAACACCACAGGTACAGACAAACTTAAAGTACTACAAGGTAGCGAGAGTGGTTATTGACAATGCTAATGTAACCACAAAGCCAGCAGAGACAAGTGCAGCAGCAGGTGAGTCAGCAGCGACTACAGCAGCAGGTGAGACAACAGCCACAACTGCGGCAGGAGAGACCACTGCAGCGACTACAGCAGCAGGAGAAACACAAGCAACTACAGCAGCAAAATAAGAAAAGGAATCGCTATGTCTCAGAAAATACTTTTTTTCGATATTGATGGGACACTGACAGATGAAAAGACAGGCGAGATACCTGCCTCAGCACACCGAGCAGTTGAAGCGGTGCGCCGGGCAGGTCATCTGGTCTTTATTAATACTGGTCGTGTGGAATGCATGGTCAAGCCTGTCTTAGAAAAGATCAGTGTCGATGGTGTGCTCTGCGGTTGTGGGACACAAGTTATTCTTGATAATCAAACCATTTGGCAACAGCGCATTCCTAGAGAGCGTGGAATCGAAATTAAAAAAAATATGGAAAAATATCGCATAGAGGCAATTTTAGAGGCACAGCAAGGAATTTATTTTCCAGCAAGACCATTTCGCCATGGTCAAGTTTTAGAGAACGCATTTGAAGCTTTTCAGACAATGTGGCCGACCTTTGATAATGCCTATGCGAGAGAAGACTTTGACTTTGATAAGTTTGTGATATGGACAGATCCAAAAATCCAATGGAGGATAAACAGGGATTTTTTCAAACAATTTCTGATTTTACCATTATTGATCGTGGTCAGGGAATGTATGAATGTGTTCCTGAGAATGTATCCAAGGGAAGTGCCATTGATATGATGCTTGAGCGGTATCAGATTGCACCAGAAAATGCCTATGTCTTTGGAGATAGTGGCAATGATCTTTCGATGTTTACCAGTGTGGCAAAAAATCGCATTTTAATGGGGGAGCATGACCCAATTCTTGAGCCACATGCCACATTTGTGACAAAAAATGCCTCAGATGATGGCATTGATTATGCAATAAAGATGCTAGAAATTGTGTGAGGTGAAGAATGATTTTTCATGATATTTGGTTAGATGTACAGGCCGTAAAGGAGAGAGATCCAGCGGCAAGAAATTCTCTCGAAGTGTTGCTTCTCTATCAGGGCGTGCATGCATTGATATTTCATCGCTTTGCCCATTTTTTCTACAAAAAGAAAAGATATTTTATTGCAAGATTGATCTCGCAAATCGCAAGAAAATGGACACTCATCGAAATTCATCCGGGGGCCCAACTTGGTCATGGTATTTTGATTGATCATGGTGCTGGGGTTGTCATTGGAGAAACAGCAGTTGTCGGAGACAATTGCACGATTTATCAGGGTGTTACTCTTGGCGGTGTGGGAACAAATAAGGGAAAGCGTCATCCAACCCTTGGAAAGAATGTGACCGTTGGTTGTGGAGCCAAGATTTTGGGTGCATTTGAAGTTGGTGACAATTGTAAGATTGCTGCCAATGCTGTCCTTTTAAAGGGAATTGAAAGTGATGTGACCGCAGCGGGCATTCCAGCAAGACCTGTGCGAGTGGCCGGTGTTGCCGTGCCAAAGGAAATCAATATTGATTTTACACAGATGCAGTTAGAGATTGACCTCTTAGCAAAGAGAGTGGAGGAACTAGAAAAGAATGCTCCAAATGCTCAACAAAAAAATGAGAAGAATGAGTCAAATGAGTAAATTACAGTGCCTGAGTGCAGAGATAAATGCAAAAGCAAATCAAAAAGCAAATGCAGAAATATTTCCTGTGCTTCAGGCATTTTCTGTACCCGAGGACAATGGCTATTATGTCTATATGGTCTGTTGCAGTGACAACACCCTCTACACAGGTTGGACAACCAATGTAAGAAAGCGTCTAGATACCCATAATGCAGGAAAAGGGGCAAAGTACACAAAAATTCGCCAACCAGTTCGACTTGTCTATGTGGAGGAATTAGAGTCAAAGCAGGATGCCATGAAAAGAGAATATGCCATCAAACAATATACAAGAAAAGAGAAAGAGAAGTTAATATGGGCCAAATGGAAAGAAAAATAGAAAACATCGCTGATAGAACAAATCTGGAAGTGCTCTATGAGGATGGTCAAGTTCTTGTTGTCGTAAAACCTGTTGGAGTTGCTGCACAGTCCTCTGGCACACTGGCACAAGATATGGTAAGCTTAATAAAGAATTATCTTGTGGCAAAAAAGGAAAAAACCTATGTCGGTGTTGTCCATCGACTTGACACTCCAGTCGGTGGCATTATGGTATTTGCAAAGACCAAGGAAGCCGCCGCCAATTTAAGCCAACAAGTCAGTGAGAGAAAGATTCAAAAAAAGTATTATGCACTGGTCTGTGGACAATTTGATTTTTCTGTGGATAACTTTTTCCAAAATCAAGGAAAAATTGTGGACTACTTGGTCAAAGATGAAAAAGTTAAATCTTTCAAGGATTGCAAGTCCAGATGAAAAAGGGAGCAAAAAAAGGCAGAGCTTGAGTATCAAGTGTTAAAGACAGAGGAGATGGATGGCGAAATCGTCAGTCTAGTAGAAATCACCTTACATACAGGTCGCCATCACCAAATTCGAGTGCAAATGGCAGGGCAGGCCATCCTCTTGTTGGCGACCGAAAATATAATACAAACAGTAAAAATCTATGCAAGAAATATTGCATTGGCATCGGTGTATTTGGGATTTTATTTGCCGAGTAAAAAAAGAACAAGAGCTATGTGGAGTTTTTTTAAAAAAACCAAGTGGTGGACTGTGGGAAAAATTTTTTTATAATATAACAGCCAGAAAACCCATGGTCTTTAGACCGTGGGATGAATGGCGTTAGGTTTACAACATATATATTTTTACTTAAATCCTATCATTTAAAAATATATGCTATAATACATATATAGGAAATCCTATTTCCAAGTCTATGAAAGGAGAAAATCGTATGTATCTTACTGTAAAACAACAAGTGAAACATCTGTCCAAGGAAGATTACATCACAATCAGGGAACTTTGTCATACGGCTAAGAATCTTGCTAATGAGGCAATCTATAATGTGCGTCAGCATTATTTTACAGAAGGTGAATTTCTCAAGTATGAGAAGAATTACACTCTTTTAAAGAATAGTCCTAATTATAAGGCCTTAAATTCCAATATGGCACAGCAGATACTGAAAGAGGTTGATGGTTCGTTTCAGTCATTTTTTGGTCTGCTTAAACTTGTCAAGCAGGGAAAATATACTTTTATGGATTGTAAACTGCCACATTATCTTCCAAAAGATGGATACACAACACTGATCATTGGTTTTGTAAGACTGAAGGGTAATCAGCTGACACTTCCGTTTTCCAATAGTTTTAAGAAAACGCATAAGTCTGTTGAAATTACGATACCACCCATACTTCTTGATAAGACGATAAAAGAGATACGCATTATACCGAAAGCGAATGCAAGGTTCTTTGAAATCCAGTATATATATGAAGCTGAATGTATTCAAAGAAATCTAAACACAAACAACGCACTTGCACTTGACCTAGGTATCAACAATCTCGTCACAGCCGTATCAAATAGTGGTCAATCGTTCATTATTGACGGGAAAAGACTGAAATCGATCAATCAGTGGTTCAATAAAGAAAATGCCCGTTTGCAATCGATAAAAGATAAACAGCATTTTAGTAGAAAGCCTACAAATAGACAAAAAGCAGTTGCTCGTAATCGCAACAATAAGGTGAACGACTATATGAATAAAACTGTTCGTAGGGTGATAGATTATTGTATCATCAATAATATAGGTACGCTTGTTGTTGGTTACAATGAGACTTTTCAACATAACAGTCATATTGGAAAGCAAAACAATCAAAATTTTGTAAATATCCCTTATGGACAGTTGCGTAACAAATTGGAATATCTTTGCAAACTAAATGACATTGTTTTTGTAAAACAGGAAGAATCCTATACATCGAAATCATCTTTTTGGGATAGAGACGATCTCCCTGTTTACAATGCCGATAATCCAAAAGAGTATCCGTTTAGTGGCAGAAGATTACATCGTGGTCTATACAAAACGGCAAGTGGTAAAACAATCAATGCAGATGTTAACGGAGCATTAAATATCATGCGTAAAAGTAGTGTTGTGGATATGAATATCCTATACAGTAGAGGCGAAGTGGACACGCCGATAAGAATAAGGATTGCCTAATTACTTAGGTGGAAACTTAAATATCAAACTTCTTAAATAGAGCTGTTAGGCTCTTAGAAGCCCATTACCTTTAGGTGATGGGTAGTTCACAGGAGGAAAAGAAAATGAAATTAGCAGAGGCATTACAGGAGAGAGCAGATCTGAACAGAAAAATTGAGCAACTGGACTCAAGACTTTGCAACAATTGTCTTGTACAAGAGGGGGAAAAGCCACTCGAAAATCCTGAGGAATTATTGCAAGAATTAGAGTATAGTGTTGGAAGACTAGAGTATTTGATGGAGAGAATCAATATCACCAATAGTAAGACATTGGTCGATGGAAAGACAATGACCGCTTGCATCGCCAGAAAAGATGCATTGATTCTCAAACAAAGAGTTCTAAGAAATATCATAGAAGAAGCAAGTCAAAATACACATCGTGCAACGAGAACAGAAATTAAGATTTTATCGACAGTGGATGTGGCAAAGATTCAAAAGCAAGCAGACGATATTGCAAAGGAAGTTCGCCTGCTCGACAATGCTCTACAGGCAAGCAATTGGACAGTGGAATTGGAAGAATAAATCCATAGATAGATGGCATAAGAGACAGAGGTAAGTGAGGGAGAAAGGAAGATGAATAAACAGCAATTAGCAGCAAAAATTTGGGAATCGGCAAATCGTATGCGCTCAAAGATTGAGGCGTATGAGTATAAGGATTATATCTTGGGATTTATCTTCTATAAGTTTATCTCTGATAAGGAAATCAACTGGCTTATAGAAAATGGTTGCCAGAACAGGGAAGAAGCAATGGAAGAGCTACAAAATGAGGAAATTCACAGTGAGATTTGTGATGATTTAGGATATGTGATTACCTATGAAAATCTCTTTCAGACTTGGTTAGACAAGGGGCTTGATTTTGGAGTTGATGATGTGCGTTTAGCTCTTAGTAAATTTTCCGATAGTATTGAAGGGGAGAAAGCAAGGGCGGTATTTGGCGGAATCTTTAATACTTTGGAAACAGGACTGAGTAAGCTTGGAGAAAATACACAGGCACAAAATAGAGCGGTGAGGGAGCTTGTTCACTTGATTAAGGACATTCCAACGGATGGAAAACAGGGCTATGATGTTCTGGGTTATGTCTATGAGTATTTGATTGAAAAGTTTGCTTCTAATGCAGGAAAAAAGGCAGGGGAATTTTACACACCACATGAAGTGTCAGCTCTAATGGCAGAAATTGTAGCTGATCATTTAAAGGGATGCAAGGAGATCAATGTCTATGATCCGACTTCAGGTTCAGGATCTTTATTATTAAATATTGGTGAAGCTTGGCAAAAGTATGAGAATGATAAAAATGCGATTCACTACTATGCACAGGAATTAAACACCAATACCTATAATTTGACTCGAATGAATTTGGTTATGAGAGATATCAATAAGGACAACATCACAGTGAGAAATGGAGATACATTAGATAATGACTGGCCAATTTTTGATGAAGTTGACCCTGTGGGCACTTATCAGAGAAAGGCCGTCTCTGCAGTTGTCAGCAATCCACCCTATTCACAGAGCTGGGATCCGAGCAAACATGATGGAGATCCTAGATACAGCGAGTATGGCTATGCACCAAAAGCCAAGGCAGATTATGCCTTTTTGTTGCATGATCTCTATCACCTAGAACCAGAGGGCATTATGACTATTGTTCTTCCCCATGGCGTATTATTTAGAGGGGGAGAGGAAGGACGGATTCGAACCAACTTAATTGAAAAAAATAACATTGACACCATTATCGGATTGCCTGCAAATATTTTCTTTGGAACAGGAATTCCGACCATTGTCATTATATTAAAGAAAAATAAGACTTCTAGAGATATTCTCTTTATTGATGCGTCCAAAGGATTTATCAAGGAGGGAAAGAGCAATAAGCTTCGTGCCTGTGACATCCGAAATTGTTGATACCGTTCGTGCAAGAGCAGATATTGAAAAATATTCTCGCCTAGTTGGTATCGAAGAAATTAGAAAGAATGATTATAATCTCAATATTCCAAGATATGTGGATTCCTCAGAAGATGCCGAGAGCTGGGATATCTATGCTTCAATGTTTGGCGGAATTCCAGAGAGTGAGTTGAAAAAATTTGCAAAGTACTTTGCTGTTTTTGATCATCTCAAAGAAGAGCTATTTCACAGTGATGGAGCTTATGCCAACTTGGTCGTGGAAACAGATCAGTTGCCAAAGATATTGAGAGAAAATCAAGGAGTACAAAAGTTTCAGGAAAATTACAGAGAAAAATTTGCTGACTTTACAGAGAAACTTTCCAAGAATCTTATTGACCATGCAGAAAGTGTAAGAATTCAGGCAACAGAGGAGGATATTGTCAAAGATATTTTTGAGCGTCTCAGCGATATTTCATTGGTTGATAAGTATGAAGTCTATGAAATTTTTAAAAAGGCATATGGTGGCATTGCAGGTGATTTAGAAAACATTCAAAAAGAGGGAATCAATGCTGTTCGTATGGTCGATCCCAACATGGTACTCAGAAAAAAGAACAATCGAGAAGAGGAGCAACAGGATGGATGGAAGGGACATATTTTGCCATTTGACCTCGTACAAAAAGTACTTTTCAAGGACAAACTGGCAGAATTAGAGGAGAAGAAAAACCGCCTTGCAGAAATTCCATCTCGCATAGAGGAAATTTTTGAGGAACTTTCAGAGGACGACAAGGAAAGTATTTCAGAGACACTCAATGAAGATAATACAACTTTTGTCATCAAAACCATTCCAGCAATGATAAAGGCACTCAAGTCTGAGGACAGCGAGGAGAGCAAGAGCCTTGTGGAAAAACTAGAGGAAGTGGATGCACTCACAAAAGAGGAAAAGAAGCTAAAGTCAGAAATTAAGGCAGGAGATGATGCACTTCACTTGGAGACGAGAGATCGGATTGAAAATTTGAGTGATACAGAGGTTGTTGAACTTTTGCAACAGAAATGGATTGTGCCAATTTATGATGAGATTATTGCTATCTCAATAAAGGTTGTCGATGAATTTAAAAAGGGCATTGAGGCATTAGTAAATAAGTATGCCGACACATTTGAGGACTTGGAAAAGGAAATTCAAGATACTCAAGATGAGCTTTCAAAAATGCTGGGCGAATTGACAGGTTCAGAGGCCGATCTTGCAGGAATTCGGGAACTTCAAAAGCTTTTGAGCGGGAGGGAGCACTAGTGGAAGAAAAGAAAGTACCTGCATTGAGATTTAGAGGTTTTGATAACGCTTGGGAACAACGCAAGCTTGGTGACTCATTATCATTTTTGAAAGATGGTACCCATGGAACTCATGCAGATTCTATCGACGGCCCTTTATTATTAAGTGCTAAGAATATTAAAAATGGATCTGTTAATTGGGATGAAACTGATCGACGAATATCGCAAGATGAGTATGACAAAATACATTCTAATTTTAATTTAGAGAATGGAGATATTTTACTGACTATAGTTGGATCAATCGGGGAAACAGCAATATTAAAGGATTCTTCAGGCTTAACCTTCCAAAGAAGCGTTGCATTCTTAAGACCGAAGGAAGAAGTTACTTCAGAATTCTTATATACAGAAATCCAGATTCCTGCTTTTCAAAAAGAGCTTGAAAGTCGAAAATCTACCTCTGCCCAACCAGGTATTTATCTTGGAGATCTATCTGAAATACCTGTAGTAATTTCGAAGTCGAAAGATGAACAGAGGAAAATAGGATCATATTTTGCAAACTTAGATAACCTTATCATCCTTCATCAGCGTAAGTTAGAAATGCTGAAAAAAGTAAAAAAATCAATGCTGGAAAAAATGTTTCCAAAAAATGATGCAAAAGTTCCAGAAGTTAGATTTAGTGATTTTACTGACGCTTGGGAACAACGACACCTAGGAGAGATAGTAGAAAGAGTTACAAGAAAAAATGAGAATTTAGAATCTACATTGCCACTCACAATTTCGGCTCAATATGGATTGATAGATCAGAATGAATTCTTTGACAAGCGAATTGCAAGTAAGGATGTTAGTGGCTATTTTCTTATTAGAAGGGGTGAATTTGCATACAACAAGAGCACTTCGACAGATGCACCTTGGGGAGCGATTAAATGTTTGGAACGGTACGAAAATGGAGTATTATCTACACTTTATATTGTTTTTAGGATAATAGACGAAAAGAAATTGAATTCTAATTACCTAGCATTTTATTATGATACAGATTTATGGCATAGAGGAGTTCAAGCGATTGCAGCAGAAGGAGCCAGAAATCATGGATTATTAAATATTGCTCCAGTAGATTTTTTTGAAACAACATTAGCTATACCACAGGATATTTTTGAGCAACAAAAAATAGGACTTTTTTTCAAGCAACTTGACCACCTCATATCCCTTCATCAGCGTAAGCTGGAAAAACTGAAAAATATCAAGAAATCTATGCTCGAAAAGATGTTTATAATATAACAGCCAGAAAACCCATGGTCTTTAGACCGTGGGATGAATGGCGTTAGGTTTACAACATATATATTTTACTTAAATACTATCATTTAAAATATATGCTATAATACATATATAGGAAATCCTATTTCCGAGTCTATGAAAGGAGAAAATCGTATGTATCTTACTGTAAAACAACAAGTGAAACATCTGTCCAAGGAAGATTACATCACAATCAGGGAACTTTGTCATACGGCTAAGAATCTTGCTAATGAGGCAATCTATAATGTGCGTCAGCATTATTTTACAGAAGGTGAATTTCTCAAGTATGAGAAGAATTACACTCTTTTAAAGAATAGTCCTAATTATAAGGCCTTAAATTCCAATATGGCACAGCAGATACTGAAAGAGGTTGATGGCTCGTTTCAGTCATTTTTTTGGTCTGCTTAAACTTGTCAAGCAGGGAAAAATATGCTTTTATGGATTGTAAACTGCCACATTATCTTCCAAAAGATGGATACACAACACTGATCATTGGTTTTGTAAGACTGAAGGGTAATCAGCTGACACTTCCGTTTTCCAATAGTTTTAAGAAAACGCATAAGTCTGTTGAAATTACGATACCACCCATACTTCTTGATAAGACGATAAAAGAGATACGCATTATACCGAAAGCGAATGCAAGGTTCTTTGAAATCCAGTATATATATGAAGCTGAATGTATTCAAAGAAATCTAAACACAAACAACGCACTTGCACTTGACCTAGGTATCAACAATCTCGTCACAGCCGTATCAAATAGTGGTCAATCGTTCATTATTGACGGGAAAAGACTGAAATCGATCAATCAGTGGTTCAATAAAGAAAATGCCCGTTTGCAGTCGATAAAAGATAAACAGCATTTTAGTAGAAAGCCTACAAATAGACAAAAAGCAGTTGCTCGTAATCGCAACAATAAGGTGAACGACTATATGAATAAAACTGCTCGTAGGGTGATAGATTATTGTATCATCAATAATATAGGTACGCTTGTTGTTGGTTACAATGAGACTTTTCAACATAACAGTCATATTGGAAAGCAAAACAATCAAAATTTTGTAAATATCCCTTATGGACAGTTGCGTAACAAATTGGAATATCTTTGCAAACGAAATGACATTGTTTTTGTAAAACAGGAAGAATCCTATACATCGAAATCATCTTTTTGGGATAGAGACGATCTCCCTGTTTACAATGCCGATAATCCAAAAGAGTATCCGTTTAGTGGCAGAAGATTACATCGTGGTCTATACAAAACGGCAAGTGGTAAAACAATCAATGCAGATGTTAACGGAGCATTAAATATCATGCGTAAAAGTAGTGTTGTGGATATGAATATCCTATACAGTAGAGGCGAAGTGGACACGCCGATAAGAATAAGGATTGCCTAATTACTTAGGTGGAAACTTAAATATCAAACTTCTTAAATAGAGCTGTTAGGCTCTTAGAAGCCCATTACCTTTAGGTGATGGGTAGTTCACTAAGACTCTGTAATTATTCTATGAATTAATAGTTGACATTTTTATTTGTGGTGATATACTTATCACAAAATATAACTATATTAACGAGGGAGCTTATATATAGGCTGAGAGGAAAGTGTGACTTTCGACCGTTTACCTGATTTGGATAATGCCAACGTAGGGAGATGTTTTTTTACTTTCTTTTCAGAGATACAGGTTCTGTATCTCATTTTTTATTGCAAAAAACCGCCTAAATATAAGTACAAAATTTTATAGTGATAAACTTTATTTTAGGAGGATTACTTATGGATGGAAGTAATGTCAAGAAATTGAGTGTTTCAGGTTTATTGTGTGCACTTGCAGTTGTAGGTAGTATGTTTTCTTTTCCTGTTTTGGGCAGTAAATGTGCACCGGTTCAGCATATGATCAATGTTCTTTGTGCGGTAATACTCGGACCTGTTTATGGAGTAGCTGTAGCATTTGGTGCAAGCCTGATCAGAAATTTATTGGGGATAGGAAGTCCTATGGCATTCCCTGGAAGTATGGTCGGTGCATTTCTTTGTGGAATTGTATATCATAAAAGTAAAAAAGTATTTCCTACACTTTTAAAATTAGAAAACAGTTAAAACGGAGGTATGGATATGTTAAAAGAAATTCTTGAAAATGTCAGAGCAAAAATGCCTTTAGTACACAATATAACAAATTATGTCACGGTAAATGACTGTGCGAATATACTTCTTGCTTGTGGTGCAAGTCCTATAATGGCCGATGATTTGGAAGAGGTCGAAGATATAACTTCGATATGTTCAGGGCTTAATATAAATATAGGTACATTAAACAAAATGACAATATCTGCAATGATTGCAGCTGGTAAAAAGTCAAATGAATTGAATCATCCGGTTGTTCTCGATCCTGTAGGAGCAGGAGCATCAAGGTTAAGAGCAGATACAGCGAAAAAGCTTCTTGAAACTGTGAAGTTCAGTGTAATTCGTGGAAATTTATCAGAAATTAAATGTCTGGCTGTAGGTAGCAGTAAGACAAGGGGAGTTGATTCGGTTGATTCTATAAATAAAGAAAATATTGATTCAGTGGTTAGTTTTGCAAAAGATTTTGCACAAAAAACTTCAAGCATAATAGTTATAACATCAATTATAGACATCGTTACAGATGGCAAAATTGCATATTGTGTATACAACGGTGATAAGATGATGAGTAGGATCACAGGAAGCGGTTGTCAGCTTTCGGCTATGATGGCTGCATATATAAGTGCCAATACCGACAATATATTAAAAGCCGCTCTTGCATGTGTGTGTGCAATGGGACTATGTGGTGAAATTGCAAAGAATCGTATGACAGATAAAGACGGTAACAGCAGCTATAGGAATTATTTGATAGATGCAGTTTATAATCTCACATCGGATGAGCTTGAAAAGGGGGCAAGATATGAGATTAGATAAAAAATATATGCAACTTTATGCGGTCACAGACAGGGCATGGACAGGCAATAAAACTTTGTACGAGCAGATAAAGGAAGCTCTTGAAAACGGAGTTACATGTGTGCAGCTTAGGGAAAAAAATCTGGATGAAGAAAGCTTTATAGAAGAGGCAAAAAAGATATCTGTACTATGCAGACAGTATAATACTCCATTTATTGTAAACGATAATGTAAATGTAGCAATCGCTTCTAATGCAGATGGAATACATATAGGGCAGGAGGATATGGGGCTTAAAGATGTTCGCAAGATTGTCGGAGAAAACATGATAATAGGCATTTCAGCACATACAGTAGAGGAAGCTAAGTTTGCACAGGAAAACGGAGCCGATTATATAGGCATAGGTGCAGTATTTGAAACTTCTACAAAAAATGATGTAGATGTTATTCCATATGAAAAAGTGAAATCTATATGCGATGCTGTAGATATACCTAAGGTTGCGATAGGTGGAATAAATGCTGAAAATATATTGAAACTGAAGGGCAGTGGAATAGACGGAGTTGCGGTAGTTTCTGCTATATTCGGCGCAAAAGATATAGGGAAAGCTACAAAAGAACTCTATACTCTGTCAAATAACTTAATATAACTTTGAGGAGATTATTTATGAGAACAGCATTAACAATAGCTGGAAGTGACTGTAGCGGAGGTGCAGGTATTCAGGCCGATATAAAGACAATGACTGCAAATAAGGTATATGCAATGAGTGCAATAACGGCACTTACCGCACAGAATACTACAGGAGTATCAGAAATTATAAATATGGATACAGATTTTGTAGAGAGTCAGTTGGAGATGATTTTCGAAGATATTTATCCTGATGCAGTAAAAATAGGTATGGTATCTTCTTCAGGGATTGTAGAAGCAATTGAATACGAACTTGTAAAATACAAGGCAAAAAATATAGTACTTGATCCAGTAATGGTGGCTACAAGCGGATCGAAATTGATAGAAGATAAAACAATAAAAATATTACAGGAGAAACTTTTTCCTTTGGCAAGTGTTATAACGCCAAACATCATGGAAGCAGAGGTGATTTCAGGTATAAGCGTTAAAAATGATAGAGATATGTTGGAGGCTGCAAAAATAATTTATGACAATTACGGTTGTGCTGTATTGTTAAAGGGAGGACATAGTATAAATGATGCAAATGATTTGTTGTATGAGGACAAAAAAGTAAGATGGTTCTTTGGAAAACATATAGATAATCCCAATACTCATGGCACAGGTTGTACACTTTCATCTGCAATAGCGGCAAATTTGGCAAAGAGATATACTCTTGAAGAATCTGTAAAAAGAGCAAAGTGCTATATATCGGAGGCTCTTCTTGCTATGCTTGATCTTGGAAAAGGAAGTGGCCCGATGAACCATGCCTTTAATATCAACGGAGAGTATGCAAAGGAGAGTGAGAATGAATAAGCGTACATCAGTATTTGAAAACAGCCTGATCTGGTTTGGGGCGGCTGTATCTATAGCAGAAATTTTAACTGGAACATATTTTGTTTCCTTAGGTTTTTTAAAAGGGTTAGTGGCAATAGTTCTTGGTCATATAGTAGGTTGTGTTTTACTGTTTTTAGCTGGCTTGATAGGTGCAAAGACACAAAAAAGTTCGATGGATACTGTAAAAATGAGCTTTGGCGATAAAGGAAGTATTTTCTTTGCAGTACTTAATGTTATGCAGCTTTTCGGTTGGACAGGTATAATGATTTATGATGGTGCTTTGGCTACCGAGGGAATACTGGCCGTAGGTCATATGATATGGTGTCTGATTATTGGCGGACTTATTTTGATATGGATACTTATAGGAATTAAGAATCTGGGGAAAATAAATATAGTTGCTATGTCGGCACTGTTTATAATGACAATTGTTCTAAGTTTCATTATATTTAAAGGTGGAGTGGTATTTGATACAGGCAATGAAGGTATGAGCTTTGGTGCAGCACTTGAGCTTTCAGTAGCTATGCCTTTGTCATGGTTGCCACTTATGAGCGATTATACTAAAGAAGCTGAAAAACCTGTAAAGGCAACCGCAGCAAGCAGTATTGTATACGGTCTGGTAAGTGTATGGATGTATGTTATCGGAATGAGTGCGGCGCTATTTACAAAAGAGTCCGATATAGCTCAAATTTTGCTGAAAGCGGGATTTGGCATAATGGGTCTTCTTATCGTTGTACTTTCTACAGTGACCACAACATTTTTAGATGTATACTCAGCAGGAGTATCAACGGAATCAATATTTTCTAAAGTAGAGGCAAAATGGGTGGCTATGGCCGTTACTATTATAGGGACTTTGGGAGCCGTTATATTGCCGATGGATGATATAACAGGCTTTTTATATCTTATAGGTTCAGTATTTGCACCTATGATTGCAATACAAATCGTTGATTTCTTTGTATTAAAAATAAGTCATGATGAGAAGAAGTTTTCAGTACAGAATATTATTATATGGGGAATAGGATTTATAATATACAGAATATTGATAAAGGTTGATACACCGATAGGAAGCACTATACCAAGTATGTTAATTACTATATTTATATCTGTTCTTATAAATAAAGTTATATAAAGAAGATAAATGTTGGGGTTGGCAATTGCTAATCTCAACATTTTTTATTATGGTTCTTTGTCAAATGTTGAGGTGGGTTGATTTTCAACTCACTCTTTTCAACACCTTTATTTTTATTATTTAATCCTTCTGTAGGATCATTTGAAATGTGTCTGTACTTAAGAGAGTTTAAGATATACTTATCGTTATTTCTAAATGCTGTTATTGCTATTTTTTTCTGCAAAATTGTCTAAAATATTAAAACGACACTCTTTATAATATAACAGCCAGAAAACCCATGGTCTTTAGACCGTGGGATGAATGGCGTTAGGTTTACAACATATATATTTTACTTAAATACTATCATTTAAAATATATGCTATAATACATATATAGGAAATCCTATTTCCGAGTCTATGAAAGGAGAAAATCGTATGTATCTTACTGTAAAACAACAAGTGAAACATCTGTCCAAGGAAGATTACATCACAATCAGGGAACTTTGTCATACGGCTAAGAATCTTGCTAATGAGGCAATCTATAATGTGCGTCAGCATTATTTTACAGAAGGTGAATTTCTCAAGTATGAGAAGAATTACACTCTTTTAAAGAATAGTCCTAATTATAAGGCCTTAAATTCCAATATGGCACAGCAGATACTGAAAGAGGTTGATGGCTCGTTTCAGTCATTTTTTGGTCTGCTTAAACTTGTCAAGCAGGGAAAATATGCTTTTATGGATTGTAAACTGCCACATTATCTTCCAAAAGATGGATACACAACACTGATCATTGGTTTTGTAAGACTGAAGGGTAATCAGCTGATACTTCCGTTTTCCAATAGTTTTAAGAAAACGCATAAGTCTGTTGAAATTACGATACCACCCATACTTCTTGATAAGACGATAAAAGAGATACGCATTATACCGAAAGCGAATGCAAGGTTCTTTGAAATCCAGTATATATATGAAGCTGAATGTATTCAAAGAAATCTAAACACAAACAACGCACTTGCACTTGACCTAGGTATCAACAATCTCGTCACAGCCGTATCAAATAGTGGTCAATCGTTCATTATTGACGGGAAAAGACTGAAATCGATCAATCAGTGGTTCAATAAAGAAAATGCCCGTTTGCAATCGATAAAAGATAAACAGCATTTTAGTAGAAAGCCTACAAATAGACAAAAAGCAGTTGCTCGTAATCGCAACAATAAGGTGAACGACTATATGAATAAAACTGTTCGTAGGGTGATAGATTATTGTATCATCAATAATATAGGTACGCTTGTTGTTGGTTACAATGAGACTTTTCAACATAACAGTCATATTGGAAAGCAAAACAATCAAAAATTTTTGTAAATATCCCTTATGGACAGTTGCGTAACAAATTGGAATATCTTTGCAAACTAAATGACATTGTTTTTGTAAAACAGGAAGAATCCTATACATCGAAATCATCTTTTTGGGATAGAGACGATCTCCCTGTTTACAATGCCGATAATCCAAAAGAGTATCCGTTTAGTGGCAGAAGATTACATCGTGGTCTATACAAAACGGCAAGTGGTAAAACAATCAATGCAGATGTTAACGGAGCATTAAATATCATGCGTAAAAGTAGTGTTGTGGATATGAATATCCTATACAGTAGAGGCGAAGTGGACACGCCGATAAGAATAAGGATTGCCTAATTACTTAGGTGGAAACTTAAATATCAAACTTCTTAAATAGAGCTGTTAGGCTCTTAGAAGCCCATTACCTTTAGGTGATGGGTAGTTCACTACAGCTAATAAGAGCGTAAAAGTAAGTTAATCTTTGAATATTTTATCAAAAATATTATAGGTAGCATTGCAGATAATATAGGGGAGTATTTAATAACGCTTGGGAACAACGCAAGCTTGGTGACTCATTATCATTTTTGAAAGATGGTACCCATGGAACTCATGCAGATTCTATCGACGGCCCTTTATTATTAAGTGCTAAGAATATTAAAAATGGATCTGTTAATTGGGATGAAACTGATCGACGAATATCGCAAGATGAGTATGACAAAATACATTCTAATTTTAATTTAGAGAATGGAGATATTTTACTGACTATAGTTGGATCAATCGGGGAAACAGCAATATTAAAGGATTCTTCAGGCTTAACCTTCCAAAGAAGCGTTGCATTCTTAAGACCGAAGGAAGAAGTTACTTCAGAATTCTTATATACAGAAATCCAGATTCCTGCTTTTCAAAAAGAGCTTGAAAGTCGAAAATCTACCTCTGCCCAACCAGGTATTTATCTTGGAGATCTATCTGAAATACCTGTAGTAATTTCGAAGTCGAAAGATGAACAGAGGAAAATAGGATCATATTTTGCAAACTTAGATAACCTTATCATCCTTCATCAGCGTAAGTATTTTAGCATTGTAATGTTGAATACAATAATACAGATAATTGAAATTATATGCCTTTGTTGCTTTTCTTTATTCTATGGAGTAGATTATAATTATAAAATGGTTAGAAATTATTGCTGTCAGGAGGTCATGGGTGTGAAGTTTGAAAAAGAAGCAGATTTTGAGGAGGCCGTGATTGACTTATTGCTAAAATATGGTTGGAGCAATGGCAATGAGACGGGAAGTCGTGAGAAGAATGTCATTAAGTATCCGACAGAGGAAGATTTAATTCAAAATTGGGCAGACATTCTGTATAAGAATAATAGTGAGAGGTCAAGGCTCAATGGTGTGAAACTCAATAAAGATGAGATGCAACAAATTATTGATCAGATTAAGATAGCCACACCATATGCTATTAATGGAATCATTAAGGGCAAGAGTGTAACCATTAAAAGGACAAATGAAGAAGATAGAGAGAATTTTGGAAAAGAAATTAGTTTGAATATTTATGATCCCAAAAAGGTAAGAGCTGGGGAGAGTAGATATCAAGTTGTTCAACAGCCAAAGTTTAGTCGAAACATTCAAAATTACAGGATCGGCGTGGGGATTTGATGCTGTTAATCAATGGAATGCCAGTAATTCACATTGAATTAAAGCGATCAGGTGGGAATGTTGAAGAGGCAAGGGGGCAAATTTCAAAGTATTGTGAGGAAAATATCTTTGAAGGTATTTTTTCATTGGTGCAAATCTTTGTGGCCATGACGCCAGAAGATGCTATTTATTTTGCAAATCCTGGTTCAGGAAAGGCAGTCAATCCAGATTTTTGTTTTCATTGGGCGGATATAGAAAATAATCAAATTAGGGATTGGCAAGAAGTGGTAAAACATTTATTGAGTATTCCTATGGCTCATGAGTTGATTGGTTGGTATACGATTGCAGATGACAATGATTGCGTGTTAAAGGTTATGCGAAGCTATCAATATTATGCAGTGCACAAAATTTATGAAAAGACAAGAGAGCATGATTGGGATAGTAAGGATGGACAGGGGGGGATATGTATGGCATACCACTGGTTCAGGAAAGACCATGACTTCATTTAAGGCAGCGGAGTTAATTGCGAGAGATAAATTGGCAGATAAAGTTGTCTTTTTGATGGACCGAATTGAGTTGGGCACACAGTCATTTCGAGAGTACACGGCATTTGCAGATGAAGATATTGTGCAAGAGACAGGAAACTCAGGAGTTTTATTGTCGAAGATGAAGGGAAATCATCCAAAGGACTTGTTGATTGTGAGCTCAATTCAAAAAATGGATAGAGTGAGCGAGGATGCAGTGAGCTTACGAAGGGAAAAAGAATTAGAGGAAATCCGAAAAAAGAGATTGGTTTTTATTTTTGATGAATGTCATCGAACGACAAACGGAGATATGTTTGCCAATATTCGCAAAGCATTTCCTAGGGCGTTACTCTTTGGCTTTACGGGAACACCAATATTTGATGAGAATGCAAAGAGTTCCCTTTCGACAGCAGATATTTGGAGATAATCTTCATACCTATACAATTGCAGATGGCATTCGAGATGAAAATGTGTTGGGGTTTGATCCTACAATGGTAAAAATTTATGCAGATGAGGACTTAAAAGAGGAATTGGCAAAGGATGAGTGCAAGGCTAAAGACATGAATGAGATTCGCACTAATCCAAAAAAATTAGAAGTCTATCAAAAGTATCAAAATATGTCAGAGGTGGATATTGAAGCTAAGCTTCCCAAAGGACAGTATGACAGCGATAACTATAGAGATGGGGTAATCAAGGACATCAAAGATCATTGGGATAGATTGAGCTTTGGTGGAAAATTTCATGCTATTTTTGCAACCAGCAGTATTCCCGCAGCCATTGACTACTATAGGCGATTTCGAAGACAATGGCCAGAGCTTAAAGTGACGAGTCTTTTTGATAAGAATCTTGATGATACAAAGGGCGAGCAGTCCATGGATAAGGAAAGAGGTCTTGTTGAGATTTTGGAAGATTATCAACACCAATTTGGCCCAGACTTTGATATTGCAAGATGGCCAGAGTTTAAAAAGGATGTGACCAGACGACTTGCCCACAAGGAAAATTATTCTCAAGTAGAAAAAGAAAAGCAATTAGATTTGTTGATTGTTGTCGATCAGTTACTCACAGGATTTGATTCCAAGTTTGTCAATACGCTCTATTTGGATAAGTTATTAGATTATCAAAATCTTATTCAGGCATTTTCGAGGACAAATCGAATTTATAATCGAAATGAAAAGCCCTTTGGTATTATTCGCTACTATCGAAGTCCACATACAATGAAGAAAAATATGGATGATGCGTTTGCATTGTTTGCTAGGAAGAGGGAAGATGGCATTTTTGCCAATAAACTACCGTCCAATGTAGAGAATATGAATCAGATTTTTGAGCAAATTCAGGACATCTTTGTGGCAAATGGAATTTTGGATATGTCAAGGCTTCCAGAGGATGAGAGCACACAGGCAAGGATTGCTCAATTGACAAGAAAGTTTCAAGAAAGTTATACTTCGGCAAGATTACAAGGTTTTGATTGGAATAAAGTCATTGTTTCTGATGAGGTTGGAAAAGGTGATATTGAGGTTAAGGTGACAGAGAAAGAGTATCTGACACTGTTGATGCGTTGCAATGAGATGGCAAAGCGGGGAAAAGAAAGAAATCGTGCGGGAGCCTTGCTTATGATATTGGTGTGAATTTATCAGCCATTCAGAACGAAAAAATTACGGCAGAGTATCTGGATAGAAAATTTAAAATCTGGACGGATTATCGAAATGGAAAAAATCCAATCAAGGAAAGGGAGGAAGAGCTTCTCAAGGAGCTAGAGAAGAATTTATCTACCTTGTCGGAGGATGATCAAAACTTAGCTAGAGAGATTATTCGCGATATTGAGACAGGAAGGTTAGAAGTTGAAGAAGGAAAGACTTTTCGAGATTATATTGCAAGCTACGGCGAAAGTAGGAAAAATAGAGAAATTCGAGATGCGGTAGAGAAGTTGGGTGTGGATGAAGAAAAACTTAGAGATTTGGTAATGAATAAGCCAAAATATTATAAAGAAGGGGGACGAGCAATTGCATTGGAAAACAGTATTGATGATAAACTGGCAAGAATATATTATCAGCGAGTAAACCATAGGGAAGGTACGAACTTGCAGGCAATTCGTTATGCAAAAAAAGTATTAAAGGAATTTATTATGTACGATCAGCCCATTCCATTTGGCGAGGAGGAAGAAAAATAAAGAAATTGCTCTGTCAGTGTGTGGGATGGAGGAGTATGGATAAGAAGACCGATTTATTTTTGAACTACTATGCACAGTGGATAAAGATTTATAAAGAGGGAGCAATTCGTGAGATTACAATGGAAAAGTATCGAATGACACAGCAGTGGATTGCTCGCCTTATTCCAGATGTAAAGGTTTGTGAGATGACAAGGATCGTCTATCAACAACTGATCAATGACTATGCAAAGTTTCACGAGCGTCAGACGACAATGGACTTTCACCATCAGGTGAAGGGAGCAATTTTGGACGCATTGGATGATGGTCTCATTGAGAGAGATCCGACAAGAAAGGTGATTATCAAGGGGAAAGAGCCGAGAAAGAAGAAGAAAAAATTCTTAAATCAATTTGAGTTGCACAAATTGCTGGAGAGTTTAAAGCTTGGCGACAAGGTGAACTGGGACTATTTTATTTTGTTGGTGGCCAAAACAGGAATGCGTTTTTCAGAGGCACTGGCACTGACACCAAGTGATTTTGACTTTGCCCATCAGACAGTGGAGATTTCAAAGACTTGGGACTATAAGTCTAATAGAGGATTTATGCCGACGAAAAATAAGTCTTCTATGCGAAAAATCCAAATTGATTGGCAGACCGTGATGCAATTTTCTGGGCTCTTGAAGGATAGGCCAAGGGATAAACCATTTTTTATTCCGACAAAAAAGGACGGTAGCTATATTCCGATCTATAATGCCACCGTCAATACCATCTTGGAAAGATACTGCAAAGAGCTTGGTATACCAGAGATTTCCATTCATGGGCTGAGACATACCCATGCCTCTATTTTGTTGTTTGCAGGTGTCTCCATTGGAAGTGTGGCGAGGCGATTGGGACATGCCAGCATGAATACAACGCAAAGACTTATTTACATATTATTCACGAGTTGGAAAATCAAGATATTGATTTAGTGATGCGATCTTTGGCAAACTTGTTGTAGGAATGAAAATATCATCAGTAATCGTCGTAACAAATAGATAATGTGATAACGCACTGGCAGAGATAAAATTGTGAAAGAGATATAAAATAAATCTAAACTCCATTGACAACTAGCACTCATTGTGATAGAGTGCTAATGTATCGATAAATAATGGAGGATAAGATGTGGAGAAAAAGCCAAGAGATCCACGCAAGATGTTTGCGTACTACTATATCATTGCCTTAGTGATTGTGATGGTCTTTAATTTCCTTGCCATTCCTTTTTTAAAGGAGAGACAGGTGAAACTGGTCGACTATGGAACATTTATGACCATGACGGACAATCACCAGATTGGCAAAGTGGATATTCAAAGCAATCAGATTGTATTTCAAGACAAAGATGGGAAACAATTGTATAAGACAGGAATTGTGGCGGATGATAAGCTTACAGAAAGGCTTCACGCGGCAGGAGTCCAATTTTCCAGTGAGATTATTCGAAAGGAATCACCGCTTCTAAATTTCTTTTGGACATGGTTAGTCCCTATGATGATCTTTTACTGGTTGTGGAGCAGATTGAACAAAAGAATCAACAATAAGTCCAACGAGGATTCCATGAGCTTTGGCGGTTTTGGTGGTTTTGGTGGTTTTGGCGGACTGGGCGGTTTTGGCGGAATGGGAAAATCCAATGCAAAAATTTATGTAAAGTCATCGGAGGGCATTAAGTTTAGTGATGTCGCTGGTGAGGATGAGGCAAAGGAAAATCTCACCGAGATTGTGGATTACCTGCACAATCCGACAAAATATAAAGAGATTGGTGCATCAATGCCAAAGGGAATTTTGCTTGTGGGACCACCGGGAACAGGTAAAACGATGCTGGCAAAGGCAGTAGCGGGTGAGGCGAATGTGCCCTTCTTTTCGATGTCAGGTTCAGAGTTTGTGGAGATGTTTGTTGGAATGGGTGCATCGAAAGTTAGAGATTTATTTCGTCAGGCAAAGGAAAAGGCTCCTTGTATTGTATTCATTGATGAAATTGACGCCATTGGAAAGAAAAGAGATGGTCAGATTGGTGGCAATGATGAGAGGGAGCAGACACTCAACCAATTGTTGACGGAGATGGATGGCTTTGAAGGAAATTCTGGAGTTATGATTTTGGCAGCAACAAACCGCCCTGAATCTCTTGATCCAGCATTGACTCGCCCGGGAAGATTTGATCGAAGAGTTCCCGTGGAGTTGCCAGATTTGCAGGGAAGGGAAGAGATTTTAAAGGTACATGCAAAGAAGGTCAAGGTGGGTTCAGATGTGGACTTTAAGGTGATTGCAAGAATGGCCTCCGGTGCTTCGGGAGCAGAGCTTGCCAACATCGTCAATGAGGCGGCACTTCGAGCCGTTCGCGATGGTCGAAAGTTTGCTACACAGACCGATCTAGAGGAGAGTATTGAAGTTGTCATTGCAGGATATCAAAAGAAGAATTCCATTTTGACCGACAGCGAGAAGTGGAGAGTGAGCTACCATGAAGTGGGGCACGCCCTTGTGGCCGCAAAACAAAGTAATACAGCACCAGTACAAAAGATTACAATTATTCCAAGAACTTCAGGTGCACTGGGTTATACTTTGCAGGTGGAAGAGGGCAATCACTATTTGATGACAAAGAAGGAGCTTGAAAATCGCATTGCGACACTGACAGGCGGAAGGGCTGCGGAGGAAGTGGTCTTTGGTGATTCCTCCACCGGAGCGTCCAATGACATTGAGCAGGCAACAAAGCTGGCAAGGGCGATGATTACTCGCTATGGTATGAGCAAAGACTTTGATATGGTGGCCTTGGAGACAGTGAGCAATAAATACCTTGGTGGGGATACCCTCTCTCGCAGCCGCAGAGTCAACGGCAGCGAAGATTGATGAGCAGGTCGTTGAACTTGTAAAAAAACAGCATGAAAAGGCAGCATCTATTCTTTTAGAAAATCGAGAGAAGCTAGAAGAAATTGCAAGATTTTTGTATGAAAAGGAAACCATTACAGGAGATGAGTTTATGCAGATCTTAAATGGTTAAGATAGGCAAGGGGAAATGGTAAAAAGGTGAAAGAAAATGAAGTTTTATTCGTATGAGTATTTGGTTGGTCAGGTACACGCCTTTAGTTGGCTAAAGGCTGTAGTTGCGGCGATTGTTTTGATTGGCGTAATTGTGGCTATTGTGCGTCATAACAAGGATCGCTATGAGACAAAGTATCGGGAGTTAATCATCCTTGGAATTATTGTTATTTTATTGATTGTGGGAACAACCTTCGGGGACTATCGCTCCTCGGTGGTTGTGCTTGACCAGAAGCAGGCGGCAATTCATTTTGTAGAAAATGCAGCTGAGCAGTTGGGAACAGACAAAAGCCATATTTATATCAATACAGAAACTTCCGTTGATGGGGCAATTATTAAGGTTGACGATCATTTTTATCGAGTGATTAAAGGATCGGGAGATAAGTATCTCTTTGAAAAGCTTGACTTATATCAACCAGATGTAGAATTGGCAAGTAATGGTGAATTTATCGTATATTCAGATTTTAATTAAGTTGGCATTGGGAATGCTTTCTTTAATTTTGGTAATCAATATTTCGGGAAAGGGCAATCTTGCACCGACTTCTGCGGCTGATCAAATACAAAATTATGTGCTCGGTGGAATAATTGGCGGTGTTATCTATAATCCAGCGATTACGATATTGCAATTTTTTATTATTTTATTGATATGGTTTTTGTTGGTTATCGGTTTAAAGTGGCTAAAGACAAATAATAATACCGTGAAGAAGTATCTCGACGGAGAGGCCGTGACTTTGATTAAAAATGGAAAACTTGATGTCGAGGCTTGCCGAAAAGCGGGATATAGTGGACATGATATTTCCTTTAAGTTGAGAAGTCAAGGAGTTTATACCATTAGTAAAGTCAAGAGAGCTGATCTTGAGCAGAATGGTCAATTGATTATTGTTTTGTATGGCGAAGAAAATCCAAAGTATCCATTAATTACCGATGGCGTTATTCGCATTCCGACATTGGAATCATTAGATAAGGATGAGAAGTGGCTCCTTGAGAAATTAAGGGAGCAAGGATGTAATGATGTGGGAGATGTCTTCCTTGCTGAGTATGAAAAGGGCAAGGTGAATATTATTCGCTATAATTAGTTAAATATTTGGGACAGAAGGACTAGAAAAGTTTTAGGCGGAGGAAATTTCCTCCGCCTATTTTGAGCAATTTATTGGTTTAAATCATGTGTGACTTGTAAAGTATTTGTTTGTCTTGAGATTAGTAATTCTCAGCTCTTACCTCAAAGAATGCCTGTGGATGATGGCAAACAGGGCAAACCTCTGGAGCCTCTGTACCAACTACGATGTGACCACAGTTGCGGCACTCCCAGATAGTAACGCCAGCCTTCTTAAATACTTCAAGATCCTGAATGTTTTGTAAGAGCTTTCTGTATCTTTCCTCGTGCATCTTCTCGATGGCTGCAACGCCTGCGAATTGATCTGCGAGCTCATCAAATCCTTCTTCTCTTGCGTCCTTTTCCATCTGAACATACATATCGGTCCACTCGAAGTTCTCACCTTCAGCAGCAGCTTTTAAGTTATCTGCTGTGTTGTTGCTCACGCCATTGAGTGCCTTGAACCACAACTTTGCGTGCTCTCTCTCGTTTGCAGCAGTGTGTAAAAAGATCTCAGCAATCTGCTCGTAACCATTCTTCTTTGCAACAGATGCAAAGTAAGTATACTTATTGGTTGCTTGTGACTCGCCAGCAAATGCAGCCTGAAGGTTCTTCTCTGTCTTTGTACCTGCGTACTTATTTTTTGGAGCACCCTCTTCCTTTACTTCTTCAAAACAATTGGTCTTCTTGCAAAGAGGGCAAACCTCTGGAGCTGAGTCACCCTCATGGATGTAACCGCAAACTTTACATTTATACTTTGCCATAAAAATTTCCTCCTACTTTTTCTTTATAAGCTTTACATATTGAATTTTCCTTGAAACAATTAATATAATAGTATATAATCTAAGATAAATATAGCAATAAAGTTTTAAAATATAAAAAAATCGTATTTATAGGGGGAAGATAATGATAAACACTAGCACATTACAGGGGAGATTCCAAGAGTATTCACTATAATACAAAGGATATTCCACTCTATATTCGTCATGAGAAGTTGTCGTATCGATTAAATTCCCAGACAATGCCACATTGGCATGAGGATATTGAACTTTTACAAATTATTCATGGAAATATGTGTTGTATGATTGACAATGAGAGAGTATTCTTACATGAGGGGGATTGTCTGATTATTACAGCTTTGCAAATGCATTATTGTTTTAATGATACAAAGGACGACTGTACCTACAATCGAATCTTGTTTCATCCAGAGTTATTGACAAGAAATAAGAAGATTGTCGATGAGGTCATTGATCCTGTTCTCTCAAGTGATCAAATCAAGTACTTTTATTTGATGGCGGGAGATACACACACAAAGCAAATCAATTCCTTAATTGAGCGAATGGTAGATATTCATGAGGAGGATAAGGTTTCTCAAGAGTTAGAGATTATTGGATATTTACATATTATATTTGCTCGGTTATTTAATGCAGATGATAGGATTCGCATGGTGGCTAAGACTAGGCTAGATCCAGACCTTCACGCACAGAGAGCGATGATTAGTTTTATTCATGAGCACTATGCGGAGAAGATTACACTTGAGGAAATTGCACTTTCTGGAAATGTCTGTCGGAGTAAATGCTGTTCTTTATTTAAGCAATTTATTCAAAAGACACCAATTCATTTTTTGAATTTATATCGATTGGAGGTGAGCAGAAATCTTTTTGCGCAATACGACGGATACGGTATCGGCGATATCGCAATCCTGTGGTTTTGCCAATCAAAGTTATTTTAATAAGATGTTTTTAGAGGAATATGGGAGTACACCAGTGGAGTTTAGACAAAGAGAAAGGAATAGGAGTAAGGTATCCTAGAAGTAATCCATGAAAAAATTACTGGGACTAATCATAAAGGTAGTGGTAGCAGTTGTTGTGGCGATTTTTGCCATTATCAGTATTGTTGCTGGCAATATTGTAACCTTTGGTATGCATGACTATGCAAGAGAGGTAGATGTCATTATTGTTTTGGGGGCAGGGCTAACTTCGCATGGAAAGCCATCACCTGTATTTGCTGAGCGCATCAATCATGGCATTCGTCTATATCAGGAGGGATATGCCAAGAAATTAATGTTTACAGGGGGCTTTGGTGAGGGAAGTCATATGTCAGATTCACAATCGGCAAAAAATTATGCGATTGCTCACGGTGTCGCTGAGGAAGACATTTTGCTTGAGGAAAGATCAAAGATTACAGAAGAAAACCTGTATTATGCCCATCAAGTGATGCAGGAAGAGGGAATGCAGACGGCACTTTTAGTGAGTGATCCGCTCCATATGAAGCGAGCAGTGGCTATGGCAAAAGATCTGGGAATGGAGGTCTATTCATCTCCGACAAAGACGACTCGCTATGTTTCCCTGCGCACACAATTGCCATTTTTGGCAAAGGAGACGGTGTATTATATAGGATATTGTGTATTTCATTTTTTGGGAAGGGGAGCGGTGATACCGCTGAGTTATTGATATGGCCAAGTTAGTGAAGGAAAAAGATGTAAAGATAAAAATTAAAAGTGTAGTCAATGGAGAAGAAAATGAATGGAAAGGAGAGGGAGAGTATGCCAAAAGTGAGGGCATACATATGATTGCCTACAATGACTATACAGGAAATCGTGTGACAAAAAATGGCATGCACATCGACGTCGATAAATTATTTTTGCATCGTGTAGGTGGTGTGACCTCAGATATGCTCTTTGATGTGTTGGCAGATTCCATTGTTTCCTATCGCACTTTTTTGGTGAGCACAAATTTTTTGTTGCACACAAAATGCTATGAGGTTGATGAGGATGAGAATGGCCTTCGTGTGCATATTGAATATGTACTCCATGATGCCAGTGGTCAGAGGGGTGGCGAATTGGAGGGCGTGCAAGATATTGAGATTCTTTATGTATAATCCTTAGATGTAGTTCGTATAAAAGAAAAGACCAGCCACAGGAAAGTGGCTGGTCTTTTTGGTTCTTCTCTAAAATGTAACTACAAAATTACAGAGAAGAAAGCTGTGAAAGAACCTTGAAAAAGCTTGGATATAACTTTTCAGCCATACCATTAAAGAGCTTTTGTAGGTCTTCTTGTGAGTAATCACTGATATCGGTTGGAGCAATGCTAGGAGCAGAAACATCAGCACCATCTGTGACATTAAAATGTAGGTTGATGCCATCGATATCACTGCTGCCCGTTGTGCTAGAGATATCGTTGAGGTTGAGTGCATACTCTGTTCCGCCATTGGCACCAGGACCAATAGTCAAGTTTGCACTTGTCTTTGCAACATTCTCTTCCTGAATGCTGTAGGATCCATAGGCAAGAAGGGCATCCTTTTTCGAAGTATCGACATCATAGCTAAACTTGATCGACTGGTGTTCTACATTTGCTGTCAAGTCACCTGTTACCTTATTGCCATCTTTTTTCACAGAATTAGAGATACCTTGATCCTTATCTGTGCTCACATAGTAAGCTGAAGTTGTAGTGTTGTCCGCCTGCTTAATTTCATAGACAAAATCAGAAACCTTCTCTGTACCGATGCGAATCTGCTTTACTTGATTTTTCTCTACAGCTACAGTCCAATGGAAACCATTGTCGGCCATTGTCTTTGAGGTAGAAGCTGCATTATCACGGATTTTCTTTGCCAGAGCTTGCAATGTCTTTGCTGGATCTTTTCCGTCATCGTCTGTGACACCAAGCTGTTGGTTGAGTTGCTGCAATGAACTTGCATTATAATTGTACTTTTTTAAGAAGTCAACGAGCTTTGTATCCTTTTCCAATGTGTCAGCAAGTGTATTTAATGTCTTTTCGATTTCTTGCTGGGTTGGCTTAAAGCTGTAAGTATCACCAGTAAATTTGTCAGACAAATAGTCCTGGCTCACTTCCTTGTTCTTTTCAACAACAATCTTTGAGCCCTTGACGGCATTGGCGAAGATATCCATATATGGCTTCATCAGATCTTCGAATTCTTTCTCAGAGAGGGCACGATTGCCTTGGAGAGAGAAGTTGGTATCTTCATTGTAAAGGTTCTTGTACAGCTTATTGAGGTCAAAGGTGTAATACTTTTCGTCAGCTGCTGGGATGTAGAAACCAATCAAATTCTGGGATGCGTCAACGGTTGTTGTCATATCCAGTAGGTCTGAACCCATAAGATGTAGATTCATGCCCATCACGGCATTTTTTTCATCGCCCTTCATCTTCATTGTGATGGAAGAATCTTTTAGTGCAGAATTGAAAGAAGTGGCAGCGCTAGAGTTGCCAGTGACATCTGCGGTGATGGTGACCGTTTTATCTACAGTTTTTGCCGTGGCCGCAGACCCTATAAATTGACTGAGGAAGTCTGTCTTTTCCTTGAGTACTTGCTGATTGTATTGCAAGAACTTTGAGTTTGCAGATCCACCACCACCCATACCATTGAGTGCAAATGCTGTTCCGCCACCAATCACAACCACTGCTGCGGCAATACCAACACCAATAGCTACATTTTTTTTCATAAATAAACCCCCCTTTATTATAAAACAAACAATTGTTCACTAGTTATTATAGCATAAGAGAGAGGAGATAATATATAAATTTGTTTAATTTTAAGGTAGAAAAAGTTAAAGAAATAGAGACTTTCGAACATTACCAATGTAAAATTCGAAAGTCTCTATTCATCAATTTTTTAGATTACCGCTGTAATTGCTGCGATAAGACCAAAAATAATGCCAGGAGCGTTTGCAGCTGCCACAGGGTAGTCACGATTCTTTTTTGTGAGAGAATAAATTACCCAAATGGTACAGTTGACAGCAGCAACTAGAGGCTGAATTGGTGTCCCCTTCATCCCATGTAAGTTGTTAATGATCTGTGGAACATAGGACACATACATAATCACTGCTAGCAATGTTCCTATCCAACCCAAGATTGCAGATTGTTTTTCTGACATAAATACACCTCCTTGCATAAAAATCTCCATTCCGCGGGCAAGCCGCGGCACAAATAGTAATGAAAGTGTTTTACATCTCAACTCTGTGATTTAAAATATATAACAAGAAGCTATACTACAAAGCACGGGAGGTAAAGTTGTAAAAACTTTCTCTGTTTTAGACAGCATAAAAATCAGTGTAAGTTCTGTCTTTTCAAGCACAAATAAGTGGTATCATGAATCCGTACACTAAGAATTGTTAAAGCTCTTTGTTTTATTGTGTGGCAGTTCAGTCAATGGCTTCTTATCTTTTGCGAAAGGAGTTACACTATGAAAGTTACTTATCAAACCTGTTGTGGTGTCGATGTTCACAAATCTTTTCTTGTTGCCACAATCATCAAAACTACCGCCGGTATTGAACCTTCTTATCAAAAGAAGCGATTCTCTACCTTCAACAATTCTATTTTAGACTTTAAATCGTGGCTTCTTAAAAATGAATGCCATGATGTCTGTATGGAATCCACAGGTAAATACTGGGTTCCTGTCTTTAATCTTCTCGAAGATCAAATCAACGTTACCATTGCTAATCCCAAATGGGTTAAAGCTGTTAAGGGTAACAAGGACGATACCAAAGATTCTAAATGGATTGGAGACTTATTCCGACTGGGACTTGTGAAAAAGCAGCTACATTCCTTGTAGGTTGATCCGTATTCTTAGAGAATACACAAGATATCGTTACAAGCTTGTTTCTTGCCGTTCAAGTGAAAAAGAATAGATATCAGAATGCTCTTACTGTTTGTAATATCGCATTAGATTCTGTTGTATCCGATATCTTTGGGAAGTCATCCTCATCCATTATCGATTATCTGCTTGAACAATCAGGTACTACGATTAACCATGAAGAAATCGCTTCAAAACTTCTTAAGAGCCTCAAATCCAAAGAAGACGCTGTGATTGAATCTATCGAAGGATATCAGATGACTGATGCCCAGAAATATCGTATGCGCCTAATTCGCGCACATATGGATTATATCACAGCTGAAATCAATGATATAGATAAACAGATTGAATCTTTGATTTCTTCCGATCCTGATTATGATAAAGCTATCCGGTTACTAACTACCATTCCGGGTGTCAAACGTGATAGTGCAATTACTATCATCTCCGAAATTGGTATTGATATGTCTCAGTTTTGTAATTCTAAACGCTTATGTTGTTGGGCAGGTCTTACCCCCAGCAACAATGAATCTGCCGGTAAGAAGAAATCTGTCCGTATTACACGTGCCGGTGTTCACCTCAAACCTGCATTAGTACAGTGTGCTCATGCAGCCGTGAAATCTGACAAGTCTCCTTACTACAAAACGAAATATGAATCCCTTGTTAAACGCCGTGGCAAGAAAAGAGCTGTTATTGCCATTGCCCGTATGATTCTTACAGCCATCTACCGGATGCTGTCTACCGGAGAGGTATGGAATCCAAGCGATCTTTACAAAATCGATATGCCTGCACCTTTAGCTGAAAAACAGAAGGCTAAGGCTATCAAGCAAGCCAAAAAACTTTTACAAAAGGAAGGACTGCTTCCTCCTGATGAACCTTTAGCTTCTTGATCAATCTACTAAATCTATATCCTCAAATAAGTTGCCTACTTAAGACAGCTTATTTAAGTGAGCCGGTTTACGGCTTACCTCTACTTTCTTTCACACTATTGAACCTATTGGAACAGGGCTATTCTATCACAAGTCAGTGGAAAATATAAGAGAAAAGTTTGATTATTCCTCTGTTTTTTCGTCAAAAATCTCCGCCATCGTTCTCCAGCCAAGGACAGCACATTTGACACGAGCAGGCATATGGGAGATGTCTTTGAGAGCACCCGCTTCATCGAGCTCTTCAATTTCTTCTTCTGTGGCGGTGCCCTTGATCATACGCATAAACATATCAAAGAGGCGAAGAGCCTCTTCTTTGGTTTGACCAATGATCAGGTCAAGCATAATGTCCGCAGAAGCCTGGGAGATGGCACAGCCACTTCCAGTAAATCCACCATCGACAACGACATTATTTTCCACACGAAGGCTTAAGACAATGTCATCCCCACAGGAAGGATTTACGCCTTCGAGGGAGAAGTTTGCTCCTTCGATGGCTTTTTATGTAATGGACGGATATTGTGGTCCGTCAAAATTTCGTTATAAAAATTATTCGCCATAGCCCATCCTCTTTCTCAATGTGATTACTGATTCAACAAATCTACGAGCTTCTGCCTCAGTGTTATAGTAGGCAAAACTTGCACGTGCACTGGACATAATGCCAAGGTGAGTGAGGAGTGGCTGTGCACAGTGATGACCTGCACGAATGGCGATATCATCAGAACTTAAAATCTCAGAGATATCATGTGGGTGAACGCCGTCTACAGTAAAGCTAATAATGCCATGATGCTCACTAGGGTCTTTTGAACCAAGGATATGAACATAAGGATATTTTTGTAATTTTTCCATCACTATTTTAGTGAGCATATCTTCGCGCTGCATAATGGTTTCAAATCCGACACTTTCCATAAAGTCAATGGCAGCAGAAAGTCCCCTTGCACCTCCGGCATTGACGGTTCCTGCTTCAAATTTATGAGGTACCTCGGCAAATGTTGCCTTTTCCTTAGAAACCGTCTCGATCATTTCTCCGCCATAGAGAAATGGTGGCATCTTGTCAAGAAGTTCCATCTTTCCATAGAGTACACCAATGCCCATTGGAGCAAACATCTTATGTCCAGAGAAGACAAAAAAAGTCAGCGTCAATGTCAGAGACATTGACTGGCATATGTGGAACACTTTGTGAGCCATCAACCACAATGACAGCTCCCTGCTCATGGGCAATCTTTGCAAATTCCTTGACCGGATTTTCTCTGCCCAAAACATTGGAAACTTGAGTGATGGCAACAAGCTTTGTATTTGGTGTGAGTGCAGCACGAAAGGCATCAATGCTGATTTCTCCGTCATTTGCACACTCTAAAAAATTGACCTTCGCTTTGGTTACCTTTCCCACTTGTTGCCAAGGAAGGAAATTGGAGTGGTGCTCTGTGATGCCCACTAAAATTTCATCACCCTCCTTTAAAAAATGCATGCCGTAGCTGTAGGCAATGAGATTTAAACTCTCCGAAGCATTGCGGGTAAATACAATTTCCTCTGCCTTTGGTGCGTGAATAAACTTGGCAACCTTTGCTCTTGCCTCCTCATAAATTTCTGTGGAACGAATGCTCAAATCATAGAGACCACGCATAGGATTGGCATTGTCGTGTTCGTAGTATTTGGCCACAGCGTCAATGACCGCCTGTGGCTTTTGTGATGTTGCACCATTATCTAAATAGGCTAGGGTTGAATTTTTAAGGAGAGGAAATGCATTGCGAAGTTCCCTTTCCTTACTGGTCAGATCAGTCCTCATCGGTATCGCCTCCAATATATTCTAAAACAGTATTTCTTGCCTGTACATCTTCAATTTTTTGTGCAATTTCTTCGATTCTTGCACGGGACATCAATTCATAGACTTCTTCTTGAGGAATTCCTCTTGATTTAATGTAGAATAATAAGTCTTCATTGAGGCGGCCCATGGTTGCACCGTGATTTCCCTCGACATCTTCTTCATCACACAAAATCACAGGAAGGCTCTTATTGACAACGCCATCGTCAATCATCAAAACATCTTCTTTTTCTGTGCCGACAGATTTGGACGCACCGCGCTGTAAGTCGATGGTTCCACGAAAGACTTTTTCGCTCTGATCACGCAATACACCATTGACTTGAATGTCACAACTAGAGGCAATGCCCTTGTGCTCAACGACATAGTTGATATCTAATTTTTGGCTATTCTTTAAGGTGTAACCAAGGCTGGCATCAAAATTAGCACCTTCGCCAGCAAGAATGACCTTACATCCATCAAAGGATTTCGCCATTTAAGATAAGCTGAATTAAGTGTAAATCTGCGTGTTCAGAAAGATCCGCACCAAAATCATTGATAAAGGTAATCTTTTGATCAATTCTTTGCATTTGTACAAGTTTAATTTTGGCTCCCTTTTTTGCACGAATTTTAGTTTGAACCGCAAGAAATTGTGCATTCTCCGTTGCTGTGTAGTCCATAATCAAAGTTGCCTGTGTATTTTCTTCTGCCAGCAATTCAATCGCTACAGCACTTTGTGTAGGTTCAGCAACAAAGGAGAGGCGAAGGGGATCATTGGCCTTTGTTTCCTTAGAAAGGACGAAGGCGTGAGTGGTGATATTGCGACTTTCCATCCAATCTTTAAATTCTGCACCTGCACCAGTGGCGATATCAGAAAGAGAAGAGGAATGATTATAAGAAAATTCCTCAGGGCACACAATATCGACTTTGGTGCTTTCAACCTCATCGGGGCAATTTACTCGCCCCTCATTTATTTTTAATCTATGCCAAGTAATCGAAGGCAGGCGATTAATTATTATTTCTTTGTTTTCCATCATCATTTCCTCCCTTTAACCAATACTTCCAATCATTTCTAGACGAATGAGATTATTCATCTCTACGGCATACTCTAGTGGAAGTTCCTTCGATACATTGTCAGCAAAACCGCTGACAATCATTGCTCTGGCTTCTTCCTCCGACATACCTCGACTCATCAAGTAAAATACAGAGTCATCAGAAATCTTACCAATCTTGGCCTCGTGACCGATGTCAGAATTGGCATTTCGAATGTCCATTGCAGGAATGGTATCGGAGCGAGAGATGTTGTCGACCATCAGAGATTGGCAAGAAACGGCGGCCTTACTTTCGCTGGCATCCTTTGCAACAACAACAGAGCTTCGGAATGTGGAGATACCACCACCTTTTGAAATGGAGCGAGTATTGATAAATGAGCTAGTTTTTGGTGCATTGTGTACAACCTTTGCACCTGTATCTAGGTTTTGCCCCTTACCTGCAAAGGTAACACCTGTAAATTCCATGGAAGAACGCTCACCATTTAAAATGGTCATTGGATAGAGATAGGAGACATGGGAACCAAAGGATCCAGAGACCCATTCCATCTTTGCCCCTTCTTCTACACGAGCACGCTTCGTATTTAAGTTATACATATTCTTTGACCAATTCTCGATGGTGGAGTAGCGAAGTCTTGCACCCTTTCTCACATAGAGCTCCACACAGCCGGCATGAAGGTTGGCAACATTGTATTTTGGAGCAGAACAGCCTTCGATAAAGTGAAGGTCTGCACCCTCGTCGACAATAATGAGGGTGTGTTCAAATTGGCCAGCACCTGCGGCATTGAGGCGGAAATAGGACTGAAGGGGAACTTCGACTTTTACGCCCTTTGGCACATAGACAAAGGAACCTCCAGACCAAACCGCACCGTGAAGAGCAGCAAATTTGTGATCTGTCGGTGGAACAAGCTTCATAAAGTGTTCCTTGACCATATCCGCATAAGGACCAGTGAGTGCCGTCTCCATATCGGTGTAGACAACACCCATGGCCGCCACTTCTTCTTGTAGACTGTGATAGACAACCTCAGAATCGTATTGGGCACCGACACCTGCAAGAGAAGTCTTTTCAGCCTGTGGGATGCCGAGCTTTTCAAAGGTATCCTTGATGTCTTCTGGCACTTCCTCCCACTTGCCCTTCATATCTGTGTTGGCACGGACATAGGTGACAATTTCGTCCATATTTAAGTCGGTGATATCTGGACCCCAGTCAGGAATGGCAATCTCATTGTATAACTTTAATGACTTTAGACGAAACTCTCTCATCCAATCGGGGTCATGTTTTTCCTTTGAAATTTGTTCAATAATTTCGGGTGTCAAACCGCCACTGACACGATAACTGTCTTTCTCTTCGTATCGAAAGTCATATATACTGCGGTTGACATCATCGACAAATGTTTTTTCTTTCATGTCATCACCCCCTAGTTGTTTTCAAGGTATTTCTCAAAGCCATTTTCATTGATGTCGGCAATCATGGAGGCATCTCCAGAAGCAATAATATTGCCACCTGCAAGGACATGGGTGCGGTCGACATTGAGTGATTCGAGAATTCTTGTGCTGTGGGTGATAATAATTAAAGTTCCCTTCACTTCTTCTTGATAGATGCGAACGCCCTCAGATACAATGCGAACGGCATCGACATCAAGACCAGAGTCCGTCTCATCGAGAATAGCCAACTTTGGCTTTAGCATTAAAAGCTGGAAGATTTCTGCCTTTTTTTTCTCACCACCAGAAAAACCAACATTGAGATCACGGCTTGCATAGGAAGGATCCATAGAGAGGAGCTTTAAAATTCTTTCCGATTCCTTCTTATAGGCTAAAAGTCGCATTCTTTGACCGGTTACAGCTTCAAGTGCTCCTCTTGTAAAGTTTCCGAGAGAGATTCCTGGAACTTCAATTGGATTTTGGAAGGACAAAAAGATCCCTGCCTTTGCACGCTTGTCGGTGGAGTCATGGGTGATGTCCTTGCCATCAAAAAAGATCTTTCCATCAGTAATTTCATAGTGTGGGTTTCCCATAATGGCATTTCCAAGGGTTGATTTACCTGCACCATTTGGTCCCATTAAGACATGAGTCTCACCTGCACCCACGCTCAAATTTAAGTTATGTAATATCGGTTTTTCTGTGACACGAACCGATAAATTTTGAATGTTTAATAATTCGTTACTCATCATTTCCTCCTGAAATAAAAAAATTTCCTCTGATAATATTAGATTATATATTGATTGTGTAAAATTTACAAGTACAAAACTATACTAAATCAGTAGGGATTAAAAAATAGTATACATAATCGAGATTGTATTATATCATTGATAGATAAGCTTGAGTAGTATATTATAAAAGAAATGTAGGAAAACACAGGATTGTTCTGTAGAAAATGCAGAAGTGAGGTATGAATGTTAAACAGCACAGAAAAGTTTCAAGGATATAATCTAATCATGGTCTACAATAAGGATCGAACGAAACTTCTGTTTTGTAAGCGAAAAAAAGATCCCTATCAAGGTCTCTATAATTTTGTTGGTGGCAAAATTGGCGAAGGGGAAGATGGATTTCAGGCGGCTTACCGAGAACTTTTTGAGGAGACGGGACTGGGCAGAGACGATATTGAGCTCTATCATATGATGAATTTTTTATATCACAATCAGCAATGTTATGTGGAAGTCTATGCAGGAGTCTTAAGGGAGGACAGCATTCGGTTAGTGGAAGAAAAAAATCCCTTGATTTGGTTTAATGAGGATCAAGATTTCTTTGACTGTAAGCGCTTTGCAGGCGAAGGAAATATTGGGCATATGGTGGAGCAAGTGAGACGATATGGCATGGGTTCACAGAGACAAAGGGGCATATGCTTGGGGGTTGACAGCTGTAAGGACGGATGGGTTGTAGCCTATATAGAAGATAAAAACTTTATTGTAGAAAAATATAACACCATTCGAGAGGTGGTGACAAGGTATCATAATTTTGAAGAATTATTTATTGATATGGCTGTGGGACTTCCAGAAAGCAGTAGAGATATTCGACCAGATAGCTTTGCGAGAAGGTTGATTCAAGGAAGGGCAACGGCTATTTTTGCTGTGCCCTGTCGTCAGGCCGTGTATATGGACACAGAAGAGGAGATGATTGAGGAGAATATTGCCTGTCTTGGAAAGGGATTGGGAAGACAGATTACAGCCATTATACCTAAAATGCGAGAGGTTGATGAATTTATTCAATCTTATCCAGAGTTTAAGTCGCTATTCAAGGAGAGTAGCCCAGAAGTTTGCTATGCTAGGCTACTTGGAGAGACGGTGATGACAAGTAAAACAAAGCTTGAGGGACTGGTGGAGCGAGTGGAAATTTTAAAGCCATATATTGATGGATTTAGCATTGAATTAGTGAAAACGGCCGCAGAAAAATTACAATGTCACACGGCAAATATTATTGATGCGGCCTGCTTAGCGGTTACTGCCAATATGGCCGCATTGGGAGAAGTCGAAGTGATTCCAGAAAGACCGATGAAGGACAAAAGAGGAATTCCTATGCGAATGATGATTCCCAAGATGAACCAAGATTAAATAAAATACTCGATGGTGCGATCGGGTGTGACAAAGGTATCGGTGTTGTAGATAATAATGGCCTCTCTTCTTGCCATTTCACCGAGGGAGTAAATTTCTTTATTGGTGCGATTAAAATACTTTTGTGGGACAATGGTATTGTAGGCAAAGGGATGGTTTTGGTCGAGCAAAATATCCCTTTCGGGAAAGGCATCTGTGTGAAAATAGGGATCAAAGACATGGATGCCTTTTTCACTGCTGCCAGTTAAAAGTACATAGTGTTCCACATCGTAGTAAAGCCTTGGAATTACCACGCCACCTCGAGAAAGGGCATCGTTGATTCGGCTAGTTGAGCCAATAAACACGGATTCCTGTGTGAGATATTCAGAGCGAATGGGGAGTTGTCCGACGGCACCAAAGCCATTGATCCAATTGCTCAAAAACATCATGGCGATTCGAGAAGTTCCACTTTTTCCTGCACCCTCGGTGGAGTAGCTGTCAAGGGAGTAGAGCATAATATTTCGAATTAGTTCTGGAGAGATTTGTTCTCGCTCAAATAAAAATTTAATCGCATTGAGCATTGAGGTTGGACCGCAGTCGTATTCTGAAATTTGATAGTGTAGAGGGCTTTTCATAGGTATGTTGTTTACTCCTTTGATAAAATAATGTCTTGTGCAACTGTTGCTGCAAGAAATAGTTCGTTGATGTCGGTATATTCCTTTGTGCTGTGACAATGATTCATTGCTGTGGCGAGAACAAGTCCTTCGATGCCGTGGAGGGCAAAGAAATTATTGTCGCTTCCACCAAATGTACTTGTCATAGAATAGGGCAGGTCATTTTTTTGGCAAATCTTTTGAAAGCGGGTGACAACAGGACTTTGCTCACTGGTTTTATAGGCAATAATGTTGTCTGTGCTTGAGAAGTCACAGCTAGCACCAAAGTGATCTGCCGCTGTTTGGCAGGCGGATTGAATGAGATTTCGCTGTTCGTGGGCGTGCTCATCACTGTATGAGCGAATTTCTCCAGAAAAAGTACATTGTGCAGGGACAGTATTGATGGTTGTTCCACCTGAAATGGTGCCGATATTTACGGTGACATCGTCCACTTTTCCACAGCGAATAGAGGAAATGGCCTCGGCCGCAGCCTTGATGGAGTGAATTCCTTCTTCAGGGGCAAATCCTGCATGAGCTGCTCTGCCCAAAAATTTTGCAGTAAAAGAAATAATGGTTGGAGCTTGATTGGCCGCAGAGCCAACCGTTCCTGTCAAATCAAAGACATAACATTCCTTTGATGCAATCAAGGAAGAGTCAAATTCGCGAATACCTCTACAAAATGGTTCTTCGGCCACAGAAAAAACGAGTTCAATTGGGCGATGGGAGAGAGAGTCTTCTTTGACAGAGCGAATGGCTTCAATGACAGAAGCTACACCTGCAAAATCATCGGCACCAAGAACAGTTGAGCCATCACTGTGAATGAGCCCATTTTCTTCGATAATGGCTTTTTTATTACACGAAGGCTCGACAGTATCCATATGTGTGGACAAAAGAATCGGGGAAAGTGCAATATTGCCTGGAATTTTGGCATAGAGATTTCCTGCATTTCCTCCAATTTTTTTGCCCGCCTGATCTTCTATTGGTGTGATACCAAGTTCTCTTAGCGTCTTAGTGATGTAGTCGCAAACTGCACGCTCCCCAAAGGAAGGACTGTCAATGGAAACAAGTTCGCAAAAGGTTTGTAATAGTCTTTTTTTATTTAGCATAAATTTACCTCACAACTCGATATTCATTAGTTATAAAACTGTAAAAAATCTGTAATTACATTATACATTGATAATGTTATAATAGATATTATAATCTATTTAGAAAAAAACGAAAGGGATTGATGAGAAATGATGAAGAAGAATATTGGAATTGCAGTAGTTTCAGGTCTTTTGATGATGGCAACCGCTCTGCCAACATTTGCAGCCAGTGGAGCTTGGCAACATGACCATAGAGGTTGGCGATGGGAAAATACAAACAAGTCCTATGCGACCAGTCAATGGATTGAGGATAAGGGCGTTTGGTACTATCTTGATCAAGATGGATACATGGTAGCCAATAGCTGGAAAGAGGTCAATGGCTCTTGGTACTACTTCCTTGGCAGCGGTGCGATGGCAAGCAATCAGTGGATACAGGACAAGTACTATGTGGGTGCTTCAGGTGCAATGTTAAAGAATACAGTGACTCCAGATGGCTATACAGTGGATGCAAATGGAGCTTGGAATGCAAGCGTTCCAAAGAAGAATGTGGCCTCAACACCAAGTGGCAATTCGCAAGCAGGACCTGGAAGCAGCAAAAATACAACCAGTGCAGCAGCATCAAGCAGTGCATCTACAACAGCTGCAGCATCAAATACAGGTTCAAAGAAGCCATCCCACGCATATAAGATGAACTTTGAGGGAACCTATATCTTTAAGTCATCAAAGCAACTGGATGAGAGCAAGACTCCACTTCGCCTAGAGAGTGGAAAGAAGACCATGGTAGTTTCCGCAGGCGAGGACGGAGCACTTTCAGTGAACTATCCAACTGCAGGCACAAGCTTGAAGCTCATTAGCACAGGAAATAATACATTTAAGGTAGAAAATGATGATTCTACGGTATTTCGCTTTGTCGGTGCAGGTGTGTATGTGACAAAATCAAACAATATGGAGTTTGGATACGCAAAGAGATAGCAAAAAGGATTAGAATTGCAAAGTAGAGGCTGATTTTTTGTCAGTCTCTATTTTTTAGATGAAAAATTAGTGGGCTTGTGATAAAATAAATGTATTGTGAAATCATAATCATAAGTAAAGGATGAGGCGAAGAATGATGGAAAAAAAATTTGATATTACAGCAATGGGGGAATTACTAATTGACTTTGCACCAGCAGGAAAATCTGACACAGGAATGAAGCTTTTTGAACAAAATCCAGGTGGTGCGCCAGCAAATATGCTTGCGGCAGCAAAGATGGTTGGATTGAATGTGGCCTTTATGGGAAAAGTGGGTGCAGATATGCATGGCATCTATTTGGAATCTGTACTAGAGGGGGCAGGTATTGATACCAGAGCATTGGTCATTGATGAGGGGTATTTTACCACAATGGCCTTTGTGACCTTGGCCGAGAATGGAGAGAGAAGATTTTCATTTGCAAGAAAACCAGGTGCAGATACCATGTTTAATGTGGGAGACATTGACAAGGACTTATTAAAGAACAGCAAGGTATTTCATGTGGGTTCTCTCTCCTTGACTGATGAGCCAGCAAGAAGTGCAACCTATGAGGCTGTGCGTTTTGCAAAGGAGCATGGAGTGACCATTTCCTATGACCCAAATTACAGAGATCCACTTTGGGAATCTGAGGAGACAGCAAAGGAATTGATGAAGAGCCTCGTCCCATTTGCAGATATGATGAAGATTTCTGACGAGGAGACAGACCTTTTGACCCCATATAAGGAGCCAGAGCAGGCAGCCAAGTATTTACTTTCTCAGGGCGTTCGTGTTGTCGGTGTGACACTTGGTGCCGAAGGTGTTTTGGTTGCTAGCAAGGATGGAATGACCATTGTGCCAGGATTTAAGTCCAATGTTGTCGATACAACAGGTGCAGGAGATTCATTCTGGGGAAGCTTTGTTGCCAAGTTGGTTGAGATGGATGTCAATTTAAATACGGTTAGCACAGAGCAATTAGTTGAAGCTGCAAGATTTGGAAATGCGGTGGCAAGTCTTTGTGTAGAAAAGCGTGGAGGAATCTCAGGCATTCCATCTCGCGAAGAGGTCGATGCACGTCTCAAGAGAGGATAGGATCAGAACAATTGATGGAAAAAGATATACAACATGCCGTCATTATGGCTGGAGGAAAGGGAACAAGACTTTCGGCCATAACAAAGGGCGAGATTCCAAAGCCCATGGTTCCCATTGAGGGAAACCTTTGCTGGAATGGCAAATTGAACAACTCAAGCGATATGGCATTTTTCGTATTACTATGGTGATTGGTCATCTTGGTCATAAGATTGAGGAATATTTTGGCGATGGTCGTGCATTTGGTGTAGCCATTGACTATATTGTTGAGGATAAGCCATTGGGAACGGCAGGTGCTTTGGGCTATGTCGGTGAGCGATTGATGAGTGAAGATTTTCTCCTTATCTTTGGCGATATTTTCTTTGATATTGATATTCCAAGAATGGTTGATTTTCACCGAAATCATCATGCACAGGTGACACTCTTTGCTCATCCCAACGCTCATCCCTATGATTCTGATTTGATTGTCAGTGACCAGGATGGTCGAGTGATAAAATTTGACTCAAAAAATAATGTGCGCAATTACTGGTATAATAATTGTGTCAATGCGGGCTTATATGTGATGAACAAGAGCTTTTGTAGGCATATTGTAGAGCCAAAAAAAGATTGATCTCGAAAAGGAGATTTTTGGCGGTGATGGCCGAGCAGGGTGAGCCAATTTATGCCTATATTTCTCCAGAGTATGTCAAAGATGTCGGCACAGTTGATCGCATTGAGGCGACAATGAAAGAACTTTCTAGTGGGTTGATTCAAAAAGAATCTTGAAAATCCACAGCGTGCGATTTTTTTGGATCGAGATGGAACAATCAATCAATATTGTGGTTTCTTGGATCATGTCGATGACTTTGTGCTTGAGAAAAATGTAATTTCGGCGATTCGAAGAATCAATCAATCGGGAATGATGGCCATTGTGGTGTCCAATCAACCTGTGGTGGCTCGTGGACAGTGCACGATGGAAGATATAGAAAATATTCACAAGAAGATGAGCACCTTACTTGGAAAAGAAGGTGTGTATTTAGATGATGTTTTCTTTTGCCCACATCATCCAGATCGAGGCTTTGAGGGGGAAAATCTCCTCTATAAAGTTGATTGTGATTGCAGAAAGCCAAAGCCGGGAATGATTTTCGAGGCCGCTAAGAAGTGGAATCTTGACTTAGAAAATTCTTGGATGATTGGCGATAGCACCATTGATTTGGAAACAGGGCGACGAGGAGGGCTTCACACGGCACTTGTTCACACGGGACTGGCTGGAGAGGATGGCAAGTTTAGTAGAGCTTGTGAAATCGAGGGCAGGGATCTCCTTGAAGTTGTAGAAAAGATTATAAAAAAATAAAATAGCGATGAAGAACAAAAAGTCACAACAATGTTTTTGCTGTGGCTTTTTTTGCGTTAAATCGAAAAAGTAATACAAATGTAACATCTACCGCATTTCGTTCCTTAAATACCGCAGTTCATCATTTCTAAATGAAACTGAATTATAAATATGTTACATTAACCAAACAGAAAACGAAAAAGAAAATAGAACAAGGAGGCTAAAGAAATTTTAATGAAGAGTAAACAATATCTAGCAATGGCTCTTGCAATTGCGACAGCAACGCCACTGGTAGTTACCAATATAGTTCCATCTATTATGGCTATGGCCGACAACAGTGTAGGTCCATATGCTGCAGAGAGAATTAGTGGAACAAACACAGCACTTGATGGTCAGACATATGTAGCTGCGGGTTTTGCTGTTGTCAAGAAAACAACATCAAATACAAATAACACAAAGCTTACAGTTGAATTTGAACGAGAAATAAGTGATGCAGTAAAAAATACCATTAAAGCAACTATAGTGAGAGATGATGGTACAAGTAATCATGAGTTTCGGACTGGAGATGAGGTGACATCAAGCTTGCAGTATATGGGTACTTCGGATCATTGGACTGGATTTACAGTAGATATTAATCCATCGCAGTACCACAGTAATGAAAATATTGCTGTACAGGTTGGGTCTAAGGTGCGTACGACTTCTACTTCAGGATCAACAGCGGAAGTGTCTGGTAAGTTTGCAGTTGGTACGGTTATTAATCAGTTGGCAAGAAATAATTTGGCTATGCCATCGGCAGGAGCATCTGAACTTACACTTTCGATTGCAAAGGATACAAATATTAATAAGCCAATTGATGCTAATGATTATACTTATGAGTATGGGTTTGGATTGCCAACTGCAACCAATATCACCTATCGTCCAGCCACAATCAATGCTATCAGTGGCAGCGGTGGAAACGCAACGGTAACATTGGGATTGAATGGCAGAACTGTGCCAACAGGACAGCAAGTATATGTGAGGATTGTAAGTAAATACTCAAAGAACACTTATACCACAAGCACAAATGGGGAAGTACAGGCATTTCAGATTGCATATAACTCTTACAGTGGATTTACTGCAGGATCAAATACTTTGACCGTGGTTGGCACTTATGATAACGACACACATCCAACAACATTTACACTCACAAGAAATGGGCGGACCATTACTGTTCCAGCGTCTAGTGTGACAGCTAATGTCAGAGGTGGACAGACAACATTTCAGATTCACTTAAATACACCACTGACAGCAGGTGAAACTGTAGAATTAACAGGAAGAGCATCAAGAGCATCAGCGAATGTCAGAGTAACATTGTCAACACAGGCGGCAAGTAGTGCTACTTCAGCAACGACAGCAGCAAGGACAAGCACGGCGGCAAGTACAACGACAGCGGCAAGTACAACAACAGCGGCAAGTACAACAACAGCGGCAAGTACAACAACAGCAGCAAGAGCAACAACAGCAACAACAGCAGCAAGTACAACAACAGCAGGCACAACGACAGCAGCACAACAGCCAACACCATCAGCTACAACGCAGGTCGCACAGCCAACGCAGCCTGCAACAACGCAGGTGGCTCAGACCACAGTAGCACAACAGCCAACGCAACCAACAGAGTCCGTAGTAGAGACGACAACACCAAATACGGTAGTTATTCCAACAAACCAGTAGAGACAGCAACGCCAACGGATGCGAGAAGAAGAAGTAGTGGTGGTGGTTCTTCAAGCTCAGGTGGTTCAGGCTCATCAACGAGAATATCAAGAGTTGTATCTCAACCAAGAACAGGAATAAGCACAGTAAATATGAGTGCGACAAATGGAGCAAAAGAGGAAGAAATTGCTACAAGTGCAACGACAGAAACAACAGCACCAGCTCCATTTTCACAAGATTATAAGAAAAATGCAGGCATTACAGGTGGTGATTCTTCCACAAGAAAGGTCACAGCAACGACGGTTGAAGAACGCAGCGAGGGAAGAAAAACAAATGCAGCCGTGAAAGCAGACAGTGGAAATTCAGGCATTTCATCAGGAAAGAAAGTAACCTCAGCAAAGACATCAACGAAGAAAGTGCCAAAGACAGCAGATGTTGCACCATTAGCAACAAGTGCAACTGCGATTTTTACATCTATTGTAGGTCTATTTACAGCAGGTAAGTTGAGAAAAAGGGAAGAAGATAAATAGAGCTGAATATAGAGAGTAGGAAGATAGATCAAATAAAAAGTAAGAATAAGGGAAGAGTTTTCAAAGTATTGATTTGAAAACTCTTTTTTTGTTTTGTTAAAATAAATTATCATGTTAAATCAGAAAAGTAACACAAATGTAATATTTACCGTATTTCATTCCTTAAATACCGCAGTTCATGCAACTATATATCACATTGATAAATTTATGTTACATTACTATTATGTAACATAAATAGATGTATATTACATTAGTAACAAAAAAAGGAATAAGGAAGCTGAGGAAATTGTGATGAAAAAGAAGGGTAAACAATATCTAGCACTGGCTCTAACTGTGGCTGTTGCCACACCAGTAGTAGCAACGAATGTTATTCCAACAATAATAGTAATGGCTGCTCCAGGTCCCTATGCAACAGAAAGAGTTTCAGCTCCAGGACAAGCAATTGATGGTCGGATTGCAGTGGATGTAGGATTTGCAGTTGTGAAAAGCACAGAAATAAATGCAAACAATACAGAAATTACAGTTGAATTTGAACGAGAAATAAGTGATACAGTAAAAAATACGATTAAAGCAGAGATTGTAAGAGATGATCAAACATCACAACATAAGTTAGAAGAGTCAGGAACATTAGTGTCAGCAGATATGATTCCAGGATCGTCGGGAAAGTGGAAGGGAGTTAAGGTAAGAATTGATCCAAGAGATTATCATAATGATGAGCAAATTGGTATTAAAGTGCACTCTACGATATCTGGTGTGACAATGAAATTTGTCCTTGGTATACCGATTAATCAACTTTCGGGAAAGGCCGTTGTAATGCCATCGGAGGGAGATTCTCAGCTTAAAATTTCAATACGAAATCCTATCAATAGCAGTCCGTATGATTATATTTATGAATATGGATTTGGGACATCGGGGGACAGTGTTGTATTTCAACCAGCAACAGTGGGCAATATTGCAGGATCGAGCAGTGGAGAGGCGACGATAACATTAGATTTGTCAAATAATGATCGGGTTCCAGTAGGAAAAAAGGCGTATATAAAAGTGATAAGTAAGTACTCAGATAATAGGTATCTAGCATCTACGATTGGTGACATACAGTCAGAAACACAGGCGACATCAACAACACAGGCGACGCAACCAACGCAGCCAACGCAACCAACGCAACCAACGCAGCCGACGCAACCAACGCAGCCAACGCAACCAACGCAACCAACGCAACCAACGCAGCCGACGCAACCAACGCAGCCAACGCAACCAACGCAGCCGACGCAACCAACGCAGCCAACGCAACCAACGCAGCCGACGCAACCAACGCAGCCAACGCAACCAACGCAACCAACGCAACCAACGCAACCAACGCAGCCAACGCAACCAACGCAGCCGCCGGTATCCACGCAACCAACACAGCCGCCAACGGCAAGACCAACGCAGCCGCCAGTATCAACGCAACCAACACAGCCGACAACGGCAAGACCGACGCAGCCAACACCGATGCAGCCGCCAGCATCAACGCAACCAACACAGCCGACAACGGCAAGACCAACGCAGCCAACGCCAATGCAGCCGCCAGTATCAACGCAACCAACACAGCCGACAACGGCAAGACCGACACAGCCAATGCCAACGCAACCGATGCAGCCACCAGTATCCACCCAAACACCAACACAACCGACAACAGTAAGACCAACGCAGCCAACGCAGCCGATGCAGCCACCAGTATCCACCCAAGCACCAACGCAACCGACAGAACCAGTAGATCCGAGGGTTACTACAACCTTACCTAATAAACAGTTGGCAACACCTACAGACGCAAGGAGGAGAACGACAGGTGGCGGGTCTTCGAATCCAGGAGGTTCCAGTACTTCAACAAGAAGATCAAGAGTTGTGCCTGAACCAAATACTGGATTGACAACAACAAATTTCACAAGGGTGCCAGAGGAGGTGCCAACTGAACCAAGACAATTTGAAAAGTCATTAAAAACAGATGCAGACACCCTACTGGGAGATCCTGTCATTAGAAGAACAACGGCAGAACCCCCAAGTGAGCACAGTATACCTAGGAAGACGGTGACGGATTTAGATACTGGAATCAGTCAGAGGGCAAGTTCTTCGACAAATAGGGGATATACAACAGATAAGACAAAAGAGAAGACCAAAGAAAAGGAAAATAAGGTTGTGCCAAAGACAGCGGATGTTGCACCATTAGCAACAAGTGCAACTGCAATTTTTACTTCTATTGTAGGTCTATTTACAGCAGGTAAGTTGAGAAAGAAAAAGAAAGGCGAAGAATAATAGAGCCAAGGAAAAGAAAGCGAAGATGCGAAAGGTGATCGCATCTTCGCTTTTTATTTTTTTTATTTTCAATTCCAATAGCATCTTCCACTTGCACCACATGGAAGCACTAAATTTTTTTCTGTGACAGGAAGACCAATTTCTTCTGCTTCTACAGTGGCTCCTGTCTTTTTACTTGCGACCTCTGTGGAGAGCATATAGGTGAGGACACCTGGCTGAAGTCCTGTAGTATAGGAATTAATTAAAAAGAAAAGCGGTGTGTCACTCAACAGTTTTGAGCAAAGCTGAATTAGGGAGTAGATGGACTCTTCGATTTTCCAAATTTCTCCCTTTGGGCCTCGACCATAGGAAGGAGGATCCATAATAATGGCATCATACTGATTGCCACGGCGAATTTCTCGCTCAACAAATTTGACACAGTCATCGACAAGCCAGCGAATAGGAGCACTCTCTAAACCAGAAGAAATTGCATTTTCCTTTGCCCATCCAACCATTCCTTTGCTTGCATCGACATGAGTCACTTGTGCACCTGCGGCGGCAGCGGCAATCGTTGCACCACCAGTGTAGGCAAAGAGATTTAAAACCTTAATTTTACGACCTTTGTTGATGGCATCAGAAATAAGGAGAGAAGACCAATCCCAGTTGGTGGCCTGTTCAGGAAATACACCTGTGTGTTTAAAGCTAAATGGTTTTAAATTAAAGACAAGGTGTCTTCTCGCCTGTGCCACTTCCTTTGGCAAATCATAGCCAATGGTCCATTGTTTGGAAGATTAAAAAATTCCCATTCTCCTCCACCCTTGGCACTTCTGTGATAATGTCCATTTTTGTGTGTCCAACTATAGTGGGTTTTTGGGGTATTCCAAATGACCTGTGGATCTGGTCTTACAAGAATATAATCCCCCCAGCGTTCTAATTTTTCTCCACTTGAAGTGTCCAAAACTTCATAATCATTCCATTGATTGGCAACCCACATTTTGTTCATCCTTTCATTCGGTTTCTATTTCTATTTTGCATTGTAAATTTGTCATTATCATACCATCTTTATGTTGAGAAAGGAAGAGATTTGTTATATACTAAAAAGAATAATATGAAGTGACATTTGTATTTTTAAAAAGAAAATGAGGAGATTTTTGACATGAACGCACTGGAACAGCGCATCATAAAGGATGGGATTGTAAAGGAGGGAAATGTCCTAAAAGTGGATAGCTTTTTGAATCATCAAATGGACATTGAACTCTTTGAAGAGATGGCAAGAGAGTATCAGCAGAGGTTTGCTGGAAAGAAAGTGACAAAAATCTTGACGATTGAGGCATCAGGAATTGGAATTGCGGCAATTGTTGCACAGAAATTTGGCGTTCCAGTTGTTTTTGCAAAGAAGTCAAAGTCTATCAATTTAGATGGAGAGATCTATACTGCACAGGTGGAGAGTTTTACTCATAAGTGCAAAAACCAGATTATTGTATCAAAGAAATTTTTAAAACCAGAAGACAGTGTATTGATTGTCGATGACTTTTTGGCCAATGGTTGTGCACTGCAAGGGCTCATTCAGATTGTACAACAGGCGGGCGGAAGTGTTGCTGGCATTGGCATTGCCATTGAGAAGGGATTTCAACAAGGTGGTCGAATGATTCGAAATATGGGTTACCAATTGGAGTCCTTGGCCATTATTGAGAGCATGGATGCAGGCAAGGGTACGGTCGTATTTAGAGAGCAATAGATGCAGAAAGAAGTGGGAGAAAGAGGAAAGAGATGAAGTTAGCTATTGGAAATGACCACGCAGCAGTGGAAATGAAGAATGAAATAAAGGACTATTTAGAGAGCAAGGGAATTGAAGTTGTCAATGTCGGGACGGATACACATGACCGATGTAATTATCCAGAAAATGGCTACCGCGTGGCTAAGATGGTGGCTTCTGGTGAAGTTGATGGAGGTGTGTTAATTTGTGGAACAGGTGTGGGAATTAGCCTTGCAGCAAATAAGATTCCAGGAATTCGCTGTTGTGTATGCAGTGAACCATATACAGCAAGATTGAGTAAGCAGCATAACAATACAAATATTATTGCTTTTGGTGCCAGAGTGATTGGAATGGATATGGCGAAGATGATTGTAGATGAGTGGATAAATGCAGAGTTTGAAGGTGGCCGTCATGAGATGCGAGTTGCTATGATTACAGAGATTGAAAGACGGGAAGTTTAAAGGCTGTGGACGGTCAGTAGTAAAATGGGGGCAAAAGCAATAACTTGTGCCTCCATTTTTGTTTTCTATAGAGGAGAAAGTGATGATAAAAAATAAAAAGAGATGGGGGATTTGCTCGGCAATTATCATTGCAGCAATCCTTGCCACAGGATGTAGGGAAAAAAAAGACACAGGAATCGGCGGGCGTAATTGTGGGAACAAGTGGATCAGAGGCGACAGTGACAAAAAAGATGACGACAGCCCCAACGAGTGCATCGACTAGTGCACCATCAACGACAGCACAGGCCGTCACAGAAAATTCAACTGCTGTAGCACAGAGCTCTGCGATGGCAACCACTGCAGCGAAGGAAACAACCAAAGTTGCATCAGAGACAGGTAAGATGGTCACTGGTGAACAGGAGAGTTCACAGAAGTTTGTTCCTGCGCAAGCACCTGAGGAGAAGACACCTTATTTGTGACGGGGGATGCACAAAATTATCCGCTCTATCAAAGTGCAGATAAGAAAAGTAAGGTTATAGCGAATGTCCCTGTCTTTAGTGTCGTTCAGGTGACAACAGATACAAATGGAATGAAAAAGGTGCAATATCTTGACAAGACGGGATATATGACAAAGGAGAATATTAGTACACAAGTGCCAAAAGAAATCGAAAATATTGGAGAAGAAGCAGTGGCACAGACAAATATCGATGTAGCAATGAGGGAGGGGGCAAGTGAAGATGCGGCACAAATAACAACCGTGCCAAAGGATAGTCCTGTCCTTGTTTTAAAGAAGGTGGATGGCTATGCATTGGTCAACTATTTGGAGTATATTGGCTATGTTCCTGAGAGCAGTGTAAAAGCTATGCAAGAATAAAGAAGAGGGAGAAATGAAGAAAATCATGGCAAAAAAGAAATGGGCAATTCCTGCATTGGTTGTGGCATTTGCGATGGGGTATTTTTCGAGTGTGTATGCAGGGCAGTGGGTACAAGACGGCAGTAAATGGAAGTACAAGAATGATAATGGAAAATTTGTAACGAATGAATGGCAGCGTGGTGGAGATAATTTGTGGCGTTGGATTGGATCAGATGGTGTGATGGCCACAAGCACTTGGGTGGACAATCGAAATTACTTTGTGGACGAAAAGGGCGTAATGGTGGCCAACAATTGGGTCAAGGCGACAGAAAATGGCAAGAGTTACTGGTACTACTTTAATTCCAAGGGAGAAAAACAAACTTCCATGTGGCGAAAAAATGGAGATTCTTGGTTTTATTTGGATGATGAGGGACGAGTGCAGACGGGATGGGTCGACGATGACCGATACTATTGCGATGAAAATGGTGCAATGGCAACAGGATGGAGGAAAATTGCACCAGCAGATAAAATTAGAGTCAAGAATGTACCTGGAGAGAGCGACGATGGCAAGCGTTGGCATTACTTTGGAAAGATGGAAAAAAGTATCAAGCAAAGAGTGGAAGCAAACATTCGGAGTACAAAATTGATGGGGCGACCTATAGCTTTAATGAAGATGGATATATGGACACAGGTTGGGTCAATTTGAAAGAATCTTCCAATGCCAAAATTAAGGATTTTCGCTACTACAACAGCGATGGCACAATGAGAAAAGGATGGTATTCACTAAAGCCACCAACAGGAATTAAAGAGACTTATTTAAACAATGTCGAGTGGTTTTATTTTAACCGAGATGGAAAGCCAGAAAGTTCTGAGAGTGAAAAGCATTTAAGAAGCACTGGACTAAAGAAAATCAATGGTTTGACCTATATTTTTCGTAGTAATGGAACACCTGTCTATGGTTTACAGCGGGTTTACACAAGTGATGATAACTATGATGTTTATTACTTTGGCACTCAAGCACAGAGCAATGTGCAAAAGGGAAAGCAGGAAGTAAAGGAAGCTGGCGGTGCAACGGCAGAATACTATTTTGAAAATAATGGAAAAGGTTATACTGGCGTGCATGATGGAAAACTCTATTACAAGGGAAAATTGCAAGTGGCTGACAAGGCAAGTAAGTACATTGCTATTTCGATTCCACAGGGAAATGGAAGGGCAAACTATGTCATCAATTCAAATGGAAGAGTGAGCAAGAATACCACAGTGACAGACAACAATAAGGTAAAGTATAAGACAGATAAAAAGGGAATTTTAATTGAATATGATGGCTCAAAGTCAGGAGTCAATGGAAGATTTGAAAGCCCTCAAGAACCTGATGTAATGGATTATTAAAGTCAAGTGCATGTTACTTTGTCGTAAAATGGTGTCTGGGGAGAGGAAAATATGGATAAATGGAAGAAAAAAATGGGCATACTCATGGGGCTTGGTTCTGGACTGGCCTATGGCGTTTATAGTACATTTGTTGGTGTGGCGGGGACAAAGTCACCTTTAAGTATAGTACAAAATGCCCTTGTTGTAGCTATGGTTATTTGTGGTATCAATGACTTTTTGGCAGGTATTTTTTTGACGATATATAATGCGAAGCAAAAAAAGCTCAATCAAATGCCAGAGGCAGTGGGAAGCTTTGCGGGGAAAATGGTGATTTTAGCCTCTCTTTTGGGCGGACCCATTGCCAATGGTGCCTATCTATTAGGTATTGCCCTTGCCGGAGCTGCGGCCATTCCCATTTCGGCACTCAATGTGATATTTGGAACAATTTTTGCTCGTATTTTTCTAAAGCAAAAACTCTCAAAGAGAGTGGGACTTGGAATGATGGGATGTGTCATCGGAGCAATGATTATTAATTTTTCTGGACAGATACAGAGCAAAAGTTTTTTGCTCGGTGTGTTTTGTGCCTTGATTGCAGCAATTTGCTGGGGGCTGGAAGGAATGATTTCTAGTTTTGGTGGATCTGTCTTAGACAGCGATATTGCCGTAAATATCAGAGAATTGGTCTCAGGGACAACAATTATTATTATCCTCTTGCCATTGCTTGGTGGTGGAAAATTATTTTTTTCTACTTTGGTGGCGATTTCGCCAATGTTTTTTTTAGTGCTATCTGGTTTTAGTGCGGCGATTAGCTATTTGTTGTGGTATAAGGCCAATGCTAGCATTGGTTGTGCCATGGGAATGTCGCTAAATGTGACCTATGCACTGTGGGGGGTACTTCTTTCAGTTCTATTTTTGGGGACAAGTTTGACTTTAGGAATGATGGTCGGCTGTGTACTCATTGTGATAGGGGCTATGATTGTGTCAGCGGAAAGTTAAAAATAAAGAAAAAAGGCGGATGCTATGGTAAAAGCAGCCAATGTAACATTGATTGGAAAGGAATTGATTGGTGGAGGTTTAGTTACTGTTCTTGTTCGTGGAGATGTTGGAGCGGTGAAGGCAGCAACAGATGCAGGGGCAGCAGCAGCCTCAAGAGTTGGCGAGTTGGTTTCTGTGCATGTTATTCCAAGACCACATGCAGAGGTTGAGGTCATTCTTCCAAAGTCTGCAAAGTAGGATATGGGAGGGCAGAGGCCATCGCCTTTGCCCTCTGTTTTTGAGGTGTACATATGGAAAGTAGAGAAATTTTAAAGAGGGCACATATCTTTTGGAGAGAAGGCAGGGAGATGGAGGCTGCACAATATTTGAAAGAAGCAGTCAATGCAGCCAGAGAAGAAAAAGATAATGGAAATTTAATTGCAATTTTAAATGAATATGGTGGAGCTTTGCGTGTTATTGGCCATTATGCAGAGGCCGTGGAGGCCTTTGAGGAAGCTAAAGTATATTGTGAGGGAGAAAGATTGAAAAATAAACAACCCTATGCGATGACATTGATGAATTTGGCGAATACTTATCGGGAAGCAAAAAATAGAAAAAAGCTAGGGAGGGATTTGAAGAAGCCAAAAAGATTTGTGATGATTTGGGACTTCGAGATTACTCCTATATTGGGTTGTTAAATAATTACGCTCTACTTTTATTGGAAGAAGAAAAAGCGAAAGAAGCAGAAAAGATACAATTGGAAGCGATTTCTTTGTTGGAAGGAATGACAGGATATGATGTTCCATTGGCCATTAGCTACAATAATTTGTATGAGATTTATCAACATTTAGGTGATATGAAAGAAGCGGAAAAATATTTAGTTAAGTCAGAACAAATGGTTAGAGAAAAATTAGGAATAGATCATCCCTTATATGCTGCTGTATTAAATAATAGAGCAGATTTTTGTATGCGAAAGAAAAATTATATTGAGGCGGCTAGAAATTATTTAAAGGCGATAAACATTATTGAAAAGAAATATGGAAAAGAGAGTCAACCATGGAGAGTTATTCAAAAAAATCTTCAAATCCTCTCACAGACAATGAAAAAGCCAGAAAATGGATTGGAAAGAGCAAGGAAGCTTTCTGAACGAGTTATTGATTTTATTCGGGAAAATCATGTGGAAGTATATAAAAACTTAAGTATAGGTCTAGTGGGAAAAGGATCTGAATGTTATGGCTATGATGATGAATTTTCAAGAGACCATGACAGCGAAGACCGTTGCATGATTTTTTTGGATGATGAGACCTATTTTCATTATGGGGCAAAACTTGCGAAATGTTTAAAGGAAAAATTTCGAGAGAAAATAGAAATTTGGAGGATTTCAACATTTTATCGCCTTTATACAGCGTATTCCGAGGGGCCAAAAACGATAGAAGAGTATCGCAAAGTGGAAGAGGAGTATTTGAGTGCGGCGACAAATGGAGAAGTTTTTCTTGACAATCGAGGCGATTTTACAAGAATACGAAATCGCCTGCTTGAATATTATCCAAGGGATTTGTGGCTAAAGAGACTTGCGTATCACTTGAATTTTAGCACAATCGGGACAATATAATTATCAAAGAGTTTTCAAGAGAAAAGATAAAGTAGCATTGCAATTGACACTAAACGAATTTATTCAGCACTATATTCAGTGTATTCATTTGATCAATCGAAAGTACACACCGTTTTATAAGTGGAGTGCAAGGAGTCTAGAAGCACTGCCGATCATGGGAAGACAGAGCAGAGTGGCCTTGGAAGTGTTGATAGAAAGCAGTGTTGAACAGAGAGAAAAAGAGATGGAAAAGCTGTGTCAATTTCTTGTGGATTATCTTCATCGGGAAGGAATGACAAGGAGTGAAGAGAGTTTTTTGACCGTGCAGGCAGATGAGATTTTTGAAAAGATTCAGGATCAAGCCATCAGAGAGGGGGATAAGTGGACAAAGTGATATGGATAGAGATTGGCTGATAAAAGAAATTATGGAGATGGAATGGGAGCAATTTACCCATGTAAAAAACATTGGTAAACGAGCTTATTGCCAGGATCGAAAGAAAACATTTTTATTTTCTAGAAGGGCGTATTTTTGGGGCTATTCAGAGCAAATTTTATTATCTTACCGAGATGACCTGATTAGGGCAAAAACAAGAGGAATATCGTTAGTGGCCAATAAGTATGGATATATGATGAAAAAAACAAATCCATCCTATTTTAAAAATATTCAACATCAATTGATAGAGTGCACACAAGAAAAAGAGAATCTGGTCGATTGTTTGATGTTTTTTGTTCAAAATTGGTTGCGTGATATTCAGGATATGGAGTGGCAAAGCAGAAGAAAATTTTATTCAAAAGAGGATAACCAAGATCAAACTTCAGTAGAAACCTATTTCTTTGGAGAATATTGCTCCTACTCAGAGAAGACATTGAAAAAAATTTTAATTGCAGATTTGGAGAATTATTTGTGTGGCAAAAATCGCTTGAAGGAAAATTTAATAGCACTTAGATGAGGGTAGGTCAGTAGTTTTAGATAAAATAGAAGAAATATAAAATATTTCTTCTATTTCTATGTTTATAGTTGACAAAGGTTGCCTTTCATGCTATACTAATATTACAAAGTTAACTTGAAGAAATTCCTCGGAGGTATAAATGGTTAAGACTAGTCAACTCACAAAATCTCATTACAAACCAAAAGATATTGCCGAATTCTTAGGCGTCACCACCAGAACCTTACAAAACTGGGATAAAGATGGTAAAATCAATTTTAGACGTGACCCTGTATCCGATAGGCGATTCTTAACTAAAGATGACACTATCACATTGTTACGAGAACATAATCTTTTATATGATGATGCAACTGACAAACGACGAGATGTTATCTACGCCCGTGTGTCATCGCATGACCAGAAGTCTCATGGCGATTTAGACAGGCAGATTCGGTTTCTTATTGACCAATCAGATAACTTGCAAAATGTAGTTGTACTGTCAGAAGTTGGTTCCGGTTTGAATGATAAACGTAAGAAATTACAACAGTTACTTAAAATGGTTATGAATGATGAAGTAAATCGTGTATTTGTAACCTATCGTGACCGTTTAACTCGTTTCGGTTTTAATTATCTCGAAACCATGTTTAATGCTAAAGGTGTCGAAATCGTTATTGTCAAACAACAAACGGAAACAATGTCTGTCGAACAGGAGTTTATGAACGATATGATGTCACTTATCGCATCGTTTTCAGGCAAGCTCTATGATATGCGGTCAAAAGGTAAACAAGAAAATAAGAAAGGACAAAGCAATGACCCAAAATCATAAAGAAATGACGCTAAAGGAACTAGAGGAATGGTTAGGGAAAAGAACAAGTTGAACATTTGTTCTTAGAACATTATCTAACTCTTGTAGGTAAAGATAATCAAAAGGTAAAGCTAGCTGATCATCTTAATTTAGACGATATTATGGAATAGAAAGGTACTCATTCATGCAAAAAAACGTAAGTTTACAGTTGTAACTCAACTACACGATAAGAACAATTCTCAAATTATTGAATATGTTGAAAATTCTCGTGTGACTTACGCTCACGCTATGAGAAAAAAACCTTTCAACACATTAAGCATACAAACAATTTTAATAAGTCAGCTTATAACACATATTTACAAAATCAATACAGTATTACTAAGCGTACTGCTAATTCTATTATATCTGATGCACAAGGACGATTGAGTGCTTTTAATTGAGTTGAAACGACACGAAAAAAACAGATTCTTGAACATAAGATTGATTATTTTGAGACAAAAAGTTATCCCTCAACTGCAAGAACAACGTGACGATAACTGTGCGATGTTACGAGCTGGTTTGTTTGTCAATCTAACCAAACATCGTAATCTCAAACGAAAGCTGGTTGCTAAGAAAAACAAGCTCAATCGCATGAAACAGAAGCTAAGTAATCTCGATTACCAACTAGAATCAGGTCAAGTCAAAATTTGTTTTGGTACGAAAAACTTATTAAATAAAGATTACGCCGGGTTCATTGAACATCGTGATAATCAGATGTCATTTGTTGGAACAAAAACGGAAACCTCTGGTAATCAACTCTTACAGTTGAACTATAACAAACTTAATAACCAGTTCAATATTAAGCTCCGTAAGGACTTTGGTGGTTTCAAGACGACTCAAGGGAATGATAAATATGCCTTTGGGAAAGTATATTTTAATCATCATAAACAAGAGATTATTTCCATTTTAGAACAAAAGAATAGTCCTCTTTCGTATAAGATTATCAAGCGTTATGGACGATACTATCTCTATTGCACCTTTGAAATCCAACAAGAGGGTACTGATATAATGACTCGCAGCACTCATGGTGTCATTGGTCTTGATTTTAATAAGGGGTTTGTGACCTTAACCGAAACGAATGCGTTTGGACACATGATTCAAAACCAATTCTTACCATACAGGTTTCAACAAGGATATGCTACAAAGTCTGACTTACAAGCTATCGCCAACGATATTGTTAAACTTGCTTTAACTACTGGCAAAGATGTGACTATTGAGGACCTTAATTTTAAGCGTACGAAAGCTAAAACAGAATCCAAGTATGGGAAGAAGTATAATGAAATGATACACTCGTTAGCTTACCGTCAGTTCGTTGAAACAATGGAATCCATTACTTATCGCAACAATGTTTATCTCAATAAAGTCAATCCCGCATGGACAAGTTGGATTGCTAAAAATAAATACTGTCCGCAAATGAAGCTAAATACTCATGTCGGAGCTTCATTTGTTATTGCACGACGTGGACAAGGCTTTAGAGATAAAGTCTAAGAAAAAATAACCATAGACAGATGTAGAACTGCAAGACAAGTCCGCATTTCCCTATATGGTTATCAATTTAGAAGCGATGCCAATAAGTGCTATTGTATTGGTGTTATATCGAAATAGCATGAGGTATGGTGGATGAGGTTAACCGTAGAACCTTTGGTTGAAAAACCATAAAACTAATCTAAGAATATGACTTCTGAATTTTCACTATTTTTAGTTACGGTGACGAAGTTAGAAATGAACAGGGAAGAAGTGGAGGGAGCGGTAATATTGCACTTCAATTCATTTGAAGAAAAAAGAAGGCGGCAAGCACAGGAAGCGACGATATTACAAAGGGGACAAAGTTGTGCTTGTCATGGGCTAAAAAAAATAGAATTTGGTGGCAAATTTCTTTCTACCTATCACATAGGAGATTTACAAGAGATTGAATCTTCTTATGAGCGGATGTATCGATATATGGAAGAAAAGGGATTACAAATTCGAGGTGATGTATTTGAACGCTATGTTGTGGACTATTGGACGACACAGAACAAGCAATTATTTGTAACGGAAATTATGTGTACACTGTAGGAAAATCCCTTCGCTGGAATAGTAATTTCAGTGGAGGGATTTTCTTCTATAGTAATAATGTTTTTTAGAAAAAAATAAAAAAACCGAAAAAAGCCCTTGTCAAGCACACTTGAGTGTGCTATCATAAACGAGCTGTGACATTGATAGCTGTGAAGCGTGAGGTTGCCGTCTCAAGAGGATGGGTTTTCCGTGGAGCGAAAGTCATGTTACTAAACTGGCGACAAGTCACTGTACAAGTTAACAGCAACCCAACAGGGAGGTAGTTTTTTCGGGTAGAATAGAGAAGACACGCCCGGAAATGTGTACAGTCACCGCTTGTCGTACTTAAATCAAAGTGCGAAAAGGAGGCGACTTTTTTTATGGCAAATCAGGTAATGAGAATCACATTAAAGGCTTATGACCATCAATTGGTAGACAATTCAGCTAGTAAAATTGTCGAAACTGTAAAGAAGACAGGAGCAAAGGTGTCAGGACCAGTTCCACTTCCAACAAAGAAGGAAGTAGTAACAATCTTGAGAGCGGTTCATAAGTATAAGGACTCTCGTGAGCAGTTCGAGCAGAGAACACATAAGAGATTGATTGATGTTGTTGCACCAAGCGACAAGACAGTTGACGCATTGTCACGTCTTGAGATGCCAGCTGGTGTTCATATCGATATTAAAATGAAGAGTAGATAATCCTGCTCTAGGATGAGCACGAAAGTGCTCCGCTGTAGATTAAAATCAGGAGGAATTTTGAAATGAAGAAGGCAGTTCTTGCTACAAAAGTTGGAATGACACAGATCTTCAATGAAGCTGGTGTGTTGGTTCCAGTAACCGTTCTTCAGGCTGGACCATGTGTAGTTACACAGGTTAAGACAGAAGAAAACGACGGATATAATTCAGTACAGGTTGCATACGGACAGATCCGTACAAAGCTTGTGAACAAGGCTAAGGCCGGTCACCTTGACAAGGCTGGTATCGAAAAGAAGACGATTGAAAAGAGCAATGGTCAAAAGAGAGAAGTTTATACAGCAGGTAGATTCTTAAAGGAGTTTAGATTTGAGAATGCAGCTGATTATTCTGTAAAGGATGAGATCAAAGCGGATATCTTTGCTGAGGGCGATAAGGTTGACGCAACAGCAATCTCCAAGGGAAAAGGTTTCCAGGGTGCGATCAAGAGACATGGACAGTCAAGAGGTCCTATGGCTCACGGATCTAAGTTCCATCGTCATCAGGGATCTAATGGTTCATCATCTGACCCAAGCCATGTATTCAAAGGCAAAGGAATGCCTGGACATATGGGTGCTAAGCAGATTACAACACAGAACCTTGAAGTGGTAAAGGTTGATGTGGAGAACGGTTTGATTCTTGTTAAGGGTTCAGTACCAGGACCAAAGAAGGCACTTGTAACACTTAAGGAAACAGTAAAGACAAACTAGTCTTTACAAGAAAGGAGGAACGCACAGATGGCTAAGGTATCTGTTTACGATATTAACGGTAAAGAAGTAGACACATTAGAGTTAAATGATGCAATTTTTGGTGTAAATGTGAATGAGCACCTTGTACATTTAGCAGTAGTTGCACAGCTTGCAAATAAGCGTCAGGGAACACAAAAGGCAAGACCCGTTCCGAAGTAAGCGGTGGAGGAAGAAAGCCTTGGAAGCAGAAGGGAACAGGTCATGCTCGCCAGGGATCAACAAGATCACCACAGTGGAAGGGTGGCGGAGTTGTATTCGCACCAACACCTAGAGATTACACAATTACTTTGAACAAGAAGGAGAGAAGACTCGCATTGAAGAGTGCTCTCACAAGCAGAGTAAATGAGAATAAGTTCATTGTCGTTGACGACTTTAAGATGGACGAGATCAAGACAAAGAAGATGCAGCAGACACTCAATAACTTAAAGATCAACAAGGGTCTTGTCGTTGTAAGTGAGGGTGAGACAAATACAGTGCTTTCAACAAGAAATATCAAGGGAATGAAGACAGCTTCTCCTAAGACAATCAATGTATATGACATCTTAAAGTACAACACAGTTATTGCTTCTAAGGCTGCAGTAAATACAATCGAGGAGGTATACGCATAATGGCAGACATTAAATACTATGATGTAATCCTCAAGCCTGTAATTACAGAGAAGAGCATGGCTGGTATGGCTGATAAGAAGTACACTTTCTTAGTACATACAGAGGCTAACAAGACAATGATCAAGGAAGCTGTAGAGAAGATGTTCCCAGGAACAAAGGTTTCTTCTGTAAATACAATGAACCTTGACGGAAAGAACAAGCGCCGTGGTTTGACCACAGGTAAGACTGCAAAGACAAAGAAGGCTATTATTCAGTTGACAGCAGATAGCAAGGATATCGAGATCTTTGAGGGACTGTAGGAATTTTTGACTATACGGTAAAACCGTGATAAAGGAAGAAGGAGAATACAATGGGAATTAAGAAGTATGGCCCTTATACCCCGTCCAGACGTAATATGACAGGTTTAGACTTTGCTGAGATTACAAAGTCAACACCAGAGAAGTCACTTGTTGTTTCATTGAAGAAGCATGCAGGACGCAATAACCAGGGTAAGATTACAGTAAGACATCATGGAGGCGGCTCCAGAAGAAAATATAGATTGATCGACTTTAAGAGAAATACCAAGGATGGTATTCCAGCTAAGGTTGTTGCAATCGAGTATGATCCAAATAGAACAGCAAATATTGCATTGATCTGCTATGCAGATGGTGCTAAGGCATACATCCTTGCTCCAGAGGGACTTAAGGTTGGTATGACAGTGATGAATGGTGCCACAGCAGAGGCGAAGGTTGGTAACTGCTTACAGCTTGCTGACATCCCAGTTGGTACACAGATTCACAATATCGAGCTCTATCCAGGAAAGGGCGGACAGCTCGTTCGTTCTGCTGGTAATGCAGCTCAGCTTATGGCAAAGGAAGGTAAGTACGCAACACTTCGTCTTCCATCAGGCGAGATGCGTATGGTTCCAATGATCTGCCGTGCAACAATTGGTGTTGTAGGCAATGGTGAGCACTCTCTTGTAAAAATTGGTAAGGCCGGAAGAAAGAGAAATATGGGTATTAGACCTACAGTTCGTGGATCTGTTATGAACCCTAATGACCATCCACATGGTGGTGGTGAAGGTAAGACAGGAATTGGTCGTCCAGGCCCTGTTACACCTTGGGGCAAGCCAGCTCTTGGCCTTAAGACAAGAAATAACAAGAAGCAGTCAAGCAAGCTTATCGTAAGAAGAAGAGACGGTAAGGGCGCTACGAAATAAAGGAGGAGAGAAGACAAATGTCACGTTCACTTAAAAAGGGACCATTCGCAGATGCGAGTTTATTAAAGAAAGTCGATGAGATGAACAAGAGCAATGATAAGAGTGTTATCAAGACTTGGTCTCGTCGTTCTACAATCTTCCCACAGATGTTAGGCCACACAATCGCAGTTCATGATGGCAGAAAGCATGTTCCAGTATATGTTACAGAGGATATGGTTGGACATAAGCTTGGTGAGTTCGTAGCGACAAGAACTTACAGAGGTCATAAGGGCGACGATAAGAAGGCAGCAAGATAATAAGAAAGGTTTGAAAGGAGGTTTCATCAATGGCTAAAGGACATAGATCCCAGTTTAAGAGAGAAAGAAATGCAGTAAAGGATAAGAGACCGTCTGCAAAGCTTTCTTATGCTAGAGTACCAGTGCAGAAGGCATGCTTTGTTTTGGATGCAATCCGTGGAAAGAACATTGCTGAGGCATTGGCTATCGTAACATACAATCCTAGATATGCTTCAAGCGTTATCGAGAAGTTGTTAAGTTCAGCTGTTGCAAATGCTGAGAATAACAATCATATGGACCCAGAGAGACTTATGTTGCAGAGTGCTTCGCAAGTGATGGTCCAATTATGAAGAGAGTAAAACCAAGAGCACAGGGTAGAGCTTATAGAATTGAGAAGAGAATGAGCAATATCACTGTAATACTTGACGAAAGATAATTAGAGGAGGCAAAAAATGGGACAGAAAGTTAATCCACACGGCATTAGAGTCGGTGTTATCAAAGACTGGGGCTCAAGATGGTACGCAGAAGCTGATTTTGCTGATTATCTCGTTGAAGATTACAACATCAGAAAATTCTTAAAGAAGAAGCTGTACAGTGCCGGTGTTTCAGATATTGAAATTGAGCGTGCGTCAGATAAAGTGAAGATCATTATTCACACAGCTAAGCCAGGTGTTGTCATTGGTAAGGGTGGCGCAGAGATTGAGAAGTTAAAGGTAGAAGTTAGTAAGTACACAACAAAGAAGGTATTTATTGACATTAAGGAAATTAAGAGACCAGATAGAGATGCACAGTTAGTTGCAGAGTCCATTGCACAGCAGTTGGAAAATCGTATTGCTTTCCGTAGAGCAATGAAGTCAACAATGAGCAGAAGTATGAAGTCAGGTGTACTTGGTATCAAGACTTGCTGTTCAGGTCGTCTTGGTGGTGCTGATATGGCTCGTACAGAGTTCTACTCAGAGGGTACCATTCCACTTCAGACACTTCGTGCAGACATTGATTATGGTTTTGCTGAGGCAAACACCACATACGGTAAGGTTGGAGTTAAAGTTTGGATCTATAAGGGCGAAATACTTCCAGCAAAGTCAAATACAAAGGAAGGGAGCGTAAAGTAATATGTTAATGCCTAAGAGAGTAAAGCGCAGAAAGCAGTTCCGTGGATCTATGGCTGGTAAGGCGCTTAGAGGAAATAAGATTTCCAATGGTGAATTCGGTTTAGTTTCTCTTGATCCTTGCTGGATCAGATCAAATCAGATCGAGGCAGCCAGAGTTGCTATGACACGTTATATCAAGCGTGGTGGTAAGGTTTGGATCAAGATCTTCCCAGATAAGCCAGTCACAGCAAAGCCTGCTGAGACTCGAATGGGTTCAGGAAAAGGTTCAACAGAGTATTGGGTAGCAGTTGTTAAACCAGGCCGTGTGTTATTTGAGATTGCTGGCGTTCCTGAGGATACAGCAAGAGAGGCACTTCGTCTGGCAATGCACAAACTTCCTTGCAGATGCAAGATCGTTTCCAAGGCAGATTTAGAAGGCGGTGAGAAGAGTGAAAACTAATAAGTATGTGAATGAATTAAAGGGTAAGACAGTAGCAGAGTTAAAAGAAGAATTAGTTTCCGCTAAGAAAGAGCTGTTCAACTTGCGTTTCCAAAACGCAACAAGTCAGCTTGACAATACAGCCAAGATTACCCAGGTTCGTAAGAACATTGCGAGAATTCAGACAGTTATTACTGAGAATGCGAAGATGGCGTAAGCCGGAAGGAGATAGAACGTGGAGAGAAATCTTAGAAAAACACGAATCGGCAAGGTTGTCAGTGACAAGATGGACAAGACAATCACTGTTGCGATTGAGGATCATGTAAAGCATCCTCTATACGGTAAGATCGTTAAGAAGACTGTGAAGTTCAAGGCACATGATGAGAAGAATGAGTGTGGCATCGGCGATACAGTAAAGATTATGGAGACAAGACCAATCTCTAAGGATAAGAGATGGAGACTTGTAGAGATTATTGAGAAGGCAAAATAATATTCGTTAGGAAGGGAGTATTCAGCATGATCCAGCAGGAAACAAGATTGAAGGTCGCTGATAATACCGGAGCAAAGGAATTGCTTTGCATCCGTGTTATGGGTGGTTCAACAAGAAGATATGCTCATATCGGCGATGTAATCGTCGCTTCCGTCAAAGATGCAACACCAGGTGGCGTTGTAAAGAAGGGCGATGTTGTTAAGGCTGTTGTTGTAAGAACAGTAAACAGCACTCGTCGTAAGGACGGTTCATACATTAGATTCGATGAGAATGCAGCAGTAATTATCAAAGATGACAAGACTCCAAAGGGAACTCGTATCTTTGGACCGGTTGCTAGAGAGCTTCGTGAAAAGCACTTCATGAAAATTGTATCTCTTGCTCCGGAAGTATTATAAGGAGGTGTCTACTGTGCATAAAATTAAAAAGACGATCTGGTAAAGATTATATCAGGTAAGGATAGAGACAAGACAGGTAAAGTTTTAAGCGTAGACACTAAGAAGAACAAGGTTGTTGTTGAAGGCTGCAATATGCAGACAAAGCACACTAAGCCAAATGCAGCAAATCAGCAGGGCGGAATTGTAACAAAAGAGGGTGCAGTAAGCATTTCTAATGTTATGCTTGTGGTTGATGGCCAGGCAACAAGAGTTGGCTTTAGAATGGAAGGCGACAAAAAGGTTCGCTTTGCTAAGAAGACCGGAAAGACAATCAACTAATTCGGAGAGGAGGAAGAAAAGTGGCAAGACTTAGAGATACATATAAGAACGAAATCGTCGCAAAGATGACAGAGAAGTTCGGTTATAAGAATATGATGCAGGTTCCAAAGCTTGACAAAATCGTCATCAACATGGGTGTCGGTGAGGCTAAGGAGAACGCAAAGATTCTTGATTCCGCAATCAGAGATTTAGAGATCATCTCCGGACAGAAGCCAGTGGTTACAAAGTCTAAGAAGTCAATCGCAAACTTCAAGTTGAGAGAGGGTATGCCAATCGGATGTAAGGTAACTCTTCGTGGAGATAAGATGTACGAGTTTGCAGATCGCTTGATCAACCTTGCATTACCTCGTGTACGTGACTTTAGAGGTGTAAATCCTAACGCATTTGATGGCAGAGGAAACTATGCACTTGGCATCAAGGAGCAGTTGATTTTCCCTGAGATTGAGTACGATAAGGTAGACAAGGTTCGTGGTATGGACGTTATCTTCGTTACAACAGCGAACACAGATGAAGAAGCACGTGAACTTTTGACATTATTCAATATGCCATTTGCAAAATAATCAGGAGGGATATCCATGGCAAAGACTTCGATGAAGATTAAGCAGGCACGCCCAGCGAAGTTCTCTACAAGAGAGTACAACAGATGTAAGATCTGTGGTCGTCCACACGCTTATCTTAGAAAATATGGTATCTGCAGAATTTGCTTCCGTGAGTTAGCTTACAAGGGACAGATTCCAGGTGTCAAGAAAGCAAGCTGGTAAACAGAGGCTATAAGCACACGGCACAAGGCGGTGTGAAGAATATAATTTAGATTAATTTTAAGGAGGCAATATCCATGACAATGAGCGATCCGATTGCAGATATGCTGACAAGAATTCGTAATGCAAATACTGCAAAGCACGACGTAGTTGACATTCCTTCATCAAAGATGAAAGTAGCTATCGCTAACATTTTGGTCGATGAAGGTTACGTAAAGAAATATGAACTCATTGAAGACGGTGCTTCCAGACAATCCGCATCACATTAAAGTACAATGCAGATAAGACAGAAAGAATCATCAGTGGCATCAAGAGAATTTCTAAGCCAGGTCTTCGTATTTATGCAAACAAGGAAGAGTTACCTAGAGTATTGGGTGGACTTGGAACAGCAATTATTTCAACAAATCAGGGCGTAATCACAGACAAGAAGGCTAGAGAGCTTGGCGTTGGTGGTGAAGTTTTGGCATTTGTTTGGTAATTTATAACCTGAAAACATGGGGCGAAAGCCCCACGATGAATTTAAGGAGGTAGACGGCATGTCACGTATAGGAAGAATGCCTATCGCAATCCCAGCAGGCGTTACTGTTACGATTGCAGAAAATAACCATGTGACTGTAAAGGGTCCTAAGGGAACTCTTGAGAGAACATTACCTGCAGAGTTGACAATCAAGCAGGAAGGTGAAGAGATTGTAGTTACAAGACCAAATGATTTAAAGAGAAATAAGTCATTGCACGGTTTGACAAGAACATTGATCCACAACATGATCGTTGGTGTAACCGCTGGTTATGAGAAGGTTCTTGAGGTAAATGGTGTTGGTTACAGAGCAGCAAAGCAGGGAAACAAGCTTGTTCTTTCCCTTGGCTACTCACATCCAGTGGAGATGGTAGATCCAGAGGGAATTACATCTGTACTGGATGGACAGAACATTATCAAGGTTCAGGGTATTGACAAGGAAAGAGTTGGCCAGTATGCTGCAGAGATCAGAGATAAGAGAAGACCTGAGCCATATAAGGGCAAGGGAATTAAGTATGCAACTGAGACAATCAGACGCAAAGTCGGTAAGACTGGTAAGAAATAATAGGAGGGTAGAATAATGGTTAGCAAGCAGTCTAAGAGCGAGCTTCGTGTAAAGAAGCACGAGAGATTACGCAATCGTTTGTCAGGAACAGCTGAGAGACCACGTTTGGCAGTATTCAGAAGTAACAACCATATGTACGCTCAGATTATTGACGATACAGTTGGCAATACTTTAGTAAGTGCTTCTACAGCAGAGAAGGCTGTAAAGGCAGAGATTGAGAAGACAAACAATGTTGAGGCAGCCGCTTATGTGGGCACATTGGTTGCAAAGAGAGCAATTGAAAAGGGCATCAACACAGTAGTATTTGACAGAGGTGGATTCCTCTATCAGGGTAAGATTCAGGCACTTGCAGATGCTGCTCGTGAAGCTGGCTTACAATTCTAAGAGGAGGAGAAAAAATACATGAAACGCACAATCATCGATCCAAGCAAATTGGAATTAAATGACAGAGTCGTAGCTATTAAGCGTGTATCTAAGACCGTAAAAGGTGGACGCACAATGAAGTTTTCTGCTCTTGTAGTTGTAGGCGATGGCAATGGCCATGTGGGTGCAGGCCTTGGTAAGGCAGGCGAGGTCCCAGAGGCTATTCGCAAGGGCAAGGAAGCAGCAATGAAGAACCTTGTAGAGATCAATATTAATGAGGACGGAAGTGTTTTCCACGACACAACAGGAAAGTTCGGCAGCGCAAGCGTGTTGATGAAGAAGTCTCCTGAAGGTACTGGTATCATCGCAGGTCGTCCAGCACGTGCCGTTGTGGAGCTTGCAGGTATCAGAAACATCCGTACAAAGTCATTGGGATCAAACAACAAGACAAATGTAGTACTTGCTACACTTGCAGGACTTACAGGTATCAAGACTCCAGAGGAAGTTGCAAGACTTCGTGGAAAGTCTATTGAAGAGATTTTAGCATAATAGGAGGGAAACATCATGGCAGATAAGTTAAAGATCACATTGGTTAAGTCCCCTATCGGTGCTATTCCAAAGCAAAGAGCAACCGTTGAGGCTCTTGGACTTAAGAAATTGAACAAGACAGTTGAGCTTCCAAACAATGATGCTGTTAAGGGCATGGTTTGGCATGTAAGACATCTTGTAAAGGTAGAAGAAGTATAATATAGAGAAGGAGGTGTAGTGATGGATTTATCTAACTTAAGACCTGCAGAGGGTTCTAAGCACAGCGACAACTTCAGACGTGGCCGTGGACATGGTTCAGGAAATGGTAAGACAGCTGGTAAGGGACATAAGGGACAGAAGGCTCGTTCAGGAGCTCCAAGACCAGGTTTTGAAGGTGGACAGATGCCTTTGTATAGACGTATTCCTAAGAGAGGATTTACAAATCGCAACACAAAGGACATTGTTGCAATCAATGTATCTGCTCTTGAGTGCTTTGAGAATGGTGCAGAGGTTACTGCTGCAACATTGCTTGAGGCTGGTGTGATTAAGCATGAGCGCGATGGCGTAAAGATTCTTGGCAATGGTGGGCTCACAAAGAAGCTCACTGTAAAGGTTAATGCTGTAAGTGAAGGAGCTAAGAGCAAGATCGAAGCTGCTGGCGGAACTTGCGAGGTGATCTAATATGTTTAGTACACTCCGTAATGCGTTTAAAATCAAAGAATTGCGTCAAAAGTTGCTATTTACATTTTTAATGTTGGTGGTTATTCGTTTGGGTAGCAGTCTTCCAATCCCAGGTGTAAATACAAATTATTTTCGTGAATTTTTTGCAAAGCAGAGTGGAGATGCTTTCGGATTCTTTAATGCGATGACTGGTGGTTCCTTTGAACAAATGAGTGTACTCGCCTTGAGCATTACGCCATATATCACCAGTTCCATTATTATTCAGCTTTTGACCATTGCTGTTCCGGCATTGGAAGAGATGCAAAGAGATGGAGAAGACGGAAGAAAAAGATTGTGGCGTATACAAGATATGTCACGGTGGCGCTCGGACTCATTGAGTCCGTAGCGATGTCCATTGGTTTCGGAAAGCAGGGGCTTTTGATTCACTATGGACCAAAGAGTGTGATAGTCGCAGTATGCACGATGACAGCCGGAAGTGCTTTTTTGATGTGGATTGGTGAACGAATTACAGATAAGGGTGTGGGCAATGGTATTTCCATTGTGCTCCTATTTAATATCCTTTCTTCCATCCCACAGGATTTAGGTACTTTATATACAAAGTTTCTCTCCGGTAAGTCAATGGCAATGAAGGTGGTTTTGGGACTTGTTATTTTTGCTTGTATTTTGGCAATGACAGTTTTCGTAATTATTCTTCAGGATGCGGAGAGAAGAATTCCAGTACAATATTCTGGTAAGATGCAGGGAAGAAGAGTGGTTGGTGGACAGAGTTCACATATTCCACTGAAAATAAATACAGCAGGTGTTATGCCCGTTATTTTTGCTTCTTCGTTGATGTCGTTCCCAGTAGTTATTGCACAATTTGCCAATATCAACTACGCAACACCAGCTGGAAAGATATTGAGACTTTTGAGCACATCAAGTTGGTTCAATAAGGAAGTCGGATATATCTATTCACTTGGTGCATTAGTATATGTGATACTCGTAGTTCTTTTTGCATACTTCTATACTTCGATTACATTCAATCCACTTGAAGTTGCAAATAACATGAAAAAGCAGGGTGGTGTTATCCCAGGTGTTCGCCCAGGAAAGCCAACCAGTGATTATCTGAATAAAATTTTAAATTATATCATCTTTATCGGAGCAGCAGGACTTTTGGTTGTGGCAATTATCCCAATCATTATTTCTGGTGTATTCTCAGTGTCTAAGTTATCCTTTACAGGAACATCCTTGATTATTATCGTAGGTGTTGTATTAGAGACAATTAAGGCCATTGAGTCTCAGATGCTTGTAAGAAATTACAAGGGATTTTTGATGGATTAATTTAAATAGATGACGATGGGCTCAGGCGAAGAATTTTGCCGGAGCTATCGGCATACATATAGAAAAATGATTCTACGCTAGTCTGGAGGTTATATGAAGATTATAATGCTTGGCGCTCCGGGTGCAGGAAAAGGTACTCAGGCGAAGAAAATTGCAGAGAAATATGGTATACCACATATCTCAACAGGGGATATTTTCCGTGCCAATATTAAGGCCGGTACAGAGCTTGGAAAGAAGGCAAAGGAGTTTATGGACAAGGGTGCCCTTGTTCCAGATGAGATTACCATTGGGATGTTGATGGACAGAATTGATGAGGCTGATTGTACAAAAGGATATGTTCTTGACGGATTTCCAAGAACTATTCCACAGGCAGATAGCTTGACACAGGCACTCAGTGGCAGAGGAGAAAAGATTGACTATGCGATTGATGTCGATGTTCCAGACGACAACATTGTACAGCGTATGGGTGGAAGAAGAGCTTGTGTATCCTGTGGTGCGACCTATCATATTGTGTACAATGCACCAAAGAAGGAAGATACCTGCGATGTGTGTGGGGCTAAATTAGTGCTTCGTGACGATGATAAGCCAGAAACAGTGAAAAAGAGATTGGAAGTTTATCACGCCCAGACACAGCCATTGATTGACTACTATAGCAAGGCAGGAATTTACATAGCGTAGACGGAACAAAGGATTTAAAGGATGTCTTTGTTGATATTGTAAATATATTGGGAGAATAAAATGGCAGTAACAGTTAAGTCGGAGAGAGAAATTGAACTGATGAAAGAGGCAGGAGTGTTTCTTGCAAAGACACATGAAGAATTGGAAAAGGCATTGCATGAGGGAATGACGACTTGGGAAATCAACAAGCTTGGAGATGAGATTATTCGCTCCTTTGGTTGTGTTCCATCATTTCTCAATTACAATGGCTATCCAGCGTCGATTTGTGTCTCTGTAAATGATGAGGTTGTGCATGGCATCCCATCAAAGAAGAGATATTTGCAAGATGGTGACATCGTAAGCCTGGACGCAGGCGTAATCTGGAAAGGTTATCATTCTGATGCCGCAAGAACTCATGCAATTGGAAATGTTTCAGATGAAGCAAAGAAATTGATTGAGGTGACCAGAAACGCATTCTACGAAGGACTGAAAAATGCCAAGGCCGGCAATCATCTTAATGATATTTGTGGTGCGATTGGAGACTATGCTCAGGGATTAGGCTATGGCGTAGTGAGAGATTTGGTTGGACATGGAATTGGAACACATCTTCATGAAGATCCAGAGGTGCCAAATTTCAGAATGAATCACAAGGGCATTAAATTGGTGCCTGGAATGACATTGGCGATTGAGCCAATGATTAATATTGGACGCCCAGAAGTTGCATGGTTAGATGATGATTGGACAGTAGTCACAGAAGATGGTTCTCTCTCAGCACATTATGAGAACACCATCTTGATTACCGAAGGTGAGCCAGAAATTCTCTCTTTGAGATCTTAAGGGGAAGTTATGGTGAGCTGCGAAGTTGGAAATGTAGCAAAATCGCTTGCAGGACATGACAAAGATAGTGTATATTTAATTGTGAAAGCAAAGGGTGACATCGTCTGGGTCTGCGATGGCAAGCATAAGGGCGTTAGTGCTCCGAAGAAAAAAAAATAAGAAGCACATACAAGTGCAGCAGGTAAACGACAATCCATTGAAGGAAAAAATACTTTCTGGAGAAGTCAGGGACGAGGAAGTGAAATATTTCCTTAAAACTTGGGGGTTTTTAAATGTCTAAATCGGACGTAATAGAGATTGAAGGAACAGTAGTAGAGAAATTGCCAAATGCCATGTTTCAGGTAGAGCTTGAGAATGGTCATCAGGTGCTTGCACATATCAGTGGCAAGTTGAGAATGAATTACATTCGCATTTTGCCAGGGGATAAAGTGACAATTGAGTTATCACCATATGATCTTTCTAAGGGAAGAATTATTTGGAGAGATAAATAAAAACAAAGATTTGCTTGCATATTATAAGCCCTGGTGCTATACTATTCTAGCGACTTTTTGTTGGTATCCAGGAAAGGAGAATTGCAATGAAGGTCAGATCTTCAGTTAAGCCTATGTGCGAAAAGTGCAAGGTAATTAAGAGAAAAGGATCTATCAGAGTAATCTGTGAGAATCCAAAGCATAAGCAGAGACAGGGATAATTCCACTGCTTTTCAGAAAAGTAAAATAATACAAGGAGGAAGACAACACAATGGCTCGTATTGCAGGCGTTGATTTACCGAGAGAAAAACGTGTAGAGATTGGACTTACCTATATTTATGGTATTGGTCTTACAAGCTCTAATCGTATTCTTTCTGAGGCTGGTGTAGATCCAAACACGAGAGTAAAGGATCTTACAGATGACGAGGTTAAGAACATTGCAGCAGTAATCGCTGAGACTCAGGTTGTAGAGGGTGATCTTCGTAGAGAAATCGCAATGAACATCAAGAGACTTCAGGAAATCGGTTGCTATCGTGGTATTCGTCATAGAAAGAACTTACCTGTTCGTGGTCAAAAGACAAAGACCAATGCTAGAACTCGTAAGGGCCCTAGAAAGACAGTAGCAAACAAGAAGAAATAACACGTTGCATGTTTTAATAACAGGAACGTATCAACATTTGAAGAAAGTAGGTTAGTTTAATGGCAAGTAAAGCGTCCACCAAAAAGGTGACTAAAAAACGCGTAAAGAAAAACGTTGAACGTGGACAGGCACATATTCAGTCATCATTCAACAATACAATTGTTACATTGACTGATACTCAGGGTAATGCATTATCTTGGGCAAGTGCTGGTGGTCTTGGATTTAGAGGTTCAAAGAAATCTACTCCATATGCAGCTTCAATGGCTGCTGAGACTGCAGCAAAGGCAGCTTTAGTACATGGCTTAAAGTCAGTAGATGTTATGGTGAAGGGACCAGGTTCAGGTCGTGAGGCTGCGATCCGTGCTCTTTCCGCATGTGGTATCGAAGTAACAAGTATCAAGGATGTAACACCTGTTCCACATAATGGATGTCGTCCACCAAAACGCAGAAGAGTCTAATAGGAGGTACTAAAAGTGGCAGTTAATAGAGTTCCCGTTCTTAAAAGATGCAGATCGCTCGGGCTTGATCCTGTGTATATCGGTATTGATAAGAAATCAAACAGAGAATTAAAGAGAGCCAACCGTAAGATGAGTGAGTATGGTCTTCAGCTTCGTGAAAAGCAAAAGGCAAAGTTCATCTATGGCGTGTTGGAGAAACCTTTCAGAAATTATTATACAAAGGCTTCTCGTATGAAGGGTCAGGTAGGTGAGAACCTTATGATTCTTTTGGAGAGAAGACTTGACAATGTCATTTTCCGTATGGGATTTGGTAGAACAAGAAAAGAGGCTCGTCAGATCGTTGACCACAAGCATGTACTTGTCAATGGCAAGTGCGTAAACATTCCTTCCTATCTTATTCAGGCAGGAGATGTTATTGAGATCAAGGAGAAGGCGAAGTCTTCAGCAAGATATAAGGAAGTATTAGAGCAGACAGCTGGCCGTATGGTTCCAGCATGGTTGGATGCTGATCAGGAAGCTCTTAAGGGTAGCGTTAAGTCATTACCTACAAGAGAAGAAATCGATGTTCCAGTTGACGAACTTCTTATCGTCGAGTTGTACTCTAAATAATTAAGTATTCGTTTACATTATGCAAGCATTTTTTGTGCTTGCATAATGTTTACATAGGGAAGCTTATCATTTTTGTATTGGGTATAGCGTAAAGGAGGGACTTTAGTGTTCGATTTTGAGAAACCAAACATTGAGATTGCAGAGATATCTAGTGATAAGAGATTTGGTAAATTTGTTTGTGAGCCGTTGGAGAGAGGTTATGGCACAACTCTAGGAAATTCCTTGAGAAGAATTATGCTCTCATCCCTCCCGGGAACAGCAGTCAGCCAGGTAAAGATTGACGGTGTCTTGCATGAGTTCTCATCTATCCAGGGTGTCAAGGAAGATGTGACAGAAATTATCATGAATGTCAAGAGCTTGGCCATCAAGAATCATAGCTCAAGCAGTGAACCAAAGACTGCTTATATTGATTTTGAGGGCGAGGGTGTAGTTACAGCAGCATACATTCAATGTGACCCGGATATTGAGATCCTCAATAAGGATCAGGTTATTGCGACATTGTCAGGGGGAAAATTCTATATGGAATTGACCATCACCAATGGTCGCGGCTATGTCAGCGCAGATAAGAATAAGAATGAGGATTTGCCAATCGGAGTGATTGCCGTAGATTCTATCTACACACCAGTGGAGAGAGTGAATCTCTTGGTGGAGAATACTCGTGTTGGTCAAATCACAGACTATGACAAGCTTACCTTAGATGTTGTCACCAATGGAACTTTGGCTCCAGATGAGGCAGTTAGCCTTGCTGCTAAAGTTTTGAGCGAACATCTTAATCTCTTTATTGACCTTTCTGAAAATGCAAAATCAGCAGAGATTATGGTCGAGAAAGAAGATGATGGTAAGGAAAAAGTTCTCGAGATGAATATCGATGAGCTTGAGCTCTCTGTTCGTTCCTACAATTGCTTAAAGCGTGCAGGAATCAATACAGTAGAGGAGCTTTGCAATCGCACACCAGAGGATATGATGAAGGTGAGAAACCTTGGTCGCAAGTCTTTAGAGGAAGTGCTTGCAAAGTTGAAGGAATTAGGACTTCAGCTCAATCCAAGTGAGGAAGTCTAATTTTTAGATACGATAATTGCATATACAGTAAGTCCGAACTAGCGTGTATATGCGTTCCAAATGGAGGAAAAAATAACAATGGCTAAGTACAGAAAACTTTCTAAGACATCATCACAGAGAAAGGCATTATTGAGAAACCAGGTAACAGCACTTTTGGTAAACGGTAAGATTATTACAACTGAGGCTAGAGCTAAGGAAGTAAGAAAGATCGTTGAGCCACTAATCGCACTTGCTGCAAAGGAGAAGGACAACTTCGACACTGTAAAGGTAACAGCTAAGGTTGCTCGCAAGGACGAGAATGGCAAGAGAGTAAAGGAAGTTGTAGATGGCAAGAAGGTAACTGTCTATGATGAGGTAGAGAAGGAAATCAAGAAGGATAGACCTTCAAGACTTCATGCGAGAAGACAGATTGCAGCTGTTCTCTATGATGTAACAGAGGTACCAACAAAGGCAGCTGGTAAGAAGAAGGCTACAAAGAAGATTGATGTGACTTCTAAGCTTATGGACGAGATCGCTCCTAAGTATGCAGATCGCAATGGTGGTTATACAAGAATCGTTAAGATTGGTCTTCGCAAGGGCGATGCCGCTATGGAAGTTCTGTTTGAATTAGTTTAATTCATGATTGGTAGATTTTAAAAGTGCAGGCGTGGTGGCAATATTGCTCCCACCTGTACTTTTTTTGTTGTTTACTGAGAGGAGGAAAGCATGAAAAAGAAAATTTTATCAGCAGCAATTTTTGCTGGAATGATGCTTCTTGCTGTTGGCTGTCAGAAAAAAAATACAGCAGTGACAGAAACATCAAAGGAGAGTGCGACAGAGACAAGCATTGCACAGACAGAAAGCACTTCACAGACAACAGCAGTGACTAAGACATCAACAATGGTAGAGACATCGACAGCAGTGGCACAGAGTACAGAAACAGAAACAACGAAGGAAGAAACTTCAACGGCACAGACAAGCAAAAAGGATGAGAAGACCTATCTGTTGTGGAAGCAGGAAGATTGGAAGAAGGCAGATGAAACAAAACAAAAGGAAGTGGCCAAATATTTTCTGATTCAAGTAACCAAGCATGCGGCAAAGGTGAGCAATCAAAATGTTTCTGAAGAGCAGATTGAACAGGCCACCAGTGACGAGGTAGTCAATGAGATGCGTACACAGCTTGATAAGGCGTTTTCATTATCAGATCAGGCAACATTGTCAGATATTTTGAGTATGAGTCAGGAAATGTACAGTGAATCTGCAGGAGAAACAAAATAATGTTTTTATCACTTTTAGGGAATCAGATTGGAGCTCATCGAGTGGCAGCGATTGGCTTTTTGGTATCGTGGGTCTTCACTTTTATTGCGTTAAATAGACGATTTTCTTTTCTTCCACTAGATCAGGGAAAGGCCTTTGTTGAGGGTGGAGACCAATCAAAGGGAAAATTGCGTGGTGTGGGATTGGTCATCATTATTGCCTTTATTGTCACAGGACTTTTGTTTGCCGAGGTCAGCCCAGAATATGTTATTTTTTTGATTTTGATTTTTGCCGTCATGATGAGTGGATATTTAGATGATGCCTCAGATACGCCTTGGAGCGATTATAAGAAGGGGGCGATTGATCTTGGAATTTCTATCATCTATGTCGTGTCCTTTATTCATTGGAATGGCACAGAAATTCAATTTTTTCATTGGACACTCACACTCCATCCATTGCTCTATGCAATTTTGGGTATTATTTTAATTTGGGTGAGTATCAATGTCACCAACTGTACAGATGGCATCGATGGACTTTGTACGACACTGGTTATCATTACCATTGGTTCATTTTTGGTGATTTTTGGAAAAAACTTGGGAAATTATGTGGGCTACAGTGTAATCCTCATTGGGGCAATGCTAGCGTATCTCTGTTTTAATACATTGCCAAGTACAATGTTGATGGGAGATGCCGGATCAAGAGCATTTGGCTTTTTTATTGCTGTGCTGGCCATGAAATCGAGACATCCCTTTAGTTTTTTATTGCTTGCCATTGTACTAATTCTTGATGGTGGATTGGGATTGGCAAAAATCTTTTTGCTTCGCTTTTTAAAGATTAGAATTTTGGCAAATACAAGAACTCCCCTTCATGATGAGGTTAGAAAAAATCAAGCCAATCGAAATTGGTCAAAGACGCAAATTGTCTTCCGATTTGCCATTGTGCAAGTGATGTTTTCTATGTTGGCCTATATTTTGTTGGCATGAAAAAATGGCTAAGACCCTAACGGATCTTAGCCATTTTTCCTGTTGCATCGAGATAATAATTATCTACCCATTGGTTGGTAATTAATTCCCCGCTATCCTCTTTGAGATAGTACCAGTTATTATCTTCCTTAATCCAACCCGTTTTCATCACACCAGATTTATTGAGATAATAAATATTGTCATGGTACTTGATCCATCCTGTTGCTAGACCTCCTTGCTCATTGTAAGCAACCCAAGAATTATTGGTTGTTACCCAACTGAAATTGCCAGTCTTGGCATGTTCAGGTGATGCAAATGCAGGAACTACAGCGAACATGGAAAAGGCAGCAGTGAAAATCAATGTTTTTACAAATTTGTACATTGTATTGCCCTCCCTTCCTCTATTTCAAACCTATTATAACATCTTTTTTTGGAAATAAAAGGGCTGTTGCAGGATAGTAAGAACATTGTAAGAGTCGGTAAGCAAGTCGAAATGTTTAGTTTTCAGAGAGATTTTCTTATGATATAATAAGATGGCTAGTTTATCGTGGGAAAAGTCTGCGATAGCGGAAAGGATTTTATTTATGAAAATAAAAGTCAGTACCTATATTGCAAAAAAAGTAGTAGAGCATGGGATTGTTCGTGGCTTTAGTGTGACGGGTGGAGGGGCAATGCATCTCAATGATGGCTTCGGACATCAGTCGGGATTGACGATGACCTACAATCATCATGAACAGGCATCAGCTATGGCTGCGGAGTGCTATGCGAGAATTAATAATCGGATGGCTGTCTTGTGTGTGACAACAGGCCCAGGCGGAACCAATGCACTGACAGGTGTCGTTGGTGGTTGGCTGGACTCCATTCCGATGATTGTATTTCTGGACAGGTGCGCTATGACTGGACGGCAAGAAGTTCAGGTGTGGATATTCGGGCTATGGGAGATCAAGAATTTGATATATGTAGGGCTGTTTCTTGTATGACAAAGTATGCGGAGATGGTCATTGACCCTATGCGAATTCGTTTCTGTCTGGAGAAGGCATTGTACTTGGCAGAAAGTGGAAGACCAGGACCAAGTTGGTTGGACATTCCACTCGATGTACAGGGAGCATATGTGGAAGAAGATGAACTGATTGGTTTTGACAGGGCTGACTATGAGGCTGGAGGAGATGGTTGGGGAAATAAAAATAAAAATGTCCATGCCATTCCTGAGGATGAGGCTGGCAATGGAGAAAAAAGAGAAAAATTGCCTAAAAAAGTGAGTAAAGAAGTGGCAAGAAAAATTATTGAAAAAATTCGCAATGCCAAGAGACCTGTGTTTAATGCGGGAAATGGAATTCGCATTGCCAGAGCACATTCATTATTTCTTGCTGTAGCAAAAAAGTTAGGAATTCCTGTCGTTGTTGGCTGGGACAGTGAGGATTGTCTCTGGGATGAGCACAGACTTTATGCAGGGCGACCAGGAAATTTTGGTGACCGACCAGGAAATTTTGCTGTGCAAAATTCAGACCTAGTCTTTTCAGTGGGTTCCAGATTGAGCCTTCGACAGGTGGGATTTAACTGTAAAGCCTGGGCGAGGGAGGCTTATACGATAGTCAATGACATTGATGAGGAGGAATTAAAAAAGCCAACGCTCCATGTGGATATGCCAATTCATGCAGATTGCAAGGATCTATTAGAAGTGATGCTTGAGGAATTAAAAGATGAGCCTGTTCCAATTTGGCAAGATCACAAAGGAGAGGGCATTAAAGGAATGGCTTGGCTAGAGACTTGCAAGTATTGGAGAGAGAGAAATATCCTGTGTGTAAGCCAGAGTATCTCCTTCCAAATCCAAACAAAGATGCCAATGTCTATGCGTTCATTCATGAGATCAGCACGCAAGCCAAAGAAAATCAAATTACAGTGGTGGGCAATGGCTCAGCTTGTGTAGTAGGTGGTCATTCCTATATCATTAAAAAAGGGCAACGATTTATTTCCAATTCTGCCATTGCTTCGATGGGCTATGACCTGCCAGCGGCCATTGGTGCCTGCATGGCCAACGAGGATGGAAAAGAATATCTGGAGGATGTCATTTTAGTGACGGGAGATGGAAGTATTCAGATGAATCTTCAGGAGTTACAGACCATTATTCATCATCAAATGCCATTAAAGATTTTCTTAATCAACAATGGCGGTTATCACAGCATTCGACAGACACAGAGTAAATTCTTCTCAGATAAACCATTGGTTGGCATTGGACCAGACAGCAAGGATCTAAGTTTTCCAGATATGGAAAAGTTGGCAAGAGCCTATGGCTATCCCTATATTCGAGCTAGGCACAATGAGGAACTCTTTGATGCTGTGCGTGAGACATTTGCGACAAAAGGTCCAGTGATTTGTGAGGCATTTTGTAGTCAAGACCAAAATTTTGAACCAAAGTCTTCGGGAAAGCAATTGCCAGATGGACGAATGGTGAGCCCTCCGCTTGAGGACTTGACACCATTTTTATCTGAAGAAGAAATGAACGAAAATATGATTGTTAAGAAAATGGAAGAATAAGATGGCCAATGTAGTGATTACAGGGGTAACCAGCTTTTTAGGTGCTGCTGTGGCAAGAGCCTATGGAGAAGATGGACATTGTGTCTATGGTATTGTGCGAAAAAGTTCAAAAAATAGGGAAAATATTCCCTCCAATGTTTTTGTCATTGATTGTGATATGGATGAAGTGGAGACGCTTTTAGAGATGGACTTGCCAAAGATGGATGTCTGGATTCATTTTGCTTGGGATGGCATTGGCCGTGTTGGGCGAATGGATTATGCCCTACAGGAAAAAAACATTCAAAATGCGTTGAGAGCAGTAAAAGTTAGCAAGAATTTAGGTTGTGGTAGATTTTTATTTGCAGGTTCGCAGGCAGAATATGGTGTGACGACGAGGCAGAGGATTGAGGGATTTTGTGATGAATCGACACTTTGTCGCCCAATTTCTGCCTATGGCAAGGCGAAAAAAGAGGTCCTAGAAAGGGCAAGAAAAATAAGCAAAGAAATAGGACTAGAGTATGTTCATATGCGTATTTTTAGTGTCTATGGACCCGGTGACCATGAAAGTGCACTGCCGATGGTGGTCACAAGAGCGGCTGTTTTGGGGGAGGATATCGGCCTTGGACCTTGTCAACAAATGTGGAATTATCTTTATATTGATGATTGTGCAAGGGCAATAGAAAATCTGGGGCTCTGTGTCTATGGAGAGGGAAGTTGTGTGGTCAATGTAGCTGGGCAGGATACACGAAGACTTCGCAGTTTTGTTTTTGAGATATGTAAAACTTGTCATAGCAATGGGAAGGTTCAATTTGAACAAAGAAAAGAACCAGAAGAGGGTGTGCCCTACTTAGAGCCCTCCATTGAAAAACTTGTGGCATGGACAGGATTTGTCGAACATACCACATTTAGAGAAGGGGTGAGAGAAATTGAAAAGATGTATCGCATGCGGGGGTAAATTAGAAAAATTATTGTATATTGAAAATATGCCAGCGACGGCACAAGATATTCCTGATGCCAATGAAGTAAAGACAGAAAAAGGAATGGATCTTCATCTTTGTCAATGTGATGGCTGTGGTTTGGTGCAACTGGATACACCACCAGTAAGTTACTATCGAGATGTCATTCGTGCGGGTGGCTATTCTACGACAATGGATGCCCTGAGAAGAAAGCAATATGATGAATTTATTGAAGTCTGCCACTTGCAGGGGAAAAAGATTCTTGAGGCAGGTGCTGGACAGGGAGAGTTTTTAAAGATTTGGTCGGACTATCCTGTAAAGGCTTATGGAATGGAGCACAAGCGGGAACTTGTAGAAAAGGCAAGAAGCATAGGATTGCAGGTTCAAGAGTATTATCCAAACAGTGAAGAGGATGTATTTGAAAATGCACCTTTTGATGCTTTTACTTCTTTTAATTTCTTGGAACATCAGCCAGATCCAGCGATGTATTTGCGAGCCATTGCCCATAATCTAGTGGATGGTGGCTATGGATTGTTGACAGTGCCAAGTTTTGAGTATATCTTGGAGCAGGAGAGCTTTTATGAAATTATTCCTGATCATATCGCCTACTATACAAGAGAGAGTTTACATTTTATTTTAGACCGAGCAGGATTTTTGGTGTTGAAAGAGGAGAGAGTCAATCGAGACACTTTGGCTGTGATTATTCAAAAAAAGCCAAAGGTAAATGTTGATGGACTTTTGAAACAAAAGAAGGTAATTCAAGATGAAGTGTATGACCTCATGGCATCGGTGGAGAGGGAAGGAAAAAGGATGGCCGTTTGGGGAGCAAGTCATCAGGGATTTACGCTCTGTGCAACAATGCATCTCGATAAGATAGCTTATATTATTGATTCTGCACCATTTAAGCAGGGGAGATTTGCACCAGCTTCACATATTCCGATTGTTTCTCCAGCTAAAGCAAAGGAAAATCCTGTGGATGTCATTGTGATTGTTGCACCAGGCTACACCGATGAGATTGCACAAAATATCAGGGAAAAACTGGGCGAGCAGATTGAAATTTATACATTGATGAGTGACCATTTAACAAGGTATAAGGAGAAGCAATGAAAGCATTTGTGTTGAGTGCACCTGGAAAAGTAGAGATTAAGGATATGCCAAGACCAAGATTAGAAAATCCCTACAGTGCAATTTTGCAGCCAATTGCGATGAGTGTGTGTACATCGGATGTCAATACAGTCTATGGAAGTGGCAGCAAAAAGCCTGATGATTTGATTTTGGGCCATGAGTGCGTGGCAAGGGTTTGCGAAGTTGGAAGTGAAGTCTATGATTTTTCCGTTGGGGATGTAGTGGCTGTGCCAGCAATGACACCAAATTGGAGGGAAAAGGCCATTCAAGAGGGCAATACCTTACATGCGAGAAGACCTTTTTCAGCCAATGCCCTTGGAAGGAGTATTCCTGGAGAATTTGCCGAGTACTTTATGATTGCGGATGCAGACACTACGCTGGCAAAAGTTCCTAAAAATGTGATGGTAGAAGATGCTCTGATGTGCACAGATATGGTTACTACAGGCTTTACTGGCATTGAGGCAGCAGAGATTGCCTTTGGCGATACGGTAGTAGTATTGGGCATTGGAGCTGTGGGCTTGATGGCTATTCTCGGAGCAAAATTAAAAGGTGCTGGTCGAATTATTGCTGTGGGCAGTAGAAAAAAGAGGGTTGAGTTGGCAAAACAATATGGGGCCAGTGACATTTTAGATTATCATCAATGCGATATCACAAAGAAGGTATTGGAGATGACCGATGGCATTGGAGCTGATGTCGTGGTCATTTGTGGAGGGAATGATGAGAGCTTTAGCCAAGCAGTGGATATGGTTCGCTATGGCATTGGGCGAGTGGTCAATCTGAAACATTATCCAGGAGATGGGGCAATGATGATTCCTAAGTTTTCTGGGGGTCGTGGAATGGCTGGAAAGAGCATATACACGGAGCTTGGAAAGGGAGGACGTGCAAGAATGGAGAGACTGTTAGCTTTGTGTGCTTTTGGACGCATTTGCCCAAGGCAGATGATTACCCATACCTTACACGGTTTTGACCAATTGCCATTGGCACTAGAGATGATGAGAAAAAATCAACCCGATGTGATAAAAATACAGGTTATACCAGAATGGGCAGAAAAATGAAAAAAATCAGTATAGTAGTACCCTGTTACAATGAGGAAGAAAATGTCCTTCCACTGAGCAATGAAATTCGAAAGATTTTTCACGAGCAATTAAAGGACTATCAATATGAAATTATTTTTATTGATAATGACTCAAAGGATGGGACAAGGGAAATTATTCGACAGCTTTGTGCACAGGACAAAGATATCAAGGCGATTTTTAATGCCAAAAATTTTGGGCAATTTAATTCGCCCTACTACGGAATGTTGCAATCAACTGGAGATGCCACCATATTGATGGCTGCGGATTTTCAAGATCCTGTAGAAATGATTCCAAAGTATGTCAAGGCTTGGGAAGAGGGATATAAGATTGCCATTGGAATTAAGGAATCGAGCAAGGAAAGTCCAATTATGTATCATTTGCGCAGTTTTTATTATAAGAGCATCAAAAAATTATCAGATGTTGAACAAATTGAGCATTTTACAGGTTTTGGGCTCTATGACAGAGAGTTTATGGATGTGTTGAGAAAGTTAGATGACCCGACACCATTTTTGCGAGGTATCGTGGCTGAGCTTGGTTTTCGAAGAAAAGAGATTCCCTATGAACAGCCAAAGCGCAGGGCGGGAAAGACGAGCAATAATTTTTATCGACTCTATGATGCGGCCATGCTTTCTGTGACTTCCTACACAAAAGTTGGTCTTCGATTTGCCACATTTTTAGGAGCAATTAGTTGTGGCGTGAGCATTATTGCAGCAATCATTTACTTGATTATGAAATTAATTTATTGGAATCGCTTTCCAGCAGGTATGGTACCCCTGCTCTTAGGGATGTTATTTTTGGGATCCGTACAGATTTTCTTTATTGGAATGGTTGGAGAATATGTTCTGACCATTAATCAGCGTGTGATGAAAAGACCATTGGTCGTCGAAGAAGAGCGATTGAATTTTTAGATGATTAGATTGGAGAAAAAATGGTAGCGATTGTTGGATTTTTAATGATTATTGTCATCGTGTTTTTACTTCTTAGGGGGTTGATGTCTCCGATTGTTGTATTGGCGATGATTCCATCGATTGCCGCACTGATTCTTGGTTATGATCCAGTCACCATTGGTGGCTTTATCAAGAAAGGTGTTGAGACAACGATGGGAAATGGAATTTTGTTTATTTTCTCAGTGATTTATTTTGGCATCTTGTCTGATACAGGATTTTTTGATGTTATTGTAAACTTTTTAGTAAAAAAGGCGGGCAACAATGTCATTGCGATTACGGTGGCCACAGCGGTGGTTGCAACCATTGCTCATCTCGATGGCACGACCGCAGCGACTGTGTTGATTACAGTTCCATCTTTATCCCGTTTATAAGAAAATGAATATTAGTCCAAAAATTTTGCTCTGCTTGACTGGTGGATGTATGGGCGTAATGAACTTGTTGCCATGGGGTGGTCCTACAGCCAGAGCTGCGACAGTTTTGGAAATGGATGCGACAACACTTTGGCATATGTTAATTCCACTTCAGATTATTGGCTTGATCGTTAACTTTGTACTTGCTGTATTGTTGGGTATGCTTGCAGTAAAGCAGGGTGCAGGAATGGGCAAAGGGGTAGAAGACGAAGTCGATGAAAAAGCGACGGCAGAGGCAGAGGCCTTGAGAAAGCCAGCACCTTATTTGATTTTTAATTTGATTCTCACTGTTGCACTGATTGGCATTCTTGCGAGTGGAATTGTCTCAAGTTATATTGTGTTTATGATTGGTCTTTGTATTATTTTGGCTGTAAATTATCCAAATCAGAAGTTACAGGATAAATTAATCAAAAAGAATGCACCGGCGGCACTGATTATTTCAGCAACCTTGTTTGCAGCAGGTGCTATGGTTGGAATCTTTGAAGGCACAGGGATGCTCACATCGATGGCACAGGCCTTGATGAGTATTATTCCTGCACCTCTGGGAAGATACATTCATGTTATCTTTGGTATTCTCGCACTTCCGCTGGGACTTTGTGTAGGTACAGATGCTTACTTCTATGGCATTATGCCATTGGTAATGAAAGTGGGAGAGACTTATGGTGTGGCTTCTCTATCTACGGCTTTGACGATGATTATTGGAAAGAATCTTGCTCTTATGGTTAGCCCTCTAGTTCCAGCAACCTATCTGGCCATTGGACTTACCAATACAGAGTTAAAGGATCATATGAAATTTTCTATTCCACCATATTTTGTGATCAGTATGTTTATGTTAATCCTTGGAATTGTGTTTGGCATTATTCCACTGTAGGATAGAAAATGATCCAGAGAGTACAAAATTACTTTGCACTCTCTGGTTTTTGAACATAATGGAAGTAAAAGAATACAAATAGGAATATTTTGCTCAGTCAAATATGAATAAATTATGAATAAATCGTGAATAGACTAGACATTTTCAAAAAGTAGGTTATAATGGCGTATGTAACAGTTAATAAAGAATGATTGATGCAGTAATGCAATTTGAGGAGGAAAAAATAATGAAAAAGAATATTCTTGTATTGGCAGCAGTATGTGCACTTGCAGCAGGTGCTATGACAGCTTGTGGCGGAAGCAGCAGCACAACAACAACAACAGCAGCTAAGTCTGACAAGGCAGCAGACAAGGCTTCATCAGCAGCAGATAAGGCAGCAGACAAGGCTTCTTCAGCAGCAGACAAGGCAGCTGATACAGCTTCATCAGCAGCAGATAAGGCTTCTTCAGCAGTTGACGCAGCTTCATCAGCAGCAGAGAGTGCAGTTTCTTCAGCAGCTGCTAACTAATTTAGAAGATTGTTTTGAGGAGGTTGTTGTTTCCAGTGATATCATTGGAGGCAGCAGCCTCTTTTTTCTTTATTTTGTCTTTTTTTACAATAGTATGTTATGATGTTAGCATAATTTTTTTAGGAGGTCATCTATTGGAAGAAATCTGTATTCGCACGGCAAAATTAGAGGATGCCAAGCGGCTAGTTGAGATTTATACACCCTATGTAGAAGAAACAGCGATTACCTTTGAATATGATGTGCCAAGTGTAAAAGAATTTGAACGGCGCATAGAGGAGGTTCTGTGTCGTTATCCCTATATTGTGGCGGAAAGAAAAGGAAAGATTGTCGGTTATGCCTATGTCCATGCCTTTTATGCTCGTCCAGCCTACGATTGGTCGGTGGAGACCAGTGTCTATGTCGACAGAAAAGAGAGAAAGTCCGGTGTGGGCAGAGTGCTCTACCAGGCCATTGAAGAAATCTGCAAGGAAATGGGAATTTTAAATCTGAATGCCTGTATTGCCATGCCGAGGGGAAAAGATCTCTATCTCGATGAGAGCAGTGCAAAATTTCATCAAAAATTGGGCTTTTCATTGGTAGGTCGATTTCACAATAGTGGCTATAAGTTTGAGCATTGGTATGATATGATTTGGATGGAAAAGATGATTGGAGAACATCAAAAGGCGAAACCCATTCAGACATATTCTAGTGTCAGAGAAAGAATGAGAAAGAAATATCCTATTGTGTAGAAAGGAATAAAGAGAAAGTAAGATGGAAAAGTTTGTAAAGTATTCTTTGGAAGAATTTGTAGATGCTTTGGCCTCCAAGGCGGCTGTACCCGGTGGAGGTGGTGCAAGTGCTTTAGCGGCTAGCCTTGGCATAGCTCTAGGCAATATGGTGGGAGAATTTACTGTGGGAAAGAAAAAGTATGCCGATGCTGAGGAGGAACTAAGAGCTTGTATGGCTAGGGCAAAGGATCTTTCTAGGAAATTTTTAAATTGTATTGAAAGAGATGCTGCGGCATTTGAGCCTCTTTCTAGGGCGTATGCAATACCAAAGGATGACAAAAATCGAGATATCGTTATGGAAAATTGCCTGAGGGATGCGGCAAAGGTTCCAATGGAGATTCTTCATTTGGTCTGTGAGGCAATTAAGTTAGAAGAAAGATTTGCTGTTCTTGGCAGTGTGATGATTCAATCAGATGCAGCAGTTGGTGCGAGCATTCTTCGTTCGTCACTTCTTGGTGCAGCAGTAAATGTAAAGATCAATACAAAGTCAATGAAGGACAGAGAATATGCAGATAGCGTAAATAAAGAGGTGGATGCGCTAGTTGAGGAGTATTTACCACTTGCTGACAGTATTTGAGCATATATATCACAAGTATGCATAGGGGGAAAAAATGTTATTAAAGGGAAAACCAGTTGCAGACGCAATTACGGAAAAGCTGCGCCTTGAAGTAGAAAAATTGTCAAAGAAGGGAATTGTACCTACGCTTGCTATTTTGCGAGTGGGAAAGAGAGAGGATGATCTTTCCTATGAACGAGGAGCAATGAAAAGATGTGCACAAGTTGGGATTGAAGTAAAGCAAGTGGTTCTTGATGGTGACATTGACAATGAACAATTTTTAAAAAAATTAGAGGAGCTCAATCAAGATGATGGGGTAGATGGCATTTTAATGTTTCGCCCCTTGCCAAAACAGCTCGATGAGGAGGCTGCGACGAGATTGCTTGCTGTGGAAAAGGACATTGATGGCAATACACAGGGTTCTCTTGCAGGTATTTATGCCAATACAGGCGATGGTTTTGCTCCATGTACGGCAGAAGCTGTGATGGCGATTTTAAATTACTATGGTATTGAGATGGCAGGAAAGAAGGCAGTCGTGATTGGACGATCTTTAGTCATTGGTCGCCCAGTGGCCATGTTGTTGATGCACAAACAGGCAACTGTGACCATTTGTCACTCAAGGTCAAAGAAAATTGATAAGATTTCGAGAAAAGCGGATATCTTAGTTGCGGCAGCAGGACAAATGCAGAGCATTGATCGAAATTATATCAAGGAAGGACAGATTGTCATTGATGTTGGAATTCATTGGGATGAAGAGGCACAAAAGCTTTGTGGAGATGTCGTTACAAATGATGTCGAGGAAATTGTGGCAGCGGTCACACCTGTGCCAGGCGGAGTGGGTGCAGTGACGACCAGCATTTTGGCAAAGCATGTTTTGGAAGCAGCAATAAAGAGAAGGGGAATCGCGGATGAAATATAAAATTGATATTGTGCGTATCCGAGAAAATAAAATTACATTAAATGGATGGGTGGTCGGAAAAAATGCAAAATCGCCTGTGGTCTATTCAGTCCTAGATGGAAGAAAAGAGCCAGTGCCATTTAAGCTAGTTTCCACCAAAAGAGATGATGTCAGTAAAATCTACTATGACAAGGTGGTAGACAGAGACTTAGGATTTGATATTCAATTTGATTATGAGCGAGGAAAAAACTACTATTTAGTGATTGAATGTGAGGGGAGAAGAGCTCGCATTCGATATAATGAAGAATTAATTGCAAAACGTGCGAGTGTTGCCCACAAGAGAATGGAAAAGCTACGCGACCTTTGCAATATGGAGACAGTCAAGGTGGCTGGCGATTACTTAAAAAAACATGGACTGAAGGCATTGATGAGAAAATCAAGAGCAAAAATTAAAGGACTAGATAATGACTACGAGTACGCCGAGTGGTATGAAAAGACCAGACCGACCAAGGAAGAGCTAGAGGCCCAAAGAAATCAAGTGTTTGAGTATATGCCAAAGTTTTCTATTGTTGTTCCTGTCTTTGAAACACCTGATCAATATCTTCGTGCCCTAATTGATTCGATTTTGGCACAGACCTATGAAAATTTTGAGGTTTGTTTTGCTGATGGAAGTAGAGCGGGAAAAAATAAAGAAAAGATTTTTCGTGAGTATGAGAAAAAGGATGCACGCATTCGTTATCAAATTTTAGGAAAGAATTTGGGTATTTCTGGAAATACCAATGCGGCATTGGCTATGGCCACGGGAGAGTATATTGTGCTTTGTGACCACGATGATGTCTTGCCAGAGCATGCACTATTTGAGAATGCCAAGGCCATCAATGAGACAGGATGCGATTGTTTGTATTCTGACGAGGATAAGTTGGATATGGATGGCGGTTCCCTCTTTGATCCACATTTTAAGCCAGATTTTAATATTGATATGCTGTGTAGCGTCAATTATATTTGCCATCTGTTTGTGGTCAAAAAGGAATTGATCACACAATATGGTGAGTTTGACCCTGAATATGATGGAGCACAGGACTATGATTTTATTTTTAGGATGACAGAGCATGCAAAAAAGATTGTGCACATTCCAAAGGTGCTCTACCATTGGCGCTGCCATATGAATTCGACAGCCAGCAATCCAGAGAGCAAGCTCTATGCCTTTACAGCAGGGGAGAGGGCGATTCGTGCCCATTATTTGCGTGTACATCCAGAGATTGCTATTGAAAAGATTGAAAAAGGCATTGACTATGGCATCTATCATACCTACTTTAAAATAGAAAAAGAGCCATTGATTTCCATTATTATTCCAAATAAGGATCACACCCAAGACCTCGATGTGGCGATTCGTTCTGTCTATGAAAAGGGAAGATATAAAAATATTGAGTTTATTGTGGTGGAGAATAATTCGACGCAGCCAGAGACAACAAAGTACTATGAAAACATTCAAAAGGAATTTTCAAATGTTCGAGTGGTCTATTGGGATAAGGAGTTTAATTATTCGGCCATTAATAATTATGGCGTAAAATATGCCAAGGGCGAATATCTATTGTTTTTAAATAATGATGTGGAAATGATCAATCCTGATTCTCTGTATGAGATGCTTGGGTATGTACAAAGAGAGGATGTTGGGGCCTGTGGATGTCGATTGCTCTATGAGGACGGCTCTATTCAGCATGCAGGTGTTGTCATTGGATTTGGAGGAATTGCAGGACATACTTTTATTGGTCGCTTTGAGGAGGAGGGAAGTTACTTCCACCGTGCAATGACTGCACAGGATTATTCTGCAGTGACGGCGGCCTGTTTACTCACCAAAAAAGAACTCTTTTTATCCGTGGGCGGATTTTCTGAGGAGCTTGCTGTGGCCTTTAACGACATTGATTTGTGTATGAAAATTAGACAAAAGGAAAAACTTGTGGTATATAATCCATATGCTGTATTTTATCACTATGAATCAAAGTCAAGAGGGCTAGAAGATACTCCAGAAAAGGTAGAGAGATTTAACCGAGAGATTGTGACATTTATGAAAAAGTGGCCCGAAATTTTAAAAAATGGCGATCCATATTACAATCCAAATCTCACCTTGTTAAAATCAAACTTTGCATTGAGGGATTTATTGAAGGAAAAAATTGGCGAGCCTTATCATATGGAGGGAATTGAGAAATATCTATGATGATCAGCGATGTAACAGTTATTATTCCAAATTACAATGGCTTAAAGTTTATGGAAACTTGTATGAATGCATTGAACGCACAGAGCTATCAACATTTTGATGTCCTCGTTGTCGATAATGGTTCGACAGATGGAAGTGTAGAATGGCTAAAGGAGAAAAAAATTCCAACTTTGTTTTTAAAGGAGAATTTGGGATTTGCTGGTGGAGTCAATGCTGGCTTAAAAGAAGTAAATACAGAGTATGTCATTTTATTAAATAATGACACCGAAGTATTCCCAGATTATATTGAGGAGCTTGTCAAGGCCATTAAAAAGTCAAAGAAAATTTTTTCTGTGAGTCCGATGATGATTCAATCGATGAATCGGGATTTGATGGATGATGCTGGCGATGGAATGTGCATTCTCGGCTGGGGATATCAAATTGGTGTGGGAGAAAAGATTTCTGGCTACACAAGGGCTAAGGATGTTTTTACGGCCTGTGCAGGTGCGGCAATCTATAGAAAAGCGGTGTTAGATGAGATTGGATACTTTGATGAAATGCATTTTGCCTATCTCGAGGACATTGATTTGGGATATCGTGCAAAGTTAGCAGGTTATTTTAATCGATATGAGCCAAGGGCCAAGGTTTATCACTTTGGCAGTGGTACCAGTGGTTCAAAGTATAATGGCTTTAAAGTTCGACTTGCTGCGAGAAATAATATCTACTTGCACTATAAAAATCAAGCAAACTGGCAGCTTCTTTTCAATAGTTTCTTCCTTTTTGCTGGTATAGCCATCAAGGCAGGATTTTTCTACAAAAAGGGCTTTTTAAAGGAGTATTTGGAGGGTCTTTTTGAAGGAATAAAAAATTGTAAGAAATGTAAGCGAGTGGACCAAAGTCAAGTTCCATTGACAAGGGTATTGGCCATAGAAGGTGAGATGATCCTTGGAATGGTGGACTATAGCCTACACTTTTTGAAAAGGAGAATGCAAAGAGATAGATGATCAAGGATTATCAAAAACAATTAAATCGACTGCACATTGTACTCGATGCCCTAGTGATTATTATCAGTTATCTGGGGTCGTGGTTTTTTCTGTTTGGTGAGCGACCGACAACAGGGGTCTTACTGCCACGCTATTACTTTTTGACCTTGATTGCCATTGTACCTGTGTATATTGCACTCAATGGAATCTTTGGACTCTATGCACCAAAGCGAGTGTCGGGTAGGCGAAGAGAAATTGCCAATATTTGTAAGGCAAATTCGATTGGATTTTTGCTTTTTACCTTGATTTTATTTTTAGGTTCAAAAAATCCCTATATCTATCATTTTTCGAGAAAATTGACAGTTGTTTTTTATATTGTTTCAATTGTACTAGAGACGATCGAGCGAAATGGCATTCGCATTGTACTGCGTGCATTTCGTGCGAGGGGATATAATTTAAAGCATATCTTATTGATTGGCTATAGCCGAGCTGCAGAAAGTTATATTGATCGAGTGGCGGCCAATCCAGAGTGGGGCTATAAGATTAGAGGAATCTTAGATGATGACAAGGAGCGAGGATTTGAGTATAAGGGTGTGAGAGTGATTGGGGAAACGGGAAATCTTCGAGAAATTTTGAGTATGAATGTGCTCGATGAGATTGCAGTGACATTGGGACTGCGTGACTATGACCGTCTGGAGGAAATTGTCAATGAATGTGAAAGATCAGGCGTACACACAAAATTTATTCCCGACTATCACAATATTGTTCCAACTATCCCTTACACAGAAGATTTATTGGGATTACCAGTAATTAATATTCGCCATGTTCCATTGACAGAATTTCATCATGCGTTTATAAAACGCATTGTGGATATTTGGGGCAATCGTTGCCATTATTTTGTTTTCACCTGTGATGATTTTGACAGCTATTCTTGTGAAGAAAACGAGTAAAGGACCGATCATTTTTTCGCAGGAAAGGGTGGGATTACATAATCAGCCATTTCGTATGTACAAGTTTCGCTCCATGACTGTACAGGAAGAGAGTAAGGAAAAGAAGGGCTGGACAACAGCACATGATCCGAGAGTGACACCTGTGGGAAGATTTATACGAAAAACCAGTATTGATGAGTTGCCACAGTTATTTAATGTGCTCAAGGGGGATATGAGCCTTGTTGGGCCACGACCAGAGAGACCTTATTTTGTGGAAAAATTCCGAGATGAGATTCCACATTACATGATTAAACATCAGGTTCGACCAGGACTCACAGGTTGGGCTCAGGTCAATGGTTATCGAGGAGATACTTCGATTGCAAAGCGCATAGATCATGATTTATACTATATTGAAAATTGGACGATAGGGTTTGATTTTAAAATTTTATTTTTGACGATTTTTAAAGGATTTATTAATAAAAACGCATATTAGCGTCTGGTGGGAAGGAAGAAATGGAACAAGCCAATAGCAACAAAAAGAAGAGAATTTGGCCAAAGATATTGATATTTGCGATTGCTGAAGTCATTGTATTGGTTGGAATTTTTGCATATGCCTATTTTTTAAAGCAATACAATAAAATTCAAAGAATGAATATCGATGTGGAGGCAGTCACCAATAAAGAGCTTTCAAAGGAAAATATCAAGAAGATGCAAGGATACAAGAATATTGCGGTATTTGGTGTGGATGCCAGAGACAATACATTGGGTGCAGGAGTAAACTCAGATGTCATTATTATTGTCAGCATCGACCAAGACACGGGCAATATTAAGATGTGCAGTGTGTTTCGTGATAGTTATCTCAATGTGGGTGATAATAAGTACAATAAAATTAATAGTGCCTATTTAATGGGAGGACCTGAGCGAGCACTTCGTGCAATCAATCAAAACCTTGACTTAAACATTACAGATTATATTACCTTTAACTGGAAGGGTGTGGCGACAGCAATTAATATTCTTGGTGGATTGGATATTGACTTGACAGATGAAGAATTTCATTACATCAATTCCTATATTACCGATACGGTCAATGGAACGGGGATTGGCTCTGTTCAATTGGAGCATGCGGGGATGAATCATCTCGACGGAGTTCAGGCGGTGGCCTATGCGAGACTTCGCTACACAGATAATGACTTTGTTCGCACGCAGCGCCAGAGAAAAGTGATGGAAATGTGCTTTGAAAAGGCAAAGGTAGCAGATTTAAAAAAATAAAGAATGATTTGCTTGGCAATGTTCTCTCTATGGTGGCCACAAATATGACTTGGCAGGATGGACTGGATTTTTATTTCAAAAGGCAGACAAGTATCATATTTTTAGATACCAAAGGGATTCCCATTTTTCCAAAGGAGAAAAAGCGTATTGCGGGAAAGGGAGATTGCATTGTGCCCTTGACATTGGAGAGCAATGTTGTTCGACTTCATCAATTTTTTTGTTTGAGGATGAGGTCTATGATACTTCCACTACGGTGGAGCAAATTAGTGCGAGAATCTCAAGAGAAACAGGGAATGTATAAGGAAGGCAATTATAATAATGCCTATGGTGTGGGGGATGACTATGTTATTCCCAAGGCAAATTTTGGAGAGACAGAAGCTTCCACCTTTGCAGCTACACCAACAAAGAAAAAGAAAGACAAGAAAGAGGAGACATCGGCACAGGATACCGTACCTATACAGGAGAATTATCTTGAGGGCAATGCCAATGGCGGTGTGCGAACAGGTGTAGCTGAGCCAGAGGCTGAGCAGGTGGCACCGACAACAGAAGAAACAAAAGAAGATGACCCAAGGGCAGGAGCGGTTCCCACCGTTGTGCCACAGACGAAAGGGCATCGATAATGTAGATTGTGAGGAAGATTCTTAGAGGAGTCTTCCTTTTTTTGGTTATATTGTGCTATAATAACCACATATGAGAGTGAAAGGAGGCATAGAGTGAGAGAAATGAATCGACGATGGCATCGAATAATTGCAATGTTATTAGTCGTTGCCGTATGTATTAGTGTCTTGCCCATTCAGAGCTTTGCGGATGTCAGCGTATTGCCAGCCATAGTTACTGTTCCATTGACCAATAGCATTATGGGAGATGAGCCCTATCAAGAGGCCACATTTACCTACCAAATTACTGCCCAGTCTACGGATGCATTGGGGATTTCAAATTTGCCTATGCCTGCCGGAAGTGCACAGGATGCTCAAGAGAGTGAGGTCAATGTCTATGGCGGAACAACTACACAAATTCCAAGTATTGTCTTTACAAAGCCGGGAAATTATACCTATAAAGTGAAGCAGGTTCGGGTTTCAGATGAAGGGTATGAGGGAGACGGTGCAGAATATACATTGATCTTTCATGTTACTCAGGCACAAAGAGAACTTGGGCTAGAGAAAGAGCAGACGAGTGATCAGACGACATTGGAAGCGACAACAGAGATTCAAAAATTTGGAAATCGTGTGGAGGGATTGGTCTTTAATAATCGCTATACTCTGCCTAGATTTCAAGTGAGTTTCGATGTTGATGGAGCAAAGGATGTCATTGGGACGCAGAGTGTACGCTATGAAATGCTTGCAGAACAGCCTGATACGCCAGAAAAAGATGGCTATGTCTTCGGCGGTTGGATAGATGAGGCCTCAGGTCCATATAACTTTTTAACTCCAGTGACCAAAGATGTTCACTTGAAGGCAACCTGGGCAAAGGAAATGTATTTTGTAGAGTTTCGGGAGGATGTGTCGGCTGATGAACCTTATAAGGATGAGGTGCTATCAGCAGGGCGATATTCCTATGGTGAAAGTGTTGTTGCACCGCCAGTACCAAATCACAAACTGGGCTATAAGTTTAAGGGATGGAATAAGGACTTTAGCAATGTCAGTTCAGATATGTTGATTCGTGCGACCTATGAGCCAATTCACTATACCATTCACTACAATGCCAATGGTGGAAGTGGTCAGATGAGTGATCAGGATCGAACTTATGAGAGGCAAGAAAAGTTAAAGAGTAATGAGTTTAGCCATGGTGATGATATTTTTGTCGGTTGGGCAAAAAGTCCTGATGCACAAGTTCCTGACTATGCAGAAAATGCCAATGCAGTCAATCTGACAACAAATGATGGAGAGGTCATTCAGCTCTATGCAGTTTGGAAAAAAGTTGAGCCAGCAAAGGCGACATTGGAAGTAAGAAAAGAGATTGACGGGGAGGTTCCTGCCCAAAAAGATATTTTTCACTTTACATTGATGGCAATGCAGACGGATGCAAAGAATGTGACCGTTATGCCAACGCCAGAGGGAACACAGAGAAGTTATAATTTTACCATCACAGGAGATAACAAAAAGACATTAAATCAGATTGTCTTTACAGAACCAGGAAATTACATCTATCAATTGACAGAGCAAGACGACGGTCTTCCAGGATATGTCGCTGATAAAAGTACCTATGAGATTCGCTACCATGTTGTGCAGGGGGAGCGAGGATTGACACAGACAAATGAAATCTATAAGGATGGAGAAAAAGTTGATGAGATTGTCTTTACAGATCACTATCGCTGTCCAAGATATCAAGTTAATTTTGACACTACGGGGGCAGATCAGACCATTGTGCCACAGATTGTTTTGAGAGGGAATCGTGTTGGCGTTCCCGATCCTACACCGACAAAAACAGGATATTCCTTTAATGGATGGCTGGACGCTCAGGGGGTGCCATATGACTTTACTCAGCCAGTGGAATCAGGAATGACTTTAAAGGCCGAATGGGTTCAACGGCAGTACCATGTGGAATTTCATGACGCACAGGATGCCGATGGAGATCATGCGGATGAGTTTTTGGATGAGGAACGAATAAAGGCCGGTGAGACAGCAGTAGCACCAAAAGCTGTGCCAAACAATAAGTTGGGCTATGTCTTTGACCATTGGGATACTAATCTTTCAGAAATTAAGGATGATACCATTATTCGAGCGGTCTATGCACCGATTAAGTACAAAATTATCTATGCACCGGGAGCAGAGGATGTGACGGGAAAGATGATTGATGGAACTTTTTCTTATGATGAAGATGGTGTCTTGTCAAAGAACAACTATGAAAGAGCAGGATATATCTTTAAAGGTTGGGGCAGAATCAAAGGAGGAAATGTTGACTTTGAAGATGGTGCCTCTGTGAGAAATTGGACAACAGTTAATCAGGATGAGATCACACTCTATGCCATCTGGGAAAAGTACCAATATGCAAAAATGCCATTATATACAAAGGCAGACCAGCGAGGAGTACTTGGAATAGAAACTGTGAAAACAGCAGGCAAAGTTGCGTTGGAAGATAATCAGATTATCTTTACACAACCAGGGGGAGTATATATATAATTTGTTTACCTTAGAAAATGGATATTACAGCAGGGCAGATGCCCAGTTCGTTTACACGGTTGTTGCGGATAAGGAAGGAAATCTCTCGGCCACAGTAAAGATTCAGTCAAGAGATGAAAGAGCACTTGATCGAGAGCAATTTTTCTATCAAGATATTCGCCAAAATGCAATGCCATTAAAGGAGGACAAAGAGGTGATCACGCCAACAGTCAATGAAGATGGCACAATTTTACCTGTGGCACTTAATCCACAGGTCGAGGCACCGAGTTCAAAAAGACCAGTGCAGGTGAATTTAAAGTCAGTGGTCTTTGTTGGATATGTTGAGCAAGTAAGAAAAGAAACAGAAGACGAGGAGTAAAAGGAGGTACATTATGGCAGTAAATTTATCAAAGGGACAAAAAGTTGATTTGACCAAGGGAAATCCAAATTTAAAGAAATTGATTGTTGGTCTTGGCTGGGATGTGAACAAGTATGATGGTGGTGCAGATTTTGACCTCGATGCATCCGCATTCATCCTTGGAGAGGATGGCAAGGTAAAGAGCGACAGCGACTTTATCTTCTATGGCAACTTAAAGCATTCTTCTGGAGCTGTGGAGCACACAGGAGACAACTTGACCGGTAGTGGAAATGGTGATGACGAGGTATTAAAGATTGATTTATCCAAGATGCCAGCAGACATTCACAAAGTAGACTTTACGGTAACGATCTATGAGGCTGAGGCACGTCATCAAAATTTTGGACAAGTAAGTAATGCCTACATTCATGTAGTGAATGAAGAGACAGGTGAGGAATTGCTCCGATTCGATCTTGGTGAAGATTTCAATTGAGACAGCATTGGTTGTTGCAGAGATTTATCGCCATGGCAATGAGTGGAAGTTCAATGCCATTGGAAGTGGATTCCAAGGTGGTCTATATGCATTGTGCAAAAACTTTGGTGTCAATGTATAATTAAGATGTAAGAATTGGGGATCGGTAATATAAATTATTGATCCCCAATTTATTTTTTGGAGAGAGTCATGTTTCAAACAACAATTAGAGTCAAACAGGAAGATTTGATGAGTGCAGTCAAATTGGGGGTATGGATCAAGGAGCCTTTACAAAATCCAACACAGGAGCAGGTGCAGAGTGTGCAAAATGCAATTCCAGGGATAAAGCTAAGAAGTGACCTTGAGAAGGCTCTCAATGCACGAACAGAGTTTTTAAAGGGAGTGAAGGGAGAGAGTATAGCAAAAAATCGCTATATTAAGTGGTTGTGCTGGCTCAATGGACCACTAAAAACTGCTCTCAATGCCAATGTCACCATTCTTTGTCTTGGCAGGCAAAGTCAAACCGTCATTGACCTTTTACAAATTTTATCCAGTGCCGGTTGCGATGTCTTTTATGTGGAAGATGAACATGCCTGCAAGGAAATTATTGAAAAATTGGCCTTTGAAGATCTACAAAACACAAAAATTATTAAGGTCAATGCGACCAATACATGGATTTTGCCCGATCCTTTTGTGGATATTTTAAAAGATCCAAAGGAGAGAGGAACGGATGAGCGATTATTTTATAATGCTTTCTTTCAGGTTATGGGAGTTTATAGCAAGGTCAGTTATCCCAATGATTTACTCAAGTTCTATCAAAATCTAAAAAAAGTCAATCGCCCAGTGATTGTGATTGAAGGTCGAATGCAGAGACCACGCCCAGAAGAAATTGAAAAGTTTGTCTTTGAGGGAAGGGATGTCTCATCCTTGTGGAAGGATGTGCAAAGAGGACTTCGATTTATTCAAAATGCAGAGCTTCAAGGAATTACGGAGCGAGCATTGGCAGAGCAAATGCAAGAAAAGAAAAATTGGCCATTTGGGAAACTAAAAAATTATGCTGTCAGCCTATTGGTGTGGTTAGAGAGATACCAAGACATCCTGTTTTCTGAGAAGATGGGCTGTGTGATTTTTTTTAATGGCTGTGATGATGCACTGGATATTGACTTTTGTAAACTTCTTGCGAGAATTCCAGTCGATGTGTTAGTACTCGATCCAAATCATCATAGGGGACGCATAAATGACGACATTATCTTTATTATTGAGGAGGATGAAAGACTGGAAATGCCTCATTTTCCTTCTGAAGAGGGCGTGATGCAAATGGCAACCACGGCCTATCACGCCAAGGAAGAGGCAAAGACCCTTCTCTATCAGGGAAGTGAACTCTATGATAAAGAACAGGTGCAGAAGGCATCTTCTGTTATTTTAAAGTCTGTCCATCAAGAAATTCTTGAACTTTGGAATGTGGACGAGCGCCATCGTCCTTATTTTTATGGAGATGATCAAAGCATTCGTATGCCAGTAATTTTTTCAAAAATTTCTGGGGTAATGGAAGCAGATGTGGAGCGATATTGGGAAGAGATTCGCAGTCTTCGAACAGAAAATACATGGATTGTTGATGGACGGAAGGGCTTGTGGAAGGCCAGTGATGAAATTCATTCTGGACTTTTGCAAATTTTTGTAAAGAATGGGAAGCTAGACCGAAAGATTATTCAAAGCAATGTTCATTATCACTATGGAATGTTGCGAGAAAATTTGCAGGAACATATTTTGGATAAAGTTGAGATGATGATTGCTCAAAAGATGATCAAATCTTTGTCGGGAATGGATGTCACAGGACAAATTGTTCGGGTGTTACTTAGTTTAGATCAAGAATTGCTTCGAATGATTCAAAAGATGGATTTTGTTGGAAAAAATCCAAAGCTCGTCTATGTCAAGACAGATGATAAAGTTCCACCAATAGAAGATGCGATAGTTTTATTGTTTTTAAGTCTTTTGGGCTTTGATGTGCTCTGTTATATTCCAACAGGATATCAAAGTGTAGAAAAGTACTACACGAAGCCATTGCTTGAAGAATGTGTGATTGGAGAATATATGTATGACCTTTCCTTTGCGGATATGGAGAAGGGAGAAAATATTTGGAAGAAAATTATGCAGAGATTGAAGCATTGACATCAAAAATTTATGTCTTTGACACAAGAAGCATTATTGAGTTTGGCAAGGAGCCAGCACAGCACTTAGCTGAAGAGACCGAAAAAGTTGTGCAAATGCTTTCAAATGCTAACGAGAGTAACCCAGATGATTTTTTGGAGAGATTGGAAAAAGTAATGGGTGAAATCAACAAAAAAGAAGAGAGTAAATTTTTTTGGTGGAAAAAAAGCAGAGAAGATGAGACGAAAAAATATGAGCGTATTGGCAGAGAAATTGAGGAAATCTATATTGGGTTTCGTCAATATGAGGAGGAGCAAAGACGCTTACAAAGGAGTTACCAGCTCCTTATTCTATCGAATCAAAGGGCACAAAAAGAATTAAAAAAGTATATCCTTGCAGCAAAAAAGGGATGTGAAGAAATCTTAGCTGCAGTCAATACGGTGCCCAAGGAAGATCAAGCCACACTGTATAATGCTCAAAATTTGTTGAATAGAAGAATTCAAGACCTACAAATTGGAGAAAATCTTGCTCTTCAAACTATTCCAATGCTGGAGATGATGGGGTATAATAGTAAAAATCTGGTGGCTAGCATTCACAGTGCCTTTGTGGTTACACTGCCTGTTTTTAAGGAAGAGCTAAGGCGTGCTATACAACAAAAACGCAGTCGCTTGGAAGTAGATAGTGGAGTGATTGTCAATGGAATTGAAAAGACAAGGCATATCAGGGAGACAATGCAAGAAAATCAGAAAAAGAGTCTGCAAAAGTTAGAGGACATATGCAGAAAAAATCAATAGGAGGGAAAGGATATGGCAGTAAGTTTACAAAAGGGACAAAAAATTAATCTGACAAAGGATAATACAGGTCTTAGTAAGATTATGGTTGCTCTTGGTTGGGATGAGATTAGTGCGAGTAAGGGATTTTTTGGCAAGATATTTCAAAGTTCAGATATGGACTGCGACGCATCAGTTATTTTACTTCGCAATGGCAAGTTCCAAGCAAGAGAAGACCTTGTCTATTTTGGAAATTTGAGACACAAGTCAGGGGCCATAGTTCATCAGGGAGACAATCTCACTGGTGGAGGAGAGGGCGATGATGAGCAGATTATGATTGATCTTTCACAAGTGCCAAAGGATGTCGACCGCCTCATTTTTGTTGTCAACATCTACGAAGCTCAGCAAAGACATCAGCACTTTGGTATGGTCAAGAATGCGTTTATTCGTGTGGTGGATCAAAGAAACAACAAGGAATTGGCACGCTACAACCTGACAGATGATTGCTCAAATATGACGGCACTGATCTTTGGTGAAGTCTACAGGCATGATGGGGAGTGGAAGTTTTCCGCCATTGGTCAGCCAACACAGGATAAGAGTTTGAGTGAAATTCTTAATCGATTTAAATAAAATAAGAGGATAGAGGAAAAGATGATAGAGCATAAGGGTTTAAATGACAAAGAAGTCGAAGAGTCCAGAAAAAAATATGGTTCTAATGCCATTCCAGACTCCGAACCAACCACGATGTGGAAGGAATTTTTGGAGACATTTAAGGATCCAATGATTCGAATTTTGCTTGCCATTGTGGTGTTGATGTTAATTATGTTTGCACTTGGTTACGCAGAGATTTATGAGCCAATTGGAACCATTGTTGCCATTATTATTGTTGCGTTTGTTACGGCGAAGACAGGTGTGGCAAGTGATACAAAGTACAGAGAGCTAAAAGAAAGTAGTAAAAACGACGAATGTAAGGTCTATCGCAATGGTATGATTACCGTGATTGATGTCGATGATGTCGTTGTCGGAGATAAGGTGCTATTGCAATCAGGAAATAAAATTCCTGCAGATGGTGTCTTGATTGAAGGAAAAATGACCGTAGACAATTCCGCACTCAATGGTGAGGCCGAGGAGTGCAAAAAGGAAGCGACGGATCCTTCTTTTGAACTTACAGAAAATGTAACAGGTGATACATTCGTTGATCGCCACAGTCTATTTCGCGGTGCTGTTGTCTTTGATGGCGAGGGAATTTTAGACATTCGAAAAGTTGGATTGAAGACAATGATGGGAAAGATGGCACAGGAGATGCAAGAAGACGAGCCGGATTCCCCATTGAAGGTAAAGCTTGCAAAGTTGGCCAATCAAATTTCAACTTTTGGATATATCGGTGCAATTGTAATTGCTGTCTTGTATATGATTAACTTTATTGTCAGAGCAGGGGGCGTTGGCCCATATCTTGCACAGGGGTGGCCAGTTGTATTAGAAAATGTCATTAACACAGTGTCCCTTTCTATTTTAATTATTGTATGTGCTGTGCCAGAGGGATTGCCACTAATGATTTCTTTGGTATTGATGCAAAATACAAGCAAGATGTTAGCTCACAATGTCTTGGTAAGAAAGGCCGAGGGTATTGAGACGGCAGGTTCTTTAAATATCCTTTTTAGTGATAAGACAGGAACCATCACCAAGGGAAGATTGGAAGTTGTTGAGTTTTTCCTTGGAAATGGCATGAACATTGAGCTCGACAAGATGAGTAATTACAGTGCCATCAAGGGAAATATCGACTTTGCCATTGGTAAGAACTCACAATCTCTATTTGATGCCAATCACCAGGTTATCGGTGGAAATGCCACTGATCAGGCGTTGATGAAGTTTTTGGGCGAAACAACCTATCATACGCTGGAAAGTGATGAGAGATATCAAATCAGTGATATGCAATCCTTTAATTCTACGAATAAGTTTAGCCAATCGAGAATTGATGCACTTGGAAAGACATTCTATAAGGGTGCACCAGAGAGACTTTTAAAGGCAACAAAGTACTTGGCAGAAGATGGCACAGTCAAGACCATCGACAAGGAAGCACTCAATCGAAAGATTGATGAACTCGCTGAAAAGGCTATGCGTGTTTTGGCCTTTGGCTATTCAGAAAAGCCTATGGTGAAAAATGAAATCAACGATGACATTGTCCTTATTGGTCTTGTTGGTATTCGAGATGATGTTCGTGCAGAGGCAAAGGAAGCTATTGCACAAGTAATGAGAGCAGGAATTCAGGTCGTTATGATTACAGGTGACCGCCTAGAGACAGCAGCTGCTATTGCAAAAGATGCAGGTCTACTTAAGAAAGATACAGATAAAGTTCTTTCCTCTGCCATTTTAAATGAGATGAGCGATGAAGAAGTCAAAAAGATTATTCCTGATATTCGTGTAATTGCTCGAGCACTTCCTACCGATAAGTCAAGAATGGTACGACTTTGCCAAGAGATGAACTTAGTTGTTGGAATGACAGGAGATGGTGTCAATGACTCGCCAGCTCTAAAAAGAGCCGATGTTGGCTTTGCGATGGGAAGCGGAACAGAGGCGGCAAAGGAAGCAGGAAAGATTGTTATTCTCGATGATAACTTTAGATCCATCAAGGATGCCATTCTCTATGGTAGAACGATCTACCACAATATTTTAAAGTTTTGTACCTTCCAGTTGGTCATCAATGTTGTGGCCGTGATTGTCAGTGCAATTGCCCCATTTTTTGGTGTTGTAGAGCCACTGAAGGTAACCCACTTGTTGTTTGTCAACCTTGTTATGGATAGTCTTGGTGCGATTATGCTTGGAAATGAGCCAGCACTCGATACCTACATGCAGGAAAAGCCTCGTGTAAGAGATGAGAGCATTATTAGCAAGAAGATGATGAGTCAGATTCTGATTATGGGTATTTGGATGACGATTGTCAGCTTTATCTTCTTAAAGGCGCCATTCTTTGCTGGTATGTTTAAAAGTGATGAGCAACATAAGACGGCCTATTTTGTATTCTTTATTCTCGCTGCACTGTTCAATGGATTTAATGTGCGAAGCGAAAAGTATGCCATCTTTGATCGACTCGATGAGAATCCAGGATTCCTTCGTGTAGAAGCATTGATTATTGCTGTACAATTTTGCATTGTCAATGCAGCACTCATTCCACTTGCTCCATTCCAGTGGATTGGACAGATGTTTAGCTGTGTGCCATTTGGCATTCAGGGATGGATTACCGTAATTATTTGGCTGCGACAATGATTCCAGTCGATTTAATCCGCAAGTCCTTGACAAAGTAATAGAGTAAGAATCCATCAAAACGGATGAATGAATCACATAACATAAAAGACAGAAAAGAGCTTGTAGCACAATGTGTTACAGGCTCTTTTTTCACGAATTCGTCAATGGAAAGACACGAATCTATCAATAGAAAGACACAAATTCAACACAAAGCCTTTGTATACTCTAGGCATAGTTAAGAAAGAACAAACGAAGTGGAGAGGAGTTTGATTATGGATAACAAGAACATTTTTGATCATGAGAATATAGAAAATACAGAGAACACACAGAATGTGGAGAATACAGAGGAAGTAAATCATATCACAGAGGATATTAGTGATTTTGAGGATGCGGGAATGAGCGCATACGAAAAGGTCAGCAAGGAAATAGAAAAAGAGAAGGAAGAACGGGCAAAGGAGGAAGAAAAGATGGCTGATAAGCAAACAGTGGAGCAAGAAATTGAAAAAGATATTCCAGTAAAAAAGGTTAAGTTTAAAAAGAGAAATTCTTTTGCAAAGAGAGCGGTTGCATTGGTTGCTTCAGCAGCAGTCTTTGGCTGTGTAGCTGGTGGAACAATGGTTGGTGTCAACAAGGTTGCACAACAGACAGGATTTGTTTCCTCAGGAAAGAAGGTTGCACTTGGAAGTAATCTTGCATCCACTGGAGATGTAAATAGTGCAACAACTACAGCAACTACAGAAAATGATAGCACAACAACTTCTACACTTGGAAGTACCGCAGATGTATCGAAAATTGTAGAAAAGGCAATGCCATCCGTTGTGGCGATCAATGGTACACAGACTGTGAAACAACAGAATGTATTTGGTCGCTCCCAGTCCTATCAAGCGGAGTCCAGTGGTTCAGGTATTATTATTGGAGAAAATGATGAGGAACTTTTAATTGTCACCAATAACCATGTCATTGCAGACACAGATTCTTTGAGCGTTGTCTTTGTGGATAACAAGGAAGTAAAGGCCAGCGTAAAGGGTGGAGATGCCGACAATGATATTGCAGTCATTTCTGTTAAACTCTCCGATATTCCAGAGGAGACAAGAAAGAGCATTACATTGGCAAGTATCGGAAATTCGGACAATGTCAAGGTAGGTCAGGGTGTTGTAGCCATTGGTAATGCCCTTGGATATGGTCAGTCTGTAACGGTTGGATATATCTCTGCACTCAATCGTGAGGTAAAGACAGATGTCAATACTTCAAAGTCTTTGATGCAGACAGATGCAGCGATCAATCCAGGAAATTCAGGTGGTGCACTCTTAAATATGAATGGAGAAGTCATTGGTATTAATTCAGCAAAGTATTCTTCTACACAGGTAGAGGGTATGGGTTATGCAATTCCAATTTCTAAGGTTCAAGATATTATTACAGCTTATCAAATAAGCCAACCAGAACCGTTGTTGCCGAGGACAAGCAGGGGCTTTTGGGTATTCAGGGACAGGACATCAATGATGAGATTTCCAAGGCCTATGATATTCCAAAGGGTGTGTATGTCTATAAGATTGTTGAAAATGGAGCAGCAGCAAAGTCTGAATTGCAGGAAAAGGATGTGATCACAAAGATTGATGGAGATAGTGTAAGCAATATGGAAGGCTTGAAGAAGAAGCTGACCTACTATGCAAGTGGTGAGAAAGTAACCTTGACCGTACAGCGATTAAATGGAAGTAAGTACGAGGAAAAGCAAGTAGAAGTTACATTGGGATCAAAGGCAGATATACAGCAGTCGTCTGGTACAGAAGAAACACAAAAGAATAGAACAAATGATGGTGCAACTGCACCAGAACAAGGTCAAAGTGATGATCAGAGTGGATTAGAAGATCCATTTGCACAGTTCTTTGGAAACTAGAAAAATCCACTTCTAGCACTTGAATGTGATGGCAGTTGCTATGTGGTAGAAGAATAGAATAGGGACTTTTGGAGTTTGGATAAACTTTGAAGGTCCTTATTTTTTCTGTTTAGAGCAAGGAAGAACGATGGCAGGGATCAAAGTTAACGCTTGTTGACAAAGGAGAGATTTTGCAATAAAATAAGCATATTAAACCTATATAAATAGTATGCAAAAGGCGGAGGCAAAATGAAAAAATATAATATCGAGACGCTTTGCGTTCACAATGGACAAAATATCACGGATGATCATGCATTTGGGGCAATTTCTGTGCCAATTTATCAATCAGCAACATTTGCTCATCCAGGAATTGGACAGACCACGGGCTATCATTACACGAGGGAGAGCAATCCAACCAGAACAGAATTGGAAGAGATAGTCAATACATTGGAGCATGCTTATGATACCGTGGCCACATCATCAGGAATGGCAGCACTGAGCATTGTGCTTGAACTTTTTGGCGAGGGAGATCACTTTGTATGTTCAGAGGACTTGTATGGAGGATCGGTACGAATTTTGACACCATTGGTGTAGAAAGAGGAAGAGAATTTTCTTATGTTGATACCACAGACTTAGCTGTAGTGGAAGCTTCAATCAAAGAAAACACAAAGGCCATTTATATTGAGACGCCAAGCAATCCAACCATGCAGGTGAGTGATTTAGTTGCTGTCTCAGAAATTGCAAAAAAGCATGGTGCACTTCTTATTGTGGATAATACATTTTTATCTCCATATTTCCAAAATCCGATTGATCTTGGTGCAGATATTGTAGTTCACAGTGGAACAAAATATCTAGGTGGACATAATGATACATTGTCGGGATTTTTAAGTGTCAATACAAAGGAACTTGCAGAAAAGGTAAGACTACTCTATAAAACGATCGGGATGCAGCTTTCTCCATTTGACAGCTATTTAATGATCAGGGGAATTAAGACTTTGGCTGTTCGCATGGAAAGACAACAGGAAAATGCAATGAAGATTGCCCAGTGGTTAAAACAAAATGACCGAGTGGAAAAGGTCTACTATGTTGGTCTTCCAGAGCATCCAGGATATGAGATTAACAAAAAGCAGGCAAGAGGATTTGGTGCAATGATTTCCTTTACCTTAAAGGACGAAAAGACAGCAAGAAAAATCCTTGAAAATGTCAAGGTGTTTAGCTATGCGGAGAGCCTTGGAGGAGTAGAATCTTTAATTACTTATCCAATGCTTCAGACACATGGAGATGTTCCAGTAGAAATTCGTGAGCGTCTTGGCATTACAGAGACATTCCTTAGAATGTCGGTAGGAATTGAAAATGTAGATGATTTGATTGCTGACCTTGATCAAGCCTTTGGCGAAAAGGAGTAATGTATGGAGAAATATAATTTTGATCAGATTATTGACCGCAGGGGAACAAATTGCTTAAAGTATGATTTTGCTGTGGAGAGAGGAAAAGATGCAGATGTGTTGCCACTTTGGGTTGCCGATATGGACTTTCAAGTGGCAGATGGGATTAGAGAAAGACTGCACCAAAGTGTAGAACATGGCATTTTTGGTTACAGTGAGTCAAAAGAGGATTACTATCAAGCTGTTGCAGGTTGGTATAGAGAAAAATTTCTCTTGGGAACCAAAAAAAGAGCTGGTTAGTAAAGACTCCAGGCGTAGTATTTGCAATTGCTATGGCTGTGCAGGCCTATACAAAGCCAGGGATGGGGTATTAATTCAGCAACCAGTTTATTATCCATTTAGTGAAGTCATTAAGGATAATGGAAGAAATATTGTGAATAGCCCACTGGTTCTTAGAGATGGTCAATATAAAATGGATTTTGAGGATTTTGAAAAGAAAAATTGTAGAAAATAAGGTGAAGTTATTTTTTTGCTTTGCAGTCCACATAATCCAGTGGGGAGAGTGTGGGATAAAGCAGAGCTGGAGAGAGTGGGAGAAATTTGCCTTCGTCACCATGTGATTGTCTTTTTCGGATGAGATCCATTCAGACTTTACTTATGGAAAGAAACATTTTGTCTTTTTCAAGTTTAAGACCAGAATTTGAAAAAAATTTCTATTGTGGCAACAGCACCGTCAAAGACATTTAATATTGCCAGTTTTCAAGTTTCCAATGTTTGGATTGCTGATGAAAAATTGAGAAATGGATTTAAAAGAGTAAAGAGTAGTGCAGGATACAGCCAGCTCAATGGTCTGGGACTGGTGGCTTGTCAGGCAGCGTATGAGACAGGAAGAGATTGGCTTGATCAGGTAAAGCTCTATATTAAAGAGAATCTTGATTTTACTAGAGAGTATTTAGAGGAGCATTTGCCAAAATTAAAGTTAATCGAGCCAGAGGGAACCTATTTAATTTGGATTGATTTTCGTGCACTTGGTTTGAGTGAAGAAGAGAGAGAAGAGTTGATTTGTAAAAAGGCAAAGTTGTGGCTTGATAGTGGTGCGATTTTTGGTGTGGATGGTGAAGGATTTGAGAGAATCAATATTGCCTGTCCAAGAAGTGTACTCAAGGAGGCACTAGATCGATTGAGAGAAGTCTTTGGAAATTTATAGTATAGAGTGACATCGTCTATAGGTCAAAAAATAGAGCTAGCAAATCATGTTTGCAGCTCTATTTTTCTTGTATGCTGTGGACTTTATACGGGTTTGACTACGCCGACCAAAATATATCTTGCATCATCAAATTCATAACTACAGGTAGACAAAGTGACGAAGTGGTCACCAGGCTTTACAGAGTAGTGACTTTTGAATGTTGATTTTTTAATGGCGGAGTCAATCCACTTGTCAATACTTGCTTGATCAGAAAAATCCATCTGCCAAGCATTGTCATTGACATTGGCCACATAGGCGGCAACAAAGTGAATTTCATACTTTTGATTTGGTAAAACGAGCATACCTGTGGGATGAACCTCATAGTAATCTTGGGAGTCATAGCTTTGTAAGCCAGCAAACATCGATCCATTTTTCATATGATGACCGTAGATAATGGTATTGACATCAGAAAAGTCAGTTTTGTTTTCATAATCCCAGAAAATACTCCCAGCAGCATTTTGCTTTTTATTTACCATATGATTGAGATAGAAATCGTTATCACTGCCTTGGACGACAGGGTAATTAATCTTGGTACCTTCGATTTTAATCCAGGCCTTTACATCAGAATTGATATTGCTGAGGGCAGAAAAATCGACGGATGGCCAGTGATTGACTACAGGAGTGAGTTCTTTTTTGGTTGTCTGCTCCTCCTTTTTTGCATTCGCATCCTCATCAGCATGATTAACTGTCTCTTGTTCTATAGTGGTTGTCTCTTCAATGCTTTCGTCTTTGACAAATTGTTCCATATTTTTGTATGTACTATCCCCTTGGAGATATCCATAGATGTGGGGAGCAGCACCAGCGATTCCAATGACAATCATTACAATGGAAACAGCCATAATAATGTTGCTGAGTAGTCTCTTGCTCATAAACTCATCCTTTAATCTCTATTCTGTATCTTCTTCCTTGTCTTGAACTTCAGTTTCACTCTCTTTTTTGACTGGAGTTACAGGAATGTAATTGCGGTCTTCATTGCTTTCGACATCCTCATCATCTTGATTCTCAAAGTCTTCTAGATCATGGGAAAGTTCCTTGTGGAAGTTTTTGTACTGTAATACATAAGCAATACCAGCAGCAATCGCTGTAGCAACAATGGTAAAGCCAATAAAGTGGCGTAATTTCTTCATTATTTCTTCTCCTTTACTTTTTTATTCTGTGCTCTATTTTACTACAAAGTTTGGTTATGGTAAAGAGTGAGCTTAGTTGTAGGGAGGTAAAAGCTGTGATAAAATTGTAAAAATTAAAGGAGAGAGAATGGTGAAAAGAAGAGTTTTTTATCAAATGTTTTTGTTTACTACATTGTTTGGGATTGTGGGGCTTTGTGGCTGTCAAAAGAAGTTGCGTTCAGAAAAGGATCGAAATTTGAGTGCGATTGAGGAAGCACAGGTGATGATTGAAAGTTCTATGGCGGAATCTAGGAGTGCAGAGAGAGAGAGTCAGAGCAAATGGGCTGGTCAAACTGAAGGCGTGGATTATGATTTCACAAAGATGGGAACAGAGCTTATGCAGGATACAATAAAAGATGTGTTGAGCAATCCAAAGAAGTATGAGGGAAAGGTTTTTCGCATTCAGGGAGGATATGCACCGAGGGGAGAAAAAAATTACTGTGTGGTTGAAGATCTCTATAGTCTGTTGCCTGAGGGGATAGAATTTGTTGGAGATGTTGGAAGTATGGATCATTTGCCAAGTGAAGAGATGGGATTGAGGTGACAGGAACAGTAAAGCTCAGTGCCGAAGGAGGCAAGACAAAATATTTACTAGAAAATGCGGGAGTACAATGGAAAAAAATAGGGCATCATCACGAAGAATAGGTGTTGAAATTTTTAGGATTTATGGCATAATGTATACAAAGGGAAAAATAATTTCACAATAGGAGGGAAAGATGTTAAAGAAATACTTAGCCTATGCAGCAATTGCGATGAGTTTAGCAGGAACTTTGATGGGATGTTCAAAAGGTGCATCAACAAACAAAGAGACAAATTCATCAGCAGCAGAGACTACCACGGTGGCCAAGGATGCAGGCTCTAGCACAGACAAATTGGAAATTGTGGCAACGAGTCAGGACTATGTGCGTCTGTTTGACAAATTTACCAAAGACACCAATATTCAGACTGAGATGCTATCGATGTCTTCTGGAGAGGTGCTTTCTAAGGTTAAGGCAGAAAATGGAACACCAATGGCGGATTTGTGGTTTGGTGGCGGAATTGATGCCTTTATGAGTGCCAAGGAAGAAGGATTACTTGCACAAGTAAAATTAGATGCTGCGGATAGTTTAGCTTTAGAGTACAAAGACCCAGATGGCTATTGGTATACCAAGGGACTTACTATTGTTGGATTTATTGTCAACAATAATGTATTGAAGGAGAAGAATTTGACAGCTCCAGCTAGCTGGGCGGATTTAATTAAGCCAGAGTATAAGGGACAGATTTGATGTCCAATCCTGCAATTTCAGGAACAAACTATGGTGTAGTCAATGCAATGTTACAGGTTAAGGGCGAAGATGAGGGCTGGAAGTATTTGACTGCGCTCAATGAAAATATTGACTTTTATTCTAAACGAGGTGGAGATCCAAGAGAAAAGACAGCGGCTGGAGAGGTGGCCATTGGTATCACTCCAATGGACAATAAGACAGCAAAGCTGGCAGAGGAGCAAAATTGCAGTTTAGTTTATCCAAGTGATGGAATTCCATATGTGCCAGAGGGGGTGGCTGTATTTAAGGGAGCAGCACATCAAAAGGAAGCAGAGAAGTTTTTAAATTGGCTCTATAGTGATGATGAAAACTTAAAATTGCTTGCAGAAATTGATGGAAAAGATACCATTAAGGTAGTAAAGCCAAGCATTGAGGGATTGAACTTGACTTTTGACACCAATACATTATTAAAAGAAGATTTATCGCTCTTTGGAAAGAATAGAGATGCCATTCTGGCCAAGTGGGATACCCTTGCTGGGGCAAAATCAGAGAAATAGTGTCCATGAAGAGAAGATATATTTTTTCTGATGGGATTGACCGATGCTTTCAGATGCTACTGATGGCATCGGTCGTTTTATTTGTTGCCTACCCACTTTTATTGGTCTTTTTCCGTCCCTTAAGCAGTTATCAAAATTTGTGGCAGGAAAATCGAGTGTTATTGGGAAATAGTGTATATACAGCGGTATTCTCGGCCACATTTTCCACAATAATTGCTCTTATGATTGCCATCTATGTGGGCAGTGCACATCAAAAAATTCAAAAATTTTTTCAAATACTCTTTGTGATGACTTTGGTTTCACCGCCGTTTATTGGGGCATTGGTCTATATACAGCTGTATGGTCGAAGAGGAGTGATCACCTATATGCTCCTTCATTTGCATCTCAATCCCTACAATCGATGGGGAATTATTAGTATGCAGACTATACATTTTGTGGCACTGAGTACGCTCCTATTCATACAATATCTAAGAAGAATGGAGGTCAGCATTTTAAAAGCGGCCAGAGGGCTTGGAGCGAGTTGGAGGGAATGCTTTTATCAAGTGATCCTTCCTCTACTTGGCCAGTGATTGCTGTGGCATGGATTCTTTCCTTTATGCGGTCATTGTCTGATTTTGTTACACCTGCAGTGATTGGTGGAAATTATAATACACTGGCAGCAGAAATTTATATGCAAATGATCGGCTATGCACGCCTTGATAAGGCGGCAGCAATGAATAGTTTACTCGTAGTTCCTGCTATTTTTTCTCTTTTTCTCTATCTCTACTTGATGAAAAAGGGAAATAAAATCTATGGTGTGGACGGACGGGTGGGCGGTGAGCTCTTAGAATGGCTTCGTCCAGAGAAAAAATGGAGATATTTTTTTGGTCTGGTGTCTATTTTTTATGCCATCTTTATGGCATTACAATATCTTTGTATTTTTGTTATGGGTTTTTTAAAGTCAAAAAAGGGAAGATATTATTTTACACTTGACAATCTTCAAAAACTTTTGGGCTATAATATCAAAAGCTTTTGGGTGAGTATCAAAATTGCACTGGTGGTTGCTGTTGTAGGAACATTTTTTGCTCTCTTTTTTGCCTACTATGTGGAAAAACGAAGGGGATGGCTAAAGAAGGTCATTTATTTTTTGGCAATGATTCCCTATGTCCTTCCAGGAACTTGTTTTGGTATAGGATATATTTTGGCATTTCATCATCAGCCATTGAAATTGACACAGACAGTGTATATTATTATTTTGAATATCCTCTTTCGACAATTGCCTGTGATTATTCAATCGGCAAGTTCATCATTGGCACAGATGAGTGAGAAGGTGGAGATGGCCGCAAGAGACTTGGGGGCGACAAAGATCGAGGTATTAAAAGATGTGGTGTGGCCAAGTTTAAAGTCAACATATATTACTGGTTTTGTCTACAATTTTACTGGAGCAATGACGACATCAGGAGCAGTGCTATTTTTAATTACCCCAAGATATAAGATGGCAGTCTATACGCTCTATGATGCCATCAATGCGGGAGAGTACGGTGTGGCTTGTTTGATGTCAGCAATGATTATTTTGGTGTCGGTGCTCGTTTCTTGGTTGGTCAATTCTATTTTGCGGGAGAGGATGTATGCTAAAAATACAAAAGATCAATAAGTTTTTTGGAGAGAAGCAGGTGGTCTGCGATTTTGACCTTGAAATGGAACAGGGGGAGATTGTATGCCTTTTGGGAGAATCTGGTTGTGGAAAGACAACGACCTTACAAATGATTGGAGGATTTTTAAGTCCAGATAGTGGAAAAATTGAACTCAATGGTTTGGATATCACAAGGCAACTGGCAGAGGAGAGGGAGATTGCCACTGTATTTCAGTCCTATGCCCTCTTTCCCCATATGAATGTGTTTGAAAATGTTAGCTATGGGCTGCGATTTCGAAAATTGAGTACAGCCGATCGCTTGGAAAGAGGGAAAAAGGCTCTTGAACTTGTGGGGCTTTTGGAGTTTTCTCATGCTCGCATACAGGACTTAAGTGGTGGGCAGCAACAGAGGGTTGCCTTTGCCCGTGCTGTCTGCATTGAGCCAAAATTACTGCTTCTCGATGAGCCATTTAGTAATCTCGATGCCAATTTGCGCAGGAGATTGAGAAAAGATTTAAAACAATTGCAGAGGAGACTGGGGATAAATATGATTTTTGTCACCCACGACCAGGAAGAGGCCATGGCATTGGGAGATAGAATTGCCCTGATGAGGGAGGGCAGGATTGTTCAAATTGGAACACCACAGGATATTTATCGCCACCCGAAAGATTTGTGGGTCAAAGAATTTTTTGGGCAAGTCAATCAATTGTATTGGCAGGATAAAGTTCACTATCTCTATCCAGAAGAGCTTTGTTTTGTGGATGAAGAAGGAATGTGGCAGGGAAGAGTGGTGGAAAAAGAATTTCATGGTGCATCTTGGGAATATCTTGTGGACACCGAAGCAGGGGAAATTGTAATTGGTGAAGAAGCAGATGTTGAGATTGGATCCTTTGTGTGCATCAATCAAAAGCTTGGGAGGGAAGAAAATGAAAATATTGAGTGTCACAGCACAGAAGCCAAATAGTACAGGTAGTGGTGTGTATTTGACAGAATTGATGAAGGAATTTGAAAAGCTTGGTCACAAGCAGGCCATTGTGGCAGGAATTTCGATGGGAGAAGAAATTGCTCTTCCCTTTGAGGCAAGTGTTTACCCTGTACAATTTATGAGCAAGGATTTGCCCTTCCCTGTTTGCGGAATGAGTGACGAAATGCCCTATACTTCCACGAGATACAAGGATATGACAAGGGAAATGGTCTTTCAATTTAAGTCCATCTTTTTGCGTGAACTAAAAAGGGCAATGGATGAGTTTTGCCCTGATCTTATTTTTTGTCATCATCTGTATTTATTGACAGCAATTGTTCGAGAGGCCTTTCCTGAAAAAAAAATCTATGGATTTTGCCACAACACAGATTTACGTCAAATGCAGAGTCATCCTCTGGAGAGAGAATTTATAAAAAATCAAATTAAGAAATTGGATGGCATTTATGTGCTCAGAGAAGAGCAAATTGAGCTGGTGGAAGAAATCTATGGAGCTGAGAGAAAAAAGATTTCTGTTGTCGGAATGGGCTATAATGCTGATGTATTTTTTGACCAGAAAAAGAGAGTGTCAGGGAAAAGAAAGAAGATTTTATTTGCTGGAAAGATTACACAAAAAAAAAGGTGTGGCTAGCTTGTTGCGGGCAATGCATTTGATGAAGGAAAAAAATGTGGAGTTAGAACTTGCAGGTGGAAGTGGAAATGCCAAGGAGTATCAAGAAATTTTATCTCTTGGTCGTGGCGAAAACATTACATTTTTAGGAAAACTGAATCAAATGCAGATGGCTGATGCTTACAATCAATCAGACATTTTTGTTTTGCCTTCATTTTATGAAGGGATTCCTCTAACAGTGATTGAGGCTATGGCCTGTGGCAACCGAGTAGTAATGACGGATTTGCCAGGGGTACAAAAGTGGATCAATCAAAATATTGAAAATCCAAATATTGACTATGTAAAGATGCCAAAAATGTATAGCATTGATGAGCCAGATCAGGAGGCTTTGCCAAAATTTGAAGAAGAGTTGGCCAAGGTGCTTGACCGAGCAGTGGGGAGTGATAGGATTAAGGCAACAGACTTGTCAAGAGTATCTTGGCGTGGGGTTGCACAAAAAGTTTTAGGGGGATGTAAAAATGATGAATTTAAGACAAATTGAAGCCTTTTATATGGTGGCAAAAAACAATAGCTTTTCAAAGGCGGCGCGGGAATTGCATTTGACACAGCCAACCATTAGTACGAATATTACAAATTTGGGAAAAGGAATTGGGCACGCCCTTATTTATTCGCAGTACGACCAGTGTTGCCCTCACAGAAAATGGGGAGAAACTCTATATTCAAGCCAAGCGCATTGTGGACGCAACAAAAATGATTGACCGCATTTTTGATCGGAAGCGGGAGAGAGAAATGCGAATGGAGATTGTCATTGCGGCATCCACTGTTCCAGCTCAATATCTTATTCCGCAGATTCTTTTAGAGGCGAGTAAGCAGGATAAGAGCTTACAATTTCGTTTAATTGAGTGTGACAGCGAGGAAGTGGCCAATAAGGTGGCCAATCAATTGGTCGATATTGGATTTGCAGGAAGTGTGATTGAAATCGCTATTGTAAATATTTGCCATTTTATGATGATGAACTGATTGTGGTAGCACCAAATAATCCATATTATCAAGGGATTCAGAGGGAACATCGAGATATTCGTTGGATTGAAGGAGAGAGGATTATTCTTCGAGAGGCAGGATCTGGAACGAGAAAAGAAGCGATGAGAGTGATGAAGCGATTGGGAATTGCGGAAGAAAATCTTAATATTGTGGCCATCATTAGTAATCCATTGACGCTTTTACAATCCATTGCAGGCGGAATGGGAATTACGGTTATATCAAAGCTGGCTGCACAAAAATACATTGAAGATGGCACGCTGCTTGGCTTTAGTTTGGGCGAGGGTGGGGCACATCGAGCGATCAGCCTCGTCTACAATAGCAAGGACAATATGAGTGAGTCCGCACAGCAAATTCAGCGTGCCATTGAAAGGCTCTATCCTTAGTGAAGAAGAACATCCTCTAATGAGGGATCTTTTTCAAAGAGCTTGACTGCATAGGAGCAGATCGGAAGAATTTTGACATTGTTCTTTCTGGCTGCGTCAATTAGGCAATAGACTAATTGCTTGGCAATACCTTGTCCACCATAGGCTTTGTCCACCTCCGTGTGTTCAATGGACCAAGTGCCAGCGTTTAAGGTGTAGTTGCACTGACCGATCAGTGCAGTGCCATCATATGCGGCACTTCGTTGATTTTCTTGTTCATAAATAATGGTCATTTTGTACCTCCTCTAAAAAATGCACATATATTTTGAATTATATAATGTTTTTTTGTAAAAAACAATGGTATAATAAGAAGAAATACAAAAAGGAGGGCTTTTTATGGTCACAGCAGTGTTATTTGATATGGATGGTTTGATGTTTGACACAGAAGTATTGCACTACCATGGATGGAAGATGGCAGGAAAGAGACAGGGATTTGAGCTCCCTCATGACCTTTTGATGAGAGTAAAGGGAAGTGCAAAGAATATTGGAAATGCAATGCTAAGAGAGGCTGTGGAAGGATTTAATCCAGAGGTGGCAAGAGAAGAAAAGACGCAATATGTACTTGATTATATCGACAAGAATGGAGTGCCTGTAAAGCCAGGGCTTGAAAAATTATTGCAATTTCTCAATGAGCGAAAGATTAAATGTGCCGTGGCATCATCGACAAAGGAAGAGTTAGTCAAGAAATTTCTGGAAATGACGAACTTGACACAGTATTTTGACACGTTGGTTTGTGGCGATAGGGTTACTCATGGAAAGCCAGCACCCGATATTTTTTTGGAGGCAGCTAGAATGGTTGGTGAAGATCCAACAAATTGTATTGTGCTCGAAGATTCCATCAATGGAATTCAAGCTGGTCATGCTGCGGGCTGTCATGTGATTATGGTTCCTGACCAGATTCCGGCGACCGATGAACTTAGAGCGATGACCGATCGAGTTATTGGTCGACTTGATGATTTGATTGACATTTTTGACGAAATTTAGGAAGTGTCTTGATTTTTGAAAAAAAATATCATACAATAAGAAAAATAAATACTTCAGGGCGGGGTGCAAGTCCCCACCGGCAGTAAAGTCTGCGAACTGCTTTGGCAGCTGATCTGGTGCAATTCCAGAACCGACAGTGATAGTCTGGATGGAAGAAGATTGGTATACACAAGACATAGGCCCTAGTTTAAGTACTAGGGTCTTTTTGGTGCCTTCCCTGGAAAGGAGGAAAAATGGGTAAGTTTTTTAGTGCAATTATGGAAAATCTTGTATTTTTCACAGAATTTTTGGGCATTGTTGTCGCAGTATTTGTCCTGGCCTATGTTTTAGAGCGGTGGAGCAACAAAAGGACAGGGTACAGTGGAAAGATCATCACGACAAAGAAGATCGCGATGGTCGGTGTGTTTGCGGCGGTAAGTACCATTGCGATGATGTTTGAGGTTCCTATGCCATTTGCACCAAACTTTTATAAGATTGATTTGTCAGAGGTTCCTGTTATGATTGTTACCTTTGCCTTTGGACCAGTGACGGGTGTATTGACCGAGTTTTGTAAAATTTTGCTTAAAGTAATTTTTAAGTCAACATCGACGGCATTTGTGGGTGAACTTGCTAATTTTGCTGTGGGTTGTAGTTTGTTAATTCCTTCCAGTGTCGTTTACCTGATGAGAAAGAATCGCAATCACGCATTGATTGGAATGGTAGTGGGAACACTTTGTATGACTATCTTTGGCTCAGCCTTTAATGCCATCTATTTATTGCCAAAGTTTGCACAGCTTTATGGCATGCCATTGGATAATTTAGTACAAATGGGAACAGCGATTAATCCATCCATTCATTCAGTGACAACGATGGTACTCTTTTCTGTTGCACCTTTAAATTTAGTTAAGGGCGTGGCGGTATCTGTGGTGACCCTTTTACTTTACAAGAAGTTGAGCGTTATTATTAAGGCAGATTATGTGGATATAAAAAAATAGAAAGGCAACGATTGCCTAGTTATGAGCAAAAAAATAGAGGGAGAGTTTTCAAGTTAGCAATTGATTTGGGAACTCTCCCTTGGAATATACTGAAAAAAATATAGTTTCCATTGCAATTTTTTTCGCTAAAATTCTTATAATATCAATATTTCAAGTATAGAAAGATAGAAAGGCGGGGATGCATATATGGATAAAGGAAGAGAACTTGTCAATAATATTGCAGAGGCCGGGGAATTGGAGAGACCAGCGGATTTTACTGATCCCGATATACTCTATAAGGAGTTGATTCGAAAGGTCGAAGGTTCGCACTCAAAAAAACAGAACTTGCTGTTATTGATAAAGCATATAATGTGGCCAAGGATGCGCATAAGAATCAAAAGAGAAAATCTGGAGAGCCTTATATCATCCATCCAATCTGTGTGGCTATTATTTTGGCAGAGCTAAATATGGATGCACAGACTTTGGCTGCGGCGTTGATGCATGATGTAATTGAGGATACCGCCTACAGCTATGAGGATTTGGAGAAGATGTTTGGCAAGGAGATTGCCAATCTTGTAGACGGTGTGACCAAGTTGACAAAGCTTTCGCTGACAGAGGATCGAGTGAGCATACAGGCTGAGAACTTGAGGAAGATGTTTTTTGCGATGTCAAAAGATGTGCGTGTGATGATTATTAAGCTTGCAGATCGACTCCACAATATGCGTACATTGCAATATCAGCCGCCCAATAAGCAAAAAGAAAAGGCGAGAGAGACCATGGAAATTTATGCGCCGATTGCACAGAGATTGGGGATTTCAAAGATTAAGGTCGAGCTGGATGACTATGCGCTTCGCTATCTTCAACCGGAAAAGTATGAGGAGCTTGTCAGAGGCATTGACCTTGAAAAGAGTGATAGACAAAAATTTGTCAATTCGATTGTCGATGAGATTTCTGCGGCCCTAAAAGATGCCTACGTTAAAGGGGAAGTGAAGGGAAGGGTAAAGCATTTCTTCTCTATTTATAAGAAAATGACTAGGCAGAATAAGACATTGGATCAAATTTATGATTTATTTGCTGTGCGAGTCATTGTCAAAGAGGTCGCAGAGTGTTATCAGGCACTTGGAATTGTTCATCGCTTGTATCGCCCAATTCAGTCTAGGTTTAAGGACTATATTGCAGGACCAAAGGCCAATCAATATAGCTCTATTCATACTACAGTGATGACCGAAGATGGTAAACCATTTGAAGTACAAATTCGAACCTATGAGATGCACAGAGTGGCGGAATATGGTATTGCCGCCCATTGGAAGTACAAGGAAGATGGAAATGGTGCAAGAGTTATTGACTTGACTGACCAAAAGATGAATTGGTTGCGAGAAGTCTTGGAGACGATGGGCGATGTCAAAGACAATATTCAATTTTTAAAGCAGATCAAGGAAGAATTTGATTTATTGTCAGGAAGAGTCTATTGTTTTACACCACAGGGCGATGTGAAGAGCCTGCCTTTAGGCTCAAATGTCATTGATTTTGCCTATTCGATTCATTCGGCTATTGGAAATAAGATGGTGGGAGCAAAGGTCAACGGAAAGTCTGTTCCCATTGATTATGTCATTCAAAATGCCGATCGAGTTGAGGTGCTTGTCTCTCAAAATTCTACAGGGCCAAGTATGGATTGGTTGAGAATTGTGCATACCGTTCAGGCAAAGAACAAGATCAATCAGTGGTTTCGAAACCAGTCAAAGGAAGAAAATATTGCTCGAGGTAAGGAATTACTTGAAAAGGACAGCAGAGCAAAGGGGATTGAGCTTGCCAAAATCAATCGGCCAGAGTTTCAGGAAAAGGTGCTCAGAAGGTATTCGATTCAGGGATGGGATACCCTGCTTGCGACTGTTGGTCGAGGTGGATTGAAGGAAGGTCAGATTGTCAATAAGCTCTTAGATGAGTACAAGAAGTCACAAAAGAAAAATATGACAGACGAAGAGCTGATCAAGAGCATCAAAGAGGCGACAAAAACTCCTGACAAAGTAAAGATTCGAAAGGCGAATAATGGTGTCATTGTCAGAGGAATTGAGGGAAATGTGGCGATTCGATTGATGCGCTGTTGTATGCCAGTGCCAGGTGATGAAATTGTTGGTTTCATTACAAGGGGGCATGGCGTATCGGTGCACCGAACAGATTGTGTCAATATTATTCATCTTCCAGACAATGAAAGAGAGCGTCTAATTCCTGTGGAGTGGCAAAGTCTCAAGGAGACCATAGAGACCTATAGCGTGGAAGTATTGATCTATGCACAAAATCGTACAGGCATTTTCCTTGATATCAGCAAGGTGTTTTCAGAGAAAAATATTGATATCAAATCACTCACATCAAAGGTGAGTAAACAAGAAATAGCGACGATGAAGATTAGTTTTGATGTCAAGGGAACAGAGGAACTTCGTGTATTGCAGGCCAAGCTTAGACAAGTTCCAGGTGTGATGGATATAGAAAGGGCAACAGGATAATGAAAAAATTAGAGTTTTTAGTTCAAGTGCTCGGTATGGTGGGAACCAATACCTATACTTGTTTTCATAAAGAAAACAGAGAATGCATTATTGTTGACCCAGCAGATGAGGCATCAGAGATTATGAAGCAAATTTCTCAAAATCATCTGCTGCCGAAGGCAATTTTTTTGACTCATGGACATTTTGATCATATTCAGGCTGTCGATGAGCTCAGAAAAGAATATGGCATCAAAGTCTATGCAAGTGCAGAAGAAAAGTCCTTGCTTGAAGATCCTAATGCCAATGCTATTTGGGACTTTGTTCACCAGAGAAAAAAGGTGGTTGCAGATGAGTACCTCAAAGATGGGGCAAAGATTTTTTTCCTTGATTGTGAGTGGGTGATGATGGCAACACCAGGACACACAAAGGGATCTTGCTGTTATTATTGTGAGAGCGAGGATATTTTGTTTTCTGGAGATACCTTGTTTCGTGAAAGCTATGGAAGAGTGGATCTTCCAGGCGGTTCGCAGATAGAGATTGAAGATTCCATCCGTGGGAAGTTATTTCAACTGCCTGAGAGGACCTTGGTTCTTCCAGGACATGGTGGTGCGACAACGATAGAATACGAAAAGCTGCACAATCCATTAGCAGCAAATTGAGGCAGAAATGATTGAAATACTACTAAAGGATGTCTTGTTTGAACAAGACATCCGAGAATTGCTGATGGCTTTTTATCCAGGGGAGGAGTTTATTCACGAATCTGGAGCAAAAGCCTTTCTTACTTTTTGGGCGGAGCATTTGGAAGATCACTATAGAGCCTTTCTTCGCTTTGGAGATGGAAGCAAAAGAGAGTTTACATTTAGGGAGCACACAGAGCGGATTGACACAAAGAATGAATTGAAGAGAAATTTGTATCAAATCTTGGCAGAGGAGACAGGAAAATCCCTGCCGTGGGGAACACTCACCGGGATTCGCCCAACTAAAATTGCAATGAAAATGCTCGAAGAGGGAAAGAGCGAAGAAGAAGTAAAAAGACATTTACAAGAGGTCTATTTGGTTAGCGATGAAAAGACAAAGTTGTGTATTTTGACAGCGAAAAGGGAAAGGGAAATTCTGGATCCTTTGGACTATCAAAATGGCTGGAGTCTATATATTGGCATTCCATTTTGTCCGACAAGATGTGCGTATTGCTCATTTACTTCCTATCCTATTGACCGCTGGAAAAATGGTGGGGCAGATGAATATCTGGCATCACTAAAAAAAGAATTGGTTGCGGTGGCCAAAATGATGAGAAAAAGAAAGTTGCAGACTATATATATGGGTGGGGGAACACCCACTTCTCTTTCTCCAGAACAGATAGATGAGATTTTGTGCTGTGTGGAAAGAGAATTTGATCTTTCTCATCTGTTAGAAATAACCATTGAAGCAGGACGACCAGATAGCATCACAAGAGAAAAATTGGAAGTGATGAGAAGACATGGTGTGCAGAGAATCTCGATCAATCCACAGACTATGCAACAGAGAACATTGGATATTATTGGCAGAAGACATAGTGTGGAGCGAGTGAGTGAGCAATTTTTTCTCGCTAGGCAATTGGGCTTTGAAAATATTAATATGGATTTGATTGTTGGACTACCAGAGGAGAACTTAGAGGATGTACAGGATACTCTCGCTCAAGTCATGGCCCTTGCTCCTGATTCGGTGACCGTCCATTCTCTTGCTATTAAGCGTGCGGCAAGGCTAAATACCAACAGAGAAGAGTTTATCGATTTAAAGATTGAAAATACTTGGCAGATGATTGAGGCGACAGCAAGTGCTTGCCAAGAGAATCAACTGCTTCCCTATTATTTGTATCGACAAAAGAATATGGCAGGAAATTTTGAAAATGTGGGCTATGCGAAAGAGGGAAAGGCGTGCATCTATAATATTCTAATTATGGAAGAAAAACAGACGATTGTCGCCTGTGGTGCAGGGACGAGTTCAAAAATTGTATTTCCAAAAGAAGACCGCATTGAGCGTGTGGAAAATGTCAAAGACCCAAAGCTCTATATCGAGCGACTTGATCAATTGATTCAAAGAAAAGAACAATTTTTACTTGCAAAATCAGACACAGACGCTAAGATAGATGTATACAATAGATGAAAGGTTTAGAGAAAACTATGGCATTGATAAAAAAACCGGTGACTGGAATGAAGGATATTCTTCCAGAAGAAATGGCTATCAGAGATTATCTGATGAATGTAATTAAGGATATCTATAGAAGTTTTGGATTTTCGTCCATTGAAACGCCTTGTGTGGAGCATATTGAAAACTTGCTTTCAAAACAAGGTGGAGATAATGAAAAGTTAATTTTTAAAGTGTTAAAGCGTGGAGAAAAATTAAATGTAGAGGAAGCTAAGGAGGAGGCAGATTTAACAGATTCTGGGCTTCGCTACGATTTAACTTTGCCTTTGGCACGCTATTACTCCAATAATGCTGCAAACTTGCCTTCGCCATTTAAAGCATTGCAAATTGGAAGTGTGTGGAGAGCGGACCGTCCACAAAAGGGAAGATTTCGTCAATTCACACAATGTGATATTGACATTTTGGGTGAGGCCAGCCATCTGGCAGAGATTGAATTGATTTGGCGGCGACAACCTCACTTTCTAGAATTTGCCCAGACAATCAATTTTGTGTAAGAATGAATGATAGGGAAATTCTTCGTGCGATGGCTTCCTATGCAGGATTTCCAGAAGAAAGCACCGATATGGTGTTTATTATCTTAGATAAGATGGATAAAATCGGTGCGGATGGTGTTGCTGGGGAATTGGTTGAAAATGGATTCTCAAGGGAAGCCGTGGACAAGTATATGGCATTGTTTACAACCCTTGGAAAGGATGCTAGTGCTGTTCGTGGACTCTTTGAAAAGCTTGGGCAAGAACATATCAAAAAGGAGACCGTAGAAAATCTTGCACAGATTATGGATATGGTCAGTGCTTGCAAGAAGGGAAGTTTTTCACTGGAATTTGATCCGACACTTGTGCGTGGAATGGGCTATTACACAGGAACGATTTTTGAGGTTTCTATGGAGGGCTTTGGTGGATCGGTTGCTGGTGGTGGTCGCTATGACAAGATGATTGGAAAGTTTACAGGAAAGGATACACCAGCTTGTGGATTTTCCATTGGCTTTGAGCGAATTATTACGATATTGCTGGATCAAAAATTTCAAATCCCTGCCAGAGAGAAGAAGGCCTTTTTATTTGAAAAGGGAATAGAGGCAGAAAAAATGGCCGAGATTTTACAGACAGCAGATGCAGAAAGAAATGCAGGAAATATTGTCCTTGTTTCAGGAATGAATAAGAATAAGAAATTCCAAAAGACACAATTAGAGGCAGAGGGCTATACAGAATTTAGAGAATTTTATAGAGAAGAATTAAAGAAGTAGGGGAGAAGACAATGGCAGAATCAATGTTGGGCTTAAAGAGAAGCCATAGATGTGCAGAAGTGGTCAATGCTAATATTGGCGATGAAGTGACGGTGATGGGTTGGGTGCAAAAGAGCAGAAATAAGGGAAGTCTGATCTTTGTTGACCTTCGAGACCGTTCAGGGCTTTTGCAGATCGTCTTTGAGGAGGATGACTGTGGAAGTGAGGCCTTTGCAAAGGCAGGAAAGTTGCGTGCAGAATTTTGTATTGCTGTGACAGGGGTGTTGGAAAAAAGAAGTGGTGCATCCAATGAAAATCTTACCACAGGAAATTTGGAAGTAAGGGCAAAAGCTATCCGTATTCTTTCTGAGTCAGAGACACCTCCATTTCCAATTGAGGCAAATGCAAAGACCAAGGAAGACATTCGATTAAAGTATCGCTATCTTGATCTTCGTCGTCCAGATATTCAAAAGAATATTATGACAAGAAGTCAGATTGCAACCTTGACAAGACTTTTTCTTGCACAGGAGGGATTTTTAGAGATTGAGACACCGACATTAATTAAGAGCTCTCCAGAGGGAGCAAGGGATTATCTTGTACCAAGCCGTGTACACCCAGGTGCATTCTATGCACTTCCACAATCTCCCCAGCTCTTTAAGCAATTGTTGATGTGTTCTGGATATGACCGCTATTTTCAGCTTGCTCGCTGTTACAGAGATGAGGATTTAAGAGCAGATCGACAGCCAGAATTTACTCAAATTGATATGGAGTTATCCTTTGTCGATCAAGAAGATGTTATGGAAGTCAATGAGCGTCTATTGCAAAGACTATTTAAGGAAGTACTCGGTGTAGAAATTAGCCTTCCAATCCAGAGAATGACATGGCAAGAGGCGATGGATCGCTTTGGTTCAGATAAACCAGACCTTCGCTTTGGTATGGAATTAAAGAATATTACAGAAGTAGTAAAAAATACAGAATTTGCAGTATTTAAAAATGCGATCGCCGCTGGCGGAACAGTTCGAGGCATCAATGTTAAGGGACAGGGACATATGCCAAGAAAAAAGATTGATGCACTTGTAGAATTTGCCAAGGGATATGGGGCAAAGGGATTGGCCTACATTGCACTGGAGGAAGATGGAAATGTAAAGTCTTCCTTTGCAAAGTTTATGTCTGAGGAAGAATTGAAAAATATTATGGTGGCAATGGAAGGAGAGCCAGGAGATCTACTCCTTTTTGCAGCAGATAAAAACACCATTGTTTGGTCTGTGCTCGGTGCTCTTCGCTGTGAAATTGCTGCACAACTTGGACTTTTTAAGAAAGATGATTTTAAGTTTTTGTGGGTTACTGAATTTCCATTACTTGAGTGGTCTGATGAGGAAAATCGCTTCAAGGCGATGCATCATCCATTTACTATGCCAATGGAAGAAGATTGGCAATATATTGATTCTGATCCAGGTCGAGTTCGCGCAAAGGCATATGACATTGTACTCAATGGAACAGAGCTTGGTGGCGGTTCAGTGAGAATTCATCAAGCAGATATTCAGGAGAAGATGTTTGAAGTTCTTGGACTTTCAAAGGAAGTGGCCGAAGAAAGATTTGGCTATCTGTTGGAAGCATTTAAATATGGTGTTCCACCACATGCAGGATTGGCCTATGGCCTTGACCGAGTGGTAATGTTAATGGTTGGTGCAGACTCTATTCGCGATGTTATGGCATTTCCAAAGGTAAAGGATGCATCAGATTTGATGACACAGGCACCTGACTTTGTGGATCCACAGCAATTGGAAGAATTAAATATTCAAATCAAGGAAACAAATAATTAGAAACAAAGATCTGCTAGAATCGGTGACCTACTGATTTTGGCAGATTTTTTTTAGAGGAGGAAAATGATGGATGCAGTAAAAATATTGGTGGTAGATGATGAGGCGAGAATGAGAAAGTTAGTGAAAGACTTTTTGTCGATTAAGGGCTACCGGGTAATGGAAGCAGAAAATGGGGAAGATGCCGTAGAAAAATTTATGGCCAATCGAGATATCAAGTTGATTTTACTTGATGTTATGATGCCAAAGATGGACGGGTGGGAGACTTTGCGTATTATTCGGGAAAATTCAAATGTGCCCATTATCATGTTGACAGCAAGAAGTGAGGAAAGAGATGAATTGCAGGGATTTTCTTTGGGAGTAGATGAGTATATCACAAAGCCATTTAGTCCTAAAATTTTGGTGGCTAGAGTCGAGGCTATCTTGAGAAGAAGTTTTGGGGCAGAGGAAGAAAAAATTGAAATGGGTGGTATTGTCATTGATAAGGCTGCTCACGAAGTGAGTATCGATGGAAAGATTGTTGAACTTAGCTATAAGGAGTTTGAGTTGCTCAATTACTTTATGGAGAATAAAGGCATTGCACTGTCTAGAGAAAAGATTTTGAATAATGTCTGGAACTATGACTATTTTGGAGATGCCAGAACCATTGACACCCATGTCAAGAAGTTGAGAGCAAAGATGGGCACAAAGGGAGAGTATATTAAGACCATTTGGGGAATGGGTTATAAGTTTGAGGTGGAAAATGCATAGATATTCCATCAAGGCAAAGCTGACATTTTTAATTTGGGGCATTATTTGTCTGCTCTTTGCGAGTCTATTTTTGCTCAATACATTTGGGCTTGAATTGTTTTATCGTGCTCAAAAGGTGGGGGTAATTAAAAATGCCTATGAGAGCATAGATAAAATTATTATAACCAGAGAAAATAAGGACACGGCGATTTCGGATGACACAGACACACTAAAAAAATTAGGAAATTTAATCGAAAGTTATTCCAATAAATATAATCTTTCGGTAGCGGTTGTGGATTCTGTTACTAATGTAGGCGTTGTTTCTAATGAAAGAGATGGCGAGTTGTTAGATAAGAGAGTTCGGGCAGGACTATTTGACAGCACAAAGGGCAATGGGGTCACTAGCATTTACAAGAATGAAAATTATCGCATTATGATTCACCGTGTGCAGAATACAGATTATGTCTATATTGAATGCTTCGGCTATAGTAGAGACAATCAGAGTATGATTTTGATGTCAACGCCAGTTGCAGGTCTAAAAGAGAGTGTGGATTTGTCTAACCGCTTTTTGCTCTATATTGGAATTGTCACGCTTATTCTTGCGACCATAGCTAGTTACACGATTGCAAGACATATCACAAAACCAATTCAAGATTTGGCTCAAGTCTCCGAGCGATTGAGAAAACTGGATTTTGATGCTCAATATGTGGGCAATAGCTTGGATGAAATTGGGGTGTTGGGAACAAATATGAATGCGATGGCACAGAAGTTAAAAGAAACCATTGCACAATTAAAGGAGGCCAATGCTCTGCTCCAAGAGGACATCAAGAAAAAGGAAGAAATTGATGAGATGCGAAGGGAATTTATCGCCAATGTCTCTCACGAATTAAAGACACCGATTGCTTTGATTCAGGGGTATGCTGAGGGGCTAAATGATGGTCTTTGTGAGGATGAGGAGAGCAGAAATTACTACACAGAAGTCATTATGGACGAGGCAGAGAAGATGAATTTAATGGTCAAGCAATTATTAAATTTAAGTGCCCTCGAATCAGGAACACAGTCAATGCAGCTGTCTACCTTTGATATTTGTGAACTCATTCACGATGTGATGGACTCAACAAAAATTCTTCTTGTCGATAAGAATGTGGAAATGACATTGGAAGGGGACGCATCTATTTTTGTTTGTGCTGACGAATTTAAAATAGAAGAGGTGGTAACAAACTTTGTGAGCAATGCCATTCACCATGTCAGTGAGCCAGGAAAAATTGAGATTGAACTGAAAGAAGAAGACGGTGTGTGTGTGAGCATAAAGAATACAGGAAAAAATATTCCAGACGAGGATTTGGAACATCTTTGGGATAAGTTCTACAAGGTGGACAAGGCACATTCTAGAAGTTATGGCGGAAGTGGCATTGGTTTGTCTATTGTCAAGGCGATTGTGGAAGCTCATCATCAACACTGTGGTGTGTATAACACAAAAGAGGGTGTGTGTTTTTGGTTTACATTGGAAAAATCACTGAAGAATCTTGACAAAAAGGAGTGCTAGAAGTATGATGTGACTGTATTTACAGCTGTCTTGTCAGCTAGAAAATGGAGGTCATCATGGGAAAGTTACTCAAAACAAGGTTTTCGACAGCAGTGGTGGTGTTGATTCCAGCCTGTATCGGAATGAATTACTTGGGAAAGTTTTTTGCAACGCTATTAAAATTGCCACTTTGGCTGGATTCCATTGGAACTTGTATGGGGGCATGTCTTGGTGGACCAATTGTTGGCGCACTGTGTGGAGCATTCAATAATTTGATTTATGGATTGACAACGGGAGATAACATCACCTTAATTTATTCGCTCACCAGTGCGGGAATTGGCTTTTTTGTTGGGCTTTTGGCACGGCTTGATTTGGTGAGGACACCAGTCGGTGCAGTGATTACGGCCATTGTGGCTGGACTGGTTGCCGTGTGCATTTCGACACCGCTCAATATTTTGTTTTGGGGAGGTACTACGGGCAATGTCTGGGGAGATGCATTATTTGGCTTGACACAGGCAAGAGGAATGAGTTTGCTCTTTGGTTCCTTTGTCGATGAGATGGTGGTAGATATTCCCGATAAGGTCATTACTGTCCTTATTGCTAGGCAATTACTTCGTGGTTTACCAAAACAACTAGTGGCACTGTATGATGTCAATACAGAGATTGAGAGGTTGGACTAATGCAATTATATCAAAATAGAGGAACATGGCTAAATCGCCTGCATCCATGCACAATGGCTGTGTATGCACTGACAGCTATTTTATTGCCATTATTGGTTGGAAAGAGATGGCTCTTTGTGGTGACTATACTCTGTAGCTTAGCACTCCTTTGGAGTGGAAAGGTGTTTTTCCGAGCACTTCCGCTCTTTGGATTTTCGATTACTTTGGTGGTGGTGATTTTCATTATTCAAGGAATGTTCTATAAGCAAAATCAAACGCAAGTCTTTCATATTTTTATGGCGAAGTTTTTTCAAGAGGGATTACTCTATGCACTTTCTCTAGGGCTTAATCTCTTTAATATGCTCTTTGCCTTTGCTGTTTTTGTGTTGACTACTTCCATCGATGAATTTGTAGAAGAATTAGAACAAATGGGAATGCCAACAAAAATGGGCTACATGATTATTGCGGTATTTCAAATTGTGCCTCAAATGCTTGGAACAAAGGATGCCATTATTGATGCACAAAGAAGTCGAGGAATGGAAGTGGATGGCAATCTTTGGCTACGAATTCGTGCCACATTGCCATTAGTTTCTCCTGTAGTGATTAGTGCACTCAATGCCTCCAGAGAAAGGGCCATGGCTCTAGAGGTTCGAGGGTTTGGAAGAAAGACAAAAAAGACTTATTTAGATAGGAAAGAGAAAACAAATGCAGATCGAGTGATACTGTGGACGTGTGGGCTTATTCTTTTAATTGCATTTTTGTGGAGGTTAGTAAAATGGGGATCATTTCTATTGGGCATTTAAAGTATCGCTATCCAGGGATGAATAAACTGGCACTGGATGACATCAATGTGGAGATTGAGCAGGGAGAAATTATTGGTGTGATAGGAAGAAGTGGATCGGGAAAGAGCACTTTGGCTCAAGCTTTGATTGGTCTAGTTCCAAATTTCTACCGAGGAGCCTATGGTGGACGGGTAAGAGTAGGAGAAAAGGTTGTGGGGGAATGTCCAGTGGAGCAGATGTGCGAAGATGTTGGAATGATCTTTCAAATCCATTTACACAACTATCAGGAGCAAAGGACAATGTCTATGGAGAAGTTGCTTATGGGCTTCAAAATTTGGGAATTCCAAGGGATGAAATTCACAGGCGAGTCGAAAAAGTATTAAAAAAATTGGGCATATGGGAATACCGAGAGAAAAATCCATTTTTGCTTTCCGGTGGACAGATGCAGCGTGTGGCGATTGCCTCAATGCTTGTGATGAATCCCAAGGTGATGATTTTTGATGAGCCAACATCACAACTAGATCCTAGAGCAACAAAGGAAATATTTTCAATTGTAGAAGACATGGCAAAAGAGGGCAAGACCATCATCATTGTCGAGCAAAAGATAGAATTGATGGCAAGGCATTGTGACAAGTTGTTGGTACTAGAGGGAGGAAAATGCATTGCCTTTGGAAAGACAGAAGAAGTTTTACAGAGAACAGACCTAGGGATTGCCCCTCCAATCTATGTTCGTATAGCAAGAGAACACAATATAAAGACAGCACAAGGACGCTATCCGATCACCGCAGAAGAATTTTTACAAAGTGTGAAACAGAAGGTGAATCTTTCACTAGATGAAAAAAGAGAAAGTTATCAAGCAGAAGAGGTATTTCGCATTCATGGAATGGATTTTTCTTATGTCGAGGATTCCCCTATTTTTTCAGATTTCTCTCTTTCTCTAGATGCCCGTTCTACTGCGATTGTGGGAGAAAATGGTGCGGGAAAGACCACTTTAGTCAAATTACTAAAGGGATTGTTGAGCCCGCAGAAAGGTGATATTCTATATGGCAGAGAGAATATCAAGGAAAAAACGGTGGCAAGCCTAGCGAAAGAGGTTGGCTATGTGTTCCAAAATCCAGATGACCAAATCTTTCAATCGAATGTCTTACAAGAAGTGATGTTTGGCCCGAAAAATTTAGGAATGAAAAATGCTGAAGAAATGGCAAACGAGGCACTAGAGATGGTGGGACTTTCCCATCAAGCACAGGCCAATCCCTATGATTTGAGTTTACAAGAGAGAAAGATGATCGCAATTGCCAGTGTTATTGCAATGGATCCAAAAGTTATGATTCTTGATGAGCCAACCATTGCACAAGATAGTGTGGGAAAGGATAGAATTGCAAATATCATTAAAGTGCTCAGGGCAAAGGGAAAATGTGTGATTGCTATCTTGCACGACATGGATTTTGTGTTAGAAAATTTTGAGCGTGTCATGGTGTTATTTCATGGTAAAATATTGGCAGAGGGCGAAGCCGAAGAAGTATTTTGTCAGGATGAGATTCTTCATCAGGCAAAATTGGAAAAACCCTATCGCATAGCATTAAAAGAAAAGATTGAGGAAATATATGGAGGCAGCAAAACGAAGAGAAAAGATAATGAAAATTCTTAAAGAGAGTAGCATTCCTGTTTCTGGAAAGGAATTGGCAAGACTCTGTGCAGTGAGTAGACAAGTCATAGTACAGGATATGGCAATATTGCGTGCATCAGGCGATGAAATCGTAGCAACCAGTGCGGGCTATATTTGTCTGAACAAGAAAGCAAAAAGAATTTAAAGTTGTTCACAGTGACAATGAGGTGGAGGAGGAGTTGAGCTTAATTGTCGATTGTGGAGCAGTGGTTGAGGATGTATTTGTCTATCATAGAGCTTACGGCGTGGTGCGTGCCAAATTGGATATTAAAAGCCGCATCGATATTGAACGCTTTATGGAAGATATTCGCACGGGAAAATCAAGTCTACTGAAGAATACAACGGCCGGATATCACTACCACACCATTGTGGCAGAAAGCAGTGAGATTCTTGATTTGGTTCAAGAAAAATTGAAAGAGAGGGGATTTTTGGCTCAATTGCAAGATTATGAGCCAGTAAATTTTTGGGAAGAAAAGAAAGACGAATGAGAAAAATACGAATATTGGGGACGGGTGTACCGACAATGGACATCTATCCAGCACATAAGGAAATGTTTCCGGGAGGAAATGAGTATAATATTGCCTGTAATGTCGCATTACTGGGCGAAGAAGCTGGCTTTTTAGGTGTTTTTGCTAGAGATTTGGCGGCAGGATATTTGCAGGATACATTGAAGAATTTGGGTGTGGATATGTGTGCTTGTCGAAGGGAAAAAGGCTCCAGTGGATACAGCCTTGTGGAACTGAAGGAAGATGGCGACCGCATTTTTTTGATGTGGAATCAAGAAGGAGCAGCAGATAAAAATCCTATCCAATTTACGGAAGAGGAACTTCAATATATTGAGACATTTGATGTGCTCTGTGCTGGGCGATGTGCCAATGTTTCCAGAGAAAAAATTGAAATGTTATCGCACAGAGGGATTAAGGTTTGCTATGACTTTTATGAAGTATTTACAGAAAAAGAAATTAAAGAAATGGCACCCTATATTCACTATGGATTTTTTTCGTGCAGTCACTTAGATGATGAGAAGACAAAGTCTGTTTTACGCTCTGCTGTGGAGGCGGGGTGCAAAATTGCCATTGGAACGAGAGGGACGCAATCAGCCTTTGCCTATGATGGCAAGAACTACTATGAGCAGGATGTCAAGGCAGTGGCGGCAAAGGATGCACTGGGGGCAGGAGACTCTTTTATTGCTGCTTTTTTGGTCAGTTATTTGAAAGACCAAGATGTGCAGAGGGCGTTGAAAATGGCTACAGAGTATGCGGCAGAAATTGTGATGAAGAGTGGAAGTATTGGCGTTGGATTCCACTTTGATCCGCCAAAATTAGAGGAGTTAGTTGATTTATCATAGGGTTTGAATAAAAAATAAAAAAAATCAAAAAAATACTTGACGCAGATATAGTACTATGATATTATATCTGAGTCGCTGACGAAACGACAACAAAGAACCTTGAAAATTAAAGATTAAACAGTACACATAACCCTGAAATTTCTTATAAGAATTTCAAGAATGTAATAAAACCTTTGGCTTTGTGAAAACAAAGCTTCAGTAATCATAGGATACAAATTGCTAGTGCAATCATGACCTAGATCAAAAAAACTTAAACATGAGAGTTTGATCCTGGCTCAGGATGAACGCTGGCGGCGTGCTTAACACATGCAAGTCGAACGAAGCTGTTATTTAGAGACCTTCGGGTGGAAGAATAACAGACTGAGTGGCGGACGGGTGAGTAACGCGTGGGTAACCTACCTTGCACAGGGGGACAACAGTTGGAAACGACTGCTAATACCGCATAAGACCACAGTACCGCATGGTACAGGGGTAAAAACTGAGGTGGTGCAAGATGGATCCCGCGTCTGATTAGCTAGTTGGTGGGGTAAAGGCCTACCAAGGCGACGATCAGTAGCCGACCTGAGAGGGTGATCGGCCACATTGGGACTGAGACACGGCCCAAACTCCTACGGGAGGCAGCAGTGGGGAATATTGGACAATGGGGGAACCCTGATCCAGCGACGCCGCGTGAGTGAAGAAGTATTTCGGTATGTAAAGCTCTATCAGCAGGGAAGAAAATGACGGTACCTGACTAAGAAGCCCCGGCTAACTACGTGCCAGCAGCCGCGGTAATACGTAGGGGGCAAGCGTTATCCGGATTTACTGGGTGTAAAGGGAGCGCAGACGGCTTGGCAAGTCTGAAGTGAAAGCCCGGGGCTTAACCCCGGGACTGCTTTGGAAACTGTGAAGCTAGAGTGTCGGAGAGGTAAGTGGAATTCCCAGTGTAGCGGTGAAATGCGTAGATATTGGGAGGAACACCGGTGGCGAAGGCGGCTTACTGGACGATAACTGACGTTGAGGCTCGAAGGCGTGGGGAGCAAACAGGATTAGATACCCTGGTAGTCCACGCGGTAAACGATGAATACTAGGTGTCGGGGGACATAGTCTTTCGGTGCCGCCGCTAACGCATTAAGTATTCCACCTGGGGAGTACGTTCGCAAGAATGAAACTCAAAGGAATTGACGGGGACCCGCACAAGCGGTGGAGCATGTGGTTTAATTCGAAGCAACGCGAAGAACCTTACCAAGTCTTGACATACCGTTGACCGTTCCGTAATGGGGACTTTCCTTCGGGACAACGGATACAGGTGGTGCATGGTTGTCGTCAGCTCGTGTCGTGAGATGTTGGGTTAAGTCCCGCAACGAGCGCAACCCTTGTCCTTAGTAGCCAGCAGTCAGATGGGCACTCTAGGGAGACTGCCAGGGATAACCTGGAGGAAGGTGGGGATGACGTCAAATCATCATGCCCCTTATGATTTGGGCTACACACGTGCTACAATGGCGTAAACAAAGTGAAGCGAAACCGCGAGGTCAAGCCAATCACAAAAATAACGTCTCAGTTCGGATTGTAGGCTGCAACTCGCCTACATGAAGCTGGAATCGCTAGTAATCGCAGATCAGCATGCTGCGGTGAATACGTTCCCGGGTCTTGTACACACCGCCCGTCACACCATGGGAGTCATCAATGCCCGAAGTCAGTGACCCAACCGCAAGGAGGGAGCTGCCGAAGGCAGGGAGGATAACTGGGGTGAAGTCGTAACAAGGTAGCCGTATCGGAAGGTGCGGCTGGATCACCTCCTTTCTAAGGAAGAAGTAGGGGTTGTGGGTACTGTTTAATCTTTAATCCAAGGTCATCAACCTTTTTGGTGCCGATGCGCTTAGGGGTAACACCCGTTCCCATCCCGAACACGATGGTGAAGACTTAAGCGGCCGAGGGTACTATACTGGAGACGGTATGGGAGAGTAGGTGGGTGCCAAATTTATGGGGGTGTAGCTCAGTTGGGAGAGCACCTGCCTTGCAAGCAGGGGGTCAAGAGTTCGAATCTCTCCATCTCCACTCGCTAGAGAAATCTAGCGTCGTACCTTGAAAACTGCATATCAAACAGATTTAGAATATTTGATTAAATATTTTAGACATCCGAGGTGATATTAAATCGCGATGATTTAGTATCCGAAAAAAGAAACAAACCAAACCGACCAACAGGGTACACGCTAGTATCTGAGAAAGTGATCTTCACCGCAGAAGATGACGAAGTTGGTTAAACATAAAGAGCGTAGGGTGGATGCCTAGGCACTAAGAGCCGATGAAAGACGTGATAAGCTGCGAAAAGCTACGGGGAGGAGCACATATCCATTGATCCGTAGATATCTGAATGGGGAAACCTACTTGGACAAACTTCAAGTATCCATGCGCCAATACATAACGCATGGAAGGGAACCCGGTGAACTGAAACATCTAAGTAGCCGGAGGAAAAGAAAGAAAACTCGATTTTGGGAGTAGCGGCGAGCGAAACCGAAAGAGCCTAAACCGTGGTGCGTGCACCGCGGGGTTACGGACTGCAACAAGTGAGTCGATTTGTTACCAGAACAGTTTTGGAAAAGCTGGCAATAGGCGTGAGAGCCGCGTATGGGAAAGCAATAGACAGCGAGCAGGATCCAAAGTACCACGAGACACGAGAAACCTTGTGGGAAGTCGGGGGGACCACCCCCCAAGGCTAAATACTCCTTAGTGACCGATAGCGCATAGTACTGTGAAGGAAAGGTGAAAAGGACCCCGGGAGGGGAGTGAAAGAGAACCTGAAACCCTATGTTTACAAGCTGTGGAAGTGCGATACATGAACGCACAACCGCGTACTTTTTGTAGAACGGTCCGGCGAGTTACATTGACTGGCAAGGTTAAGCACTACAGGTGTGAAGCCGAAGGGAAACCAAGTCTGAATAGGGCGAGATAGTCAGTGGATGTAGACCCGAAACCGGGTGATCTATCCATGTCCAGGTTGAAGTTCGCGTAAAAGTGAATGGAGGACCGAACACACATCCGTTGAAAAGGGTGGTGATGAGGTGTGGATAGGGGAGAAATTCCAATCGAACCCGGAGATAGCTGGTTCTCCTCGAAATAGTTTTAGGACTAGCCTTGTTTTAGTTTCATGGAGGTAGAGCTCTGAATTCTTAAGGGGGCGTCAAAGCTTACTAAGAGATATCAAACTGCGAATGCCATCGAAATGATGAACAGGAGTCAGACTGCACGAGATAAGTTGGGTAGTCAAAAGGGAAAGAGCCCAGACCTACAGCTAAGGTCCCAAAGTATGTGTTCAGTGGAAAAGGATGTGAGATTTCAGAGACAACTAGGATGTTGGCTTAGAAGCAGCCACACATTCAAAGAGTGCGTAATAGCTCACTAGTCGAGAGGTCTTGCGCCGAAAATGTCCGGGGCTAAAACACAACACCGAAGCTTAGGAATGTAGCAATACATTGGTAGAGGAGCATTTTTATAGGCGTAGAAGCTGTACCGATAAGGAGCAGTGGAGTAATAAAAAGAGAGAATGCCGGAATGAGTAGCGAGATGAAGGTGAGAATCCTTCAGGCCGAATATCTAAGGTTTCCAGAGTAAAGCTGATCTGCTCTGGGTAAGTCGGGACCTAAGGCAAGGTCGAAAGACGTAGTCGATGGACAACAGGTTTAGATTCCTGTACCGCTTATTATCAGAAATGTGGGGACACAGAGACGTATCCAAACCCAGGAATGCAAAGACTGGGGCAAGCCAGTACTGGTATGGCAGGAAAATCCGCCATGCAACAGGAATAGGTGATGCGGACCGAAATCAAGTAGGGAAGTTGGAGAAGGAGCTGTCAAGAAAAGCCGCTATTGTGTAATAAGTGCCCGTACCGTAAACCGACACAGGTGGATGAGGAGAGAATCCTAAGGCCGGCGGGAGAAGCATTGTTAAGGAACTCGGCAAAATGACCCCGTAACTTCGGGAGAAGGGGTGCCATCCTCCGGGATGGCCACAGAAAATAGGCTCAAGCAACTGTTTAGCAAAAACACAGGTCTATGCGAAACCGAAAGGTGAGGTATATGGGCTGACGCCTGCCCGGTGCTGGAAGGTTAAGAGGAGAAGTCAGGCAACGAAGCTTTGAATTGAAGCCCCAGTAAACGGCGGCCGTAACTATAACGGTCCTAAGGTAGCGAAATTCCTTGTCGGGTAAGTTCCGACCCGCACGAAAGGCGTAATGATTTGAGCACTGTCTCAACAATGCACCCGGTGAAATTGAAGTACCAGTGAAGATGCTGGTTACCTGCGCCAGGACGGAAAGACCCCATGGAGCTTACTCTAGTTTGATACTGGGATTCGATTATACCTGTACAGGATAGGTGGGAGGCGAAGAAGCAAGGACGCCAGTCTTTGCAGAGCCGCTGTTGGGATACCACCCTTGTATGATTGGATTTCTAACCTGCACCCGTGATCCGGGTGGGGGACACTGTCAGATGGGGAGTTTGACTGGGGCGGTCGCCTCCGAAAGGGTATCGGAGGCGCTCAAAGGTTCCCTCAGAATGGTCGGAAACCATTCAAAGAGTGCAAAGGCAGAAGGGAGCTTGACTGCGACACCGACGGGTGGAGCAGGTACGAAAGTAGGACTTAGTGATCCGGTGGTATAAAGTGGGATTGCCATCGCTCAACGGATAAAAGCTACCCTGGGGATAACAGGCTTATCACTCCCAAGAGTTCACATCGACGGAGTGGTTTGGCACCTCGATGTCGGCTCATCGCATCCTGGGGCTGAAGTCGGTCCCAAGGGTTGGGCTGTTCGCCCATTAAAGCGGTACGCGAGCTGGGTTCAGAACGTCGTGAGACAGTTCGGTCCCTATCCGGCGTGGGCGTAAGATATTTGAGAGGAGCTGTCCTTAGTACGAGAGGACCGGGATGGACTGACCGCTGGTGCACCTGTTGGGGAGCAACCCCATCGCAGGGTAGCCAAGTCGGGCCGGGATAAACGCTGAAGGCATCTAAGCGTGAAGCCCCCCTCAAGATGAGATATCTCATACGCAAGTAGTAAGACCCCTTGAAGACGACGAGGTAGATAGGGCAGAGGTGTAAGTGTGGCAACATACTTAGCTGACTGTTACTAATCGGTCGAGGGTTTAACCAACAAGTCGGATTGGTTGAAAGTGGATAGATGGTGTTTGATATGTGGTTTTGAAGGTATGAATTTGCGCGAGTGGCTCAGTTGGTGGAGTACGACCTTGCCAAGGTCGGGGTCGCGGGTTCGAGTCCCGTCTCGCGCTCTAATGAATAAGAATAGTTTTATAGATGAGAACGGCATTGTAGGTAGTTTACAATGTCGTTTTTTCGTTGGTTAAATATTACTGGAATTTATGACTTGAAGAGATTCTTGAATATCGATAGAATGGTAATCAGTGATAATTTTTTAGGGAGGTAGGAGATGACAACAACAGAATTTTTAGAAATTTTAAAAATTGCAGGGAGATTGAAGGTGAATACTCGCCATTGCTACACAGAGGAAAATCGAAAGGAAAGTGTCGCAGATCATACTTATCGAATGGCACTAATGGCAATGCTCTTGTCCTGGGAAGAGGAATTTGCCAAGGTGGACATGAATAAAGTGATTCGGATGTGTTTAATTCATGACTTAGGTGAAGCATTTACAGGAGATATACCGTTTTTTGACAAGACAGATGCGGATGTCAAGGAAGAGGAGAAAATTTTTACTTCTTGGGTAGAAACTTTTCCTGAATCACAAAAAAGAGAGTGGCAAGAGCTTTTAAGGGAGATGGAAGATCTTAAGACCATAGAGGCCAAGACTTATAAGGCATTGGATAAATTAGAGGCCGTGATTTCACATGATGAATCAGATATTCAAACTTGGATCCCACTAGAATACACTTTACAATTTACTTATGCTGTAAAGAACACAGCTTTTTCAAAGTATTTGACTGAATTGAGAGAGGAGCTTGATCTTTGGACAAGGCAAAAAATAGAAGAAACAGAAGAATTAAAAGCGGGGGAGACAGGCAGAGATGAATCTCATTAATATCGAGAAGGCAGAGAAAAATTTTATTGGGCGACAGCTCTTAGATCAGACTGATTTTTATCTTCACGAAGGGGAGAAAGTTGGAATTATTGGTGTCAATGGTTCAGGAAAGAGCACATTACTTCGTATTATTGCAGGATGTGAGGAGCTAGATGCGGGAACCTATGTAAAGGCAAATCACATTGTGATTAGCTACTTGCCTCAAAATCCAGAATTTGACTCAGAAGAAACCGTGCTTGCCTCGGCCATCAAGGGGACAGAAAATGCAGATAATATTGAGGCCATTCGTGCTGATGCGAAGGCGATGTTGCTTGAGCTTGGCATTCATGAGTTTGACAAAAAGACCTTATTACTCAGTGGTGGGCAAAGAAAGAAAGTAGCTCTCGTGCGAGTGTTGAGTGTACCGGCGGATGTCATTGTGCTTGATGAACCGACAAATCATTTAGATTTGGAAATGAATGAGTTTTTGGAAGAAAAGTTAAAAAAATTAAAGGCTGCACTGGTGATGGTTACTCATGACCGCTATTTTCTTGATGCAGTGACAAATTCGATTGTTGAGTTAGATCAAGGAAAATTATATTCCTATCATACCAATTATACAGGATTTTTGGAGCTAAAGACACAGAGGGAAGAGATGCTTCTGGCCTCTGAGAGAAAGAGAAAATCGATTCTTCGCACGGAGTTGGAGTGGATAAGACGAGGAGCGAGGGCAAGGTCAACAAAGCAAAAGGCAAGAATTGAGCGCTACGAAGAAATGAAAAATGTACAAGACTTCAAGGAACAGGGAAAAGTCGAGATGGGCTCTATTTCTTCTCGTTTAGGTAGAAGTATTATTGAACTTCAACATATCAATAAAGCTATGATGGAAGGACATTGATTAAAGATTTTAACTATATCTTTTTAAAAAATGATCGCATTGGATTTGTTGGAAGCAATGGCAGTGGAAAGACTACCTTGATGAAGATGATTATTGGTCAGGTTCAACCTGATGCAGGAGAAATTTTGATTGGTCAGACGGTAAAGATTGGTTATTATAGTCAAGAGATGGAGAGGGATTCCAATGCGGGCATTGCTTATATGGATCCGAAAATGCGAGTTATTGATTATATTAAGGAGACAGCAGAGTATGTTCGCACAGAAGATGGATTGATTTCTGCTTCCCAAATGCTTGAGCGATTTTTATTTACTCCACAGATGCAATACACATTCATTGAAAAACTTTCTGGAGGAGAAAAGAGGAGACTTAATTTACTGAGGGTGTTGATGGAAGCTCCCAATGTTTTGATTCTTGATGAGCCAACCAATGATTTAGACATTGCAACACTGACCATTTTGGAGGACTTTTTGGATCATTTTCAGGGAGTGGTTATCATTGTTTCTCATGATCGCTATTTCCTCGATCGAACAGTTCGACGAATTTTTGCATTTGAGGGGGATGGACGGATTTCGCAATATGAGGGTGGTTATACAGATTACTGGAATAAGGTCGGGAAAAAGCAATCGGCAGTAAATGTTGCCACTCCATCAAAGAAGGAAGGGGGAAGCATCTGGAAATTCTAAGGTCACTTGGAAGCAGAGAGAAAAAAAGTTAAAGTTTACTTATCAGGAACAAAAGGACTTTGAGGTGATTGAAGAAGAGATTGCTGCCTTAGAAGAAAAACTTGCAGATTTAGAAAAAGAGGAAATTGCAGTGGCATCGGACTATGTAAAACTAGCCACAGTGACAAAGAAAAAGGAGGAAGTAGAGACCAAGCTCCTAGAAAAAATGGATAGATGGGCGTATTTGGAGGAACTTGCAGAGAAAATTAAAAATCAATAACAGGAAAAATAGCAAATAACGAACGATTGTATTACAATCGTTCGTTATTTGCTATGTGTTGATATTTACAACAACTGTCCTTTATACTATACTTAGCTAGAAAATGGAGATAGAGAAGAGGAGAAGAAAGAATGAAACTTTCAGGATTTATTGTAAGGCACAATAAGGGAGTACAGAAATTATTTATTCTGATTGTGTTCGTCAATTTATTGTTATTTCCATTTGTTGGAATTAACTATGACTTGACGAAGTATTTGCCAAATTCTGCTCCATCGAAGGCTGCGATTAACAAGATGGAAGAGAGTTTTGGATATCCAGGCACTGGTCGAGTGATGCTCAATGATGTCACATTGTATGAGGCCAAGGCACTAAAAAACAGGATGGAAAAGGTTAATGGTGTGGATATGGTTTTGTGGTGTGATACGACCACTGATGTCTATGAAGGATCAGACTTTATTGATTTCTCAAAGTTAGATGACTATTATAAGGACAATAAGGCCATTATGGACATCACTTTTAAGCAAGGAGACACCAGCAAGACAACGCAGAAGGCGATTCGGGAGTTACAAAAAATTACAGGGGACAAGGGATATTTTGTAGGGCTTGCACCACAGAGTTTGGCAACGGAAGAAAGTGTCAACACACAGATGAATATGATTTTGGTGATTGCCTTTATCTTTATTTTTTTGATTTTGTTGTTGACAACTTCTTCCTGGTTTGAGCCAGTGCTATTTTTAACGGCGATTGGAAGTGCTATTTTTTTAAATGGAGGAAGCAATATTTTACTTGGCAAGATTTCCTTTTTGTCAAATAATGTGATGACGGTGTTACAATTGGCTGTTTCCATGGACTATGCTATTTTTATGCTCCATGCATTTATGAGAGAACAAAAGACGACATCGAATCGAGAGGAAGCCTTGACGAAGGCACTGGATCTTTCGATTAAGACCATTTTAGCCAGTTCTTTGACCACATTTGTGGGATTTATTGTATTGGTGTTGATGAAATTTAAAATTGGAGAGGATATGGGATTTGTTCTTTCCAAGGGTATTTTATGTAGCTTATTTACAGTTATTTTTTTGATGCCATCATTGATTTTAAACTGGTCTCCACAAGTAGAAAAGTTTCATCACCGTTCATTTTTGCCAAGTTTTAAGCGAACAGCTAGAGTATTTGTAAAGATTAGTCCAGTGATGATTATTCTTTCGCTAATTATTGCTCTTCCTGCCTATGTGGCTCAGAATAAGAATACATTTCTGTTTGGAAATGATGCCGTTGGTGCGGGAAAGGGAACAAAGATTTATGATCAACAACAAGAGATTGATCAGACATTTGGAAAGTCGAATCTATTGGTTGCCATTTTTCCTCACACAGATGATGTCAAGGAAAAGAAACTTTCTGATGAATTAAAGGCAAGAGAGGATATTAAAAAAGTTCAATCGATTGCAGCTTATTTGCCTGACGGTGTGCCAGAGAGTATCTTGCCAAAGTCAACCACTGAATTATTTCATAAGAATGGTTATACGAGGTTTTTGATTTATACAAGAACCAATAGTGAGAGTGAGGCAGCATTTCAGTCTACAAATGCAGTCACAGAGATAATTAAAAAGTATTATCCAGAGGATTCCTATGTCACAGGAAATACGCCGAGTACTATGGACATGAGGGATATGCTGACCAAGGACTATGCCTTAGTCAATAATCTGGCAATGGTGGGTATTTTCTTGGTTGTTGCGTTTTCATTTAAAACACCGATTCTTGCGATTGTAGCACTCATTCCGATTGAGATTGCCGTATTTGTCAATATGGCATTTCCATATATTGCGGGGGACAGTCTACTCTTTATGGGATATTTGATTGTCAGCTGTATTCAACAGGGAGCCACCGTAGATTATGCGATTTGACCATTGACAATTATCTTGGCTTTCGAAAGGAAATGGGAAAGAATGAGGCAGCAATCGCAACAATTGAACATTCTCTTCCTTCCATTGTGACTTCGGGATCGATTTTGTTGGTCTGTGGATATGCAGTATACTTTATTTCTTCTGTGCCAGCAATTGCAGAAATGGGACATTTGATTGGAAGAGGGGCCATTTGCTCAATGGTATTTGTCACCACACTTTTGCCAGGTTTGTTAAAATTGATGGATCGCTTTGTGGTAAAGTCAGATAAGCCAAAAGAGAAAAAGATAAAGAGCTTTTCTCTTCCAAAGAAACCAATAAAACTTGGAAAGAGAGTATTACATTAATATTAAGTTTGTTGAAAAGATACTGTAAAAACCTTTTACTTTTATTTGATGGTTGCTTGTGGTATAGTAGGAAAGAAGTTAAAAATGGAAGTAGGAGGACAGTTTTATAGGATGAAAAATGTAACAAAAACTTTATTGCTTGCTGCATGTATGACGTTGGGCGTGTCAACGGCTGCACAGGCTGCTGGTTACACATCGGCATCACAATCAGGACCTGGAGTAGGACCAAGAGTACAAAGACAACAGATCGGACCGGGAGTAAAGAAAGATTCAGGGAATAGTAAACCGGTTGCGAATGATTCGAATAATACAGCGAACAATTCTACAATTGGAACACCATCGATGACACCAGCCAGTGCGATTGCACAGTCGGGTGTAAGCATTTATGTCAGTAAGTTACAGAGAAAGTTGACCTTATATAAGGATGGACAGGAAGTTAATCATTGGGATTGCAATATTGGAAAGAATGTTTCTGCACAGACAAAGAGTGTGGAAGGTGATGCCATTACACCAATGGGAAGTTTTTATGTCTGCACAAGAAATTCACACAGCATTGCGTACAAATCTCTGGGATTGTCCTATCCGACAGCTAGTGATGCCGATCGTGGATTTAGTCAGGGAATTATTACAGCTGGGCAAAGAGATGCCATTAAAAATGCCATTGCCAATCGTCAATGTCCGCCTTGGAATACCGCTTTGGGTGGAGAGATTATGATCCACGGAGGATATTCTCCAACAGGAACAACGCATGGATGTGTGGCTGTGGCCAATAGCGTAATGGATGTGCTATGGCAATATGGCCAGTTGGGTATTCAGGTGACCATAGGAATATAGCAAAAAATGAGGGGAGAGTTTTCAAGTTTGACTTGGAGACTCTCTCATTTGCCGAGGAGACAATGGAAGATAGGGTCAAAAATTTGATTGATCGTCTATATTGTGGCGATCAGTTGGAGGTCAAAGAGTATAAAGGACTCGTTGAAGGTTATACACAGGAGAATGCAGCATATGCCAGAGAAAAAGCAGTAAAGGTGAGAAAAAGATGGTATGGGAATAAAATTTTTATTCGAGGGCTGATTGAGCTAACCAATATTTGCAGGAATGATTGCTACTACTGTGGAATAAGGCATAGCAATAAAAATGTATCGAGATATCGCCTGACGAAGGAAGAAGTGATGGAAAGTTGTAGGGAGGGATATGCCCTTGGCTTTAGAACATTTGTACTTCAAGGGGGAGAAGATGGATATTTTACGGATGTAGTGATGACTGATTTATTGAGAGGAATAAAGAGAGAATATCCGAAGGTTGCCATTACCTTGTCGATTGGAGAAAGAAGTAAAGAAAGCTATCAGAGGTTATTTGATGCAGGGGCAGATCGATTTTTGCTTCGACATGAGACGGCAAAAAAGGAACATTATCAACATTTGCACCCTGAGCAAATGAGTTTTGAGAGAAGATTGGAATGTCTTAGAGAGTTAAAAGAAATTGGATTTTATGTGGGATGTGGATTTATGGTTGGTTCACCAGGGCAAACTGTGGAGAGTCTTGCAATGGATTTAAAGCTCATAGAAAATTTGCAACCGCAGATGTGTGGCATTGGACCATTTATCCCACAAAAAGACACACCATTTCGAAATGAAAAAGCAGGAAGTGCAGACTTTACTTGTTATTTATTGTCGTTAATTCGACTAATTTGTCCAAAAAATCTATTGCCTTCGACGACGGCACTGAGTACCATTGATGATTTTGGAAGAGAAAAGGGAATATTGGCAGGAGCCAATGTGGTTATGCCCAATTTGTCGCCATTTGCAGTGCGAAGTAAGTATACACTCTATGACAAAAAGGTATTTTCGGGCAGTGAATCTGCACAGGAATTAGCAAAATTGAAGGAGCGTATGTGCCGAATTGGATATGAAATTGTAGAAGATCGAGGGGATATGAGCTCAGTAAAAGAGGAAGAATAAAAGAGGAAAAAGATATGTATAACATCAAATCACGAAAGGCCGAAGAATTTATTAGCGATCAAGAAATTCGAGAGACCATTGCATTTGCACAAAAAAATAAAGAGAATAGGGAAATGATTGCTCAAATTTTAGAGAAGGCTAGACCAGTCAAAAAGGAAAAAGGTTATGTCTGTCAGGGGTTAAGTCACAGAGAGGCCTCTGTCTTACTGGCATGTGAAATTCCAGAAGTTGTGAGAGAAATCGAAAAGATTGCAGGAGAAATTAAGGAGGCGTACTACGGAAATCGCATTGTTATGTTTGCTCCCCTGTATTTATCTAATTATTGTGTCAATGGTTGTGTGTATTGTCCATATCACGCAAAGAACAAGAGTATTGCGAGAAAGAAATTGACACAGGAGGAAGTGAGGGAACAAGTCATTGCACTTCAGGATATGGGACATAAGAGACTTGCTCTTGAGGCTGGAGAAGATCCTGTAAATAATCCAATTGAATATATTCTAGATTGCATTAAAACAATTTATAGCATTAAGCATAAAAATGGAGCCATTCGCCGTGTCAATGTCAATATTGCGGCAACAACGGTAGAAAATTACAAAAAATTAAAAGATGCAGGTATTGGAACCTATATTCTTTTTCAGGAAACCTACAATAAACAGAGCTATGAACAGCTTCATCCGACAGGTCCAAAACATGACTATGCCTATCACACAGAGGCAATGGACAGGGCGATGGAAGGTGGAATTGATGATGTTGGTTTGGGCGTTCTTTTTGGCCTTGAGGGATATCAATATGAATTTGCAGGTCTATTGATGCATGCAGAGCATTTGGAGGCTGTACATGGTGTGGGACCGCATACAATCAGTGTTCCAAGAATTAAAAAAGCAGATGATATTGATCCCAATGCATTTGACAATTCCATCTCGGATGATATTTTTGCAAAGATTACGGCTTGCATTCGTCTAGCTGTTCCTTATACAGGAATGATTATTTCTACGAGAGAATCAGAGAGTGTGAGAAAGCGATTATTGAATCTTGGAATTTCCCAAATTAGTGGGGGATCGAGGACCTCTGTCGGTGGATATGAGAAAGAAGAGCGTCCACATGACACCGAGCAATTTGATGTCTCTGACCAGAGAACACTGGATGAAGTCGTCGAATGGTTGATGGAGAATGGTCATGTTCCATCATTTTGTACTGCTTGTTACCGAGAGGGAAGGACGGGAGATCGCTTTATGTCACTGTGTAAGAGCGGACAGATTCTCAATTGTTGTCATCCCAATGCATTGATGACATTGACAGAGTATCTGGAAGACTATGGTGCAGAAAGACAAAGCAGACAGGATTTACAATGATTGATCAAGAACTTGAAAAAATTCCAAATGAGAGAACAAAAGAAATTGCAACTAGTCATGTCAAAGAGATCAAGGAATCAAATCATAGAGATTTTCGATTTTAAGGTGGGGGAAGGATATGGAGCGAGTGCATATAGCATTTTTTGGACTTCGCAATGTAGGAAAAAGTAGCTTAGTCAATGCCATTACATCACAAAATCTCAGTGTTGTCTCTGAGGTGAAAGGGACGACGACAGATCCTGTAAAAAAGTCAATGGAGCTTTTGCCCATAGGACCAGTGGTGATTATTGATACCGCAGGGCTTGATGATGTGGGAGAACTTGGAAAATTGAGAATGAAAAAAACAATGGAGGTTCTTCATCAGACAGATATTGCCGTGGTGGTAAAAGATGCTTGTAGTTTTTCTTCTTCAAGGGAGGAGAGAGAGTATCACACTTTGTTTTTGGCCCTAGAGGAGCGAAAGATTCCCTATATTGTTGTTTGGAATAAAATAGATATTGTACATTTGGTCACTGAGGCTGAAAATGAAATTGCAGTCAGTGCAAGGACAGGGGAAAATATTTTTGAATGCAAGGAATTGATTGCCAAATACGCAAAGAAAAAACTCAGTCAATTGGAGGAAAAAAAGATTTTGGCAGATTTGGTAAAAGCGGGAGATAGCATTGTCCTTGTAATGCCACAGGATGGATCGGCACCAAGCAAAAGATTGATTTTGCCACAGCAACAGGTTTTGAGAGAATTGCTCGATCTACATTGCACAGTGATTAGCTGTCAAGATGAGGATTTAGAGCACACGCTTTTGATGCTGAGAGAGGATCCTAAATTAGTGATTACAGATTCTAAGGTCTTTGGTCAGGTCAATCAAATCTTACCTGATCATGTGCCATTGACTTCCTTTTCTATTTTGTTTGCACGCTACAAGGGGAATTTGTCAAAGATGCTCGAAGGAGCGAGTATCTTGTCAGAGCTTCAAGATGGAGACAAAGTATTAATCAGTGAGGGATGTACACATCACCGTCAATGTGAGGATATTGGAACTGTAAAGATGCCAGATTGGATTCAAAAATACTCAAAGAGTAAACCTGATTTTCATTTCACCTCAGGGGGAACATTTCCTGATGAAGAGGAACTTTCTCAATATCGACTGGTGGTTCATTGTGGTGGGTGTATGCTCAATGAGGCACAGATAAAAAGCCGATTAATGGCAGCAGGAAAGGTGAATCTACCTGTGGTCAATTATGGAATGGCGATTGCCAAGATGAATGGAATGTTGGATCGAACGATTCAAATCTTTTCAGAGAAATAGAAAAAAGGGGAGCTGTCGCACTGAGCGATATGCTCCCTTTTTTGGTTTAGTAGATGGCCTCATTTCCTCGCTCGCCAGTGCGAATGCGCACTGTATCCTTTAGGTCGTAGATAAAGATTTTTCCATCACCTGGTTTTCCAGTTCTAGAAATAGAGCAAATGGTTTCGACCACTTTGTCGACCCATTTTTGGGAAGAAACGACAATCTCAAATTTAATCTTAGGTAACATTTGAATATCGACACGGGAACCTCTGACAATACTTGTGTATCCGCCTTGAATTCCGCAGCCCATAACTTGAGAAATGGTCATTCCATGGACACCGAGTCCATCGAGGGCTTCTTTAATTTCTTCGTATACATCTTCTCGTACAATGGCATCAATTTTTGTCATATTTCCTCCTTAATCAAGACCGTTAAAAGCTGGGTAAGCATGTTCGCCGTGCTGAGTGATATCAAGACCTTGTTTTTCATCTTCTTTGGATACACGAAGTGGAGCAAATAGGGAGACAATCTTTGCACAGACAATGGTTCCAACTACAGCGATGGCTATGGTAATTCCAATAGAAATTAGCTGGGCAATAAATAGGTGCATATCTCCAAAAACGAGACCACTGTGGGCCACTTTTGGACTAATTGATTTCTGGGCAAAAAGTCCAGTGGCGATGGCACCCCAGATACCACCAGCCCCGTGACAGCCAAAGGCATCAAGGGCATCGTCGTAGCCGATTTTATGTTTTACAAATGAAGTCATAAAAAAGGCCAGTGGACTGACAACAGCTCCGATAATAAAACAGCTCCAAAGAGGAACATAGCCTGCGGCAGGGGTAATGGCCACAAGGCCTAAAATACCACCGGTAGCTGCACCAACGACCGTTGGTTTTTTGGCAATTAGGACATCGACGAGCATCCAAGAAACCATGGCCACAGCTGCTGTTGTATTGGTAGTAAGAAAGGCATGAACAGCAACATTGTCTGCGGCTAGTGCACTGCCTGCGTTGAAGCCAAACCAGCCAAACCAAAGTAATCCTGCACCAAGAAGGACAAAGGGAATATTGTGAGTTCGGTAGTTGACATGACTGTAGCCACGACGCTTTCCAATGAGAAGGGAGAGAGTCAAACCACTGACACCAGAACTGATGTGAATGACATTTCCGCCAGCAAAGTCAAGAGAGCCTAGCTCATCGAGCAGACCATGCTCTCCCCAGATCATATGAGCAAGTGGATAGTAGACGACGAAGGACCAGAGAATAACAAAGAGAAAAATAGCCTTGAAGTTCATTCTACCTGCAACTGCACCTGTTAAAAGGGCAGGAGTGATAATTGCAAACATCATTTGAAAGCTTGCGAATAAATAGGATGGGATATTGGGAGCATACTCGCTTGGTTTTCCTTCTAGTCCCATTAAAAAAATAGAGCGAAAGTCTCCGATTATTCCGAAGTGATTGCCACTAAAAGAAAGGGAATATCCGCAGATAATCCATAGAACAGAAGAGACGCCCATGACAAAGATGGTCATCATCATTGTGTTGAGGACATTTTTTCTTCGCCCCAATCCACCATAAAAAAAGGCCAGGGCGGGAGTCATCAACAATACGAGTGCCGAGCAAATCAGTACAAATGCAATGTCGCCAGTGTTCATTCAATTACCTCCTAAAAATAAAAAGGGGTGCCTGAACCTTCGTTCAAGCACCCTTGCTATGCGTAGTAGCATAGAGCAAAAACAAATGATTGTCAAGATAAAATGATTAAAAAGAAAAAAACAAAAAACACTTGACGAATAAAAAAAATTAGGGTATCATATACAAGTCGAAAGGACATTGGGCTATCGCCAAATGGTAAGGCAACGGACTCTGACTCCGTCATTTTCAAGGTTCGAATCCTTGTAGCCCAGCTAGTTATAAGAGTGCGAGGAATCGTGCTCTTTTTTGCATATATAAAATTTTTTATAATATAACAGCCAGAAAACCCATGGTCTTTAGACCGTGGGATGAATGGCGTTAGGTTTACAACATATATATTTTACTTAAATACTATCATTTAAAAATATATGCTATAATACATATATAGGAAATCCTATTTCCGAGTCTATGAAAGGAGAAAAATCGTATGTATCTTACTGTAAAACAACAAGTGAAACATCTGTCCAAGGAAGATTACATCACAATCAGGGAACTTTGTCATACGGCTAAGAATCTTGCTAATGAGGCAATCTATAATGTGCGTCAGCATTATTTTACAGAAGGTGAATTTCTCAAGTATGAGAAGAATTACACTCTTTTAAAGAATAGTCCTAATTATAAGGCCTTAAATTCCAATATGGCACAGCAGATACTGAAAGAGGTTGATGGCTCGTTTCAGTCATTTTTTGGTCTGCTTAAACTTGTCAAGCAGGGAAAAATATGCTTTTATGGATTGTAAACTGCCACATTATCTTCCAAAAGATGGATACACAACACTGATCATTGGTTTTTGTAAGACTTAAGGGTAATCAGCTGATACTTCCGTTTTTCCAATAGTTTTAAGAAAAACGCATAAGTCTGTTGAAATTACGATACCACCCATACTTCTTGATAAGACGATAAAAGAGATACGCATTATACCGAAAGCGAATGCAAGGTTCTTTGAAATCCAGTATATATATGAAGCTGAATGTATTCAAAGAAATCTAAACACAAACAACGCACTTGCACTTGACCTAGGTATCAACAATCTCGTAACAGCCGTATCAAATAGTGGTCAATCGTTCATTATTGACGGGAAAAAGACTGAAATCGATCAATCAGTGGTTCAATAAAGAAAAACGCCCGTTTGCAATCGATAAAAAGATAAACAGCATTTTTAGTAGAAAGCCTACAAATAGACAAAAAAAGCAGTTGCTCGTAATCGCAACAATAAGGTGAACGACTATATGAATAAAACTGTTCGTAGGGTGATAGATTATTGTATCATCAATAATATAGGTACGCTTGTTGTTGGTTACAATGAGACTTTTCAACATAACAGTCATATTGGAAAGCAAAACAATCAAAATTTTGTAAATATCCCTTATGGACAGTTGCGTAACAAATTGGAATATCTTTGCAAACTAAATGACATTGTTTTTGTAAAACAGGAAGAATCCTATACATCGAAATCATCTTTTTGGGATAGAGACGATCTCCCTGTTTACAATGCCGATAATCCAAAAGAGTATCCGTTTAGTGGCAGAAGATTACATCGTGGTCTATACAAAACGGCAAGTGGTAAAACAATCAATGCAGATGTTAACGGAGCATTAAATATCATGCGTAAAAGTAGTGTTGTGGATATGAATATTCTATACAGTAGAGGCGAAGTGGACACGCCGATAAGAATAAGGATTGCCTAATTACTTAGGTGGAAACTTAAATATCAAACTTCTTAAATAGAGCTGTTAGGCTCTTAGAAGCCCATTACCTTTAGGTGATGGGTAGTTCACTTATATAGTACAGGAGGTTATATGTTTTCTGAACTTTTAGATTGTCCTCTATTTGTGGGAATGAACAGGGAAGAAATTGAGCATTATGTTCAGGATAGTCGATCCAGAGTTACTCATTACAAGAAGGACGAAATGATTTTTTTGCAGGACGATGTTCCAAATTATATGATGATTTTAATGAGTGGGAAAGTAGCCGTTTGTAGTGATTCTAGTGCAGGAAAGAGAAGTATTATTGCATTGATTGAAAATCCAGGAGAATTATTTGGCGAGGTTTTTTTGTTTTTAAATCATAGAGAATATGAACACTATGCTCAGGCGATGAGTGATACCACAGTTTTGCAAATTCCAAAAAATTATTTTTTTCAAATGGGTGATCAAACATCGAGTTATCAGGGAAAAATCATTGCCAATATGTTGCAAATTTTTGCACAGAAGACCTATTATTTAAATCAAAGACTCAATATTTTATCTTGTGGAAGTTTGCGTCAGAAGTTGGCCAGAATCATTTTAAAGAACGCTCACAAAAAGGAGAAAGTACAATTAAATATGAATCGGGAGGAGCTGGCTGATTTTTTGAATGCAGCAAGACCTTCCCTGTCCAGAGAATTGATGAAAATGCAGGACGAGGGATTGATTGCCATAGATAGACAAGAAATTAAAATTCTAGATATGGAGGCATTAGCTGAATTGATGTAACAATTGTTACAGAAAAAAGAAAAATGATTTGGTACGATATTTTCATCAATCGTGAGGAGGAAATTTTGATGGAGAATAAAATGTTTTGTTACCAATGTCAGGAGACAGCTGGCTGCAAGGGTTGCACACAGGTTGGTGTGTGTGGTAAGAAACCAGAAGTTGCAGCAATGCAGGATCTTTTAGTATATGTGACTAAGGGACTTTCTAATGTCACAACACAACTTCGCAAGGAGGGAAAGCCAGTTTCAGCTGAGGTAAATCATCTTGCGACATTGAATTTATTTATTACTATTACCAATGCAAACTTTGATGAGGAAGCCATTGTAGCTAGAGTTGAGGAAACTTTAGCTGTAAAGAATGAGTTGCTCGCTCAGGTATCCGATCAGAGTGCACTTTTTGATGCAGCAAAGTGGACGGGAACAAGAGCTGACTTTGAGCAAAAGGCAAAGACAGTCGGTGTGTTGGCCACAGAAAATGAGGATGTTCGAAGCCTCAGAGAATTAATTGTTTACGGATTAAAGGGACTTTCTGCCTATTCAAAGCATGCCAATGCTCTTTTAAAGGACAATGAGGAGGTAGATGCCTTCTTACAGAGAGCTTTAGCAGCAACATTGGATGATTCCTTGAGTGTAGATGACCTTGTGGCCTTGACTTTGGAGACAGGTAAGTATGGTGTGGATGGCATGGCTCTACTGGATGAGGCAAATACTTCAGCCTATGGAAATCCAGAAATCACAGAAGTCAATATTGGTGTTGGAAAAAATCCAGGTATTTTGGTTTCCGGTCATGACCTTCGTGATATTGAGATGCTTCTTGAACAGACAGAGGGCACAGGTGTTGATGTGTATACACATTCAGAGATGCTTCCTGCACATTACTATCCAAAATTTAAGAAGTATAAGCACTTTGTAGGCAACTATGGCAATGCTTGGTGGAAGCAAAAAGAGGAGTTTGAGAGTTTCAATGGTCCAATTTTAATGACAACCAACTGTATTGTTCCACCGAAGGACAGCTATAAAGATCGACTTTTCACAACAGGAGCAGCAGGTTTCCCAGGTTGCAAGCATATCGATGGGGCTTATGGACAGACAAAGGATTTCTCAGAAATCATTGAGCTCGCAAAGAAGTGTCCAGCACCAACAGAGATTGAGACAGGTAAGATTGTCGGTGGATTTGCTCATGCACAGGTGTTTGCACTTGCAGACAAGGTGGTGGACGCAGTAAAATCGGGTGCAATTAAGAGATTCTTTGTTATGGCTGGTTGCGATGGCCGTCAAAAGGCAAGAAATTATTACACTGATTTTGCTGCTGCACTTCCAAAGGATACGGTGATTCTCACTGCTGGATGTGCAAAGTATAAGTATAATAAGTTGGATCTTGGAGATATCGGTGGTATTCCAAGGGTACTTGATGCAGGACAGTGCAATGACTCCTATTCACTTGCTGTGATTGCATTGAAGTTAAAGGAAGTCTTTGGTGTGGAGAGTATCAATGATCTTCCAATCAGCTATAATATTGCTTGGTATGAGCAAAAGGCTGTAATTGTGTTGTTGGCACTTCTATACTTAGGTGTAAAGAATATTCACCTTGGACCAACACTTCCTGCCTTCCTTTCACCAAATGTAGCTAAGGTATTGGTGGAGAATTTTGGAATTGCTGGTATTGGAAATGTTGAGGATGATTTAAAGTTATTCCTTGGCTAATCTACTTGTATTTTTAAACAATATTTTGTATGATGAAAAGAGCTGTTACACTAAAGTAACAGCTCTTTTGCTACGTGTAAGAAAGGAAAAAGTATGGATTTAGGAAAGAAACAAATTTTAGAGGTGGCGAGGATCAAGGACTTTGGTGCATATTTGACGGAAGTTGGAGAAGGCGAAAAGACGGAGAGTGTGCTGCTTCCCAAAAAGCAATTGCCAGAAGATGTGACTGTGGGAATGAAGATGGAAGTGTTTTTGTACAAGGACAGTGCAGATCGCTTGATTGCGACAACAAAAAAACCGCTGTTGGAAGTGGGACAAGTAAAAAAATTAAAAGTAAATGATGTGGCGAAGATGGGGGCATTTGTTGACATTGGACTCGAAAAGGATGTGCTCTTGCCATTTAAGCAAATGGAAGGTCAGGTGGCCAAGGGGGACGAGGTGCTTTGTGCACTCTATGTTGATCGGACACAGAGGCTGGCAGCAACGATGCGTGTGTATCCGTATTTGAAAGCAAATACTCAATATAAAAAAGATGAGGAGGTAAGAGGAACTGTATATGAGATTCAAAATATGGGTGTATTTGTTGCAGTAGACGATACCTACTTTGGATTGATTCCAAAGAATGAGAGCTTTGAACAATATCATATTGGGGAGACCGTTCATGCAAGAATACTTCGGGTGAGAGAAGATGGAAAACTTGACTTGAGCCCAAGAAAGAAAGCGTATTTGCAATTAAATCAAGATGCAGAAGTCCTCTATGAAAGAATGCAAAAAAATGGAGGAAACCTTGGAGCAACGGATCATTCTTCTCCAGAATTTATTAAAAAGAAGTTTGGTTTAAGTAAAAATGCATTTAAGCGTGCCATTGGGCATCTCTTGAAAGAGGGAAAAATTGTACTATTAGAGGAGGATATTGTTTTAAAGAAATGAAGAAAATGACAAGGGTATTCTGGGATTATGCCATTATGGGCTGTGGAACATGGATTTTAGCATTTGCAGTAAAAAATCTATTTGATCCAATGGGGCTTGTGACTGGCGGAATTTCTGGTCTTGCCATTATATTAAAAGAACTTTGGCATGTGCCACTTTGGATCACCAATGTGGTGATCAATGTTCCATTATTCTTATTGGCCATTCCAATGCAGGGCTGGAAGTTCGTACAAAGGACATTATATGCCACCGCAATGTTGACCATTGGACTTGCTATTTTGCCAAAAATCGACATAGTTGGGGATGATATGATGCTGTCCTCACTTTTCGGTGGAGTACTCTCAGGAATTGGCGTTGGTTTAATTTTATTACAGCGAGCAACCAGTGGTGGAACAGATTTATTGTCCGCATTGATTCACAAGAAATTGCCAAGATTTAGTTTAGTAGAAATTTTACAGGCTGTGGATGCCATCATTGTTGTTTTGGGTATTGCTGTCTTTGGCATACGACAATCTCTCTATGCCCTTTTGGCTGTGTATATCAGTATGCAAGTGTCAGATGGACTGCTTGAGGGTATGAAGTTTTCAAAGCAGGCGATGATTATCTCAGAATATGCCCAAGACATTGCCAAGGAAATTTTGACAAAAATGGATCGAGGTGTGACGGGATTTTATGCTAGAGGAATGTATTCGAAAGAAGAAAAGTTGGTTTTGATTTGTGTAGTTGCAAAGAAAGAAATTGTAGAATTAAAGACGATCGTTCATAGCATTGATGAAAATGCATTTGTTACCGTGTCGGATGTGCGAGAGGTTTTGGGAGAGGGATTTTTAGAAAAACAAAAAAATTAACAGCATCAAAAAGAAAAAAAGATTTTTTTTGGTAAAGTTGATGGAGTATATTGCACTTTTAGTGAAAATGCTATATTATAAAGATAATAATCGTTACTTTTCACAAAGGAGACAGCGGTATGATTTCAAATCAAATTTTACAAAGTACTATTGATGGTCTGAAGAATATCACTCGCACAGATTTGTGTGTTTGTGATACAGAGGGAAAGTTGCTTGCGACCACTTTTTCTGAGGCGGACCAGTATGAGAGTTCAATCATTACATTTGTGAGCTCGCCAGCAGATTCCCAAGTTGTGAACGGTTTTCAATATTTTAAAATTTTTGATGAGAACCAACTAGAGTATGTATTGCTCGCCCAGGGAAATAATGGTAATGACGATGTATATATGATAGGAAAGATGGTGGCCTATCAGATTGAAAGTTTATTAGTCGCATACAAGGAGAGATTTGATAAGGACAATTTTATCAAAAATCTTATTCTTGACAATTTTCTCAAGGTGGATGTCTACAATCGAGCAAAAAAGCTACACATTGATGCCAATGCTAGGCGTGCAGTACTGATTGTGGTGACCGATGCCGAGAGAGATAACAATGCATTGGAGATTATTCGTGCATTGTTTGCAAGTAGAGCGGAAGATTTTGTCACAGCTGTGGATGAACATGAGGTAATTATTGTCAAGGAGATTAAGGATACCAAAGAAGGAAATGTTGCACTGGAAGAACTTGACAAGACAGCAAAACTTGTGCTTGAGGAGCTAGAAAATAATGGCATTGAAGGGGCAAAAGTTGCTTATGGAACAGTGATGAATGAAATCAATGATGTCTGCAAGGCATATAATGAGGCAAAGATGGCACTTGAAGTTGGACAGATTTTTTATAGCCAGCAGAGTATTATGGCCTATGCAAAGCTTGGCATTGGAAGACTAATCTATCAGTTGCCACTTTCTCTTTGTAAGATGTTTATTGGAGAAATATTTGAAGAAAAGAATCCAAATGAATTTGATGAGGAGACATTGACGACAATCAATAAATTTTTTGAAAATAGTCTCAATGTGTCAGAGACATCAAGACAGCTCTATATTCACAGAAACACTTTAGTGTATCGCTTAGATAAGTTACAAAAGACAACAGGTTTAGACCTTCGTGTATTTGAGGATGCCATTACATTTAAAATTGCATTGATGGTCGTCAAGTACATGAATCATAAGAAAAAACAGGAATTTTAAGTCATGGAAAAAAGAAGTTTTTTTAGAGGGCTGATGCTGGGACTTGGGAGCGGGCTGCTAGTATTGATTGCATTTTTCTTTTATATCTCACCTGTAGTTTTTGGAGTTCGTATGATTCCTGTCAGAATTTCTCAAAAGGAGACGACGGGAAAGTCGGACAATGTAAATAACGATGGGAAATTGGATTTTGAAAAAATCAATCAAAAATTAGCTACATTGCAAAATGTAGTATCAAATAATTTTCTATTTCAGGAAGATATGGAGAAGGTGGAAGATGGGATTTATTCAGGGATGATGGCTGGACTTGGAGATCCCTATACTGTCTACTACAATAAAAAAGATTTTAAGGCGTTGACAGAAAGTACTAGTGGCAAGTATTCAGGAATTGGTGCGGTGGTCACAAAGGATCCTTCCACAGGGATTGTGACCTTGATGCGCGTATTTGATCATAGTCCAGCCAAGGAAGCAGGATTAGAAGACGGGGACATCCTGTATAAGGTCAATGATGTCGATGTGACCAGTGAAGATTTGGATGTCCTTGTCAGCACGCAGGTTCGTGGCGAAGAGGGCTCAAAGTTAAAGGTGACAGTACTTCGTGGCGAAGACAAAAAAGAAATTGAAGCAGAGGTTACAAGAAGAAGTATTGAGGTGCCAACAGTGGCACATAAGATGTTAGATCAACATGTGGGTTATCTTTCAGTGGCACAATTTGATGAGGTGACTAGTGATCAATTTAAGGCGGCCATTGATGATTTAAATAGTCAAGGCATGCAAAAGCTTGTAATTGATTTGCGTGACAATCCAGGAGGCGTATTAAGTTCCTGTGTGGATATGTTAAATTATCTTTTGCCAAAGGGACTTTTAGTCTATACCGCTGACAAAGATGGCAAGGGGGATAAATTTTATTCAGATGATGCCCACCAATTGGATATTCCAATTGCCATTCTTGTCAATGGAAATTCAGCATCGGCCTCAGAGGTATTTGCAGGGGCAATGAAGGATAGAGGCAGGGCAAAGATTGTGGGAACGAAGACTTTGGAAAAGGAATTGTTCAAACACTTCTCAGTCTTCAGGATGGCAGTGCAGTAAAGATTACAACACAGCACTATTATACACCATCCGGATTTGATCTTCATAAAAAGGGGATTGAACCTGATGTCGTTGTGGAATTGAATAAGGAAACAAAGACAAAAGTCGATAATCAATTACAAGAAGCCATCAAGGCTTTGAATTAATACTGTAGAGGAGAGAAAAAAATGAGAAAATCAAAAGTAATTATGGGTGTGATGGCCATGGCAATGGTTGCAGCTTTGACAGCTTGTGGAACAAAGGCAACAAAGGAGACAAAAACAGAGACAACAACAGCAAATGCTGCAAATTCAAGTGAAATCACAGGAGATGGAGTGGCGACAAAGGGACAGCTTGTCATGGTGACAAATTTGGAATTTCCACCATTTGAGTACAGAGAAAATGACCAGCCAACAGGTATTGATGTGGACATTGCAAAAGAAGTGGCAAAGAAGATGGGACTGGAATTAAAGGTCGATGACATTGCCTTTGATTCCATTATTCCTGAACTCGTTTCTGGCAAGGCAGATATTAGCTTTGCAGGAATGACGGTCACAGAGGACAGAAAGCAAAGTGTTGATTTTACACAGACATATGCAAAGGCATCTCAGATGATTATTGTCAAGAATGATTCTAGCATTGCAGGACCAGATGACTTAAAGAATAAACGCATTGGAGTTCAGCAGGGAACAACGGGTGATCTTTTTAGTTCCACTGTTGAGGGAGCGACCATAGAGCGCTACAATAAGGGAATGGAGGCGGTACAGGCACTTGTTCAGGGTAAGGTCGATGCCGTTGTGATTGATGAGCAGCCAGCTAAGGTTTATGTCAAGGAAGTTCAGGGAACAAAGGTACTGGATGCAGTGGCAAGCAGGATACCGAAGAGTATGCAGCAGCTGTAAAGAAGGGAAATACCGCATTGCTCAATAATGTAAATAAGGCACTTGATCAGATGAAGGCCGATGGAACAATTGATCAGATTATTGCAAAGTATACTGCACAGTAGTTTTGGGAAGGAAAAAAGATGTGGCAGGATTTTGTAAGTAAGTTTACTTTGAATTTTATTAAAGAAGATCGATGGAAATTTATTCTAAGAGGTCTTGGTGTAACAATAGAGATCACCATTTTTGCACTGATTATTGGTATTGTCATTGGACTTTTGGTGGCCTTAGTAAAGACAACCTATGAAAATACAGGAAAGCTAAAAATTGCTAATGCGATTACAAATGTCTATTTGACAATTATCCGTGGAACACCAGTAGTTGTACAATTGTTGATTGTTTATTTTGTTGTTTTCTCTACGATTCGTGTAGACAAAGTTGTGGCAGCGGTGTTGACCTTTGGCATTAATTCCGGTGCTTATCAGGCAGAGATTTTTAGGGCAGGAATACAGTCCATTCCGCGTGGTCAATTTGAGGCGGGTAGAAGTTTGGGATTTAGTTATCGTCAGACAATGACAACCATTATTATGCCACAGGCAATAAAAAATATTTTGCCTACGCTGGCCAACGAGTTTATCAGCTTGTTGAAGGAGACATCCATTGCAGGATATATTGCTCTGGAGGACTTGACAAAGGCAGGAGATATCATTCGAAGTAGAACTTTTTCTGCGTTTATGCCATTGATTGGTGTGGCTTTGATTTACTTGATTTTGGTATTGTTGCTTTCTACGGCAGCTAAGGCATTGGAGAGAAGATTGAAAAGAGGTGAGCGATAGGTGAAGGCACTGATTGAAGTGAAAGATCTTTCCAAATCTTTTGGAGAGAAGAAGATATTAAAGAATATTTCTGTGGATATTCGAGAGGGCGATGTCGTCTGTGTCATTGGTCCATCGGGTTCAGGAAAAAGTACTTTTCTGCGCTGCCTAAATCGCTTGGAAGAGCCAACGGATGGACATATTTTCTTTGAGGGTGTGGATATTTGTGATAAAAGCACAAATATTGATAAGCACAGGCAAAAGATGGGAATGGTATTTCAGCAATTTAATCTCTTTCCACATATGACCATTTTACAAAATTTGACGATTGCTCCTATGCGTTTGCAGGGAAAGAGCAAGAAAGAGGCGGAAGAATATGCCTTGGAGATGCTTGAGAAGGTAGGACTTAAGGATAGAGCCAATACCTATCCGAGTGCACTTTCTGGTGGACAACAGCAAAGAATTGCCATTGTGCGTGCACTTTGTATGAAACCAGATGTGATGCTCTTTGACGAGCCGACATCAGCACTTGATCCAGAAATGGTCGGTGAGGTCTTAAATGTAATGAAGGATCTTGCTTCTCAAAAGATGACCATGGTTGTGGTGACACATGAGATGGGATTTGCTCGAGAAGTATCGACGAGAGTGATGTTTGGACAATGGAGATTTTGTTGAGGAGAATACGCCAGAAGAGTTCTTTACTCATCCAAAGAATGAAAGATTACAGACTTTTTTAAGCAAAGTTTTGTAAGAAAAAAATCATAAAACTGAGGCAGTGTGCAATTTGCATACTGCCTTTACTTGTGGTATAATTTCTATAAAATGTTGCAATAGCATTGACATTTTGGCAATATAAAGAGTAAGGCGGAAAAATATGCTAAATGAAGACAAGATTAAGTTGATGACAGACATCTCATTTTATGAAAAAAAAGTGAGAAAATCCGTATTTCCAGCAGACAAATATTTCAAAAAAGATTATGTCTCTCGAAATATGATTGTCAGTTTTTTTCGTTATACCTTAGGATACATTTTATTGATGGTTTTAGAGATATTATATTCGATGAAAACCATTGTAGAACATGTACAAGCATTGGATGTATTGGGGCTATTTAAGGGATATATTTTGTTTTATGCTGTGGGATTGATTATTTACGAAGTGATTACTTGGTATGTCTGTAATAAGCGCCACGAGCGAGCAAAGCAGAGTCAAAATGTGTATGTATCGAAGTTAAGGCGCCTACAAAAGAGATACGAATTCCAGACAAAGACAAAAGAATTATCCAAGGAGGAATTGGAGAATGACTAGCCTTTTGATATATAAGGAAAAGTTAAAGGCGTTTTATGGGAAGCACGATGGCGTGATTGTTCCATTGATTAAATTTATATTGGTGTTTTTGGCTGCTCTAGAGCTCAATATTCAATTGGGCTATATGGATGTACTCAATAATCCGTTTATTCCTGTCATTGTGGGATTAGTTTGTTGTATGTTGCCCTATGGGGCAAGTAGCTTAATTTTAGCAGGATATATGCTCCTTCATGTGGGAAACACATCGATGGAGATGGTAGTTGTTATGGCGTTAATTATCCTTGTCATTGGTGTGCTCTATTATGGATTTCAACCGGGAGATAGTTATATCTTAATTATTGTGCCCTTGCTTTTTTTCTTTAAGATACCCTATGTGATTGCGTTGCTTGTAGGGCTTGGGGCCAGTTTAGTGACCATTATTCCTGTGAGCTGTGGAGTGTTGATTTATTATTTAATTTCTTATGTCAAAATTAATTCAGCTGCACTAAATAATGATAATGGAAGTGATATTGCACAGAAATATCAGCAGATTATCAATGGTGTCTTTAGCAATCAAAGAATATTGATGATGATTTTGGTGTTGACGATTACCATATTGGTGGTCTATTTCATTCACAACCTTTCTATCAATTATGCATGGTTGATTGCTATTGGTGCGGGAGTGATTACCCTTTTGGTTACCCTCTTGATAGGGCAATTTACATTTGATGAGAGTATTCCTATTGTTGAGTTGGTCGTGGGGATGATCGTTTCTGCCATTGTGGCAGTAGTTTATCAATTCTTTGTCTTCTCTGTAGATTATACTCGGACAGAGTATACCCAATTTGAAGATGATGATTACTATTACTATGTAAAGGCCGTACCAAAGGTGAGTTTATCTGCACCTGATGTAAAGATTCAAAAGATCAATACAATTAAGACAGATCAGGAAAATGAGAAAAAAGATGAAGAATAATTTTGGAGTATATCAATGGGAAGGATATTGCAATTATTAAATTCGTGGATAGGACTCCTGCCTAGGATTACCATATTTAATGGCATTGAAATGCTCATCATTGCCGTCATTGTGTATGAGATTTTGGTGTGGATTAAAGATACAAAGGCATGGTTGCTGTTGCGTGGATTGATTATTATTTTGGTGTTTACGGCAGTAGCAGCAATATTGCATTTTAGTGTCATTCTCTGGATTATTAAGGAGTTTGCTGGTATTGCGGTAACTGCACTTATCATTATCTTTCATCCAGAGCTTCGAAGGGCTTTGGAACAATTGGGCAGCAAAAATTTGATTTTTAACTTTTTGCCAAGCAGTGGCTCAAATGAACAGGGCTTTAGTGAGAAGACAGTGGAAGAACTAGTTAAAGCTTGCTATTTACTTGGAAAAGCAAAGACAGGAGCTTTGATGGTTATTGAAAGACATAATTCTCTCGAAAATATTGAACGAACAGGAATTGAAATTGGGGCAAAGGTAACCAGTCAATTGCTTATTAATATTTTTGAACACAATACGCCATTACATGATGGAGCCATTGTCATTCGAGGAAATATTATTACTGCAGCAACTTGCTATCTTCCACTTTCTGAAAATATGACTATCAGTAAGGATTTAGGAACAAGGCATCGAGCAGCCATTGGAGTGAGTGAAGTAACCGATTCACTCACCCTAGTTGTCTCTGAGGAGACTGGGCGTGTGAGTGTTGCACAGGGAGGAAAGTTGACAAGAGTAGATGATCCAGATAATTTGCGTAAGATTTTAGGTGAGCTTCGAACAACACAGGAGGAGACGCACAAGTTTGGATTGTGGAAGGGAAGGACAAAGGATGAAAAAACGTCTAATCAAAAGTCTGACCACTAATTGGACATTAAAGCTAATTTCTCTACTTTTGGCCTTTATTATTTGGCTGGCCATTGTCAATATTTCAAATCCAACGGTAGTTCGAAGTGTTTCTGTCCCATTGGAAGTCATTAATGAGGAACTTATCTCTGATGCAGATAAAATTTATGAGATTGATGGCAATAAGAATGTGCAAGTGTACTATGAGGTTGCCCTAAAGAGTGAGCGAATGGTCAGTGCCAACGATTTTAAAGCAGTGGTTGACTTATCAAAACTCTATGATGTGACAGGATCAGTCAAGGTACAGGTGGAGAACACGACAAAAAATCCTTGGATTTTGGGAATATCGGAGACTAAACCTGGCACAGTTCGAGTAAAGGTTGAGGACAAGCAAAAGAAGAAATTTGATTTGCAAGTCAAGACGGTAGGAGATCCTCAAGAAAATTACACCATCGGGGATATCACCATCAAGCCTGATCACATCTATGTGAGTGATCCAGTATCAGAAATTGGGAAAATTAGTTCTGTGGGCATTGAGATTAACACAGAGGGAGTGAATCAAGATATTGAGGGAAGTGCCACTCCAGTATTTTATGATGCCAATGGAAATAAGGTCAGTGTTGATACGAGCAATATGACACTTGATTTCAATAAGGTTTCTTATCAGGCACAGGTATTGTCAGTCAATGAAGTGCCCATACACTTTAATGTTGAGGGAAATGTAGCTGCTGGTTATAAGTTTGTTGGTGCAGAAAGTGCCATTCGCTCTGTGACATTGTCAGGAGGCAATGCACAGAGGATAAAGAGTATTGATATTCCTGCATCGGCACTCAATATTTCGGGGTTGACACAGTCGAAAACGGTGACACTTCGACTTAGCGAGTATATTCCTGTAGGGCTTCAACTCAAGGGCAGTGATTTGGTCAATGTGACACTTCATGTAGAGCCAGTACAAAAAAAGACATTAACTTTGGCACTGGAAAATATTGCACAAAATGGAGCGATAAGGGGATATCACTATCAAATGTCTCCAGAGAAAATTCAAGTCTTCGTCAGTGGTGGCGAGGAGATTACACCAGAAAATTTGCATGCAAGTATAGATTTGTCAGGAATGGAAGTGGGTAGCAATGCAGGAAAGCTTCAATTTTCACTGCCATCAGGCTATCGTGTAGAAAGTTATACACCATTTACAATTGAAGTGAGCACCAATCAAACTTCATCTAGTGAAGTACGAACGAGTGAGAGAAGTGAGAGCGAATCGACAGTGAGAGAAAGAGCGACGAGCACAGAGGTGCACACACAGACGCCAAGTGTGACGCAGACAAGTGAGACTCAGACAAGTGAAAAGTCAACAGAAGTCACAACAGCCAAGGCTACAACAAGAGAAGAATCTTTAGAGGAGTCGTCTGCAGAGACACAGGGCAAGAGTAGGAGGAAGATAGATGATAAGACAGAAAGTGAAAGTGACTAATCCAAGTGGTTTGCATTTGAGACCAGCTGGGGATTTGTGTAAGGAAGCATTGCGATATACCGCAAAGATACACTTTAGTATTGGTGATACCAGAGCCAATGCAAAGAGTGTTTTGAGTGTTCTTGGCGCCTGTGTAAAAGAAGGCGATGAGATAGAAATAGAATGCAACGGCAGTGATGAGGTGGAGGCAATGAATGGAATTGTCCGCTCATCGAAAGCGGCTTCGGAGAAAGGGAGTAGATTATGAGAGGAACAGGAGCATCATCGGGAATTGGTATTGGAAAGGCGGTAGTTGTAAGAGACGAAAAGCCAGAAGTTGTGCAGGTAAGTATTTCAGACAAGGATAAGGAAGTCAAGAGATTTGAAGATGTCCTTGCAAAAATAACAGAGGCAACGATGGAGATGGCCGAGTCACTTGCAAATAAGGTTGGAGGAAAGGAAGCAGAAATTTTAAATGGCCATGTACTTTTGCTTTCAGATCCAATGCTTTCTGAAGAGATTAAGCAAAAAATTCAAAATGAATTGGTAAATGCAGAGTTTGCTGTTGACAGTGTATATGATATGTATGCAGGAATGTTTGCGTCAATGGATGACGAATTGATGCAGCAGCGTGCAACCGATATGAAGGACTTAAAGGTGCGCATTTTGAAGGGATTGCTTGGAATGGCTGATGTCGATGTGGCAAGACTGCCAGAGGGCAGCATCTTAGTTGCAGAGGATTTAACTCCTTCGATGACTGCGGGATTAAATCCACAGACAGTTTATGGTATTGTAACTGAGTTGGGTGGAAGAACTTCTCACAGTGCAATTTTGTCAAGAGCATTGGAAATTCCTGCCGTTGTTGCCATTAGTGGGCTTTTAGAGAATATTCATGATGGTGATACTGTTTGCTTTGATGGTGACAAGGGAGAAGTGGTGATTCGTCCTGATGCCGACACACTTGCAGAATATGAGAAGAAGAAGGAAGCTTATCTTTTAGAGAAGATGGAACTTGAAAATTATAAGGGTAAGCCTTCAGTGACAAAGGATGGCAGAAAAGTAGAGATTGTTGCCAATATTGGAAAGCCAGAGGATGCACAGCGTGCACTTGAGTATGATGCTGAGGGTGTGGGACTATTTAGAACAGAGTTTTTATTTATGGATAGAGAGAATGCCCCTACAGAAGAGGAACAATTTGAGGCCTATAAGAAGGTGGCAACCTTGATGAAGGACAAGCCAGTCATTATTCGAACATTGGATATTGGTGGCGACAAGGAAATTCCATATCTTGGCATTGAACAAGATGAAAATCCATTCTTGGGCTACAGAGCCATTCGCCTTTGCCTTGACAGAAAAGAAGACCTCTACAGACCACAGCTTCGTGCACTCCTTCGTGCATCAGCATTTGGAGATATTCGCATTATGATTCCGCTCATTACCTGCGTCGATGAAATTCGAGAGGCGAAGGCATTGATCAGAGAAATTATGGAAGATTTAGACAGAGAAAATATTGCTTACAACAAGAATATTCAAGTAGGTATTATGGTAGAGACGGCAGCTTCTTCTATTATGGCCGATGTATTTGCTAAAGAAGTGGATTTCTTTAGTATTGGAACCAATGATCTGACGCAGTATACCATGTGTGTAGACCGTGGAAATGCCAAGGTTTCTTATCTCTACTCCCCACTCAACCCAGCAGTTTTGCGCAGCTTAAAGAGGGTTATTACGAGTGCTAAGGAGGCAGGAATTATGGTTGGTATGTGTGGTGAGGCTGCGGCAGATCCACTGCTCATTCCACTTCTTCTTGTTTGGGGCTTAGATGAATTTCGATGAGTGCATCTTCTATCTTAAAGAGTAGAAAGCTTGTGACAAATTCTAGTATTGCAGATCTTGAGAAGATTGAAAAAGAAGTAATGAAATTTACAACAGAGAAAGAAGTTAGAGAGTATATGGAGAAAGTATGCTAATTTATGTACTTGCCTATGCTGTAAGTTTGATTTGCTCCCGGATGGCACTATATGAGCTATCCGGGTTTCTTCTCATTATTACAGCAATATTTTTATTTTGTAAGGAGTGGACGAGAGTGGGAAGGATGCTCAACCTGCGAGGGCTCTTTGCTTTAAGTTTTGTGGGAGGAGAGGGATTGTCCGCACTCAAGCTGTCAAAACTTCAAGTCGATTGGTCAATGAAGACTTGGCTTGCTTTCTTTTTGGTTTTTGTCTGTTTTTGGTATGCTTTTTATTGGGAAAATGGACATAGAAAAAAGAGAAAAAAAGAGAAATTGGTTTTAGTGGAAGATAGAGAAAAGAAATGGGTAATCGGCATTATTTTGGTAACCGCATTTTCACTTTTGGGATTCATTGTTGAGGCTGTAGTACTTGGATTTATTCCTTTTTTTCTTGTGGGTGTGCCTCATGCCTATTCTATATTTCATATTTCAGGAGTACATTATTTTACAGTGAGCTGTGTGTTAGTTCCTGCAATGGGGATGTTATATTTTTTTGATCATCCAAAGAAATATCAGCTAAGCGTTGTCCTTTGTATGGGTATTGCCCTATGTATTCCCATTCTTTGTGTGTCAAGGTCACAATTTATCTTTGCGATTATGGCTGCCATTTTTGTTGTGGTGATTAAAAAGAAGAGTGGTCATTCGAGGGTCATGTTGGTTGGATTTTTGATTCTTCTGCCAATTTATATTATTTTGACCATTGCCAGAAGCCACAATGTGGCCTATCTCAATAGCATATTTGAGATGAAGCGGTCATGGCCAATTTTTATCAGCCAACCCTATATTTATATTGCAAATAACTATGACAATTTTGATGTGTTGGTCAAGAGTTTGCCAGCCCATAGCTATGGAATTCGAATGCTTTTTCCAGTATGGGGCTTGACAGGACTAAAGTTTTTATGTCCTTGGCTTGTCCATTTTCCACTCTATGTCAATAAACCAGAGTTGACAACGCTCACCATCATTTATGATGCTTACTATGATTTTGGACTTTTGGGTGTCATGCTCTTTGGCGCAGTGCTGGGATGTTTTACCAGTTTTATTGAGGGGCGGGTGAGAGACAATCAAAATCCCATTAGCATTCTATTCTATGTGCAATTGATGCTCTATATGGGACTTTCTTTTTTTACTACTTGGTTTTCCAATCCTGCTACTTGGTTTTATTTTATTGTGACTGCAATTTTATATCAATTTATGAAAGTGAAAAAAAAAGGTGAAAGCAATGATATCCGAAAAGATGAAGCCGTTAGTCAATAACAATTCGGCCATTCGTACAATGTTTGAGGAAGGAAAGCGATTAGAAAAATTATATGGCAAGGAGAAGGTATATGATTTTAGCCTTGGCAATCCCAATCTTCCTGCACCTGCACAGGTGAAAAAGGCAATTTTTGATATTTTAAATGAAGAAGATTCTGTATTTATTCATGGGTATATGAGCAATGCAGGTTATGAGGATGTCAGAAAGGCTTTGGCAGATTCCATCAACAAAAGATTTGGCACAAGCTATGGGGCAAAAAATTTTATTATGACAGTTGGTGCAGCAACAGCATTGAATATTGTGTTAAAGACAATCCTCAATCCAGAAGATGAAGTCATTGCCTTTGCCCCATATTTTGTGGAGTATGGAAATTATGTGAGAAATTACGATGGAAAATTAGTGGTTATTCCACCAGATGTAGAGACATTTATGCCCGATCTTGCTGTGCTTGAAGAAAAAATCAATGATAGGACCAAGGCCATTATCATCAATACGCCAAATAATCCAAGTGGTGTGATTTACTCAGAAGAAACTTTACAAAGGCTTAAGCGTGTGATTGAAAAAAAGGAAAAGGAATTGGGCATTACCATTGTGACAATTTCCGATGAGCCATACCGAGAATTAGCCTATGACGGGGCGGTAGTGCCTTGGGTTCCAGAGATCATTCCTCATGCAGTGGTGGTCTATTCCTATTCAAAATCCCTCTCGCTTCCTGGAGAGCGCATTGGTTGGTTGCTTATTCCTGATCGTATTCCTGATTTGATGAATTTGTCAATGCGGCAACCATTGCCAATCGGTGTATGGGCAGTGTCAATGCACCGTCATTGATGCAGAGAGTGATTGGAAGATGTTTAGATGCCAAGGTGGATGTCGATTTTTATGATCGAAATCGCAAATTATTGTACGATGGTTTGAGTGCACTTGGATTTTTTTGTGTAAAGCCAGAGGGAGCGTTTTATATGTTTGTGCGTGTGCCACAAGGAGACGACAAGTTATTTTGCGAGGTATGCAAAAGGCATCATATTTTAGTTGTACCTGGAACATCTTTTGCTTGTCCAGGATTTGTGCGCATTGCCTACTGTGTGTCGCAGCAAATGATTGAGCGGTCAATGGAGGCATTTAAAAAAGTAGCAAAGGAGTGTGGACTATAGTGGAAAGAGCTTGGGAAAAATATATAAAGAGGGTGACACCGTATACCCCTGGAGAACAGCCAAAGAGAAAAGATGTGATTAAATTAAATACAAATGAAAATCCCTATCCCCCAGCACCGGGGGTAGTGAGTGCATTGAAAAACCTGGATATCGATGCATTGAGAAAGTATCCTGATCCAACCATATCTGCACTTGTTGAGGCGATTGCCCGCAACTATAGCGTGAAAAGCGAAAATGTCTTTGTTGGCGTGGGAAGTGATGATGTCTTGGGAATGGCCTTTTTGACCTTCTTTCATAGCGAGTTACCCATTTTTTTCCCTGATATCACCTATTCGTTTTATGATGTATGGGCAGATTTATTTGATATTTCTTATCAGACAAAGCCATTGGATGAGAACTTTTGTTTAGTCAAGGAAGATTATTTTGAAAAAAATGGGGGAATTGTCATTGCCAATCCCAATGCACCGACAGGAGTATTGATGCCACTTTCTGAAGTGGAGGAGATTGTAAAGAAAAATCAAGAGTCGGTGGTGATTGTCGATGAAGCTTATGTGGACTTTGGGGGTGAATCAGCGATTGCACTGACAAAGAAATATGAAAATCTATTGGTTGTGCAGACACTTTCAAAGTCAAGATCTCTGGCGGGAATGCGTGTGGGATTTGCAATTGGAGAGGCAAGATTGATTCAGGCCATGCAAGATGTCAAATATTCCTACAATTCCTATACGATGAATTTACCGGCGATTGTGCTTGGAAAAGCAGCGATTGAGGATAGAAAGTATTTTGAAGAAACAGTAAATAGGGTCATTGCTACAAGGGAGAGAACCAAGCAGGCGTTGAAGGAATTAGGTTTTGAATTTGCAGATTCAAAGACCAACTTTATCTTTGCAAAAAGAGAGGGAACAAATGCGAAGGATTTATTTGAGAAATTAAAGGAAGCAGGAATCTTTGTTCGCTACTTTAATAAAGAAAGGCTCAGTGAGTATTTGCGTATTTCTATTGGAACAGATAAAGAGATGGATGCATGTATTGCATTTATTAAGAGTTATCTTTCCTAGAACTTAACATTGGTAGAAAGCGAAGGGATCGTGATGGATAGGACAGTTTCAAGTCAATATGACAAAATGACCAAGACACCCATAGAAAAATTAATTATTTCGCTGGGCATTCCGACGATTGTGAGTATGTTGATTACCAATATCTATAATATGGCTGACACCTACTTTGTAGGAAGATTGAATACGAGTGCGAGTGGAGCTGTTGGCATTGTTTTTGGGGTTATGGCTGTCTTACAAGCTTTTGGTTTTATGTGTGGTCAGGGAGCTGGCAGCAGTATGTCAAGAAAACTTGGCGAAAAAGATATCGAAAGTGCCAGTTACTATGCTTCTACAGGGTTGGCGATGGCCCTCATTATGGGGCTGCTCATTGGTGGATTTGGACTTCTTTTTCTTAATCCATTTATGAGATTGTTGGGAAGTACAGACACCATATTGCCCTATGCAAGGCAATATGGAATGTGTATCTTAATTGCAGCACCATTTATGACAGGGAGCTGTGTACTCAACAATATCTTGCGCTATGAGGGAAAGGCCATCTATGCTATGGTCGGTTTGACGGTGGGTGGAATTTTAAACATGATTGGGGATCCGATTTTTATGTTTGATTTTCATTTGGGCACATTGGGAGCGGGAATATCGACAGCTGTTTCGCAAATCATTAGCTTTGGAATTTTGCTCTATATGGTAAAAACAAAAAAGACAGTTTCCAAGGTCTGCCTTCGATTTGTGAAATTGTCCATTGGGATGATGGCAGATATTTCTACCATCGGATTTCCAAGTCTGATTCGTCAGGGACTATCAAGCATTTCAACAATGGTATTAAATCAAATGGCTGCGCCTTATGGTGATGCAGCCATTGCAGCGATGAGTATTGTTGGTCGAATGAGTATGTTTATTTTTTCCGTGGGACTTGGACTTGGTCAGGGATATCAGCCTGTTGCGGCCTATAATTTTGGGGCAAGACGCTATGATCGAGTCAAGCAGGGAATGATCTTTACTTTCTGGTTGGGAACAATTTTAATTGGAATATTCTCAGCAGTGACTTTTGCATTTACAAGACCATTGATCCGCCTGTTTCGAGACGATCAAGAAGTGGTTGAATTTGGATTTTTGGCCATGCGTGTACAATGTATTTCTTTGTTGACACAATCCTTTGTGTTAAATGCGAGTATGATCTTCCAAAGCTGTGGAAAGCGATTTATAGCAGCAATGATGTCGCTTTTTCGAAGTGGAATTATGTTTCTTCCACTCATTGTCATTTTGCCAAGGTTTCTTGGCTTTGTAGGTGTGCAAATTGCACAGCCAATTGCAGATGTACTCTCTTGCATAGGTTCAATTCCTTTTGTCTTGAGATTTTTTCACCAGTTGGACAAAAGTATGGAGGAAATGAATGTTTGATCAATTGAAAGTGGTAGCTACGGTGATATCAGGAGAAAATAGGGGAGAGAAAGTTTTTTATGGACAGGAAAAAATTCTCTATCAAAGTCCAAAAAGCCAGTTGCTTGTTGAAAACATAGATAAAATTAAGGAAATTACAAAGACAGGGCTGATAAAAATCGGAGAACAGGATGTCTTTTGTGAGCGAGTGGAAAAAGATAAGAAAATGGTTGTCTGTGGCTGTGGTCATGTTTCGATGCCTGTGATTTCCATGGCCAAGGAAATTGGCTTTGAGGTTACGGCCATAGATGATCGCCCTTTCTTTGCACAAAATGCAAGAGAGAGGGGGGCAGATGAGGTCTATTGTGAGGACTTTTTGACCGCGCTGGAAAGAATTTCTGGGGATGATGCTACCTTTTTTGTCATTGTCACAAGAGGACATCGCTATGACCTAGAATGTTTGGAGGCGATTGCCAAAAAGCCCCATGCCTATATCGGAATGATTGGTAGTAAGAGAAGGGGAAAATTAGTCAAGCAGATTGCGATAGAAAATGGAGCACCCAAAGAGGTGATTGAAAAATTGTATACACCAATTGGACTTGATATTGGCGGTGAGACTCCCGCAGAGATTGCGATTTCTATTCTTGCACAGATTATTCAGGTAAAGAGCCAAATGCCACAGAGTGGATATACAAGAGAAATCCAGAAAACATTGGATGGGCAGAGAGAAAAAATGGTAATGGCCACCATTATCTCAAGAAAGGGTTCTGCACCAAGGGCAATCGGAACAAAAATGTTGATTGCTGGCGATGGAAAGTGTGTTGGAACGATCGGCGGTGGTTGTGCGGAGTCTGAAATTATTCGAAAGGCACAAAGAATGTTACAGATAGATATGGCACCTTGCAGATTTTTTGTAGATATGACGGGTGAAGATGCTGAAGAAGAGGGAATGGCCTGCGGGGGAACCATTGAAGTTTTTCTTGAAAAAATTTAAGTACATTTTTAATTTTTAGAGTATTGACAAATAAAATTAAATTGTGTAAAATATAAAAGTAAGTGATATAAATGTGTACCCATTGATAGCGAGAAGGAGAATAGATATGGCAGAATTAACAATTACATTAGAAAATTTTGAGCAGGAAGTTGTAAAGTCAGAGGTTCCTGTATTGGTTGATTTTTGGGCAACATGGTGTGATCCTTGTCAAATGCTTTTGCCAGTGATTGACGAGATTGCGACAGAGGCAGAGGGATTTAAGGTTGGAAAAATTAATGTGGATGAACAACCAGAGTTAGCTAGTCAATTCAAGGTGAGAACCATTCCCACACTGATGGTATTTAAAAATGGTGAAGTAGTGAATAAGTCCATTGGTGTGATTCCAAAGGATGAGATTTTAAAGTTGGTTCAGGGTTAGGAGAGTAGATGGCAAAACAGTATGATATTGTCATTGTAGGTGCTGGAACAGCAGGGCTTTCCGCAGCAATCTATGCAGTGAGAGCGGGAAAAAGGGTCATTGTTTTAGAGGCAACTACACATGGTGGACAGATTGTCAATACACCAGAGGTTGAGAATTATCCAGGAATTCAGAAGATATCTGGATTTGAATTTGCAAATAATCTCTATGAACAGGCCAAGAGCCTTGGGGCAGAGGTTATATACGAAAAAGTTATCGGCATTGAAGTGAATGGAGAGGAAAAAATCGTTCATACCACAAAGGAAGATTATCAGGCAAAAGCAGTTATTTTAGCTACAGGAGCAAAGAATCGACCACTTGGGCTGGAGCATGAGAAGGAGTGGATTGGTGCTGGTATTTCCTATTGTGCAACCTGTGATGGAATGTTTTACAGGGGAAAAGATGTTGCTGTCGCCGGTGGCGGAAATACAGCATTGGAAGATGCCATCTTTTTGACAAATTATTGTAGAAAAGTCTATCTCATTCACAGAAGAGATGCCTTTAGGGGCGAGGAAAAGCTTTTACAGACATTAAAGGAAAAGCCAAATGTTGAGTTTGTGTTGAATGCCAATATTACAAGATTAATTGGTGAGGATGGTGTCGATGGCGTAGAAGTGGAGGACAAAAATACCCACGAAAAGCGAGTTATTGATGTGATGGGCTTGTTTGTTGCCATTGGACAGATGCCAGAAAATAGTGAGTTTATTAATGTTGTGGATTTAGACAAGGGCGGATACATTGAAGCCAAGGAAGATTGTAAGACAAAGACAAAAGGAATTTTTACTGCTGGAGATTGTAGAACAAAGAAAGTAAGACAGCTTGCGACAGCAGCATCTGATGGAGCAATTGCAGCTCTTGCAGCTTGTGAGTATATTGGCTAGAAAGAAAGAGGAGAAAATAAGATGAATATTTTTGATATTACAGTAAAGGACGCAAAGGGAAATGATGTGTCATTAAATCAATATAAGGGAAAGACACTCTTAATTGTAAATACAGCAACAGAATGTGGATTTACACCACAGTATGCACTTTTGCAGGAGACATATGAGAAATTAAAGGACAAGGGATTAGAGATTTTAGATTTCCCATGTGACCAATTTGGTCATCAGGCACCAGGAACCAATGAGGAGATTGCAAAGTTTTGTAGTTCAAGATTTGGTGTTACCTTCCCACAATTTGCTAAAATCGATGTCAATGGAGAGAATGAGACAGAGCTCTTTAAGACATTAAAGACTGCGAAGGGATTTGGAGGATTTGACAAGAATCATCAGCTCACTGAGATCTTGGAGAAGATGCTTTCTGAGGCTGACCCAGACTATGCAAAAAAGTCGGATATTAAGTGGAATTTCACAAAGTTTTTAGTAAATAAGAGTGGTGATGTGGTTGCTCGCTTTGAGCCAACACATGATATGGCTGATGTAGAAAAGCAGATTGAGGCTATTTTATAATTTGATTTTAAATTTGTTTTGGGGGATAGATGATGGAAGAGAAGAATTACGATAAATTGAGATTGGAAAGTCAGCTTTGCTTCCCTCTCTATGCCTGCTCAAAGGAAATTGTAAGAAGATATAAGCCATTTTTGGATGAAGTCGATTTAACCTATACACAATATATTACAATGATGGTCTTGTGGTTTAATAAGTCTGTCAATGTAAAGGAGCTGGGAAAAAAGCTCTATCTTGATTCTGGAACCTTGACCCCTGTTTTAAAGAAGTTAGAGGTCAAAGGGTATATTACCAGAGAAAGGTCAAAGGAAGACGAGAGAACTTTGATTGTAAAGATCACAAAGGAAGGTGAGAATTTAAAAGAAAAGGCTGTCGAGATTCCAAATAGAATGAGGGCCTGTCTGGATGTGTCTCAAGAAGAAATGGCCGTGATGTATAAGCTGTTATATAAGGTACTTGAACATATTGAAGAGGAAAATAGGAATGGTTAAATTGGCAGATAAAAAAGAGCGATGGGATATCTATGACAAGGATAAAAATCGCACAGGCAGAACGATGGAACGGAATGTGTGGACATTGAAGGACGATGAGTATCACCTCACCGTCCTTGGTGTTGTTTGTAGACCGGATGGCAAATATCTGATCACAAAGAGGGTGATGAGCAAGGCATGGGCAGCAGGTTGGTGGGAAGTTTCTGGTGGAGCAGCTATGGCTGGAGAGGACTCGTTGACCGCAGTCAAAAGAGAGGTATTTGAAGAGACAGGACTTGATGTGACAAACGCAAAAGGTGGATATGTATTTACTTATCACAGAGAAAATCCTGGGAAGGGAGATAATTATTTTGTTGATGTCTATCGCTTTGAGATGGACTTTACAGAAGAGGATCTTAAGCTTCAAGAGGAGGAAACCGATGGCTACCGTCTGGCCACGGCACAAGAGATTGAAAAGCTCGGTCAGGAAGGGATTTTTCTTCACTATGACAGCATTCAAAGAGTATTTTTTTACTCCCTAGATATCCTTGGTCTAGGGAGCTTTTTTTGAAATTGTGGAAGGGGGAGAAAATGGAAAATCCAGTTTTAGAATTACAGAATATAACAAAGTATTTTTGATGATGTTGAGGTACTCAAGGGCATTAATTTGACTGTGGCTGCTGGGGAGTTTGTTACCTTATTGGGTTCTTCTGGTTGTGGAAAAACAACAACTTTGCGTATTATAGCAGGTTTAGAAAATGCTGACAGTGGAAGAGTATTTTTAGAAGGTGAGGATGTGACTACAGTCGAGGCCAATCATCGAAATGTCAATACGGTGTTTCAAAGTTATGCACTCTTTCCACATATGAATGTTTTTGATAACATTGGATATGGTTTGCGTATCAAGAAGGTGGACAAAAAAGAGATCAAAGAGCGAGTGCAGGAGATGCTAAGACTGGTCCAGCTTGAGGGATTTGAGCTAAGAATGCCAGCAGAAATGAGTGGAGGGCAAAGGCAAAGGGTAGCGATTGCCAGAGCACTGATTAACCGCCCAAAGGTCTTGCTTTTAGATGAGCCATTGGGAGCACTTGATCTTCAATTGCGTCGGCAGATGCAACTTGAGTTGAAGAGATTGCAAAAGAGGCTAGGAATTACCTTTATTTACATTACCCATGACCAGGAAGAAGCCATCAATATGTCTGATCGCATTGTCGTTATGCGAGATGGTGAGTTTGAGCAAATCGGTAGACCTGATGAAATTTACAATCGACCAAGAACCTCGTTTGTGGCTGATTTTGTTGGAAATGCAAATATTTTGCATGGCAAGGTAAAGGCTATGGACAAAGAAAAAATGACTATTGCACATGAAAGTGGAGAATTTGTTTTACTTGATGCACAAAAAAAGTGGACGGTTGGGGAGGAAATCACTATTGCCATTCGAGGAGAAAATATCAAAATTTCTTCAGAAAATCAGCCAAATTCTCTTGAGGGCGAGGTGCTTGAAAAAAGCTTTGCTGGGGGGATGCTTCGCATTGAAGTTAAATTAAGGGATGGGAGTCATATGGTCATTTCTCGCCAAGGCATTGACATTGGCTATAAAATTGGGGAAAGGGTGCATCTATATTGGCAGGAAGAGCAGGCGATTGCTGTAGATGTGGAGGTGAGAGTGTGAGACAAAAAAGGTGGTTTTGCCTCATTTTGCCGATGTATATCTTTAGCATTCTCTTTGTCTTAGGGCCGCTCCTTTATATGATTGCTCTTAGCTTTGCCACAAATCATGAGGGGCTTGGCGTCACCTTTCACTTTACATTAGAAAATTTTAAGAATATGGCCGATCCTGTGTATGTGGGGACATTTGTGCAATCTTTTCAGGTAGCCATTATGACAACCATTTTGGTTGTGGTCATTGGCTATCCCTTTGGCTACTTTATGGCTAAGCAGTCAAAGCGAGGGAAACGATTATTGATGTTTTTGATTATGGTGCCCTTTTGGACAAGTTCACTTTTGCGAATGTATGGATGGATTATTGTCCTTCAGGCCAAGGGAATTGTCAATACAGTATTGATTCGACTTGGCTTAATTCGAGTGCCAATAAAGATTCTTTATTCTTATCCAGCAGTACTGATTGGTATGGTCTATGCTCTCTTGCCATTTATGATTTTATCGGTCTATTCAAGTGTGGAAAAGATGGATTGGACCTTGGTAGAAGCAGCCAAGGACTTGGGGGCTTCTAATTGGAAGGCCTTTTCTACAGTGACTCTAAAGCTTACTTTGCCAGGACTTTTGTCGGGGGTAATTTTGACTTTTATTCCTTCGATGGGACTTTTCTTTATTGCAGACATTTTGGGCGGAAATAAAATTGTTTTGGTGGGAAGTTTAATTCAAGATCAACTCGGACGAGGGGGAAATTGGCCATTTGCTGCAGCACTTTCGGTAGTTTTGATGATATTGACAAGTTTGATGATCTATCTATATCGAAGAATTACACACATCAAGGATTTGGAAGGGGTGATCTAGTGAAGAAGTGGAAATGGTCGAATTTGTATTTGCTGATCGTTTTGTTTGTTACCTATTTGCCACTCGTTTTGGTGGTGCTATTTTCCTTTAATAGTTCAAAACTCAATGTTCGCTTTGATGGATTTTCGCTCAAGTGGTATCGGGAATTGTTCAGGGATCGTGAGTTAGTAAAGGCATTGACCAATTCTTTCGTTCTTGGTGTCATTAGTGTGGCAGTGTCGGCGGTGATTGGAACGCTCGGGGCCATTGGGATGGCAAGGGCAGAATTTAAAACGAAGGGAATGCTTGAATATCTCACCACCGTGCCTATTATGGTACCAGAGATTATTCTTGGAATGGTCTTTATGGTTTTCTTTTCTCTATTGCATCTGCCCTTTGGTATGCTGACCTTAATCATTGCCCACACAAGTTTTTGTATTCCTTATATTTTTATGACGGTAAAGGCAAGATTGGTGGGAATGGATAAATCATTGGAGGAGGCAGCATTGGATCTGGGGGCTTCACCGGTGAGAATCTTTTTTGACATCACCCTGCCATTGATTATGCCTGCAGTGGTGTCAGGTTGTGTATTGGCTTTTGCGATGTCTTTTGATGATGTGGTCATTAGTATTTTTGTCAATAGTCCAAGAACCAATACATTGCCCATTAAAATTTACACTCAATTAAAGACGGGAGTAACGCCAAAGATTAATGCTCTTTGTACGATTATTCTTGCCATTGTCACGATAGTATTATTGTTTAGTCAATGGCTGAGTAGCAAAAAAGAAGGAGGAGAATAAAAATGAAAAAGAAAATATTATGGAAAGCGGTTGCTGCCATTACTGCAGCAGTGTCTTTGATGGGATGCACACACAAAGTTACAGATAATGCAAAGGCATCAAGTGGTGAAAGTACTGCGGCAGCAACGGATACAGCAAGTAACACAGGAAAAGATTTAGTGATCTATACTTGGGAAAATATGTTCCCACAGGAAGTTTTAGATGGATTTACGAAGGAGACCGGCATCAAAGTTGTGTATTCTAATTTTGATTCTGATGAGACGATGTTAGAAAAACTTTCTCAGGCAAAGGGCGGAACCTATGACCTTGTCTTTGCCGATGATTATATTATTGAGCAGGCCGTAAAGGCAGGATTGACTCAAGAATTGGATAAAAATATTCTTACCAATTTGGGCAATGTCAATCCGCTCTATCAAAGTCAGTTCTATGATCCAGAAAATAAGTATACCATTCCCTATGGTGCGGGAATTCCTTTGATTGTCTATGATCCAACGGCAGTGAGCAAGGAGATCACAGGCTATGCAGATTTATGGGATCCAGAATTTAAAGACAGCGTAGCACTGGTGGCTAACTACAGAGTAATTAATGGAATTACCCTACTTACCATGGGAAAATCAATGAATGAAAAGGATCCCGCTGTCATTGCAGAAGCCGGAAAGAAGTTGTTAACTCTCGCTCCAAATGTGCGAATGATTCAGGATGACAATACACAGAATGCCTTGCTCAATGGCGAGGCAAGTGTTGGATTTTTGTATACTTCTCAGGTGACACAGGCTCTGGCTTCAAATCCAGACTTAAAGGTAGTTTATCCAAAGGAAGGACTTGGATTTGGAATTATTGCTGGATTTATTCCAAGTCAGGCACCAAATAAGGATGCTGCAAATCAATTTTTAAATTATATTTTGCAGCCAGAAAATGCAGCAAAGTGTACAGAGTATATTGGTTACTATTCCACTAACAAGGCAGCAGACAGTTTGGTTAGTCAAAAAAATCCAAATCTCGTTGTTCCAGATAGCGTGAAAAAGGGTGAGATCATCCAAAATGTCAGTGCAGATGCAGATGCCGCCTACAATAAGAATTGGACAGAGTTTAAGGCAGCGACAGGAAAATAAAGAAAAGGGAGAGCTTCCAAGTAAATGGGAAGCTCTCCTTTTTTGTATCGGATGATTATTTATTCTTTTTTGCCTCGGCCATCTTCATTGCGCGGACCTTAAGTGGAAGACCAAATAAAGTGATAAAGCCTTCGGCATCGTGATGATCATAGAGATCTCCGGTTGTAAAGGAGGCAAGAGACTCAGAATAGAGTGAATATGGTGAAGTTGTTCCTGCTTTGATAATATTTCCTTTATAGAGCTTAAATTTAACCTCACCAGTGACATATTCTTGAGTAGAGGTGATAAAGGCCTGCAATGCCTCGCGAAGAGGTGTAAACCACTTGCCCTCATAGACCACCTGTGCAAACTTATTGCCAATATCCTTTTTCATTTCCATTGTTGCTCGGTCAAGAACAAGTTCCTCAAGCTGAGCATGAGCCTCCATCAGGATGGTTCCACCTGGTGTCTCGTATACTCCGCGGGACTTCATACCAACGACACGGTTTTCTACGATGTCAACAATGCCGATACCATTTTTTCCACCAAGTTCATTGAGGGTCTGAATAATATCAGAGACCTTCATCTTTTCTCCATTGATTGAGGTTGGAACTCCCTTTTCAAATGTCATCGTGACAAGAGTTTCCTTGTCCGGTGCTTTTTGTGGAGTTACACCAAGAACCAAGAGGTGGTCATAATTTGGTGCATTTTCTGGATCCTCAAGTTCTAGACCTTCGTGGCTAATATGCCATAAATTTCTGTCACGGCTGTAGCTAGAATCGGCAGAGAATGGAAGATGAATGCCATGAGCCTTACAGTAATCAATCTCATCTTGGCGAGATTGCATTGTCCAGATATCCGTCATACGCCATGGTGCAATAATTTTTAAATCGGGAGCAAGAGCCTTAATGCCAAGCTCAAAACGGATTTGGTCATTGCCCTTTCCTGTTGCACCGTGGCAGACAGCTGTGGCCCCTTCCTTGCGGGCAATTTCTACTAAGTGTTTAGCAATACCTGGACGAGCCATGGAAGTTCCAAGGAGATATTTGTTCTCATATACAGCGCCTGCCTGAACACAAGGCATAATATATTCTTCACTGAATTCATCGACCATATCGACAATATATAATTTGCTTGCACCAGAGAGCTTTGCGCGTTCCTCAAGTCCATCAAGTTCCTCGTTTTGTCCACAATTGATACAGCAACAGATGACATCGTAGTTAAAGTGCTCCTTCAACCAAGGGATAATAGCCGTCGTATCCAGACCGCCAGAATAAGCCAAAACAACTTTTTCGTTTGCCATAAGATTTCTCCTTTAAATAAAAATATAAAATTCAATATTTATAAATATACAACAATAAAGAATATAAATCAAGTCAAAAATGAAAGATGAAAAAAGACAAAAAATATGTTAAAATATCTAGTCATATGAGAAAAGAGGTGAGATGATGACATTGCAAATGCTTGCAGGGCCAATTGTTGGTGCGGTAATTGGATATTTTACAAATTATATTGCAGTAAAAATGCTGTTTTTCCCAAAGAAAGAGATTCGCCTATTTGGCAAGAGATTGCCATTTACTCCAGGAGCTATTCCTAAGGGAAAGGAAAGACTGGCAGGAGCTATTGGAAATGTTGTGGCAACAAAATTGGTGACAAAGGCAGATATTTTGGAGATATTGCTTGGAGAAGAGCTAGAAGACCAAATTATTCATCAGTTGAATCTATGGCTTGCAAAGAATATTCATACAGATCTTTATGCAATGACAAAAAGTGAAGACCAGATCGATCAGTTGCGAGAACAACTGACACAATATATCACAAAAGAAGTGATGGGAGCCATTGATCAACTAGAGATTGGAGAGGTAATTGCCAAGGAGGCTAAAGAGGCTATTAAGGAAAAGGCAGGGGGAAAGATGTTCGCAATGTTTATTTCAGACAGCCTTATTGATTCCATTACAGAACCCATTGCACAAAAGGCACAAAATATTGTAATGGAAAAGGGAGCAGATTATATTCGTCCTCAGGTTGAAAAAAAGATAGTGGAATGGGAAAATATCAGCATTCTTGAGGCATTAGAAAGTGCAGGAATTGGAAAAGAAAAATTAGAAGAGGTGTTGAGAGCGACTTATGAGAAGGCTGTAAAGGCAGCCATGGAAAAATTTGGCAGTAAATTTGATTTAAGGTCAATTATTGAAGAAAAAATCAATGCGATGGATGTGAATGAACTTGAAAGCTTGGTTCTCACTGTAATGAAGAAGGAATTGGATGTCATTGTAAATTTAGGTGCAGTGATTGGGCTTGTTTTGGGTATGATAAATCTATTGATTTAGTTTGTTAAATTCTGTATAATAAAGAATTGAGACTGGATTGGTTTCTTTATAATTAAGGAGACCGATATGAAAAAAGGGATAGTAGGGATCGTTTGTTTGGCTCTTTTGTTTGTGGGTTGTCATCGTTTTGATGGCGAAGAGATTGAGTATGAGAGTACGACAGGTGTGCAACAAGAGGTTCAGGTGGAAAGCTCTCAACCGACAAGCCCTGTGGAGACAACAAAAGAATTGATTTATGTCTATATTTGTGGAGCAGTGCAAAAAAGTGATGTCTATGCACTTGAGCCTGGAGCTAGAATTAAAGATGCTGTGGAGAGTGCGGGAGGATTTCACCAGAAGCAGCCAAAGAAAAGGTCAACTTGGCTAAGCTTTTGGAGGATGGGCAACAGATCTATATTCCAAAAGTTGGAGAAAAGGAGCAGTCCCCAGAGCAGACAATAGCACAAAAAGTTGAGGCACCAGATGGTGGTAAGGTCAATATTAATACAGCAACAAAAGAAGAGCTTATGCAATTAAAGGGGATAGGTCAAAAAAAGGCCGAGGATATTTTAAACTATAGGGGTGCGAACGGAGAATTTCAAAAGATTGAGGATATTCAAAAGGTACCTGGATTAAAGAAGGGAGCTTTTGAAAAGATAAAAGATCAAATTACGGTATCGTAAAAATAAGAAGTAGATAAGGGGTAGAGACCATGACCAGAGTATTGGTTGTTGATGATGAAAAATTGATTGTAAAAGGGATTCGCTTTGCATTGGAACAAGATGGTATGCAAGTGGATACGGCCTATGATGGAGAGGAGGCGGTGGAGTTGGCGAAGCAATCGGAGTATGATATTATACTCTTAGATGTGATGCTTCCGAAGATGGATGGATTTCAAGTTTGCCAAACCATTCGAGAATTTTCAGAGGTACCAATCATTATGCTCACAGCCAAGGGCGAGGACATGGACAAAATTTTAGGTTTGGAGTATGGTGCAGACGACTATATCACGAAACCATTTAATATTCTAGAAGTTAAGGCGAGGATGAAGGCCATCTTTCGAAGAAATAAGAGCGGGAAGAAGGTCAAGGAAGAGGTCAAGGTGGTCACAGCAGGAGATTTAAAGCTCGATGTGGACAGCCGAAGAGTCTTTGTTGGTGAGAAGGAGATTAACTTGACAGCAAAGGAATTTGATATCTTAGAATTACTTGCGACTAATCCCAATAAGGTATTTAGTAGAGAAAAGCTACTAAACCTTGTGTGGGGAGGAAAAGTTAGTGAGGCAGGAGATGTCAGAACCGTAGATGTTCATGTGAGAAGATTGCGAGAGAAAGTGGAGCCATCACCAAGTGATCCAAAGTATGTGCATACTAAATGGGGCGTCGGATATTATTTTAAAGCATAAAAATTAGGCTATCGCTCAGTGAAGCTCTGGGCATAGCCTTTTTCAAATTGTGAGGAAGAATGAATATTTATGTAGTGGCTGTGGGCAGTATAAAGGAAAAATTTTTTGTGGATGCGATAGGAGAGTATAAAAAGCGTCTATCTAGGTACTGTAAATACGAAATTATAGAAGTTAAGGACGAGAAGACGCCACAAAATGCCTCTAATCTAGAAGAAGAAAAAATTAAAGAAATTGAGGGAGAGCGCATTCTGGGAAAAATAAAGGAGAAAGCCTATGTGATTGCCTTAGCTATTGAGGGAGGACAGATTTCTTCTGAAGGTTTGGCAAAGAAAATGTCTGAACTTGAGACAAGGAGTAGAGGAAACCTATATTTTGTTATCGGAGGTTCCTTAGGACTTTCTAGCAAAGTTCTTTCACGGGCAGATGAAAAATTGAGTTTTTCACTGATGACATTTCCGCACCAACTGATGAGAGTGATTTTGAGTGAGCAAATTTATCGCAGTTATCGAATTCGAAATCACGAGCCCTATCACAAATAAATAAGAGGATGATAATGAGAGTATATTTTGATAATTCTGCATCCACAAAGGTAGCAGATAGTGTAATAGAAGTAATGATCAAGACAATGCGAGAGGACTATGGCAATCCATCGGCAAAACATATGATGGGGGTAGTTGCAGAAAAATATGTAAAAGAAGCGACAAGGATGATTGCAAAGACCTTGAAAGTGGAGGAAAAGGAAATTCTATTTACTTCGGGAGGAACCGAGTCCAATAATATTGCATTGATTGGAGGAGCATTGGCCAATCAAAGAAGAGGAAAGCATATTATTAGTACGGCCATTGAGCATCCTGCAGTGTATGAGCCTTTAGGAAAACTAGTAGAGCTTGGATTTGAGGTGACCATTCTTCCTGTAGACAGAGCAGGACATATTTGTCTTGAGGAATTAAAAAATGCAATTCGAGAGGATACGATCATCGTATCGACGATGTATGTCAATAATGAAGTTGGTGCCGTTGAACCAGTGGAGGAGATTGCAAAAATTGTACATAAAAAAAATCCAGATTGTCTCTATCATGTTGATGCTATTCAAGGCTATGGAAAATATAAAATTCAACCGAAAAAACAAGGCATTGATTTGATGAGTGTGAGTGGACATAAGTTGCATGGGCCAAAGGGAGTGGGATTTTTATACATTCAAAAGGATGCAAAAGTAAATCCCATTTTATTTGGTGGTGGACAGCAAAGAGGAATGCGAAGTGGAACAATCAATGTTCCTGGGATTGCAGGGATGGGAGAGGCCGCAAGGTTGGCCTATGAACATTTTGATGAGAAGATAGAAAAGATGATAGCAATCAAAGATTACTTAATGGATCAATTAGAGAAAATGGAAGGAATTCACCTCAATTCTTTTCGTGGCACACAGAGTGCACCACATATTCTTAGTGTATCTGTGCAGGGAGTACGTGCAGAGGTTTTATTGCACGCACTAGAAGACAGAGAAATTTATGTATCCAGTGGGTCGGCGTGTTCATCAAATCATCCAGGAATTTCTGGCACATTAAAGGGAATTGGATTAGAAGATGAGTTTCTTGATTCTACAGTGCGCATTTCTTTGTGCAGTGAAAATACATTGGAAGAGGCGGATTACTTTTTAGGGACATTGAAAGAATTATTGCCAATGTTGAGAAGATTTACAAGAAAATAAGAGTAGGGGAAGTTTATGAGATATAAGTCGTTTTTGATAAAGTATGGAGAGATTGGAGTTAAAGGAAAGAATCGCTATTTATTTGAGGATGCTTTGATGAAGCAGATTCGCATTGCACTCACAGCAGTGGAGGGGGAATTTGTTGTTTCTAAAGAACTTGGTCGAATCTATGTCGATGTCGACAAAGATTATGATGAGGACGAAGTGATTTCTGCTCTCACAAAAGTATTTGGTATTGTGGCGGTTTGTCCAATGGTTCGTATTGAGGACAAAGATTTTGAAAATTTAAAGAAGGCCGTTGTTGAATATATGGACAAGGTCTATGAAAACAAAAAAATTACATTTAAGGTAGATACTCGCCGTGCGGATAAAAATTACCCTGGTACATCAGAGACAATCAATGCAGATCTTGGGGAGGCTATTTTGAATGCTTTTCCAGAGATTAGAGTTGATGTGAGAAAACCAGATGTGTTGTTGAAGGTGGAGATTCGCCGCTATATTAATATCTATTCACTTTCCATTCCTGGACCTGGTGGTATGCCCATTGGAACAAATGGACGAGCGATGCTCTTACTTTCTGGTGGAATCGACTCCCCGGTAGCTGGATATATGATTGCAAAAAGAGGAGTGACAGTGGAGGCTGTATATTTTCATGCACCGCCATATACTTCAGAGAGGGCAAAGCAAAAGGTAATCGATTTGGCACAGATTGTTTCGCAGTATGCAGGTCCTATTAATTTGCACATTGTCAACTTTACTGATATTCAGCTCTACATCTATGAGAATTGCCCGCACGAAGAGTTGACCATCATTATGAGAAGATATATGATGAAAATTGCAGAGAGAATTGGCAGAAGCAATCAAGACATGGCATTGATTACAGGCGAGAGTATTGGACAGGTGGCCAGCCAAACAGTGCAATCTCTAGTGACGACCAATGAAGTCTGCACAATGCCGGTATTTCGACCACTTATTGGTTTTGACAAACAAGAAATTGTAGAAATTGCAGAAAAAATTGGTAGCTATGAAACTTCCATTCAGCCATATGAAGATTGCTGTACAATTTTTGTAGCTAAGCATCCTGTGACAAAGCCAGACCTAGATCACATTCATCAATCAGAAGAAAAACTGAGCGAAAAGATTGATGCTCTTGTAGAAGAAGCCATTGCCACAAAAGAGCGTGTGCTTTGTAAGATCAATCGATAAAATAAAAAAGGAACCTCTTAGAGGTTCCTGACAGTAAAACACTTACTGTACGATGTATGGGCTAAGTGCCTGTAAAATTTCCTCGGCGTCATTCTCAGCATGAATGTTGAGGTCGATTGGTTTTGATAAGTCAAGGCTGAAAATACCCATGATGGACTTTGCGTCGATAACATATCTTCCAGATACAAGATCGAAGTCGGTATCGAACTTAGAAAGAGTATTTACAAAAGACTTTACCTTATCGATTGAATTAAGTGAAATACGAATAGTTTTCATTTTAAATGCCTCCTTGTGGCTAATATTAAATTCATCTCTATCGTACAAAGAAAAGGGCACAAAGTCAATAGAAAATGAAGGAGTTTTTATGAGAAGAGTAGCATTTCACACTCTAGGATGCAAGGTCAATACCTATGAGACAGAGGCAATGCAAGAAATGATGAAGGCAGCGGGATATACGATTGTAGATTTTGAAGATTGTGCAGATGTCTATGTGATTAATACTTGTTCGGTCACCAATGTTGCAGATAAAAAATCAAGACAGATGTTGCACCGAGCAAAAAAAATAAATCCAGATGCCATTGTTGTTGCAGCGGGTTGCTATGTTCAGGCGGATGCCGAAAAGGTAAAGAAGGATGAAAAGGTAGATATCATTATTGGAAACAATGTGAAGAAAGATATTGTACAAATTATTGATGAGTACCTGAGTGAAAAAAAACCAGAATATTTAATTGATATCAATGCAACGAATGAGTTTGAAAATTTATTTGTCAGTGAAATTAGTGATCACACAAGGGCGTTTATTAAAATTCAAGATGGTTGTAATCAATTTTGTAGTTATTGCATTATTCCATTTACTAGAGGAAGAGTGCGCAGTAGAAAGAGTGAAGACATCCTGAGGGAAGTGGAGCAGTTGAGTAAAAAAGGTTACAAAGAGATGGTGCTCACAGGGATCCATTTGACTTCCTATGGCTTTGACTTTCCACAAGGAGAGCCGATAGGGGATTTATTATCTCTCATTCAGGCGATTGGAAGAGTGAAAGGTGTGGAAAGGATTCGCATTGGTTCGCTTGAACCAAGGATTATTACGGAAGAGTTTATTTGTGGCTTAAAGAGGTTGAACAATTTTGTCCACATTTTCATCTCAGTTTGCAAAGTGGAAGTGATGACACCTTGCAGAGAATGAACCGAAAGTATTCTGCTGAGGAATTTCGAGCTGGAGTGGAGATTATTCGAAAATTCTATCCACTTGCGGCCATCACAACGGACATTATTGTCGGATTTCCAGGGGAGACAGAAAAGACCTTTCAAGAAAGTTATGATTTTGTAAAGGAAATAGGATTTTTTGAGATGCATATCTTTCCCTACTCTGTGCGAGAGGGTACAAAGGCAGCACAGATGAAAAATCAATTGACACAAAAGGAAAAATCGGAGAGGGCATTGAAGTTAGCTAAGCTCAATGAGGAGATGTCAAAACAGTTTCGTCAAGCTCATCTTGGACGAGAAGAATGGGTACTTTTAGAGGAAGAAGTGGAAATTGAGGGAAAAAAGTATATGATTGGTCATACCAAGGAATATCTTAAAGTTGCGGTGAAAGGAGAGAATTTAACAAAAAACAGCTTAGTATGTGGAAAAATTTCTTCCTTTTTAACTTCTGAAGTGATGTTGATAGAAAAAAACGCTATTGCACAATGGCGATAATTCGTTTAAAATAGTGAAAAAGAAAGGGCGTGAAGAGATGAGTGATCATAGTAGTACACAATTTTTTGAAGCTGTACAGGAGAATAAACCAGAGGTTAGTGAGGTATTAAAGCTTGTATATGATGCGATGATGGAGAAGGGATATAATCCAATCAATCAGATCGTGGGCTATGTGATGTCTGGAGATCCAACCTATATTACAAGTTTTAACAGTGCAAGAAGCTTAATTATGAAGGTTGAGCGTGATGAAATCTTGGAGGAGCTGTTGAGCGTGTATATTGATAACAAGTTGACAAATAGTACAGTCTTCGCTACATTGGATCAGTTGGGCACTGGCCCAACTGGTCTTATTGTTGTTTGCAATAAAAGATCGAGTGAGGGAATAAATGAGAATTATGGGACTGGATTATGGTTCAAAGACCGTAGGTGTTGCAATTAGTGATGCATTGGGAATGACCGCACAGCCAGTGGAAACAATTGTAAGAAAAGAAGAAAACAAATTGAGAAAGACTTGTGCAAGGTTGGAGGCTCTCATTCAGGAGTATCATATTGAACGAATAGTGCTTGGTCGACCACTCAATATGGATGATACAGCAGGAGAGCGTGTCGAGCAATGTGAAATTTTTAAGGCGATGCTAGAGAGACGCACAGGCCTAGAGATTGTATGGCAGGATGAACGACTGACTACTGTGGAAGCCGATCAGATTCTGGCAGATAGTGGAGTGAAAAAAGAGGATAGAAAAAAATATATCGATCAGGTGGCAGCATCATTGATCTTGAAAGAATATATGGAAAATTACCTATGATAAATAGATATGATGGAGGAAGGAATGGAAGAGAACATTATTTATGTACAGGATGAGGATGGGGAGGAGATTGCACTCTATGTCTTGGAGGAAACAAAGTTTGCGGGAGTCAATTATTTGTTGGTGACTGATGCATCAGAAGAAGAAGATGGGGAATGCTATGTCTTAAAGGATGGTTCAAGTCAATCAGACCAAGAAGCCGTGTATACATTTGTTGAGGATGATGCTGAATTAGAAAATATGTTTCAAATATTTCAGAATTGATTGACGATACGAATACAGAATTAACATTTTAAGGAGGAATGATATTGAGTAGTTCGGAGATGAATCCGCTCAAGGCAATACAAAAGCTCAAGGAAAAGAGCCAAAGTATTACAGAACAGAGTGTAGAAAAGACAGGAAAAAAGGTAGTAAAAAGGACCTATCAAAAGAAAGCCCCAGGAGAAAAGGTGGTAAAACCAGCAATAAGAGCCACGAAGGATCAAGAGGGCATAGCAAAGCCAAAGACGAGAAGACCAAGGCAGGCAAAAGCTCAAGTTGAAGAGGGAAAAGCGGTAGTAGAAGTTATCAAGGAAAAAGTGAGAATGCCGAGAAAGAAGGGAAATAATAAAAAGACAGTAAAGGTCATTCCACTTGGGGGACTTGAACAAATCGGTATGAATATTACGGCATTTGAGTATGGGGAGAGCATTATTGTAGTCGATTGTGGACTGGCCTTTCCAGATGAGGATATGCTGGGAATTGACCTGGTTATTCCTGATGTTTCCTATTTGGTCAATAACTTTTCAAAGGTTAAGGGTTTTGTCATCACTCATGGACATGAGGATCATATTGGTGCTATTCCCTATATTTTGAAAAAGTTAAATGTCCCAGTATATGGTACGAGATTGACATTGGCTTTGATCGAAAAGAAATTAAAGGAACATGGCATCGACAAGACCAGCAAGCTCCATGTCGTAAAACATGGTCAAACGGTTTCTCTCGGTGATTTTAAGGTGGAATTTATTAAGACAAATCACTCGATTGCAGATGCATCGGCACTTGCAATTTTTACATCTGCAGGAACAATCTTCCACACAGGTGATTTTAAGATAGATTACACGCCAGTGTTTGGCGAGCCAGCAGATTTACAGCGCATGGCTGAGATTGGCAAGGAAGGTTGCTTGATGATGATGTGTGAGTCTACCAATGCAATGAAGGCTGGATTTACAATGTCAGAAAGAACGGTTGGCAAGACATTTGACATGATTTTTTCAGAACACAAAAATAACCGAATCCTCGTTGCCACTTTTGCATCCAATGTCGATCGAGTACAGCAGATTATTAACACAGCATATAAATATGGCAGAAAAGTAGTGGTCGAGGGAAGAAGTATGGTGACCATTATTGGGGCAGCTGATGAACTTGGCTATATCAAGATTCCAGAGGGAACATTGATTGACATTGATCGACTAAAGGATTATCCACCAGAAAAGACTGTTTTGATTACCACAGGAAGTCAGGGTGAGAGTATGGCGGCCTTATCGAGAATGGCATCGTCTGTTCACCGAAAGGTGAGCATTATGCCCGATGATGTTGTCATTATGAGCTCAACTCCAATTCCAGGAAATGAAAAGGCGGTGGCTAAAGTAGTCAATGAATTGGCAATGAAGGGAGCAGAGGTCATTTTGCAGGATACTCATGTTTCTGGGCATGCCTGCCAAGAGGAAATTAAGTTGATGTATTCTCTCTTAAAGCCAAAGTATGCTATGCCAATTCATGGTGAGTATCGACATCGAATGGCAAATAAATCCATTGCAGAGAGTATGGGAATCCCAAAAGAAAATGTTGCGATTGTCTCATCAGGAGATGTACTGGAGGTATCTGATCAAGTATTTAAGGTCAGTGGACATGTGGATGCGGGTGGCATTTATGTCGATGGCCTTGGTGTCGGTGATGTGGGAAATATTGTCTTGCGAGATCGACAGAATTTGGCACAAAATGGAATTATTATCATTGCACTGTCACTGGAAAGAGGAAGCAATCGCCTACTTTCTGGTCCAGATATTGTAACAAGAGGATTTGTCTATGTGAGAGAGTCTGAGCAACTGATTGAAGAGGCCACAGAGGTGGTTCGATCAGCAGTGGATGATTGCTTGGATGCAAGACAGATGGATTGGTCAAAGATGAAGAATGTCATTCGAGATGCACTCAGTGATTTTTTGTGGAAGCGAATGAAGAGAAATCCTGTCATTTTGCCAATTATTATGGAAGTGTAGTGTAGAGGTGAACGATGGCAAAAGGTGATAGAAAAGAAGTCAAATTGACAGGAACAATTTTTGGTATTTCGACAAGGGCAGTTGTCTATGTTGTGTTGGCTTTGATTATGCTGCGCTGTGTAACTTGGGCTTATAGTTTTGGTCACAATTTGTTCTACACTCCAGCAGTGGAAGACAAGCCAGGACAGAACATTGAAGTGCAGATTCCAGATGAGGCAAGTGTTCAAGAGGTGGCAGGGCAATTAAAGTCACAGGGATTAATTCGAGATAGAGTGAGCTTTGTTATGCAGGCGAAATTTTTTAAGGTGAGCATCAAGCCTGGGAAGTATGAGTTAAATACATCACAGACATCAAGAGAAATTTTAGATATTCTCCAAAAAGGAAATAAGTAGCCATGAGTCAAAGCAGAGTGAGAGAGTACTTAGAGAGCCTAGTTCGTTACAATTCAGATATTTGTGAGACTATCCGAGAAAGAGCTCTAGAAGATGAAGTGCCCATTATTCGACGAGATACAGAGAGTTTTTTAAAGACTGTGCTTGCAATGAAAAGACCGAAAACGATTTTGGAAGTAGGGACAGCGGTTGGCTATTCTGCCATTGTGATGGCAGAATCTTGCAAGGCACAAATTACAACGATTGAGAAATATGAAAAGCGCATTCCTATCGCAAAATCTAACTTTTTGGCAGCAGGGAAAGAAAAACAAATTCATTTCTTAACTGGTGATGCCGCAGAAGTTTTGGCAGATTTGGTAAATAAGAAAGAAAAGTATGATTTCATTTTTATGGATGCAGCGAAGGCACAATATTTTATTTGGTTGCCAATGATTCGCCAGTTATTGTCGGATGGTGGAATTTTATTTTCTGACAATGTGTTGCAGGATGGGACAGTAGCAGAGTCAAGATTTGGCATTAGTAGGCGACCGAGAAGTATTCACACAAGAATGCGAGATTATTTATATGCACTGACGCATGATGAGCATTGGACAACAAGTATTTTAGAAGTGGGTGACGGTGTTTCGCTCAGTGTATGGCACGATGAAGTTTGGAGATGAGATGAGAGAATTAGAATTATTGATTCCGGCAGGTAGCTTGGATGTATTAAAGACAGCGATAGATTATGGTGCAGATGCGGTCTATATTGGCGGTGAAGCTTTTGGACTTCGTGCAAAGGCAAAGAATTTTTCAAAGGAAGATATGAAAGAAGGTATAGCCTATGCCCATGAAAGAGGAAAAAAAGTTTATATTACGGCAAATATTCTTGCACACAATGATGACTTGGATGGGGCAAGGGAATACTTTAGAGAGCTAAAAGAGATTGCCCCAGATGCAGTGATTATTTCTGACCCTGGAATGTTTATGATTGCCAAAGAGGAGCTTCCAGGTGTTGATTTGCATGTGAGCACACAGGCCAATAACACCAATTATGCGACATATAATTTTTGGTGGGCACAGGGAGCAGTGCGCTGTGTGACGGCGAGGGAACTTTCGTTGGAGGAGATTAAGAATATTCGAGAGCATATTCCTGAAAAGATGGAGATTGAAACTTTTGTCCATGGAGCAATGTGTATGTCCTATTCGGGGCGCTGTTTGCTCAGCAATTATTTTACAGGCAGAGATGCCAATCGAGGGGCTTGCACTCATCCTTGTCGATGGAAGTACTCTTTGGTGGAAGAGACTAGACCGGGTGAGTATATGCCAGTTTATGAAGATGAGAGAGGAACCTATATCTTTAATTCAAAAGATTTGTGTATGATTGAACATATCCCGGAGCTAATTGATGCAGGAATTGACAGCTTTAAGATTGAGGGAAGAATGAAGACAGCTCTCTATGTAGCAACGGTAGCTAGAACTTACCGAAAGGCAATCGATGACTATTTGGAGAGTCCAAAGAAATATCAGGAAAATTTGGAGTGGTATAAGGAAGAAATAGGAAAATGTACCTATCGAGAATTTACAACAGGATTTTTCTTTGGAAAGCCAGATCAGGATGCACAAATTTATGACAACAATACCTATGTAAAAAACTATATTTATCTGGGAACGATTGAAAAGGTGGATGAACAGGGCGAAATATACATAGAGCAAAAGAATAAATTTAGTGTGGGCGATGTCATCGAGGTGATGAAAAAAAATGGTGACAATCAATTGATTACAGTAAAGGGAATTTTTGATATGGAGGGCAATGCACAGGAGAGTGCACCGCATCCACAGCAAAAATTGCGAGTAGATATTGGCGGTCAATTCGCACAAGCAGGCGATTTGATTCGCGTAAAGAGCAAATAGTGGAGGATAGACAGTGGTCATTGGATCTTGGATAGTGTCGGCAATCAGTTTTGTATATTTTATATTTTTGTGCATATATACGGGGATTGGTGTGTCGCAGGACTATTTATGGTTTCTTGCCGCTGTCTTTTTTGCTTTGATTGGATTTGGATTGCACTATGCACAGAAACATCCTACAAGATGGGCATTGCGATTTCAAGTGACAACATCAGTGATTTTGATTGTATGGGCAATCATCATTTTGGTCATTCAATTTTTGATTGTTGTAGAGGCGAGCAAAAAAGTTGAACCAGGACTGGATTATGTTATTGTTCTGGGCGGAAGAATCAAAGAAAATGGGAAACCATCAAAGGCATTGAGAGGGAGATTGGATATGGTTGTCGATTATGCAAGGGACAATCAAGATACCTATTTTGTGCTTTCTGGAGGACGAGGAGAAGATGAGCCTTGCACGGAAGCTGAGGGAATGGCAGAATATTTAATCGAAGAGGGGGTGCGAAAGGACCGCCTCTTGGTGGAATTACAATCGAGAAATACACATCAAAATATTTGGTATAGCAAGGCATTGATTGAGAAAAACATTCAAGATAACTTGGGAACAATGAATGGAAACTTGGGAGATAATGTAGGGCCTGTCTTAGTTGCTGAGGAAAAGCCAAAGCGTATTGGAATTTTGACTAGTGATTTCCATCTGTTTCGAGCAATGGGACTTGCAAGAAAGGCAGAATACAGGGAGTTTTATGGCATTAGTGCTAAATGCGATGTTTGGCTGTACTTGCACTTTGCAATGAGAGAGACTTTAGCAATATTAAAAGATAAATTTATGGGGTATATGTAATGCAAAGACAGATAGAAAAATTAAAACAATTAGAGGCGTATCACTTCATCGAGCAGAGCAAGATTGAGGAGCTCTCCACGACAGCCGTCATTATGGAACATAAAGACGAAGGCGAGAATTCTTTTGATTCTTGCAGATGATAAAAATAAGGTTTTTACCATTGGTTTTCGAACACCACCGACAGATTCTACAGGCGTGGCTCATATTGTGGAGCACACTGTGCTCTGTGGGTCAAAGAAATTTCCGAGTAAAGATCCATTTGTAGAACTGGTAAAGGGATCATTAAATACATTTCTCAATGCAATGACCTATCCAGATAAGACACTCTATCCAGTGGCCAGTTGTAATGACAAAGATTTTCAAAATTTGTGTGATGTATATTTGGATGCTGTATTTCATCCAAATATCTACAGAGAAGAAAAGATTTTTCGCCAAGAGGGCTGGCACTTTGAGATGGAAAGTCCAGAATCTGATTTAATTTATAATGGTGTGGTGTACAATGAAATGAAAGGAGTATATTCCTCAGCAGATGGAATTTTAGAAAGATCGGTTTCAAAAACTCTATTTGAGGGGCATACTTATGGAGAGGAATCAGGAGGAGATCCCGAGTGTATTCCTGACTTGACCTATGAGGATTACTTAGATTTTCATCGAAGATATTATCATCCATCGAATTCTTTTATCTACTTTTATGGGGATATGGATATGGCAGAAAAATTGGAGTGGTTAGATCGGGAATATTTATCAGAATTTGACTATCTTTTTATTGATTCTGCTGTTCCTACACCAAAGCCTTGGACAAGTCCAAGGGAAGTTCACTTTGACTATCCAATTTCTGAGGCAGAAAATGAGCAAAAGTCAACTTATCTTTCTGTGCACACCGTGGTGGGTGGGGAGCTTGATCCAGTAAAAATGGTTGCAATGCAGACTCTTTCCTATGTGCTTTTAGATATGCCTGGGGCACCACTTCGAGAAGCTTTGATTGAGGCAGGGATTGGCGAAGATATTTTGGGTGGATATGAATATGGAATTAAGGAACCTTATTTTTCTGTGATTGCCAAAAATGCGAGGGAAGAAGAGAAGGATGAGTTTTTGCATATTGTCAAGGATACCTTGAGAAAGCTTGCAGGCGAAGGTCTTGACAAGGAGGTCTTAAGGGCAGCCATTAATATGGCAGAATTTAAGGCAAGAGAGGCTGATTTTGGTTCCTATCCAAAGGGACTTTTGTATGGGCTGGAGACATTTAATAGCTGGCTCTATGATGCAGATCCATGTATGCACTTGCGTTTTCAGGAAATTTTTGACCAGTTGAAAAAAGAAGTGGACACTGATTATTTTGAGAAGTTAATCAAGGATTTACTGCTTGAGAATCCATATGAGGCAGTGATTATCCTTCATCCAGTAAAAAATCTCGATGCACAAAATGAAAAGAAACTTACTGATAAATTGGCGGCCATAAAGGCTGGTCTTTCAAAAGAGGAAATTGAAAGGATTGTTCGAGAGACAAAGGAATTAAAGGTCTATCAGGCGGAGCCATCGAGCAAAGAAGATATGGAAAAAATTCCAATGTTACGAAGAGAGGAGATTGGAAGGGAAGCAGAAAAGCTGATCTGGGAGAAAAAGAAAATGGGAGAGATTTCGGCAATTCACAGCGATATCTTTACCACGGGCATTGCCTATATTCGTATGGTCTTTGGTGCAGACTTTGTGGAAAAGGAGGAACTGCCGTATCTTGGATTTTTAAAGGAAGTTCTTGGATATATTGATACTAAGGAATATAGCTATGCTAACCTTTCAACAAATATTAATCTCAATAGTGGTGGTCTTGGATTTAATGTGGACAGCTATCCGATCATGGAGGATGTAAAGAGGGCAAAATATACCTTTGGCATCAATGTCAAAGTGCTCTATGACAAGATTGGTTGGGCATTTTCAATGGCCAAGGAAATTGCATTGCATTCAAAATTAGGAGATAAAAAGCGCCTAAAGGACATTGCATTGGAAGTAAAGGCAAGGACAAAGTCAAGATTACTTTCTGCTGGTCATATTACTGCATTGACGAGGGCGGGAGCAGATATTTCAAAGGACAGTTACTTTGCTGATGCGACGAGGGGAATTACTTACTATCGTTTCCTTGAAGATTTGACAGCAAACTTTGATGAGAAGGCAGACCAACTTGTCAAAGTATTGGTGAGTCTGACAGAGCGTCTCTTTACTCGTGACAACTTACTTTTAGATGTGATTTGTGATGGAGAGGGCTATCAAAAAGTTGAAGAAAATGTCAATCTATTTGTCGATGCCTTAGAAACGACAGCGAAACGCAGCGAAGGCTTTGTATTTGTTCCTTCAATCAAGAGAGAAGCCTTTACCAGTGCATCAATGGTCAATTATGTAGCTAGATATGGTAATTTTAAAAATCATGGATTTCAGTACACAGGTGTATTAAAGATTTTAAAGGTACTTCTTAGCTATGACTATTTGTGGAATCATATTCGTGTGCAGGGCGGTGCTTATGGTTGTATGGCCGTGTTTGGAAGAACAGGAAATGCAGGTTTTACATCTTATCGTGATCCAAAACTAATGGAGACGGATGCGGTCTATGATGGTATTGTTGATTATGTAAAAAATTATACGGCGAATGAGAGAGAAATGACAAAGGCAGTAATCGGTGCGATTAGTGAATTGGATACGCCATTGACACCATTGAGTGCAGGGCTTTTAGCACTGTCGGCATATTACACAGGGGTTAGTGATGAAGACTTGCAAAGAGAAAGAAATGAAATTTTAAATTGTAAGGTGGAAGATATCCGTGCACTGGCTCCACTGTTAGAGGCAGTTTTATCCGATGGGGCAAAGACTGCTGTGGGCAATGCGGGATTAATTTTGGCGAATAAGGAGGCTTTTACAGAAGTAGAGGCACTGTTTAACGATTAGGGGGAGTACATGACAAAATCAGGATTTGTGGCACTCATTGGTCGACCAAATGTGGGAAAGTCAACCTTGATGAACCACATCATTGGTCAAAAGATTGCCATCACATCAAATAAGCCACAGACAACGAGAAATAAGATTCAAACTGTCTATACTGATGAGCGAGGGCAGATTATTTTCCTCGATACACCAGGAATTCACAAGGCAAAAAATAAACTTGGTGAATATATGGTCAATGTGGCTGAGCGCACGCTAAAGGATGTCGATGTTATTTTGTGGCTTGTGGAAGCATCGGATTATATTGGTGCTGGGGAACAGCATATCTTGGAGGTGCTATCTGAAATAAAAAAGCCTGTCATTTTGGCTATTAATAAGATGGATGCCCTTAAAAATCAAGACGAAGTGCTCTTGATTATGGAAAAGTTTTCTAAGTTAAGAGACTTTACAGAGATTGTCCCTGTGTCCGCTCTAAAGGGGGTAAATACGGGTGAATTACTCAAAGTCCTCTATCAATATCTTCCAGAAGGTCCACTCTACTATGATGAGGATACAGTGACAGATCAGCCAATGCGACAAATTGCAGCAGAGTTGATTCGAGAGAAGGCCCTTCGCCTGCTCAAAGATGAGATTCCTCATGGCATTGCAGTCGAGATTGACAAGATGAGCACGAGAAAGGGAGGCCTCACGGATATTGAGGCAACCATCGTTTGTGAGAGAGACTCACACAAAGGCATTGTCATTGGAAAGGCGGTGCGATGTTAAAACGCATTGGCACTGCAGCAAGAAAAGACATTGAAGATATGATGGAAGGACAGGTCAATTTAAAGCTCTGGGTGAAAGTTCGCAAGGAGTGGAGAGACTCAGACATTCAGATGAAAAATTTCGGATATAATCCAAAGGATATCTAATGCAAGATATTGTTGAAGTGACGGGGATGATCATTCAAAACATACCTGTCAAAGATTATGATCGGCGCATCACCATTTTGACAAGAGAAAATGGAAAAATTGGTGCATTTGTCCGTGGAGCTAGACGGCAAAATAATCGCTTTTTGGGGATTCGTCAATTTTGTTATGGACATTTTGAATTGTATCAGGGAAGAGATAGCTATACACTAAAAAATGCCCAAATCTTGAATTATTTTGAGGAGATTGTCACAGACATTGAAAATACTTGCTATGGGATGTATTTTTTTGAGTTGGCCAATTACTACGCAAGAGAGGCACTGATTGATCCAGAAATGGATAAACTTTTATATGTTGCCTTGGTTGCATTGACAAAGCCAGCCATCCCTAAGGAGTTGGTTCGCAGAGTCTTTGAACTTCGCATTATGGCCATTCATGGGGAATATGATCCAAAGCCAGTGGGAAATGTGAGTGATGGTTGTCGCTATGCATGGAATTTTATTTTGACAACACCAATTGAAAAATTGTACCGCTTTACACTAAAATCAGAGGTTTTTGAAGAACTAGCTGGGGCGGTGGATCAATCTATGCATCATTTTATTGATCGAAAAATGAATTCTCTTGAGATTCTTCGAGGCATTCGTCCTTGAAATAATGCTACCTTAACTCACTAGCTTTAGATGGTGGGTTAAGGTAGCAAAAAATAGATATTTGTGATACAATAACTAGCGTTATGGGAGTATGGAAATCAAAGAATAGACACAAATATTTATTACAGTATCATATTATTTTTTGTATGTATGTATAGAAAAAAAGCTTTTAGTATCAAAAAGAAATATCAGATTATATAAAACAATTTTTCTTATGAGATATGTACAAAGAGTAATATAATCATAAAAATATATGGAAACAGACAAAGACCATATACACTATATGATAGAAACTGAGCCTACAATATCCATAAGTAAAGTGGTTAATCTAATTAAGAGTTATACAACATATCATATATGGAAAAAGCATACAGAATATCTTAAGAATCATTTTTGGAAAGAACATACATTTTGGACGGATGGATATTTTGCTTGTAGCGTAGGCAATGTTTCTGAAGAAATGTTAAAGCAATATATAGAAAATCAAGGGTAGAAAGGCGGGTAAGCTTAATGTTAAAGGCATATAGATATCGGATTTATCCAAACAAAGAGCAAGAAATACAGTTAGCAAAGACATTTGGCTGTTGTCGTTTTGTATATAATCAAACCCTTGCGTACAGAAAAGATGCTTATGAAAAAGAAAAAAAGTCTGTCAGTAAGACAGATTGTAATAATTATTGCAATAGAGAGCTGAAAAAAGCTTATGAATGGCTAAAAGAAGTAGATAAATTTGCTTTAACAAATGCAATTTATAATATGGATAGTGCTTATCAAAAGTTTTTCAAAGAACATGCAGGTTATCCAAAGTTTAAGAGTAAGCACAGTAATCGTAAATCATATACAACCAATTTTACAAATGGGAATATAACTGTAGATTTTGATAGAGGAAGAATAAAGCTGCCAAAATTAAAAAGGGTAAAAATAAAATTACATAGAAAATTTTCAGGTCGGATAAAAACAGTAACTATATCTAAGGTACCAAGTGGCAAGTACTATGTGTCTGTTCTTGTAGAAACTGAACATAGTCCACTTGTAAAGACAAACGGACAAATAGGATTGGATTTAGGGATAAAAGATTTATGTATCACATCAGATGGGAAGAAATATGAAAATCCGAAGACAATTAAAAAAAATATGAGAAAAAAAGCTTACAAGATTACAAAAGACAATTAGCAAATAAAACAAAAGGGGAGTAGGAACTATCAGAAAAAAAGGAAACAAATAGCACTATGCCATGAGAAAAATAGCTAATACAAGAAAAAGATTATCTGCATAAGATTTCAAGCGAAATTATAAACGAAAACCAAGTGATAGTTTCGGAAAAACTTACAGATAAAAAAATATGGTGAAAAATCATAATTTAGCGAAAACTATAAGCGATGTATCGTGGTATGAGCTGACAAGACAACTGGAATATAAGTCAAAATGGAATGGTAGAAATTATATTAAGATAGATACATTTTATGCAAGTAGCCAGCTATGTTTTAGTTGTGGATATAAAAATACAAATGTAAAAGATCTAAAAGTAAGAGATTGGATGTGTCCTTTCTGCAATACAAAACACGATAGAGATATCAATGCGGCAAAAAATATATTGGCAGAAGGATTAAGACAAGTAGTATAAGAAAAAACAATAGGGCAGGGACTGCCCAAATTAACGCCTGTGGAGATAGTAGGTTGCGAGGTCAGCGAAGCAGGAAGCCCATAGGCTTTAGACTATGGGTAGTTCACTTTAGACGATGTGCACTGTATACTATAGAAGTTAGGCAGTAGAAAAATAGTGAGAGATAGGACAATGAAGAAAAGAAATTGGGGTGTAGTTCTTTTGGTGGCAATGGCACTTTCAGCTTGCACGACTGGAGGAAAGTCAAGTTATGTGCCACAGAGAAGTGGAATTTATGTTAAAAATGACAAGAGTATTGAGAGTGCAATTGTAGAGCCCGTTGAAGATGGAAAGTATACGAGCGAAGGATTAAAGAAGTTTGCAGAGCATGAAGTAGAAAGATATAATACAGAAAAAAATACCAATAATGTAAAGGTAGTCAGTGCACAGGTCAAAGATGGCAATGCCTCAGTGATCTTTAGCTACACAGATGCCAATACATTTTTGGACTTTGCAAAATTTAGTCAGGACAATACAGTAAAGGTAGAGAGCATACAGGTGATGAGCTTGGAAGAGGCCAAGTCTCAAGGACAGCTTGACGGAATTGATACCAGTCAAATCAATTCATCAGCAAATGTTGTGGCGATCAAGGGAATAGCGGATGTGACCACACAGGGAAGTATTTTGGCTGCGGCTAGTGATGGAAAGCAATTGAATCACGAGGAAAAAGAGGTTGTGACCGAAGGCGAGATGAGCTACATTGTAGTGAATAATAAGTAAGGGAGAATGGTGTGATGGAATATACAATGGAAAAAATTATTGCATTGGCAAAATCAAGGGGATTTGTCTATCCAGGTTCAGAAATTTATGGCGGTCTTGCCAACACTTGGGACTATGGAAATCTGGGTGTCGAGTTAAAGAACAATGTAAAGAGAGCTTGGTGGCAGAAATTTATTCAGGAATCCCCATATAATGTGGGTGTGGACTGTGCCATCTTAATGAATCCACAAACTTGGGTGGCTTCTGGCCATCTTGGAAGCTTTTCCGATCCTTTGATGGATTGTAAGGAATGTCATGAAAGATTTCGTGCCGATAAGGTGATTGAAGAGTATATGGCAGCCAATGATATTGAACTCGAAGGCAGTGTCGATGCTTGGTCAAAAGAAGAAATGAAAAAGTATATCGATGAGAAGGGGATTTCCTGTCCATCTTGCGGAAAACACAGCTGGACAGATATTCGAGAGTTTAACTTGATGTTTAAGACCTTCCAAGGAGTCACAGAGGATGCAAAGAACATAGTCTATCTTCGTCCAGAGACTGCACAGGGTATCTTTGTCAACTTTAAAAATGTCCAGAGAACATCAAGAAAGAAAATTCCATTTGGTATTGGTCAAATTGGCAAATCATTTAGAAATGAGATTACACCAGGTAACTTTACTTTTAGAACAAGAGAGTTTGAGCAGATGGAGCTTGAATTCTTCTGTAAGCCAGACACAGATCTTGAATGGTTTGAATACTGGAGAAGTAAGTGTAAGAATTGGTTAGAGACACTGGGCATTAAGGAAAATACAATTCGCCTTCGTGATCATGACAAGGAGGAGCTTAGCTTTTACAGTAAGGCGACAACGGATATCGAGTTTAAATTCCCATTTGGTTGGGGTGAACTCTGGGGAATTGCTGATCGAACAGATTATGATCTTGGAAGACATCAGGAGGTTTCAGGTCAAGATCTCACTTATTTTGACGATGAGACCAACGAGCGATACATTCCATATGTCATTGAGCCATCCCTTGGTGCAGATCGTGTGACCTTGGCCTTTTTATGTGCAGCATATGACGAGGAGACTTTAGAGGGCGGAGATGTCAGAACGGTACTTCATTTCCACCCAGCGATTGCCCCGGTAAAGATTGGAATTTTGCCACTTTCAAAGAAGTTAAATGAGGGTGCAGAAAAAGTTTATGCACAGTTGTCAAAGTATTACAACTGTGAATTTGATGATCGAGGAAATATTGGAAAGAGATATCGCCGTCAGGATGAAATTGGAACACCATTTTGCATTACCTATGATTTTGATTCGGAGACAGATCATGCAGTTACCGTTCGTGACCGTGACACTATGGAACAAGTAAGAATTTCAATTTCAGAATTAAAAGCTTATTTTGAGGATAAGTTTACTTTCTAAAAGTTTTATAAAGTCAAAAAAATATCGAACTTACAGTTGACAAGCTTTCTTGCTTGTGATATCTTACTGATAAATGCAAAGAACAGAAGAGTATGTAAGTTGGCATCCACAGAGAGAGGTTCATGGCTGAGAGACCTTGAGAAAGATTTACAGAAACCGGTCTGGGAGCAGCAGGATGAATGTGAGGCGAGAGGGTTCGCACTTGCGAAAGTCCTGACGGAGGTCACCGTTATCAGAGACAGAGAGTAAATACAGATGTAGAGCTTTCGATGAGTGCAGGCAGTGCCTGAATTTAGGTGGTAACACGGATGGATAATTCGCCCTAAGCAATGTAGAGATATATTGCTTAGGGCTTTTTATATTTAAGACAAAAGGAGAGGTTAAAATGAAAGTATCAAATTTAGTGGGATTGCGATTTAAGGAAAGACCAGCAGATTGTGTGGTAGAAAGCCATGCATTGATGGTGCGTGGAGGCTATATTAAGTATGTGGGTAGTGGTATTTATTCTGAACTTCCAACAATGAGAAGAATTACAAAAAAAATTGAAAGAATTATCAATAGTGAGTTGGATTCGATTGGCTCACAGGAAGTTCTCTTTCCATTTGTTCTTCCAGCAGATTTGTGGGAGGAGTCAGGTAGATATGAGAGCGTGGGCAATGAGCTATTGCGCATACAAGATCGCAACAAGGCAAAGCTTGTACTTGGTATGACTCATGAGGAGGCGGCAGTACAGCTTGTGCGTGAGTATGGACAGTCCTATACGAGATATCCTTTTACTGTACACCAGATGCAGAGAAAGTTTCGAGATGAGGCAAGACCTAGGGCGGGAATGATTCGTGTGCGCGAATTTACCATGAGTGATGCCTATTCCTTCCATACAAATCAAAGGATTTGGAAAAGACCTATGATGACTTTTTCAAGGCTTATACTCGCATCTTCCAAAAGGCCGGTGTGCCAGAGGTTGTGACCGTAGCTTCTGATTCTGGAATGATGGGTGGAAGCTTATCTCATGAGTATATGCTTCTTGCTGATGCTGGAGAAGATTCCATTGTTATTTGTCCAGAGTGCGGATACCGTGCCAATATGGAGGCGGCAGAAAACAAGGTAGAAAATGTAAGCAAGAATGAAATAAAGGAGTTAGAGCTTATTGAAACGCCAGATTGTAAGACCATTGAGGCTGTCAATCAATTTTTAACGAGCAGTATTGAGAATTCTTGTAAGGCTGTGGTTTACCAAAGAGCTGATGATGATTCTTATGTGGTTGCCTTTGTCCGTGGAGATTACGAGGTCAATGAGACAAAGCTTACCAATTTACTTGGCACAGAAATTCGTCCAGCAGAGATTACAGAGGACGCACCACTTGTTGCAGGATATATTGGACCTAAGGGAATTTCAAGTGATGTGACAGTCTACATCGATCTCTCTCTAAAGGGAATTGATGGCTTTGTCTGTGGTGCGAATAAGGAAGGATTTCATTATAGAAACTTCAATATTGCAAGAGACCTTGGAGATGTTGAATTTGTCGACATTGCGAAGGTAAAGGAAGGTAGTATCTGTCCTTGCTGTGGCAAGAAGAGCATTATTATTAAAAGAGGTATTGAAGTCGGCAACATCTTCCAGCTTGGGGATAAGTACACCGTATCGATGAATATGCAATATTTGGATGAGAATGGCGAGCAACAGTATCCAATTATGGGTTGCTATGGCATCGGTGTTGGTCGATTGGCTGCATCAATTTGTGAGGCAAGACATGATGAATTTGGTCCAATTTGGCCAATTACCGTGGCACCTTGGGAGGTTGAAGTTTGCTGTTTGCGTGTGGATGATGAGCAGACAAAGGAAGAGGCAGATAAACTTTATCATCAGTTACAAAGAGGGTGTGGAAGTACTCTATGATGACCGTGATGTTCGTCCAGGTTCAATGTTCTCTGATGCAGATTTACTTGCGGCACCAATTCGTGTGATTGTCAGCCCAAGAGGACTAAAGGACGGAGTGATTGAGGTAGTGACTAGAGATAAGAGCGTGGAGGAAAATGTGGCTGTTGATAATGCAATGGATTATATTAAGAATTTACGCAAGAAGTTATATGATGACATCTATGCAAAGGTAGAATAAAAGTAGCATAGTTGTTAGAGAGTTGTAAGAAGTTTTTTCTTTGTTTTGTGCTATAATTTCTTTGTCACATAGGTGATTTGAGAAAGGAGATATTCGTGAACAAAACAAAGAGAGTGAGTGCCGTAGCAGCAAGTTTATTGATGGCCTTGTCTATGACAAGTGTGGCAAATGCAGCAGTAATTTCGTCCAATGCAAAGGGAGGACCTGGCGTTAATTTACAGCAAAAGGCAGGTGCCAGTGCAAGCGGAGCAGTAGGTCCAGGGGTGAGTGGCCCAGGAGCAAATCTTGGAAAGTCCAATGGGGCAAATAATACAAATAATAGCACGAACACCAATAATACAAGTGATGCGGTGTCAATGCATGAGTATACATTGAGTCAGAACTCAAAATATAGACCATATCTTTGGAAGGATGCCGCAGGCAATGCACCAGAGTACAAGGCCTATGTCTTTGAGCCAAAGAATTTTAATGGGCATACCGTCTTTTTGGATGCAGGACATGGACTTGGAAATTCAGCAATTGAAACTGTGAAATCAGAAAAGAGCTATCCAATGAGTGATGCACAGGTGCTTGCAGGAATGAAGACAACCAGTGTGGGCAGTAAGGGATTTGGAATTGGTGTGCAATCAAGAGATACGCCCGATGCTTATTCTCATTCAGAGACTGAGCCACAATTTACTGTCCGCCTTGCAGTGAAGGCAAAAGACAAGTTAGTGGCCAAGGGATATCGTGTGGTAATGGGAAGAATTGAGGAAAATCAAAATCTTTCCAATGGTACCAGAGGTGCTATTGCCAGTGAGACATCGGACATTATGATTTCTTTGCACAGCAATTCTAGTGCATCGGGAAAAGTTAGTGGCACAGTCAGCTTTTACCCAGGTGATTATGACTATATGTCAGGGGCGACATTGATTGGTTATACAAAAACATTGGGATTGACACAGACACAGCCGGCATCTAAGCGATTGGCAGAGATTATGGGTAGCAGTATTTCATCAAGTGTAGGAATTCCTAATATTGGTGCAAATTCGGCAAGACTTCGTATCTTTGGGTATTCATCTATTCCGACAACTCTAGTTGAGGTTGGATTTGCGGACAATGTAGGGGATGCCAAGAAATTGATTGAGAATAAGGATGAACTTGCACAGGGAATTGTCAATGGTGTAGATCAGTATTTCAATAATTAGAATTGGTGGAGCTATAGAGGACATATTTTGTCGGCTATAGCTCCTTTATTTTGTCCATTATTTTAGTTGTCGCAGGCTAAGAATAAAAAATAGTCCACTCTCTACGATGCAGATGATCAACAGAATACCCCACTGTAAGGAAGAGTAGTCAACAAGTGCTCTTGCACGAAGAGCGAGGGATGGTTGAGCGTAGGGATAGATGACAAGGAAATCCTCATTGACAAATAGAAGAATCATTGTTCCAAATGCCCCTAAAATAGAGGTGGCCACGCACTTACTAAAGTTTTTTGTGCGAATACAAAAGTAGCACTGAAGTGAAATCACAGGAAGTGCACCAACAATAGAAAAGAGCGTCCATTTGATGTGCAAAGAGAGCAAAAGTTGACTATCTAGTGAAGAAATTTTTGCAGCTACAATGTAAATGAGAAGAATAAAAAATTGGAACAAGCAAACAAAAAATGTGGCCATAGCAATTTTGCCAAGTAGAAGTTTTGATCTGGAGATATTGTTTGCCAATAGCATTTCCAAAGTTTTTCGTTCAAATTCTGGCATAAAAATAAGTGAAACAATAATAGCGACCATGGGAGGAAAAAATAGCAAGCTGTAAAAAAAGACAAGTTGTCCCCAGAGTACTTGTGCTTGTTGTCCATCAATTAGAACTTGGCGATTGGCAAAATAAGTGAATAAACCAAATAGTGAGGCAAAATAGTAGACAGACTCCGCTAAATAGAATTTCTGCTTTTTTTGCCTTTTTCCATTCTGCAATAAAATAGTTTAGAGACATGGTTGTTCACCATCCTTTCTTTTAAAAATTCTTCTTGAAATAAGCAACATAAGAATAATATATACAAAATAGAGCGATAGCTTCATTAAGATGAGGTCATCTGCAATATAGGTGTAAGAAATATTATTGGTTTCAGACGAGAGAAGTGAGAACTTATAGGGAGAGAGTGCAGCAGCACCAATCCAAGGGATGAGAAAACTAAAGATCATGGAACTTTTTGCACTCAAAGAGATACCAATAAATCCACCAATAATTCCCAAAGTAAGTAAAACTCCTCGGCTATTGAAAAGCACAGCAATACTTTGATAAATCATAAAGAGCAGAACAATGTTGAATATTTTTCCAATCACGGCAATAAAAAATGCAAATGTCGAAATAGAAATATGATTAAAATAACCAAATACTAAAATAATCAGATTTTCAAAGAGGCTGAGCAGGGATAAAAATCCGATGCCAAGCTCCATTTTTGCAAAAATAATAGAAGAGAGGGATTGACCATTGGAGCGCAGCAGCTTAAAAGTAGAGCCACTGCGTTCAATATCCCAGAGTTTAGACACAAAGACACTGATGGCCATTGGCAAAAGCAGTACATCCACTGTTTGGTTGTTGAATAGACTTCCAGGAATCCATAGCTCAGAATGCTTGCTGATTTCTGATACAGTACAGGCAAGGTTCCATACAGTGGCAATGATCATCAAGAAAAAGACAATAAAAAATGATTTTGTCCGTTTGGATTTTAGTATTTCGATGTGTAGAGAGTGAAAAATTGACATAATTTTCTCCTTGTTCCTATTGTTGTGTTAGATGCAAAAAAATATTTTCTAAGCTTTCTTGATTGCGAACGACACGATAAATTGGAATTTTTGCCTTAGAAAGTAAAAAGATAATGTCGGCAATTTTTTGGTCTGGCAAGTCGGGAAGAGTAAGGTGGTGTGTATCCTGCTCTTGGACAATCTTTTTTAGTTCATTTTCCACAGGTTGAAGTTTTGAAAAATCTCCTTGGAGAACAATGTTGGCCTTTGATTGAATTTCATCTATTCTTCCTTCAAACAGCAATTTTCCATGGTGAATAATACCGACACGGTCAGCAATATGCTCGATTTCTGGGAGAATATGGCTGGAAATAAGCACCGTAAGTCCCGAATCCTTTGTGAGGCGAACAATGAGTTCTCGAATTTCATGGATACCTGCAGGATCAAGTCCATTAGTTGGTTCATCTAAAAGTAAAAGTCTAGGTCTTTTGACAAGAGCAAAGGCAAGAGCAAGTCTTTGCTTCATTCCAAGGGAATAGGCACCAACACATTTATTTCTATTTTTTTCCTCGTCGAGTCCTACAAGGTGAAGTATCTCTTTGATATTTTCCTTGGGAAATTGAAGCATTTTTTGAAATACTGAGAGATTTTCATAACCGGTTAAATTTGGATAGTAGGATGGTTCCTCAATCATTGATCCAATTTGGCTGAGATATTGTGCATTGGAATTTGTAATTTCTCTTCCAAAGATGCGAATATTTCCTGCATCGGGATGGATAAGGGAAAGAATCATCTTCATTGTCGTTGACTTTCCTGCACCATTTGGACCTAAAAAGCCATAGATTTCACCTTGGCGAATGGTCAACTTCTGAATATCTACTACTGTTGTTCCATGATAGGATTTTTGTAAGTTCTGAATTTCAATTGCATTTTTGTTCATATCTATACCTCCGTTTTCTTTATCATAACTGTGTTAGATTAAGAAAACATTGGTGTTACCTTATGTTTAGATTAAGAAGTGGAAAATTAATGGAAAAATATATTCCTTATGGATGAAATTGATATAGGAGAAAATTTTATAATATAACAGCCAGAAAACCCATGGTCTTTAGATCGTGGGATGAATGGCGTTAGGTTTACAACATATATATTTTACTTAAATACTATCATTTAAAATATATGCTATAATACATATATAGGAAATCCTATTTCCGAGTCTATGAAAGGAGAAAATCGTATGTATCTTACTGTAAAACAACAAGTGAAACATCTGTCCAAGGAAGATTACATCACAATCAGGGAACTTTGTCATACGGCTAAGAATCTTGCTAATGAGGCAATCTATAATGTGCGTCAGCATTATTTTTACAGAAGGTGAATTTCTCAAATATGAGAAGAATTACACTCTTTTAAAGAATAGTCCTAATTATAAGGCATTAAATTCCAATATGGCACAGCAGATACTGAAAGAGGTTGATGGCTCGTTTCAGTCATTTTTTGGTCTGCTTAAACTTGTCAAGCAGGGAAAATATGCTTTTACGGATTGTAAACTGCCACATTATCTTCCAAAAGATGGATACACAACACTGATCATTGGTTTTGTAAGACTTAAGGGTAATCAGCTGATACTTCCGTTTTCCAATAGTTTTTAAGAAAAACGCATAAGTCTGTTGAAATTACGATACCACCCATACTTCTTGATAAGACGATAAAAGAGATACGCATTATACCGAAAGCGAATGCAAGGTTCTTTGAAATCCAGTATATATATGAAGCTGAATGTATTCAAAGAAATCTAAACACGAACAACGCACTTGCACTTGACCTAGGTATCAACAATCTCATAACAGCTGTATCAAATAGTGGTCAATCGTTCATTATTGACGGGAAAAGACTGAAATCGATCAATCAGTGGTTCAATAAAGAAAACGCCCGTTTGCAATCGATAAAAGATAAACAGCATTTTGGTAGAAAGTCTACAAATAGACAAAAAGCAGTTACTCGTAATCGCAACAATAAGGTGAACGACTATATGAATAAAACTGCTCGTAGGGTGATAGATTATTGTATCATCAATAATATAGGTACGCTTGTTGTTGGTTACAATGAGACTTTTCAACTTAATAGTCATATTGGAAAGCAAAACAATCAAAATTTTGTAAATATCCCTTATGGACAGTTGCGTAACAAATTGGAATATCTTTGCAAACGAAATGACATTGTTTTTGTAAAACAGGAAGAATCCTATACATCGAAATCATCTTTTTGGGATAGAGACGATCTCCCTGTTTACAATGCCGATAATCCAAAAGAGTATCCGTTTAGTGGCAGAAGATTACATCGTGGTCTATACAAAACGGCAAGTGGTAAAACAATCAATGCAGATGTTAACGGAGCATTAAATATCATGCGTAAAAGTAGTGTTGTGGATATGAATATCCTATACAGTAGAGGCGAAGTGGACACGCCGATAAGAATAAGGATTGCCTAATTATTTAGGTGGAAACTTAAATATCAAACTTCTTAAATAGAGCTGTTAGGCTCTTAGAAGCTCATTACCTTTAGGTGATGGGTAGTTCACTAAAGTATATGAATTTTTCAGAGTAAACACGATATAATTCGGTTTTTAGATGACAAAAGGAAGATAAAGAGCTATAATAAGACAGAGAATATTGCAGATATTCGCATATTGATAGGGAGGGATTACAAAAATGGCAAATATTGATTTAACAAAGTATGGTATCACAGGAACAACAGAAATTGTTTATAATCCATCATATGATCAGCTATTTGACGAGGAAACAAAAGCAGAGTTAGAGGGATTTGAAAAGGGTAGAGTCAGCGAGCTTGGTGCAGTGGATGTCATGACAGGAATTTACACTGGTCGTTCACCAAAAGATAAGTTTATTGTTATGGATGAGAATTCAAAGGACACTGTTTGGTGGACAAGTGAGGAATATCCAAATGATAATCACCCAGCATCACAGGAGGCTTGGGCAGCAGTAAAGGATATTGCAAAGAAGGAACTTTCCAACAAGAAGCTCTATGTTGTAGATGCATTCTGCGGTGCAGCTGGACATAAGCGCATGGCTGTTCGCTTTTATTGTAGAAGTGGCATGGCAGGCACATTTTGTAACAAATATGTTTGTCAATCCAACAAAGGAGGAACTTGAGAACTTTGAGCCTGACTTTGTTGTGTATAATGCATCAAAGGCTAAGGTGACAAATTATGCAGAGCTTGGCTTACATTCAGAGACTGCAGTTATGTTCAACATCACAAGCCGTGAGCAGGTAATTGTCAACACTTGGTACGGTGGTGAGATGAAGAAGGGTATGTTCTCTATGATGAACTACTATCTTCCATTGCAGGGAATTGCTTCTATGCACTGTTCTGCAAACACAAATATGGAAGGAAAGAATACTGCCATTTTCTTTGGACTTTCTGGAACAGGTAAGACTACACTTTCAACCGATCCTAAGCGTCTTTTGATTGGTGATGATGAGCATGGCTGGGATGACAATGGTATTTTTAACTTTGAAGGTGGATGCTATGCAAAAGTTATCAATCTTGATAAGGAGTCAGAGCCAGATATTTACAATGCCATTCGACGCAATGCCCTTTTGGAAAATGTTACTCTGAGTGAAGACGGCAAGCTTAATTTTGCAGATAAGAGCGTGACAGAAAATACAAGAGTTTCTTACCCAATTGAGCATATTAAGAATATTGTTCGTCCAGTTTCTGCTGCCCCGGATGCTGAGGATGTAATTTTCTTATCAGCAGATGCTTTTGGTGTATTGCCACCAGTTTCGATTTTGACATCTGAGCAGACACAGTATTATTTCTTATCTGGATTTACAGCAAAACTTGCGGGTACAGAGAGAGGAATTACAGAGCCAACACCAACATTCTCTGCTTGCTTTGGACAGGCTTTCTTGGAGTTACATCCAACAAAGTATGCTGAGGAGCTTGTAAAGAAGATGAAAAAGAGTGGTGCTAAGGCTTATCTTGTCAATACAGGTTGGAATGGCTCAGGAAAGAGAATCTCCATCAAGGATACTCGTGGTATTATTGATGCCATCTTGAGTGGTGAGGTAAATACGGCACCAACAAAGAAGATTCCATACTTTAACTTTGAAGTGCCAACACAGTTGACAGGTGTTGATCCTAAGATCTTAGATCCTCGTGATACCTATGCAGATGTCAAGGAGTGGGAGGACAAAGCAAAGGATCTCGCAACAAGATTTCAGAAGAACTTTGTAAAATATGAGAGCAACGAGGCCGGCAAGGCATTGGTTGCAGCAGGTCCTCAGTTATAATCGACTGACGGTTAGATAGAGATGGCTATCGTGCTTACGAATTTTAAGTCGAAAGTGCGATGGCCATTTTTGGCTTTATTTGTCTAAATTAGGGAGAGGAGTGAAATAATGGAGAATAGACCAAGAGGAAGAGATCGCAACATAGAGGGTGAGGGAAAGGGAATCTTTCGCAGAGGCGATGGACTTGGCACAGGACCAGTGGGTAGTCAAGGAAGTCCAAGTGGTGGAAGCGGTGGACCAAGGAGGGGAATGGGTGGAGGAAAAGGTCCCATTTCCATTATTGCCCTTTTGATTCTTTTGCTATTTGGTGGAAAGCAATCGGGAATATTGAATACTTTATTGCAGGGTGTGATACAAAATGGTGGCACGGCACAGAGTACAACTCAGCATAATTCTAGTTCTCAGCACAATTCTAGTCAGGGAAGTGGGCATGGAGGAAATTGGAACTCTCTTTTTGATGGTGGAAGTTATTCTACAGGTTGGGTTAAGCCAGAGGCAGCGACACCAAAATTAGATACGACAGTGGCAAAGAATGCGAGAGAAAAGAGAACAAAACTTTTAGGAAATGCCAACGACATCGTGACAATTATGGTCTATATGTGTGGTACAGACCTAGAGTCAAGAGGGGGAATGGCGACATCAGATTTACAGGAGATGTCTACAGCAAGTTATGGAAATAATGTCAATGTCATTGTTTACACAGGAGGAGCAACAAAGTGGAAGAATACGATTGTGGCCAGTGACCGCAATCAGATCTATCAAATTGTAAATGGTCAGATGAAAAACTTGTGGATAATGCAGGAAATGCAGCGATGACAGATCCAAAGACATTGACAGAGTTTATTCAATATTGCAAAAAGAATTTTCCAGCCAATCGAAATGACTTAATTTTGTGGGACCACGGCGGTGGGTCCATTAGTGGATATGGATATGACGAGATACATAAAAAGAGTGGATCGATGACATTGGCAGGTATTCACACGGCTCTTGAAAATGCAAAGATAAGCTTTGATTTTATTGGTTTTGATGCCTGCTTGATGGCAACAACAGAAAATGCATTGATGTTGAATCCCTATGCCGATTACTTAATTGCATCGGAGGAGACCGAACCTGGTGTTGGCTGGTACTACACAAATTGGCTGAGTGAACTTGGAAAAAACACTTCGATGCCAACTATTGAAATTGGGAAAAAAATTGTCGATGATTTTGTTGATGTGTGTGCAAGACAATGTCCAGGTCAAAAGACCACACTTTCTGTCATTGACCTTGCAGAATTTAGTCAGACTGTGCCAAGTCAACTTGGTACATTTTCACAGGAAATTAGCAAGAATATTTCAAACCAAAATTACAAACTGGTCTCTGATGCACGCAATCAATCGAGAGAATTTTCACCAAATTCAAAGATTGATCAAGTGGATTTAGCACATTTGGCATTAAATTTAGGTGGAAAGGAAGGTGAAGCGTTAGCTCAATCTTTGCAGAGTGCAGTCAAGTATAATCGGACTTCGAGCAATATGACCAATGCCTATGGGGTGTCTATTTTCTTTCCTTATCAGAGGACGGGATATGTGGATAGGGTGACGAGCACCTATAAGGCCATTGGAATGGATGCCAATTACACCAAGGCAATTAAGGAATTTGCTAGTGTTGAAGCTAGTGGGCAAAATGTTTTTCAATCTAGTCCATCGTCCTCACCTTTACCATCTCTTTTAGAAACCATCGGTCAATTGGCAGGAAATGGAAGCACAACCAGTTCGACGCAGGGGGATATGGGAATGGAAGTCATTTCCCAATTACTCAATGCTTATCTTGGAGGAGATAAAACGAATAAAGAATTTTTATCCGACAGTGCTCTTTCTGATAAAGACTTGGCGGATTATTTGCAGAGAAATCACTTTGATGCCTCAAAGCTTGTGTGGAGTGATGGAGAAGATGGACGAAAGAAAATGAGCTTGAGCAACGAGCAGTGGGCCCAAGTGCATGATCTAGTCCTCAATATGTTCTATGACGATGGCAGTGGATTTATTGATATGGGACTGGACAATGTCTTTGACTTTGACGCTCAGGGTGCACTTCTTGCAGATAATACAAGGAGTTGGATTGCCATTAATAAACAACCGGTGGCCTACTACTATTTATCAACAGTAGAAGAAGGAGAAAGGTATACCATTATGGGGCGTGTTCCTGTACTTCTCAATGGACAGAGAGCAAATTTATTGTTGGTGTTTGACCAAGATCATCCAAAAGGTCATGTTGTCGGTGCAATGACTGACTATATCAATGGAGAGACAGAGACTGTGCCAAAAAGTATGACATCACTCAATGTAGGTGATACCATTGATTTTGTGTGCGATTATTATAGCTATGGTGGGGAATACAAAGATAGCTATAAGCTTGGTGAACAGATGAAGGTGCCAGAAGGTGGCATGGAGGCACTGACAATTAGCAATGTAGATATTGGAAAGGGAAAGGCAAAATTAGCTTATCGCTTTACAGACACCTACAATCAGTCGTACTGGACACCTGCTATTGTAGAATAATAGAAACACTTGGAAAAGAAAGGAGAACATCATGAGAAAAGGATATGTGGCTTTGGGTGTCATGCTCACAGCATTGAGTTTGGGGGCGTGTCAAAAAAAGACAGACCAAAAGAATACAACTGCGAGTACACAGGCACAGGACACTTCAAAGCAGGAAGTGGAAGCAAAAAAATTTGAGTATCCCCATATCGAAGCAAAGAATTATCCAAAAGTAGATGGGTCGACAGCCACACTGCCACTAGCTCAGGCGATCTATGAATTGACAACAGGAAGTAGTCCTGAGGATGCAGCGAGAAATATTGTACACAATAAGACGACAGAATCCTATTTAATTTAATGGATAAGTCAACAGACTTAATTATTTCTTATGCTCCCCCAAGTGACTTGATGAAGACAATTGAGGCGGTCAATCAGAGTGGAAAAAACCAAACCTATACAAATAATAGGAGGAGGGATTATGAAGTCAGTCCGATTTTAATTGCCCCGGTGGGAAAAGATGCCCTTGTCTTTTTAAACAGTCAAAAAAATAAGGTGAAAAATGTTACTGAGCAGCAATTGCAGGATATTTACTCTGGAAAAATCAAAAATTGGAAGGAGTTAGGCGGAGAGGATCATGTGATCAAGGCATTTCAACGACCAAAAAATTCGGGAAGTCAGAATTTGATGGAAAAATTTGTGATGAAGGATGTCGAAATGACACGACCACCAAGTGAATGGGTGGCATCAGAAATGGGAGAATTGATCGAGAAGGTGGCGGCCTATGACAACAGTGCCGATGCGATGGGATATTCTGTATATTATTATGCGAGAAATATGAAAAAGGGAGATGGACTTCAATTTTTGCAAGTCAATGGTGTCGAGCCAAATTCGGATACAATTCGAAGTGGAGACTATCCTTATACTAATCCATTTTACATTGCCATTCGTGCGGATGAACCGAAGGATTCCCCAGCCTATCAGATTTATCAGTGGGTACTCTCGATGAATGGGCAGGCTTAGTCAATGAACTTGGTTATGTCGCCAATGAAAAGAGTGATGTCAAAATTTCTAGTGAAGATTTAAAAAAGATTGGTCTGGAAGAAAAAAATGATACGGTGTCGGGAAAATATTTTCCAGACCACACATTGCTTGCTCTGCCAGGTTCAACCTATGGTGATCATTCAGGAATTGTACTCCTTAATGAGCAATTTCAGCAAGAAAAAGTACTTTCCGACCTCGAATTAACGAATCCAATCTATATGCCAAGTGAAGGGCTCATTGCATTGAGAAAGTCAACAGGAGAAAATACAGGTATTTATGACATAAAGGAGCAAAAATGGGTTGTTGAGGCGAGGGAGGAGCATTTTTTAAAGGGAATGGAAAATGGAAAACTGGTCAAGGACAATTTTGTATTTGCCAAAGCAAAAGGTGAGGATTTAGTTGGATATGAAATTTATGATGTAAGTGGAAAGTTAAAAAAGGCCATTGACTTGACCCAATATGGACATGCAAAATGGGATATCTTTGGATATGGCGAAAAGATGAATGGATTTTTGACAGATTTTGTGGATGACAAAAATGACTTAGTCAGAGCCATTCTCTTTGATAAAGATGGAGAAATTCTCATAGATTCAAAGTCATTTGACGATCAGATGATACAAATGGCAAAAGAATACGAGCTTGATCTCCATGCTGGGAATATTATGATTAAGGAGTGGAATCCAGGCACAGATACCGTGGTGATTGGAAATGATGATAAGAAGATTATCTATCATGTAGGACAGAAAAAAATTCTTGGTCTTGTCGATGATCATCTTCCAAGTAATGAATTTGAAAAAGGGGAAAAACATTATATTCTTGGCAGAGACAAGGACGGAACTTTGCATTGCTTTGATGCAGAGGGAAATCCAACACCTTGGAAATCAAGCGATTTTGATCAACTTCCTGATGGCGATGGCTTGGTGTGGAAAAAGAAGGATAGTGTTCTTGCTGTGCTCAATGTTGGCGACAATACTAGTGCCAATCTAGATCTGACAGGAATTGATATCGATGGAAAGAGTATTATCCTTTCTGATCTTGGCAATGCCGTCTACACAATGCAATTAGAGACAGAAAATGGTGATAATCCAAAGGCTTATGCCTTTAAAGATGGCAAGGTTTTTGCCAAGGGAAAATATTGTGACAACTTAGCTTCTGAGGAATTTGGAGATATTAGCGAGTTAGATGGAACAAATGTTGTTGGCATTGATGGATTATACACCGTATTTGATGCAGATGGCAAAGCACTGGGCACATTAAGTAATGTTCAAAAAGAGAAAGATTCTTTGTTGCTGACAGCAAAGAATTACTACATTGTACGACATGGAAATTATGCAATGATTTATGACTATTCTGGAAATGCATTGTCGCAGATGTTAGCTGGACAGGGAGATGAATAGAGAGTATACTTAGGGATAGAATGAATAGATGAGGAGGAAGTGTGATGAGTCAAAAGATGGTCGATGCAGTCAAGGAAATGGTACAGGCACCAAGTTGTTGTGCTGAATTAAAGACAGCTGGAAAGGAATGGTTAGAGGCTGTTGGAACAGAAGAGCAAGGGGAAAAGGCCGTGGCACTGCTTGCAGAGGCAAAAGTAGATATCTGTACGATTGATCAGGTTTATGATCTTTTTGTGTCTGATACAGGAAAGAAGATGTTTGGTGAGAAGCAGGCTGCTGCTATGGCAGAGCATGCAAAGGAAGTCAAGTCAGCAGGTGGTCAATATTGTGACTGTGGTGCGTGTGTAGGTGCTAAGTTTGTCATGGATCATGAGAAAGAATTGACAGATTAATTTGTAAATAATTTCCGAGAGATGTAGAAATTTTCTGCATCTCTTTTTTTGGTAGGGCAATCGCTTGACAAATAGTATAGAAATTATATAATAAAAGTACATTTCTAGTTTATCTATTTTCTATACAAGTCAGGAGGTTTCTTATGAATTTCACAGAATTTCTAAAGCAATTTGTCAGGGATTTACAAAGAGAGTTGGAAAAAGAATTTGGAAGGATGGTCGTTGAAGAAAATCACATTCGAAAGTTGCAACTTTCGTCTTATCATGGAATAACTGTTCGTCAAGAACATGGTGTGATTGGGATTTCCATCGATGTTTTTCCGCTCTTTTTAGACTATCAAGGTCAAAAAAATTATCAAGAGGTATTAGATGAGGGAATCAGTAGGGTGAAAGAGGGACTTCATAACCAAAAGTATATCGGCAAGGTTAGTTTTGGGGATTATCAAAAGATGAAGAAAAAATTATTGGTTCGACTTGTGCCAACAAGGGAAAATCAAGAGGTACTCGATGATATTGTGCACAGAGAAATTGAGGATCTTTCTATGGTCTATTGCTTTCGCCTCGAGGAGGTTGATGATGTCAATTATACGATGTTTTTGACCAAAGAGATGCTCAATCAATATGGTGTAAGTGAAGAACAAATCCATCAGGATGCAATGCGATATGCACAAAAAAATGCACCCGCACAGATAAGGAGCATCTATGATGTGCTTGGACTAGATATTGATGACAGTGAAAAATTGATGTATGTTGTTGGAGTAAATAGAGAGATGTATGGGGCAGTTGCCCTATTTTATCCAGGTATACTTGAGAGAATTGCTCAACTACTGGAGGGAGATTTTTATATCTTGCCTTCGAGTATACATGAAGTGATTGTGATTATGGATGATGGACTGGAGGAGGTCGAGGAGTTAGAAGCTATGGTTAGAGAAATTAATACAGCGGAAGTTGAACCAAAAGATCGACTCTCCAACAATGTCTATCACTATGATCAGATCGATCGAATTTTTGAAACGGGAAAGGCATTTATAGAAAGGAAAAAGAATGATGGAGCTCGATGAAAGTAAAGTAAAACTGGCACATGAAATGGCAAAAAAAGCACATGAAGGACAATTAGATAAGGCGGGAAAAGACTATATTGGACATCCAGAATATGTTGCCTCGCTCTTTGAAACACCAAAGGAAAAAATTATTGCTCTTTTGCATGACACATTGGAAGATACAGATTTATCGCCCGAGTGCATTAAAAAGGAATTTGGCGAGCAAGTTTTAGAGGCTGTCGTTGTGCTGACGAAAAGAAAAGGAGAAGAATACTTTTCTTATATCGAAAGAGTAAAAGCCCATCCACTTGCTCGCCGAATTAAGATTGCTGATTTGAATCACAATATTCAAATTGAACGCCTAGCTCACCCAGAAAAGAGGGATTACCAGAGGAGAAAAAAATATCAAGAGGCCTTGCGCAGGTTACTATAATTTTTGTGTAAGAAATTTTTTCTTCTGAAGTTGCATAAAGTTGAGTGTGTAGTTGATAAACTTTAGCTCAGTGTCGTCCAGATGCTCAATTTGTTCTACAATTTGTTGAACGATTGCAGAATCTACATTTTTTTCTCGATGGGTATGGTTGCTTGAGAATGCCTCTAGGCTGACGCCATAAAAATCAGCGAGAGAAATAATGATATCAAAGCCAGGAATACCTTCGCCAGTTTCGTAGCGAGAGTAGGCCTGCTGTGTCGTGTTGAGCATCTTGGCGAGTTCTTTTTGGGTAAGATTTCTCGATTCACGGTAGGCACGCAAGCGCTCAGGAATCGCTTTTATGTCATTGGTCATAAATTAGTGACGCCCCCTTTCTTCTCATTATAGATGTTTCTTATATATTTCTTATATTACTTATTATATCATATTTGCTATAGAATAACAATTTACCATATAGAGTGAAAATAAACATAGCAAACAAAAATTTATTGTAAATTAAACAATGAATTTTTGTAGAATTGATACAAAGCGGGGAAGTTGCTTTAATATAGTATTTGAGTGAAGTTATAGTGAAGCAGAGGAGGAAGCATAATGTATAAAATGGCTGTCTATACAAGCGATGCAAAGATTTATCAATTGGTAGAGCAAGTAATGAATGAAATTGGTATGCGAGTGGATATTGAAATTCAAGTTTCTCATTTAGATGAAGAGGCGTTTGATTATCAGATGATTTTTGTGGATACCACCAGTGAGCTAGGTCTTGGCCCAATACAAAAGTGCATAGGTCAAGGAGAGGGGCTTTGCCCTAAAGTGATTGTTTTTACCAAGGATCGAAAAATTTCTATTGATGTGGCAAAGCTTTTGCCTGTGGGTTATATTCAATGGCCCTGTGATGCGGAGCAAATCCGGTTTTCTTTTATTCAATCTTTACGAATCAATGTAGTTCAAGATAAAATCCTAAAATTAAGACAAAATCGACGAATACGCTGGTTACTGGCTTCGCAACTCATTTACATTCATAGTGATCGACGAAAAGTCATTTACCACGCAAAAAACGGAGAGATTGTGTGTTATGCAAAACTCTCCGCTATTTATAGGCAACTTCCACCAGAAGATTTTTTGGTGATTCACAAGTCTTTTGTTGTTAATATTTGGTATATTCAGTCAATAGAGCACGAGAAGGTCGTCCTAAGCGGAGGAATTGAGCTTCCGATTAGTGCGACCTATCGTCGTTTTGTTCATGTTGTCTGGAATAGACAGAGGCAATTACTTATTGAGAGTACCTCTGGTTCCAGTTGAAATTAATTGATTGGCTAAATGAGCCATTTCAGGGATGGTCGCCTTCATACCTGTGTCAAACCAATAGTCAAGTAGACCAAGAAAGCCGGAAATGGAATAGGCAAATAGGGCATCGTAATTGATTGAACTTTGACTTTGAATATCTTCAGGTGGCAACAGGCGCTGGCGCAATGTCTGCTTGATGCGATTGAGGTAATTGATGTCTCCATTTGGTCCGAGCAAAATGCGAGATAGATCCTGATTTTCCTCAATAAAAGCAAAGATCTTTTCAAAGAGAACAGTATCGGGAAGACTTGAAGGAGTTAGATATTCGTCTAAAATAGTATTAAATTGAATAAACATTTGCTCCTCTAGGCTTTCTAGCAAATCATAGACATCTTTGTAGTGGAGATAGAAAGTGCCTCGATTTAAATCAGCTAAATCTGTGAGCTCTGTCACGGTGATATCCTGGATCTTTTTTTTCATCAATAGAGTTGCGAGACAGGTGCGCAACTGCTTGCGTGTCTTTCTTACACGTCGATCAACTTTTGTTCTCATATTTCCTCCAATCGATGCAATGATGTTTATTATCATACTAGTAGTCATTAATTGAGTATTGCATCAGTTTTCGTTGATTAGTATAATACATACCAGTCAAAAAATCAACATGTTTAGAAAAATAGTCTCAGAGAGGGTGAAAAGATGAGAAATTGGAAGAGAAATACGGCATTGGCAATGGCAGCCGTAATGACAGCTTCGTCTATCTTTAGTGTAAGTGCAGCAGCACCAGAGGTAGTGACAGATGAGGCTTTATATGGAAATTTAGACTATTATGGAACAATGAAAAGTATGAATATTGTCAAGGGAGTTAGTCTCAATGGACAGACACAAATTAGTGACTATGGAGATTATAGCGAAGTAAAGAATATGACTTCGGATATTGCACCACAGATCAGCACAACAGGTGTGACCTTTGATGGGTTAGATGGAAAAGGAAGATTTTATTATCAAGTGACACCAAAGTCTTTGGAGGAAAAGCTTCCATGGACTGTGGATATCAGTTACAAGTTAAATGGCGTTCCTGCACAGGCAGAAAACCTTGCGGGGGCATCGGGAATGGTAGAAATTGATATTCATATTACTCCAGTGCAGGATACTGCGGATTATTTGAAGAATAATATGCTCCTTACAGTAGCAACAACCATTGATATGACAAAGAATTTAAGTGTTGAGGCACCAGGGGCACAGATTCAGTCTCTTGGCGGAACCGAGGCCGTGATGTTTGCTGCACTTCCGGGCGAGGAAAGGACTTTGTCATTCGCATAGGATCAGATCATTTTTCTCTCGATGCAGGCATTGTCTTTGCGATGGCTCCAGCGACCATGGATGGGCTAGATAAGATCAAGGATTTGGCTCAGACCAAGGATGATGTTAAGGATTCTGTTCATAAGCTCTATGATGGTACCAATGCAGCACTTGAAGCAATTGCGGGCGTAAGACCAAGTCTCAATGAGGCGACACAGGCTATAAAGGTCTTAGATCAGGCAAGAGAAAAGGTGCATAGTTATGGGGATCGCCTCGATGGCAATGTTGACACAGATGTTCAAAATTTAAATCGTTTGGCCAATGCGACCGTGGAACTTGTGCCACATTTAAATACAGCAAAATCAGCACTTGATGATTTTGATCTAGATTTTAGAGATATTTCGACACAGGCAAAAAATGTAGAGCCAGAGATAGACGAAGTAAATCATGATTTGATGGCTTTAAAAGAAAGTCTAAAAAAGACAGAAGATGTGCTAAAAAATGGACAGAGCAATACAAAAGATTTGCAATCAGCACTTGATGATTTGTCTTCTCATCTGGGGGATACACAGGATGATTTATATGGATTTAGGAAGGAGGCAAAAAGGAGAGTTATTCCAGCAACCGCCTCCAATGCCTTTAGAGGAAATCTAAAGGATAGAGTAGAAGGTTTACATGAGGCACTTTCTCATGCACAGCTTGTTGACACTTCAGAAGCTGATGCTCGACTAGAAAGATATTACAGCGAGCTAAAAACCGCAGCAAAGAAGGCACAGGATACACAAGAAGCGATGGACGATTTTTTATCAAGTACAGAAGATACCATTTCTAGCTTGGAGAGTTTACTTTCTCATCCAACGCAGGATGCACTAAAAAACATTCATGATGGTCTTGGCACAGTCAATGATTTACAAGATCAAAGTCAGACATTGCTACAAGGGATTTCACAAGCTTCGGGAAAGATCAATCCATTGATTGAAAGTGCCACTAGATTATCGGACACAATGAGTTCCTATAAAGAAAGTGCAAAATCAGGCATTGATAGCACAAATTATCTTCTTGACAGTGTAAGTGTTAACTTAGATAGTGCAAGGGACACATTGACAACGATTGAAAGCTTGTTTCAAAATACAAGGGGAGACATCAATGATGGAACAAAGGCATCCCTCAAGGCGGGAACAGATTTGATTGACCATGCCCTCAATAGCATGACAGCAGTCGATCAATTAAAATCAGCCAATGATGCACTGAAGGCTCTGTGGGACAAGAAGGTAGCTGAATTTGAAAATGATAACAATGTCTTAAAGATAGATCCAGAGGCAAGGAAGGTTTCCTTTACTTCTTCAGAAAATGCTGAGCCAAATAGTGTGCAGGTGATTTTGAGAACCAAGGAGATTAAGGTCAATGATGAGGAGGAGAAGGCACAACAAAAGGCCCTAGAGGATGCAAAGGAAAATGAGAGTCCATTAAAGAGGATTATCGGTGTATTTTCGGAAATTTTTTCATCCATTCTTCATGCCTTTAAAAATATGTAATGGCGAGCAAATTAAAGGATTTACTTTTTTTATAGATTTGATTATGATAGAGTCTGGCAGGCAACTGCCAGACTTTTTGAAATTGCGGGGAAAAGAATGAAATCCATAAAGAGACGATTATTGTTATTATTTGTGGTCTTTGTCGCAGCTGTTGCGGTGTATATGGGACTAGAAATGAGAAAGACAAAGACAAATGATACCGTCTACACAGGAATAGAAGAAGCAACATTTCCACTTGTGTGGGCACAGACAGCAGGTAGAGAGATGAATGTGATGTATCCATACACATCACAGGTGGGTATCAATGCATTTTTTGATAGTTTGACTCTTCTTTCTGATGAAAGACAATTGGAGCTGATTGTGAAAGGGGGAAGTGAAGTAGTCAAGGCCATCAGCTATGAAGTTCGCAGTGCAAGCCTTGAAGATTTAATTGAAAATAATGAAATTACAGATTTTACTTCAAAGGACAAAGAAGTCGATATGGTCATTCCGATTTCTAATTTGATTACCAAGGGCAATGAGTATCGCTTGAATGTTAAGTTGACTTTTGCTTCAGGAAAAGAAGCTCATTATTATACAAGAATTGCTTTTGGAGATCAGAGCATGGCAGGAGAAATGATTGCCTTGGCTGATGATTTTTCGTCAAAAAATTTAAATTCCGATCAAGCAAGAGACAATTCAAAGTATCTGGAAACTGATCAGGCAGCAGACCATTCTAGGCTCGGGGAAATCAATTTAAAGGCCGATTATGAGTCCTTGGCATACCATAAGATGGCACTTGAGCCAGTGGGAGATGAGGATGTTCGCCTATTAAACTTTACAGGAGATATGGGAGAGGTTGAACTTCGCCGAATGGTAAAAGAGAGCTTGGGGATGGAAATAACGAGCTCTATGAGATTAAGGAAAATTTTTACTATAAAAAAAGGGAACTCAGCGACTCTATATGATGGATTATAATCGACAGATGACACAGGTCATTAAGGGAGTACAATCCGATATCAATAGTACTCGTGTCAATGCTGGAATTACAATGCCAGAAAAAGACGGCTGTGCTTGCCTCAGCGGATGGAAATACTACGGCATTTGTGGCCGATCGGGATCTCTTTGTAGTCGATGGAAAGAACAAGGTGATTAAAAAAATTTATTCTTTCCGAGGAGAGGATGACTATAGTCTGCAGGACAATTACGACAAACATGCCATTAAAATTTTAAGTTGTGACAATGATGGCAATGTAGAATTTGTAGTTTATGGATATATGAATCGAGGTGGACATGAAGGGGCACTTGGCATTTCACTCAATCAATATCGGGCACAGGACAATAGTGTCAATGAACACAGCTTTATTCCTGTAAATTTAAGTTATGAGGAAATTAAGGAAGGAATGCAAAAACTTTCTTATCTTGGAGAAAACAAGATGTTCTATGTGCAGATTGCAGATGCAGTTTATGGCATTGACATCAACAGCAATGATTATACACTGGTGGCCTCAGGACTTGTTGACTATTCCTATTGTGTGAGCCCGCTTGGAAAGCGTTTGGCTTGGCAGGAAGGAAATCGAGAAGATGGAGAGAAAATCATTCACTTTATGAATCTTGACACGGGAGATAAAAAGGAAGTTCGAGCAGAAGGTGATCAAAATATCCGACCAGAAGGCTTTATTGACCTTGATTTGATTGTTGGTATTTCTAAGGATTCGATGTCTTGGAATGTCAATGGAATGCAAAAGGAAGTTCCATGTTTTGCGATTAATATTGTAGATGATGATCTCAGTGTGCAAAAGCACTATGAGCGGCAGGGACAGTATTTGACCGGAATTCGAACAAATGAGGGACGAATTCATGTGGATTTGCTCAATCAGACGGGGGAAAATACCTTTGAAAAAGTTGGCGAAGACACCATTGTCAGCACAGTACAGTTGGAGGCTCAAAAAAATACCAAGGTGGTGGCCTATAGTGATGATAGGGGAACCGTCTATGGTCTGCAGTTTGATCATCGCTATCCAAGTGAGGACTATAAGATAGAGAAGCCAGAAAAAGTTAGCTTTGATACATCAGGAAAAATTAATCTAACCATTGATAAGCAAAATGAAAAATTTGTGGCAATTGTCCATGGCGGAGTGGTCGGAAGTTTTGATACAGCCTCTGATGCGATTAACAGAGCTTATGCCAACATGGGATCTGTTCGAAAGAAAGGAAAGATTGTGTATTTGCGTGCAGGAACAGCTAACACAAGGAATTTAAAGGTACCAGCAGAGATAGCACAATCCTTTTTGACAGCAAGAAAAGAGGGAAAGCTTTTAGATTTACAGGGGATTACATTGAAAGAGAGCCTATATTTTGTTAGTCAGGGAATTCCTGTACTAACTTATTCGGATGGTGGAGCGGCCATTATTATTTACGGGTACGACCAGACCAATATATCTATCTATGATATTGCATCACAAAGTACAATGAAGTTGGGAATTGGGGACGCAGAGAAAATGTTTGAAAGGTCTTACAATGACTTTTCGTGTTTCTTTACCTTTTCTTAACTGTGTGTTATAATATTGTGAATATGATAGCATATGTAAAATTTGGAAAATTTAGAGGTGAATGATGGCTCAATATATAATGAAGGGTGGAAATCCACTCGCAGGAGATGTTAGTGTAAGCGGGGCAAAAAATGCTGCATTGGGAATTTTAGCAGCAGCAGTGATGACAGATGAAGATGTCTATATAGATAATCTTCCTGATGTCAAGGATATCAATGTAATGTTGAGAGCGATTGATGAGATTGGTGCGGTTGTGGAAAGGATTAGTCGCAACCGTGTCAGGATCAATGCAGGTACATTGAGAGAAGTTACCGTAGATGATGAGTTTATCCGAAAGATTAGGGCATCTTATTACTTCATTGGTGCATTGCTTGGAAATATAAGAGTGCAGAGGTGCCATTGCCAGGTGGATGTGATATCGGTTCCAGACCGATTGATCAGCACTTAAAAGGATTTCGTGCATTAAATGCCAATGTGGAAATTGCAGGAGGGAAGGTTGTTGCAAAGTCGGAGGCTTTGATAGGAAGTCATATCTACTTTGATGTAGTCTCTGTCGGGGCAACCATTAATGTGATGATGACGGCGGCTCTTGCTGAGGGCAGAACGATTTTAGAAAATGCAGCAAAAGAACCTCATATTGTAGATGTTGCCAATTTCCTAAATAGTATGGGGGCAGACATTAAAGGCGCAGGAACCGATGTGATTCGCATCAATGGCGTGAGAAGATTGCATGGTACAGAGTATTCTATTATTCCAGATCAAATTGAAGCGGGCACATTTATGTGTGCGGCAGCTATTACCAGAGGAGACATCACCGTAAGAAATTTGATTCCAAAACATATGGAAGCCATTAGTGCAAAGCTCATTGAAATGGGTTGTGAGGTGACAGAGTTTGACGATGCCATTCGTGTAGTAGGAAAGGACAGGCAAAGATCAACCAATATTAAAACCTTGCCGTATCCAGGCTTTCCGACGGATATGCAGCCACAGATGGCAACAGCACTTGCACTGGCAACAGGAACAAGTATGGTTGTGGAGAGTATTTGAGAATCGCTTCCGCTATTGTGATGAATTGGCTAGGATGGGAGCGAATATCAAAGTGGAAGGGAATGTGGCCGTTGTGACGGGGGTATCGGGCTTTACAGGAGCCAATGTCAATGCACCAGATCTTCGAGCAGGTGCAGCCCTTGTACTTGCAGGACTTGCCGCAGAGGGCTTTACAACAGTCAATGAAATTAAGTATATTCAAAGAGGCTATGAGCACTTTGAAGAGAAGTTGAGACAACTTGGTGCAGAGATTTCTCTTGTTGAAGATGAGAGGGGAAGCACGCAAGTTTACAATGAGAGTTAGTTAAGTCATATCTTGACAGAATGAATGACTTGCGTTATTCTAGAAAAGGTCAATTGCATAGCGTTAACCCCTTATTCAGAGTGATGGAGATACAAAGGATCTATGAAGTCACGGCAACCCCATGTAGTGGAAGGTGCCAACCTGAGCGAGTTATCGAACAATAAGTGGGATTCATTGTTTATATTGAGTCCGCTTAGCGGGCTCTTTTGCATTTGATATAGTAAATATTGGAGGAATGAAATGAAGGAAAGAAGATTATTTACATCTGAATCAGTAACTGAAGGACATCCAGATAAAATGTGTGATCAGATATCAGATGCGATTTTGGATGCACTATTAGAAAAAGATCCGATGAGTAGAGTGGCCTGTGAGACAGCAACGACAACAGGATTGGTTGTCGTTATGGGAGAGATCACAACCAATGCCTATATTGATATTCAAAAGATTGTTCGCGAAACAGTCAGAGAAATCGGCTATGACCGTGCAAAATATGGATTTGACTGCGATACCTGTGGAGTTATGGTTGTCATTGATGAGCAGTCATCAGATATTGCAATGGGCGTAGACAAGGCGTTGGAAATCGAGATCAATTAGAGGAAAGTGATCTGGACAATGGGGCTGGAGATCAGGGCTTAATGTTTGGCTATGCGACAAATGAAACACCTGAGCTTATGCCTTATCCAATTGCACTTGCACACAAGTTGGCTCGCCGACTTACACAGGTGAGAAAGGATAAGACGCTGCCTTATCTTCGTCCAGATGGAAAGACACAGGTTACAGTGGAGTACGATGAGAACGGAAAACCAGTGCGCCTAGATGCGGTTGTTTTGTCCACTCAACATGAAGAGACAGTGACACAGGAGCAAATTCACAAGGACATTAAGAAATATGTCTTTGATGAGGTTTTACCAAAAGAAATGGTGGATGAAAATACAAAATTCTTTATCAATCCAACGGGAAGATTTGTGATTGGTGGACCACATGGAGATTCTGGCTTGACAGGTAGAAAGATCATTGTGGATACCTATGGTGGATATGCTCGTCATGGTGGTGGCGCTTTCTCTGGAAAGGATTGCACGAAGGTGGATCGCTCTGCTGCCTATGCAGCAAGATATGTTGCAAAGAATATTGTGGCAGCAGGACTTGCTGATCAGTGTGAGATTCAACTTTCTTATGCAATTGGTGTGGCACATCCAACTTCCATCTCCATTAATACCAATGGCACAGGGAAGTTGAGTGATGAGAAATTGGTTGAAATTGTGCGTGAAAACTTCGATCTTCGTCCAACAGGCATTATTAAGATGCTCAATTTGAGAAGACCAATTTACAAACAAACCGCAGCTTATGGACATTTTGGAAGAGATGATTTAAATCTTCCATGGGAGCAGACAGATAAGGTAGAGGTACTCAAGAAGTACTTGTAATACAATGAAATTAAAGACAAGGTTATTTTGGGGATTTATTGCAATTGTACTTGTGCCCCTGTTGAGCTTTGGGATAGAAATGTATCTTGCAGGAAGGACGCAGGCAAAGGAGGTCTTAATGACCGCCCTTGCTGCTCTTGCCTGCATTGCATTTTTTATGCTCTTTTGGGTGCTGACTTCGATTATTATTCCATTAGAAAAATTGAGGGAGGCAACAAGAAAAATCAAAGAGGGAGACCTTGATTTTTCTTTGGAAGCCGAAGCGGAAGATGAGATTGGGGAGTTATTTTTGGACTTTGAGGAAATGCGTATTCGCCTCAAGGAAAATCAAGAAGAGAAGATGCAGGCTGACCGAGATGCAAAGGAATTAATTAGCAATATCTCCCACGATTTAAAGACTCCGATTACAGCCATCAAAGGCTATGTCGAGGGAATTATGGATGGTGTGGCTTCTTCTCCAGAAAGATTAGACAAGTATATTAAGACGATTTATAATAAGGCTAATGATATGGATCGCTTGATTGATGAGTTGACATTTTATTCAAAAATTGATACAAACAAAGTGCCCTATCATTTTTCGAGAATTCACATTGTGGATTTTTTTACAGATTGTGCCGAGGAAGTAGGATTAGATCTAGAGTCAAGAAATATCTCCTTTTCTTTTGTCAACAATGTTTCCCCTTCTACGCTGGTTATTGCTGATGTCGAACAATTAAAGCGAGTGATCAACAATATTATTAGCAACAGTGTCAAGTATTTGGGGAAGAAGGATGGGCGTGTGGACATTCGTCTGTTGGATGAAGGAGATTTTATTCGCTTGGAGATTGAGGACAATGGAATAGGAATTGCAAGAAGGATCTCCCCTTTATCTTTGACCGATTTTATCGAACGGATTTGTCAAGAAATTCCTCCAAAGGAGGTAGTGGAATTGGTCTGTCGATAGTGAAAAAAATTATTGAAGATCATGGCGGAAAAATTTGGGCGATGAGCACAGAGGGAGAGGGAACCATACTGATTATGATATTGAGAAAGGATCTGGAGGGAAATGAGTAGGTTATTGATTGTAGAAGATGAAGAAAGTATTGCTGACCTAGAAAAGGATTATTTGGAACTTTCAGGTTTTGAGGTCGATATTGAAAATGATGGAGATGCAGGGCTAAAAGCAGCACTGCACAGAGATTACAATTTAATTATTCTTGATGTTATGCTCCCTGGAAAAGATGGATTTGAGATTTGCAAGCAGGTTAGAAAAGAAAAAAACACCCCGATTATTTTGGTGAGTGCAAAAAAGGAAGATATAGATAAAATTCGAGGACTTGGTCTTGGAGCAGATGACTACATCACAAAGCCATTTTCGCCGAGCGAATTGGTGGCTAGAGTCAAGGCACATATGGCAAGATATGAGCGACTTCTTGGAACAGCTACGGTGCCAAATGAGGTGATTGAAATTCGTGGAATTAAAATTGACATCACAGCAAGGTCTGTTTGGGTCAATGGTAAAGAGAAAAATTTTACTGCCAAGGAATTTGACTTATTGGTATTTTTGGCAAAACATCCCAATCGAGTATTCTCTAAAGAAGATCTCTTTCGGGAAATTTGGGATATGGAGTCGATTGGCGACATTGCTACAGTGACAGTTCATATCAAAAAGATCAGAGAAAAAATTGAAATCAATACGGCAAAACCACAGTATATTGAGACGATTTGGGGTGTGGGTTATCGATTTAAAGTTTAAGTTTGGAGGTCTATATGGGACAGATTAATATTTTGGTTGTTGATGATGAAAAGGAAATTGCTGACCTTGTAGAAATTTATATGGTCAGCGATGGATATCGAGTGTTTAAGGCAAATAATGCCGAGGACGGATTGGATATTTTGGAACATGAGGATATTCATCTTGCACTTCTTGACATTATGATGCCAGGAATGAATGGACTTGATATGTGCAAAAAGATTCGTGAGACAAAAAATATTCCAATTATTATGCTCAGTGCAAAGAGTACGGATCTAGATAAAATTTTTGGACTGGGAAATGGGGCGGATGACTATGTGACCAAACCATTTAATCCACTGGAATTGACAGCGAGGGTAAAATCACAACTTCGTCGCTATACACAGTTTAATCCCAACAGTATGATTACCGACAGTGCACCCAATGAGATTAATATTAAAGGATTGAGCATCAATAAGGACAATCATAAAGTGGTTGTGTATGGCGAGAATATTAAGCTCACCCCAATTGAGTTTGATATTTTGTATTTGCTGGCGAGCAATGCAGGAAAGTATTTTCGACAGATGAAATCTTTGAAAAGGTGTGGAATGAGAAGGTCTATGAAGCGAACAACACCGTTATGGTTCACATTCGTCGACTTCGTGGAAAGATGAGGGAAGATGAGAGACAGGAAAAAATTATTACAACAGTATGGGGAGTAGGTTACAAAATTGAAAAATAGTGGAGAAAACAAATTTCAAACAAAGGTGTTGATCAATGTTTTATATAGCCTTGTGATTACCTGTTTGGTGGAGTTTTTCTTGGTCAATAATGTGACAGCCATTACAAAATTTTATGCAGAAACACTTTCACCAAATAGTAAAGCTTTGGGCTTTGTCTATACAGAAACGATTGTGGTTCTGCTTTTTGTATTTTTGGGTATTGGTCTGTTTAGTGCTCTGTTTTTTTGGTTGACCAAGAGAGAGCTCACCTACATTGATCATATTTCGTCAGCCATTACAAAAATTTCTACAGGAGATTTACAGACGAAATTAGAAATTGTTGGGGATGATGAGTTCTCGGCGATGGCGGAAAAGATTAATACAATGGTGGATGAAATCAATGCATTGATGGAGAAAGAAAGGTATGCAGAAAAGACAAAGAATGAGTTGATTACAAATGTGGCTCATGATTTGAGAACACCATTGACTTCGATTATTGGTTATCTGGAACTATTGAATCGCTCGGAGAATTTACCAGCACAGATGAGGCAGAATTATCTTCAAATCGTCTATCAAAAGGCGAGGCGACTGCAGCAGCTAATCGAGGATCTCTTTGGTTTTACAAAGCTCAACTACGGAAAAATGGCAATGAATGTGGGGAAGATGGATATTGTAAAACTGCTTGTTCAACTTATGGATGAATTTTATCCCAATTTTATGGAGAAGGGATTGGCATTTTCTCTAAAGAGTAGTGTGGACGCTCAGGTAATTGTGGCGGATTCCAATCTTCTGGCAAGACTATTTGACAATTTAATCAACAATGCAATTAAGTACGGTGCGGATGGAAAGCGGATTGATGTGTGTATTGATGTAGATGGAGATTATGTCATAGTTCAAGTGATTAATTATGGAAAAGTAATTCCTGCAGATGAACTTCCGCTGATATTTGATAAGTTTTATCGGGTGGAGCAATCTCGTTCGACACATACGGGGGGAACGGGGCTTGGACTGGCCATTGCACAAAATATTGTGCAAATGCATGGCGGAGAAATTAGCGTGCGCAGCGATATGCATGGCACAGCATTTATTGTAAAACTACAAATTGATTTTGATATAACAAAGGAAAATTTTCAAAATGCATAAGAAAAGAATTGCTCTATTGACAATTTTATTTGTGCTCTTTGGTTGTCTTGTGACATGGGCGGATGAAGATGTGACGATTGATGTTCACTATGGATATGATGATACTGCAAAACTTGGGCGATATCTTCCTGTATATACAACAATTCATTCAAAGAAGCCACAAGATATCTCTGCTAAAGTACAGTTTATTGTACAAGAGGACGATGGCATTATCTATCGGTATGAGCACAGTATAGATTTAAAAGCACAGGATCAAATCTCAAGGGAGGATACCATTCCACTGGGATATAAGACAAAGAACATTGAGGTATGCGTCATTACAGATGACAAAAAAGAGTTGGCTAGAAAGGACATTGAACTTGGGCAGGGAGAAAAGAATAATCGCTTGAACATTGGTATTTTGAGTGATACACCAGAAAAGCTCAGCTACTTTAATCACGCCACTGTTGATTATGGAATTTTGACTACAAAGACAGTTCAACTTGAAAAAGATAGCTTTCCCATCAATGCCAAGGGTTTAGATCAATTGGATGTCATTATCATTAGCAATTATCGCATAAGAGATTTGGGAACAGAGCAGTCCATGGCCTTGATGAATTGGGTAAAAGCTGGAGGGGTGATGATCCTTGGAACAGGGGCAAGGGCCAATGACACGCTTGGGCGTTTTGCACCAGAATTGCTCGATGAGATGTTTGAGGAACCAAAGATGCGAAAGGTTCATCTTGATACGGGAATGGAGGAGAGTGAGGATAGACAAAAGAGAGATACTGTGGAGATGAGTAGCGTGGCTGTGCAATTACATGGTGGAAATATTTTAGTTTCGGATGCAAATTTTCCATTGCTTGCCACGGTCAATAAGGAAAAAGGTGTTATTGCTGTCAGTGCCTATGACTTTGTCGATGTACAAAACTTTGCGAATCAGAATCGCTTTTTTGCCAATCAATTGCTACTTATGATTATGGGTAAGACAAGAATCGAGGGAATTGCCAATGGATTGTATGGTTCAAATGCAGAAAATGCCACTGAGGTCCAGAATATGATTAACAATGGAAATGTCAGTATTTTGCCTTCCATTCCCCTATTTGTGTTGGTCTTATTTGGCTATATTGTGGTGATTGGTCCGGTCTTGTATTTTGTGTTTCGACAGGGCGGATGGATGGGCTACTATCGCATCAGTGTTGTGGGCGTTTCTGTACTGTTTGCAATTTTAGTTTTTATCTTGGGTGTGCCGACAAGATTAGAAAATGTATTTTATAGTTATGCCACAATTTTGGATACGACGCAAGATAGCATTTCGCAGAGGATATTTTTAAATTTGAGAAATCCATATAATGAGCGCTACAATGTTTCTTTTGACCGAGATTATGATATCTATCCAATTTCCCAAGAAAAAAATGTAGGCAATGATTTTATGCACAGCAGTATTAAATTTTCAAATTCAGCAGACACGAAGAATGTAGAGATGAATTATATTGGCTCGTTTCAGCCCAGTCTTTTTCGATTAGAAAAGAGTATGGAAAATCAAGCGGGCATCGGTCTATTTGGAGAGATCAATCTCTTTAAAAATCAAGTGAGTGGGGAAATTACCAATTATTATCCCTATAAAGTGACCAATGGAGTGCTGATTTTCTATGGAAAAGTTGCGATTTTAGGCGATTTTGAGGCGGGAGAGACAAAGAAGTTAGATGGTCTAGATTTATACACCATTCCTATTGATGAGAACTATGCGACAGCAACAAGACTTACGGGAATGGATCAGTACAACAGTGCAGAGATTGAAAATCAACAATATATGCTTACTTTTTCGAGAAGAAATTTATTAAAGTTTTATATGGAAAATTATATGTCAGGATATAGTGCAGATGCCAGAGTACTTGCATTTTCACAGGAACCTTTAGAGAATGAGATACTAGTCAATGACCATTACGACCATTCGGGGATTAGTTTGTTGTCCTCCTCTATTTCTGTTACTCATGAGGATGATACACAGAGCAAGGAATATCGCTCGGCATTGATGACCAGTGCAAAAGTTATCAGTGGCTCCTATGATGCAAGAACCAATACAGCGACACTTACAGAACCCCTTGTGCTTGAATATTTGCTTGGCAATGATATGGACATTTCGGAATTGCTCATTGAGCCGATGTCAAAGGAGTTTTATGGAAAAAATTCTGCTTTTCCACAAAAGAAATGGTTTCAGGGAGAGATGGATTTTTATAACTATAAGACCAGAGAATTTGTCCCAATTGATTTAAATAAGATTGACTATACAAGGGATGAACTTGAAAATTATCTTCTTGAGGGCAATCGCATTCGCATTCGCTATGTTGGCACAGGAGAAGAAAAGGAGAACATTATTCTCCCAATGATTTCCATTGTGGGAGGAAAGGATTGATGTTAAAAATTCAAAATTTATATAAAAGCTATGGAAGCTTTGAAGCAATTAGTGGGTTGAATTTCAATGTAAATCCTGGAGCACTCTATGGTATTGTTGGTCCAAATGGTGCTGGAAAGACAACATTGATTCGGGTGATTATGGGCTTGCTTGAAAAGGACAGCGGGGAGATTTTTATTGATGGGGAGTTGATAAAAAAGAGAGATCGCTCGGTGTATAGAAAGTTTGGATATGTTCCTGACTATTTTGGATTTTATGAAGATTTGACGGTGTGGGAATATATGGTCTTTTTTGCAGAAGCCTTTCATATGGATGGGCTAATGATGCGAAGGAGAAATATGGAATTGTTAGAGCGAGTGGGGCTAGAAAAAAAGGCTGATGTGATGGTTGACACACTCTCTAGAGGAATGCAACAGAGGCTTAGCTTTGCAAGGGCATTGATTCATGATCCAAAATTTGTTCTTATGGATGAGCCTGCCAGTGGATTAGATCCAAGAACAAGATATGAATTTAAGGAATTGGTCAGAGAACTTGGCGAGGAGGGGAAGACCATATTGATTAGCTCTCATATTCTTACCGAGTTGTCCGAGATTTGTACGGACATTGGAATTATGGAGAGTGGAAGGATGGTTGCCAGTGGAACAATTTCAGATATTTTGCACCGTGTTGAGCAATCAAATCCCATCTGTATTGAGATTTTGGATGCTATGAGCACGGCAATGGCCATTTTTAAAGAAGATCCCCATGTGACAGCTGTCACACAGGATGGGCATAAATTTGAAGTGCAGTTTGACGGAGATAAAATTAATGCTGCAGAATTATTACAAAAATTGATTGCTTTTGAAGTGCCAGTGACGAGCTTTGTCCGTGAACCAGGGACATTGGAAACCTTTTTTATGCAAATGACGGATCACAAAAAGGGAAGGGTGGTGCTCAGCAATGATTATGAATACAATATATAAAAAGGAAATGGCCGTGGTTGCAAGGAGGGCAAAATTAACACTGTATTTGACTGTGTTTAATAGTATCTTGGCTGTTTGCCCTACTGTATATGACCGTTGACCAAGTCTATATCCGCGAAAATGGACAAATCCGATACATTAGTTTTTTGATTTTATTTCGCTATCTTTGCTATATTGAATTTGGAATTTTAATGCTGATTTTGCCAGCGATGGTGGCAGTGAGTATTAGTGGGGAGAGAGAAAAAAAGACACTTGATTTTATATTGATTTCGATGATGAGCGTAAGGGATATTGTGGTAGGAAAATTAGCGAGTGTAGTATCTTTAATGGGATTGATGATTGTTTCGTCATTGCCAATGATGTTTTTAGTCTTTATCTATGGGGGGATGCGTTTTGGAAGTATAGGGATGCTATTTTTGTGCTATTTTTGCACTACATTTTTGGTGGGCAGTATGGGCATCTTCTTTTCGTCCTGTTTTCGAGTGGTGATTTCGATATTGGCATCTTACTTGAGTGTTGTCATTATTTTTGGGGGAGATTTTTTATTAGGATATTATAATTATAAATTTTTTTTAATTTCTCTTTTTAATCCTATGACCACATTTTATATGCTTGTTAATACGATCACAGGAAATCTTGCAGCCCCCACACTTTATTCTGGTATTTGGTTTTTTATTGGTTGTGGTGTGCAACTTCTTCTTTCGTCATTTTTAATATTTATGTCGGTCTATAAAGTGTCTAAAATGACAAATTGATGGTATAATGATAGGCAAAAAGAAAGTGAGGATTGGATATGGGATTGATTAGAGCGGCAGTGGGCGCTGTGACATCAACATTAAATGATGCCTATTTAGAGATTATTGAGGCAAGGGATATGGACGGTCAGACTCTCTTTGTTGTAGGAGAAAATGTCAAGGGAGGACAAAACAAGAAGGCAACACCAGGAGTGATTACACAGGGATCTTTAATTCGTGTGGGAGTTAATCAGGCCATGCTTTTTTGTGAAAATGGAAAGATTCTAGATTTTTGCTGTGAACCAGGCAGTTATACAGTCGATAAGTCCTCGGCACCATCTTTCTTTTCAGGAGATTTGTCAGGAGATCGTCTATCAAAAACATTGGAAGAGATTGCGGATCGATTTCGCTATGGTGGAATAAGTAGTCTAAAAGGTGGACAATTTGCTTATTTTATTAATTTACAAGAAATTATGGGAATTCCCTTTGGAACTCCACAGCCAGTGCAATATTATGATCGTTTTTATGATGCTGACTTAAGCATTACAGCAAGAGGAAGATTTTCTGTGCGCATCACAGATCCAATTCTCTTTTTTGCCAATGTGGTGCCTAAAAATGTTCATCGATTTACTTTTCAGGATATGAGGGAGCAATTTATTAGTGAATTTATGCAATGTTTTGGTGCAGCCATCAATCAATATGCTGCTGATGGCGAAGATATTCGATTTTTGCAAAGCAAGGCCAATGTGTTAAGTAAGTATATGCAGGAGGCATTGGATGAAAGTTGGAAGCAAAGGTGTGGCATTGAGATTGTCAAAGTTGGCATCGAGGGAATGGGCTATGATGAGGCGACAAAGGCATTCATTCAGACAAGAAATGAAGGTGCCGCATTAAAGGATGCAAATATCAGAGAGGGGTATCGTCAAAAGAGTGTGGCCGATGCCTTTAAGGCAGCAGCAAATAATTCGGCTGGAGCAATGACAGGACTTAGTGGAATGTTTACTGCAATGAATGGTGCGGCGATGTATACCAATCAGGATGCCCAAAATAATCTCCAGCAGATACAGGCCCAGCAGGCTCAACAGGGAAAAAGCCAGAGGGAACTTGGTATTGTCCAGAGTGTGGAACACAAAATACAGGAAAGTTTTGTTCGGAATGTGGGGCAAAGGCACCCGTGAGCACGGGCTGGATTTGTCCAAAGTGTGGAGCACAAAATACAGGAAAGTTTTGTTCGGAGTGTGGAGCACCAAGGTCATAGGGGAGGTCAAAGATGTCAACCATAGCATATAAATGTCCAAATTGTGGGGGAGAACTCTCTTTTGATCCTGATTTGCAGGGGTATCATTGTATTTATTGCGATTCCAATTTTACTCAAGAAGAATTGATGAGGCGATTGGGAAATCAACAAGAAGTTCATCAAGAGACTTTTTCATCAACCATAGCTAGGGATTACTATTGTCCCAATTGTGGCGCAGAAATTGTGACGGATGAAAATACGGTGGCTTCTTTTTGCTACTATTGTCAGGCTCCGGTGATTATGAGGGACAGAGTGGAGGGAAGATTTGCCCCTGACTATGTTTTGCCCTTTCAGATCAGCAGAAAAAAGGCACAGGATATTTTTTCAAATTGGATTAAGAAAAAGCGATTTGTGCCGAGAAGTTTTTACTCAAAAGATCAGATTGAAAAGATGACAGGAGTGTATTTTCCATTTCTTCTCTACAATGCTACAGTTCATGCTGATATTGATGCCGTCGGAACAAAGAGAACGACAAGAAGAAGTGGAGATTATCAAGAGGTCACCGAGCGACTCTATCAAATTACAGATTCAGGAGATATGAGTATAGAAAATCTATCAAAGATTGCACTGTCAAAGACAAATAAAATTTTGGTGGAGGGAGTACAACCCTTTGATTTTTCAAAGAAAGAGCCTTTTGCAAGTAGCTATCTATCAGGCTTTTTTGCAGAGAAAAAGGATATGGAGCGAGAAAACTTACAGGATGCAGTGTATCAGGAAGTACAAAACTATGCTAGGAGAAAAATTGATGGAAATTATGCCCAGTATAGTAGAATAGATTACAATCAAAAGGATATTCGCATCAATCAAGAGGAATGGAAATATGCCCTACTTCCTGTTTGGACCATCACCTACAATGACAGGAACAAGAATAAAATTTATTATTTTTCTATTAATGGTCAGAATGGTCGAGTGATTGGAGATTTGCCCATTGATCAGAAAAAATTGTGGTTCACTACTATAATGACAGGTGTTTTGGTTTTTGCAATTTTTTGTTTGATATTTTATTTTCTGCTCTAGGGAGGTGAAAAGATGAAAGAAAAAAGGAAGCTGATTTGCTCTATAGTTATCTTTTTGATGGCTGTCTTTTTTAGGTTTTTGCTCCCTGTCTATGCGGATGATGCAGTAAATATGGGCGTCTATGACGATGCAGATTTATTTAGTGCTGCCCAAGAATCTGATATTGGAGAGGAAATCCAAAAGGTGATTCTACAGACGGGATTTGATGTTGCCGTAGTGACGATAAATAATGCACAGGGAAAGTGCCCAAAGGTATGCCGACTACTTTTATACAACGAAAAAAATAGGCAAGGGAGATAAAAAATCAGGAGTATTATTTCTTATAGATATGGACAATCGAGAGATATACTTTTATACTAAAGGTGACGCCATGCGGTATTTTTCGGATGAACGCCAAAGGAAAATTGTTGACAATGCGTACAGCGATGTAAAAGCACAGCAATATGCAAGGTGTGCCCAATCTGCAATTGCCGATGTATCCTATTACTACAGTCAAGGAACAGTGAAAAAGCAATATTTTGTTTTTGGAGATTCTTTCTTAGAAAGTGGTGTTTTGACCAAACAAGAGGGGCTAATATCGCTTGTGGTAGCTTTATTTCCAGCATTCTTTTATCGAAGGAAAGTAAAAAAGGGGTATTCAATGGTGGCACAGGCACAAAAATCAAAGCAACAGGCGTTGACTTATGCAGCAGGTGCAGGATTTTCGTTTCTCAATCAACCACCTCGCCTCATTGATACGAGAGTGAGTCGCCACTATTCGCCAAGAAGTAGAAGTAGTAGTTCAGGTAGTAGCAGTGGCCGAACGACGACACATAGAAGTTCAGGTGGTGGAAGATATAGTGGAACGGGCAGAAAATTTTAATACAGGAGAAGAAAGATGAAGAATATAATGTATAGCAGTACAAGGGGAGGAGAAAAAAACCTCACTGCATCACAGGCAATTTTAAAGGGATTAGCCGATGATGGTGGTTTGTTTATGCCAGAGGAAATTCCTACTTTTGATTTTGATTTATATACCTTGGTCGGAAAGAGCTATCAAGAGACAGCCTATGAAGTGATGAAATTATTTTTGACTGACTACACAGAGGAAGAATTAAAGTCCTGTATTCAAAAAGCTTATGATGAAAAGTTTGATACAAAGGAAATTGCACCATTGACGAAGGCCGATGGGGCATATTATCTGGAGCTATTCCATGGAAATACGATTGCCTTTAAAGATATGGCTCTTTCGATTTTGCCACATCTTTTGACAACTGCAGCAAAGAAAAATGGTGTGGAGAATAAGATCGTGATTTTGACAGCGACCAGTGGAGATACAGGTAAGGCGGCAATGGCAGGATTTGCTGATGTTGAGGGGACAGGAATTATTGTCTTTTATCCAAAGGGTGGCGTGAGCAAGGTACAAAAATTGCAGATGGTGACTCAGCGTGGAGACAATACAGCTGTTGTTGCCATTCATGGAAATTTTGATGATGCACAGACAGGTGTGAAAAAGATTTTTGGAGACCGTGCATTTGGAGAGAAACTGGCTCATCATGGCATACAGCTTTCAAGTGCAAATTCCATCAATATTGGTCGACTGGTTCCACAGATTGTCTACTATGTTTATGCCTATGCAAAGTTAGTAGAGAATGGTGAGATTTTGTTTGGCGAGAAGATCAATATTTGTGTACCAACAGGAAACTTTGGAAATATTTTGGCAGCATATATTGGAAAGAGAATGGGACTTCCAGTCAATAAACTCATTTGTGCGTCCAATGATAACAAGGTGTTGTTTGATTTCTTTACCACAGGCACCTATGACAAGAAGAGAGTTTTTATTTTAACTTCTTCCCCATCTATGGATATTTTGATCTCTAGCAATTTAGAGAGATTGATCTACTTAAGTTGTGGTGCAGATGCTGATGTAAATAGGCAGATGATGCAGGATCTTGCAACTAAGGGAGAGTATACGATAACTTCACAGATGCGTGCATTTATGGCCGATTTTATCAGTGGATATGCAGATGAAAAGACCAATGCAGCTCAGATTAAGAAGCTCTATGAAGATACAGGATATGTGATTGACACGCATACAGGAGTGGCTTCCGCTGTCTATGAAAATTATAGGAAAGAGACTAGGGACAAAACAAAGACTGTTATTGCTTCAACAGCAAGCCCATATAAGTTTTCTCGAAGTGTGGTCAGTGCGATTGAAAACATTGACGAAAATATGGATGAGTGGGCTGTGGTTGATGAGCTTCAAAAGCTCAGTAGAGTAGCAATTCCAGCAGCAGTGGAGGACATTAAGACTGCTCCAGTTCGCCACAATCTTGAATGTGATGTCGATCAAATGGAAAATACTGTGGCAGATATTTTAAAAATGTAGTACAATAACAATGGTTTTAAAATTCACAAAATGAAGGAGGACTTATTATGTTAGTATCAGCAACAGAAATGCTGAATAAGGCAAAAGAAGGACATTATGCAGTTGGACAGTTCAACATCAACAATCTTGAGTGGACAAAGTCAATTCTTACTGTAGCACAGGAGATGCAGTCACCAGTTATCCTTGGTGTTTCTGAGGGTGCAGGTAAGTATATGACAGGATTTAAGACCGTTGCTGCTATGGTAAAGGCAATGATGGAGGAGATGAAGATTACTGTGCCAGTAGCCCTTCATCTTGATCATGGTACATATGATGGTTGCTTAAAGTGCATTGAAGCTGGATTTTCATCCATTATGTTTGATGGTTCACATTTTGCTATCGACGAGAATGTTGCAAAGACGACAGAGCTTGTAGCAGCAGCTCATAAGGCTGGCTTATCTATCGAGGCTGAGGTTGGATCCATCGGTGGAGAAGAAGATGGCGTTATCGGAATGGGTGAGGTAGCTGATCCAGAAGAGTGCAAGAGAATTGCAGATTTGGGTATTGACTTCCTTGCAGCAGGTATTGGAAATATCCACGGAGTATATCCTGCAAACTGGAAGGGATTAAACTTCGAAGCATTGGATAAGATTCAGGCAAAGACTGGAAAGATGCCACTTGTTTTACATGGTGGTACAGGTATTCCGGCAGATATGATTAAGAAGGCCATCACTCTTGGTGTGGCAAAGATCAATGTAAATACCGAGTGCCAGATTTCATTTGCCAAGGCAACTCGTGAGTACATCGAGGCTGGCAAGGATCTTGAGGGCAAGGGATTTGATCCTAGAAAGCTCTTAAAGCCAGGTGCTGACGCAATTATGGAGACAGTCCGTGAGAAGATTGAGCTCTTTGGTTCAGCAAATAAGGCCTAAGAACAAAAAGAGTAACAAGATGGGCGTTCTCCTTTTGGGAGGACGCCTTTATAATAAAGGTGATAATGAGGTGGAAAAATGGAAGAAATCCAGAGCGTATCTGAATTTTTTGGTTGCAATGTATTTAACGACGCAGTGATGGCAAAATACTTGCCAAAAAATATTTATAAGAAATTGAGAGTAACAATTGAAGAAGGTACAGAGCTTGATCCAAGTGTGGCCGAGGTTGTTGCACATGGAATGAAGGAGTGGGCACTTTCTAGAGGAGCAACGCATTATACACATTGGTTTCAACCACTGACTGGCGTGACTGCAGAAAAGCATGATTCCTTTATTTCAGCACCAAAGAATGGCAAGGTGATTATGGAGTTTTCGGGAAAAGAGCTGACTAAGGGAGAGCCAGATGCTTCTAGTTTTCCATCAGGTGGGCTTCGCGCAACATTTGAGGCGAGGGGGATATACAGCTTGGGATTGCACTTCTCCTGCATTTATTAGGGAAGATGCTCTTGGTGTGACCTTATATATTCCTACTGCATTTTGTTCCTACAAGGGAGAGGCCTTAGACAAAAAAACTCCTCTTCTTCGCTCTATGGAAGCAATTAACACACAATCACTTCGAATTCTTCGACTCTTTGGAAATACAACATCAAAGCGTGTGACACCATCCATTGGTGCGGAACAAGAGTACTTTATTGTGGACAAACAAAAGTATTTACAAAGAAAGGACTTGATCTATACCGGAAGGACATTATTTGGAGCGATGCCACCAAAAGGGCAAGAATTAGAGGATCATTATTTGGTGCGATTCGAGAGCGCATTGCAGCCTATATGAATGACATCAACCATGAGTTGTGGAAATTGGGTGTGCCAGCAAAAACTCAGCACAATGAAGTTGCACCTGCACAGCATGAGCTTGCTCCAGTCTATGAGCAGGCCAATATTGCAACAGACCACAACCAAATTACGATGGAGACGATGAAAAAAATTGCTGGTCACCATGGCTTGACCTGCCTATTGCATGAGAAACCATTTGCAGGTGTCAATGGTTCAGGAAAGCATGACAATTGGTCGTTGACAACCAATGATGGTATCAATTTATTAAATCCTGGTGACACGCCACATGAAAATGTACAATTTTTATTGGTGCTTGCTTGTATCTTACAGGCAGTAGATCGCCATGCCGATTTACTTCGCCAATCGGCATCTGTGCCAGGAAATGATCACAGATTGGGGGCAAATGAGGCACCACCAGCAATTATTTCTGTATTCCTTGGAGAGCAGTTGGAAGATGTGATTGATCAGCTTTGTTCGACAGGTGAGGCAACACATTCCATAAGAGGTGGTATGTTAAAGACAGGCGTGGCAACATTGCCAGATTTTGAAAAGGATGCAACTGATCGAAATAGAACTTCACCATTTGCATTTACCAATAATAAGTTTGAATTTCGAATGGTTGGATCTTCAGATTCTATCTCTTCCCCAAATGTTGTACTCAATACCATTGTGGCTGAGAGTTTCAAGGAAGTGGCGGATGAGCTCGAAAAGGCCGAAGATTTTGAGATGGCAGTTCACGACATGATCAAGAAGATGTTGGCAGAGCACCGTCGCATTATCTTTAATGGCAATGGCTATTCCGATGTTTGGGTGGAAGAGGCCAAGAGGCGAGGACTTCCGAATATTAAGTGTATGGTGGATGCCATTCCAGCACTCACTACAGAAAAGTCTGTAAAGCTTTTTGAAGCTTTTGGTGTGTACACAAAGGCAGAACTTGAATCTCGTGCTGAGATTGAGTATGAAGCCTATGCAAAGACCATTAACATTGAAGCAAGAACAATGATTGATGTGGCAAGTAAATCAATTTTGCCAGCAGTCATTCGCTATAATACAAGACTGGCTGACTCCATTGGAAAGATTAGAATGGCCTGTCCAGAAGCTAATATTCAGGTGCAAAAGGGATTGTTGATTGAATGCTCTGCCTTACTTGTACAAGCAAAGGCAGCACTTGAAAGATTGATTGAAGTGACAGATGAAGAGGGAACCATTAAGGATGGGGAAAGACGAGCAAGATATTGCTATGAGGTTGTCACTGTGGCTATGGAGGAGTTGAGAACTCCTGTTGATCGCTTGGAGATGATTGTAGATAAAGATCTATGGCCAATGCCAAGTTATGGAGACTTGATTTTTGAGGTGTAATCAAAAATGTAATGAATACCAAAAGGGGGACTGCAGCTTACTGCAGCCCCCTTTTGAGGATGTATTTATTATGATACTATGACTCAGGTTCAATAATTCCGTAGGTTCCGTTCTTTCTCTTGTAAACTACATTTACATTCTCGGTTTCGGAATTTAGGAAAACGAAGAAGGCGTGACCGAGCATTTCCATCTGTAAAACGGCTTCTTCAGGGTCCATAGGCTTTATTGCAAATTTCTTGACTTTGACAATCTTTAGTGCATCATCATCGAGTACATCGTCAGATGTCTCAGAGAAGAAGGCCTGTGAAAAGCTCTGTGCAGATTGCTTTGTCAATCAATTTACTCTTATACTTTTTAATCTGCTTTTCAATTAAGTCGATTGCAAGGTCAATGCTGGAATACATATCGGTAGTTGTCTCTTCAGCACGAATGAGTCCCAATTTTGTTGGGATGGTGATCTCAATCTTTTGGTCAGCTCTTTGTACACTGAGGGAAACCTTTGCCAAAGTATCATCTGCAAAATAGCGATCTAACTTAGCAAGCTTTTCTTCAACGGCATCCTTTAAACCTTGTGTAACCTCAATATTTCTTCCAGTAATGGTATAACGCATAATGATCAACTCCTTCTCGTTTAGATTAGTTAAAGTATAGCACAAAGAGATGATAAATTCAATAATAAAATTTAAATTGTTGATACAATAAATATTAAAAATGCTGAAAAATAGAACTTTATAAGTATATACAGAAAAAGACAATTTGTTCAAATCTAAAAAAAATAAGAATTACATTGAAGTTAGGGGTTGCAAGTGATAGAATAATTAAGTTAGTGTAGAGTGTGATATAATGCGTATCACCTTTGATCAAAAAATAAAGGGAAATAATTACAGGAGATAGTGGAATGAACCTGATTGAAAAAATATTTGGAACGCACAGCGATCATGAGCTGAAGAAGATTAGACCAATTGTAGATAAGATCATTGCCATGCAGCCACAGATGGCGGCACTTAGTGATGAAGAATTGAAGGCACAGACACCAAAGTTAAAGGAGCGTTTAGCAAATGGTGAGACCTTAGATGATATTTTGCCAGAGGCATTTGCCACAGTTCGAGAGGCTGCAAAGCGCTCTGTAGGAATGGAGCATTATCCAGTACAGTTGATTGGTGGTATTGTTTTACACCAGGGAAGAATCGCAGAGATGCGAACTGGTGAAGGTAAGACTTTGGTATCAACTTGTCCAGCATACTTAAATGCACTTGCAGGTAAAGGCGTACATATTGTTACTGTCAATGACTATTTGGCTAAGCGTGATGCGGAATGGATGGGCGACATTCATCGATATCTCGGACTGACTGTCGGTGTTGTACTCAATGATATGACCAGTGAACAAAGAAAAGCAGCATATAATTGCGATATTACCTATGTGACAAATAATGAGTTGGGATTTGATTATTTGCGTGATAATATGGCTCTTTATAAGGAACAACAGGTATTGAGAGATTTGGACTATGCGATTATTGATGAGGTCGATTCTGTATTAATTGATGAGGCAAGAACACCATTGATTATTTCGGGACAGTCTTCGAAATCAACCAAGCTCTACGAGGCATGTGATATTTTAGCTCGTCAGCTCGAAAGAGGTGAAGCTAGTGGAGAGTTTACAAAGATGAATGCCATTATGGGCGAGGACATCGAGGAGACGGGAGATTATGTTGTCAATGAAAAGGACAAGGTAGTCAACTTGACACTGGATGGTATTAAAAAAGTAGAAAAATTCTTTAATATTGAAAATCTTGCCGATGCGGATAACTTGGAAATTCAGCACAATATTATTCTTGCTCTTCGTGCACACAGCTTGATGCATAGAGATAAGGATTATGTTGTCAAGGACGGTGAAGTTTTAATTGTCGACGAGTTTACAGGTCGTATTATGCAGGGAAGACGGTATTCCGATGGGCTTCATCAGGCAATTGAGGCGAAGGAGCATGTCAATGTGCAGAGGGAATCAAAGACTTTGGCTACCATTACCTTCCAGAACTTCTTCAATCGCTATAAGAAGAAGTCAGGTATGACAGGTACAGCACTCACGGAGGAAAAGGAGTTTAGAAATACCTATGGCATGGATGCAGTGGCTATTCCAACAAATCGACCAGTGCAAAGAATTGACTATGATGATGCTGTATATAAGAGCAAGAAAGAAAAGTTCAATGCGGTTGTTCAGGACATTGTCAAGACCCACGCAAAAGGTCAGCCAGTGCTTGTTGGTACCATTACGATCGAAACTTCAGAGTTGCTTTCGAAGATGTTAAAGAAAGAGGGAATTAAGCATACTGTGTTGAATGCAAAGTTCCATGAGCGAGAGGCGGAGATTGTTGCCGATGCAGGTGTTGTTGGTGCAGTGACGATTGCCACCAATATGGCAGGTCGTGGTACCGATATTAAGCTTGGTGAAGGGGCAAAGGCTCTTGGCGGTCTGAAAATTATTGGTACAGAAAGACATGAGTCAAGGCGTATTGACAATCAGTTGCGTGGTCGTGCAGGTCGTCAGGGAGATCCTGGTGAGTCAAGATTTTATATCTCACTAGAAGATGATTTGATGAGACTTTTTGGTTCAGAAAGATTAATAAAAATCTTTGAATCTATGGGTGTTCCAGAGGGAGAGCAGATTGAACATAAAATGCTTTCCAATGCCATTGAAAAGGCACAGATGAAGATCGAGAGCAACAACTATGGTATGAGAGAGAACCTGTTAAAGTATGATGAGGTCAATAATGAACAGCGTGAAGTTATCTACGAGGAGCGAAATAAAGTTCTTGAGGGCGATAATATGCGCGATACCATTATGCGAATGATCAATGATATTGTAGAGCATGCAGTGGGAATAGCTATTTCCGAGGACGCGGATGCAAAGGATTGGGCATACACAGAGCTCAATGAGTTATTGTTGCCAATCATTCCACTTCAGCCAGTGCGTTACACTGAGGATATGAAGGGAATGAAGAAGGCTGATTTGATGCAAAAGTTAAAAGAAGAGGCGATTAAGCTCTATGAGGCCAAGGAGGCAGAATTCCCAGACCTTGAAAAGATTCGTGAACTTGAGCGTGTCGTTTTATTAAAGGCAATTGACAATCGTTGGACCAATCACATCGACGATATGGAACAGTTGCGTCAAGGTATTGGTCTCCAGGCCTATGGTCAAAGAGATCCTCTGGTTGAGTACAAGATGAGTGCATATGATATGTTCGATGAGATGATTACAGGTATTACAGAGGATACTGTCCGCATTATGTATCATGTCCGCATAGAACAGCCAGTGGAGAGAGAACCAGTGGTCAAGGTGACAGGAACAAATAAGGACGATTCTTTGGCAAGAGAGCCAAAGAGAAATGAAGAACAAAAGATCTATCCAAATGATCCTTGTCCTTGTGGAAGTGGAAAGAAGTATAAGCAATGCCATGGAAGAATGGAAGGATAGTTTGTGCATTTTGGGGGCTGCATCTGCGGTCCCCTATTTACAACTTAGAAAGAAGGTGATGATGTGGTTGAGTTAGACCAGTTTAAATATAAACTGTCTTCCTATGAAAATACATTGTTGGAAGTGAGGGATTCACTTTGACTTAGATAGTAAGGAAAGAAGAATTGTGGAGTTGGATCGAGCGATGGAAGAGCCAGATTTTTGGGATAATCCAGAACAGTCCACAAAACTTGTCAAAGAAGCAAAGTCATTGAAAGATACAGTGGAAGCATATCGACAGTTAGAGAGTGAGTATGAGGACATTGGAACACTGATTGAGATGGGATATGAGGAAAATGATGAGAGTTTAATTCCAGAGATTGAGCAGATGCTCAATGAATTTGTTGATGGTGTGGAGCAAATGAAGGTACAAACTCTATTGAGTGGTCCATATGACCGAAATAATGCCATTTTAAAGCTTGGTGCAGGTGCAGGGGGAACAGAGTCCTGTGACTGGTGCGAGATGCTCTATCGAATGTATACAAGGTGGGCACAGAATAAGGGATATTCTCTGGAAGTGCTTGATTATCTCGATGGTGATGAGGCGGGCATTAAGTCCATTACAATGAAAGTGGAGGGCGAAAATGCCTACGGATATCTTCGCAGTGAACATGGGGTTCATCGCTTGGTGCGCATTTCTCCATTTAATACGGCGGGAAAGCGTCAAACATCTTTTGTTTCCTGTGATATTATGCCAGAGATGGACGAAGATTTAGAGGTAGAAATTAATCCCGAAGATTTGCGTGTTGATACCTATCGCTCATCTGGTGCAGGTGGACAGCATATCAATAAGACTTCTTCGGCAGTTCGCATCACACATATCCCTACAGGAGTGGTTGTGCAATGTCAGTCCCAAAGAAGTCAATTCCAAAATAAAGAAGTGGCGATGCAGATGCTAAAGGCAAAACTTTTTATGCTCAAACAGCAAGCCCATGTGGATAAGCTGTCGGATATTCGAGGAGATGTCAAGGATGTCGCCTGGGGAAGCCAAATTCGTTCCTATATTTTGCAGCCCTATACCATGGTCAAAGATCATCGAACAGGATGCGAGAGTGGCAACGCACAGGCCGTGCTAGACGGAGATATTGATAAATTTATTATTGCCTATTTAACTTGGGATAGTCTGGGAAGACCAGATGGTTCACAGCAGGATATGGGAGATATAGAATAAGAGTATGGGCAGGTGCAATAAATTATTGTGCTTGCCTTGATTTTTTTTACTCTTCGTGGTAGACTCGTTTAGTAAAAAAACAATTGTTTCCGGAGGGCGAACACTTGGAGAAGGAATGTAAATACTATGTGGTAAAGGAAAAGGCAATTCCAGATGTGCTTCTTCGAGTCGTAGAAGCAAAGCGTCTATTGAATTCGGACAAGTCCATATCGGTCAAAGAAGCTGCTGATCGAACTAATATCAGTAGAAGTTCGTTTTATAAATATAAAGATGATATTTTTCCATTTAATGATAATGCCAAGGGAAGAACGATTACACTGGCTATGCAGATTATGGATGAACCTGGGTTATTGTCGGATTTATTGCATATTGTGGCAATTTATCATGCCAATATTCTGACCATCCATCAGTCCATTCCGGTCAATGGCGTAGCAAGTATATCTTTGTCCGTAGAAATATTACAAGATACGGGAAATCTATCCAAAATGGTGGATGATATTGAAAACAGAGAAGGTATCTGCGATGTAAAAATATTAGCTAGGGAGTAGGAAAAATGATTAATGTTGCAATAATGGGATTTGGTACCATTGGTTCAGGTGTTTATGAAGTTATTAAACATAATAATGAGGCAATTAAAGCTGAGATTTGGGATGATATTCGTGTAAAGAAAATTCTTGATTTGAAGGATTTTAAAGGTCAGGAAGTAGAGAACTTAATTGTCCACGATTTCAATGAAATTTTAAACGATAAAGAAATTGATATCGTTGTTGAGACGATGGGTGGAGTGAGCCCAGCCTATGAATTTGTCAAGGCAGTATTAAAGTCTGGAAAACATGCGGTAACCTCGAACAAGGCATTGGTGGCAGCTCGTGGTACAGAGTTGATTCAAGTGGCCAAGGAGAATAATGTAAACTTTATGTTTGAGGCAAGTGTAGGTGGTGGAATTCCTGTTATTCGCACATTAACTAAGGCCTATGCAGGTGAAAAAATTCGAGAGATTACAGGTATCTTAAATGGAACCACCAACTATATTTTGACTAAGATGGATGAAGATGGCGAGACATTTGAGCAGGCACTTACACAGGCACAAAAGCTAGGTTATGCCGAGAGAAATCCTGAGGCAGATGTAGAGGGATTTGATGCCTGCAGAAAGATTGCGATTTTGGCTTCTTTGGCCACAGGCAAGGAAGTGGATTTTGAAGAAATCTACACAGAGGGAATCAGCAAAATTGAGAAAATTGATTTTGCCTATGCGAAATTATTTCATGGTTCATTGAAATTATTTGGTAGTATGAAGGTAGAGAAAAGTCGACTCTATGCGTATGTCTGCCCAATGATGATTACTGACCGTCACTTGCTCTATATGGTTCGAGGTGTGTACAATGGAATTATGATTGAGGGAAATATGCTCGGCAAGAGTATGCTCTATGGAAGTGGAGCAGGAAAACTTCCAACAGCAAGTGCAGTTGTGGCTGATATTATTGCAAGTGCAAGACATAAGAATAAAAATGTGCCAATGGGTTGGGGCAGTGAAAAGGCAAAGGTTGAGGACATCAAGGAGTCCACACATCAGTATTTTGTTCGTTTTAGTGGCAATGATACAGCTTTGATTGAAAAGTGCAAAAAAGCTTTTGGTGAGGTAAAAGTATTGCAACTTGAGGGAGAAGACGAATTTGCTATTCTGACAGGCACAATGAAGGAAGATGACTTTAAGCAGATTGTGGAGAAAATTCCAGAGACCATCAAATTTATTCGTGCAATATTGTAATGAGAAAAGATGGGAATACTTTGAGAGAGGAAGGTGGGAGGCCACTTTCCTCTCCTTTGGTTTCGCAGTGGAGGAAAATTATGGAAGAAAAAGTGGTCATTGATATGCGATTGAGCACCAAAGATATTTGGAAGTTTTCTCTCTATCATGCATCGCGTGGTTTTCAAGGAGTTTTTAATGTATTGATTACGGTCGTTTCTCTGGGATATTTAATTTTTCGATGGAATATGTTGGCGGTCAATCACAGGGTGATTTTATTGTTGTTAGGATTGCTCTTTTCAGTGATTCAGCCAGCAATACTCTACCTAAAGGCTGCAAGTCAGGCGAGGTCAGAGGCCATTGAACAGGGAATGCATCTTGAATTTTCAAATGAGGGGATTGATGCTAGGCAGGGCGACCAAGAGATCCATTATGCTTGGGATAATGTCTATAAGAGCATGATAAAGAGAGACCTGCTGATTATTTATTTTGATCATGTGAGAGCTTATTTGGTTCCCAAACGCTATTGGCAAAAAGACAGGGAGAAGCTTTTGACAATAATTCGAGCAAATACAAGAGTGAGGAATTTTTGATGGAGATAGAGACATATTCACAGGAAAGACCATGGATTTTGCAAAAAAGATGGCAGAAAAGCTGGAGGCAGGAAGTATTGTCTGTTTAGATGGTGACCTTGGTGTGGGAAAAACGGTATTTGCCAAGGGCTTTGCCCTGGGACTGGGGATTACAGAGCCTATTACCAGTCCAACCTTTACGATTGTGCAAATCTATGAGGAGGGCAAAATGCCGTTGTATCACTTTGATGTCTATCGGATTTCGGATATTGATGAGATGGATGAGATCGGATATGAAGATTATTTTTTTGGTTCGGGAGTATCTCTTGTGGAGTGGTCAAATTTGATTGTGGAATTGATACCAGATAATGCCATTTATGTGGAGATTATTAAGGATCCAGAAAAAGGATTTGACTATCGAAAGATTGTTGTAAGGGGATGGAATAATGAAGATATTAGGAATTGAGAGTTCTTCTTTAGTAGCATCGATTGCCATTGTTGAAGATGAAAATATGCTTGCGGAGTACACCGTAAACTTTAAGAAGACTCATTCGCAGACACTATTGCCCATGCTCGATGAGGTGATGCGTATGCTTGGGATGGAATTGCAAGAGATTGATGCCATTGCGGTTTCTGGTGGTCCGGGGTCATTTACGGGGCTTCGCATAGGTGCGGCGACAGCCAAGGGGTTGGGATTTGCTCTTCAAAAGCCATTGATTCATGTGCCAACATTGGATGCAACGGCCTACAATCTCTGTGGCAGTGATGCCCTCATTTGTCCGATTATGGATGCAAGAAGAAATCAAGTTTATAATGGGCTTTATTACTGCAATAGAGATTTGAAAGTGATTTGTGCACAGAGAGCTGTGGATATGCACGAATTGATTTTAGAATTAAATGCAAGGGGAGAACGAGTTATTTTTTTGGGCGATGGCGTTCCTATATATCAAAAAATGATTGAAAATGAAATCACAATTCCCTATACATTTGCCATGGCACATCAAAATCGGCAAAGAGCTGCATCAGTGGCTAGCCTTGGGCTTTGTTATGCCAGAGAAAATAAGATGGTTTCTGCAAGCGATTTTGCCCCAAACTATTTGAGGAAGAGTCAGGCAGAAAGAGAGAGAGAAGAGGCAATGAAAAAGCTGTGATTACAAAGGCAGAAATGGGAGATGTTTTGGCAATTCAAGCAGTAGAGAATCTTTGCTTTAAAGATGCTTGGACAAAAAAGATGATCACTTCGGCTCTTGAAGGTGTCTATGATGAAGTCTATGTGTATAGAGAAAAAGAGAGCATCGTTGGATATATTGATTTTCGGATAGTACAAGATGAAGCAGAAGTATTTCGCATTGCTGTGGTGCCAGAAAAAAGGAAGATGCAGTGTGCGTGGCAATTGATGGAAGTGATGCAAGAGGTATGCAGGCAGAAAAATATTGTAAAACAGTTTTTAGAGGTTAGAGTCTCCAATGAACCAGCTATCGCTCTATATCAAAAGTATGGATTTGTTGAGATTGGAAGGCGCAAAGAATATTACATAAATCCAGTAGAGGATGCAATTTTAATGAAAAAAGAGGAAGAAAAATGTTAGATATTTGTTTGTTGGGAACAGGAGGGATGATGCCCCTGCCCTACCGATGGCTGACATCGCTGATGTGTCGATGCGATGGCAGCAATTTGTTAATTGACTGTGGGGAGGGAACGCAGATTGCGATGAAGGAAAAGGGATGGAGTCCCAAACCCATCGATGTCATTTGTTTTACCCACTATCATGCCGACCATATTAGTGGATTGCCGGGGCTATTGTTGACACTTGGCAATGCGGAGAGAGTAGAACCTGTAAAGTTAATTGGACCAAAGGGACTTGAGCGAGTGGTCGGAGCACTCCGAACGATTGCACCAGAACTACCCTTTGAGTTGGAGTTTTATGAATTTAAGGAAAATGAGGAAAAAATGCAGATCGGTCCTTATCAAATTGAGGCTTACCGTGTCAACCACAATGTGCTCTGCTATGGATATTCCATCACTATTCCTAGAAAGGGAAAGTTTAATGCCCAAAGGGCAAAAGAATTAAATATTCCACTCAAGTTTTGGAATAAATTGCAAAAAGGCGAAACCATATGTGATGGTGAAACTATCTATACATCTGATATGGTTATGGGAGCAGAACGCAGGGGATTAAAAGTAAGTTATTGTACAGACAGCCGACCAGTGCCGGTGATTGCAGAATATGCAAAGGATGCAGATTTATTTATTTGTGAGGGGATGTATGGTGAGGAAGGAAAAGAAGAAAAGGCGAGAGAAAATAAGCATATGACCATGTATGAGGCAGCACAGTTAGCGAAAAAGGCCAATCCAAAGGAAATGTGGTTAACCCATTATAGTCCATCGCTCAATCACCCAGAAGAGTACATGGATCAGGTGAGAAAAATATTTGAAAATACCAAGGCAGCAAAAGATGGGTGGACAAAGGAGTTGAGATTTGATGAAGAAGAATGATATCTATGTCCTGGGAATAGAAAGTTCATGTGATGAGACGGCAGCAGCAGTGGTAAAAAATGGTCGAGAGGTTCTCTCGAATGTGATATCCTCACAGATTGATCTTCATACCTTGTATGGCGGGGTTGTTCCAGAAATTGCCTCGAGAAAGCACATTGAAAATATCAATCCTGTGATTGAGCAGGCACTTGTTGATGCAGGAAAAACTTTGGAAGAAATTGATGTGATTGCTGTGACCTATGGTCCGGGGCTTGTCGGTGCACTTCTTGTTGGAGTAGCACAGGCGAAGGCGATAGCCTATGCAGCAAAAAAGCCATTGGTTGCTGTACATCACATTGAGGGACATGTGAGTGCAAATTTTATCTCTCATGCAGATTTAGAACCACCCTTTGTCTGTTTGATTGTTTCGGGAGGACATACCAATCTTGCCATAGTGCGAGATTATGGTGACTTTGAAATTATTGGAAGAACAAGAGATGATGCCGCAGGAGAAGCGTTTGATAAGGTGGCAAGGAGTGTGGGGCTTGGTTATCCAGGAGGACCCAAAATTGATCAAAAGGCAAAGGAGGGAAATCCAAAGGCCATTTCTTTTCCAAAGGCCAAAGTTACTGGGGCAAGTATGATTTTAGCTTTTCGGGCGTGAAGTCGGCAGTATTGAACTATCAAAATCACGCAAAAATGATGGGAGAAGAGATTTGCGTTGCCGATCTTGTGGCCTCATTTCAAAAGGCTGTAGTGGATGTTTTGGTGGAGCACACAGTGGATGCAGCAAAGGAATTTGGTTTTCATAAAGTTGCCATTGCTGGAGGAGTGGCCGCAAATTCTTGTTTGAGAGAAAAAATGGAGACAGCTTGTAAGGAAAATGAACTTTTGCTGTATTATCCACCAAGAATTTATTGTACAGATAATGCGGCAATGATTGCCAGTGCGGGATATTATGAATATTTACAGGGAAAAAGGGCGGGACTGGATTTAAACGCAGTTCCGAGTTTATCACTTGGGAGGGCAAAGGAGTAATGAAAATTGGTGCAGTGGTACTTGCAGCAGGTCGTGGAAGCCGAATGGGAATGGAGATTCCAAAGCAATATCTGGAAGTGGCAAAAAAGCCACTGCTAATTCATTCTCTTCTTGCATTTGAAAAAAGTAAGGTGGATGTAGTTGCACTGGTTGTCACTGGAGGAGATGAGGAGTATTGTGCTCAGCTTCTGAAAGAACATGGAATAAAAAAAGTAAAGTATATTGTTGCTGGGGGAAGTGAGCGATATTTTTCTGTATATGAGGGATTAAAGGCTTTAGAGGAGGCTCGGTGCGATATTGTATCGATTCATGATGGGGCAAGACCTATGGTTGATGACTTACATATTCAAAGAGGTATTGAGGATACGATAAAGTATGGAGCGAGTGTACTTGCAGTGCCTGTAAAGGATACCATTCGTTTCGCCGATGAGGATGGATTTGGTGCACAGACACCAGATCGAAGGAAGCTTTGGAGTATACAGACACCACAGACATTTTTTTATGCGGATTGTAAGAGGGCCTATGATCAATGTGTGTTGGAAAAAAAATTGGATGGCATTACAGATGATGCCATGGTGTTGGAAAAGATACTAGGAAAAAGAGCAAAGCTTACGATGGGGATGTATCAAAATATTAAGGTGACGACACCAGAAGATATCGGCATTGCAGAAGAGTTTTTACAATAGATTGAATCGCTAAAAACTTGATGTTTTGGCGAGTTTTTTTAGCGATTTTTAAAAATTTTTTTAAAAAAAATAAAAAAAACTGTTGACTTTATTGTAAAAAAATTAGGTATTATAAACGAGCGTTACGGAGAGGTATCGAAGTGGTCATAACGAGGCGGTCTTGAAAACCGTTTGTCCGCAAGGGCGCGTGGGTTCGAATCCCACCCTCTCCGCTCATCATATAAAAAAATGATGATAGTAGAAAATTGGATACGAACTTCGTCATTCAGCAGAAATACCCAAGTGGCTGAAGGGGCCCCCTGGAAAGGGAGTAGAACGTTAATAGCGTTGCGAGGGTTCAAATCCCTCTTTCTGCGTTTA